>Ga0078972_1010551_pt1 | contig 17163 bp, 16 predicted proteins | sample YelNatPaOPGAMG01_FD_67568 | JGI IMG/M metagenome (GOLD analysis project Ga0078972, IMG submission 67568) | Hot spring thermophilic microbial communities from Obsidian Pool, Yellowstone National Park, USA - OP-RAMG-01 (SPADES assembly) (version 2) | ecosystem: Environmental > Aquatic > Thermal...
AACTATTACAATGGGAAATGATTTGTAATACCGAACGCCCCCATCAGGCACTCGGTTATCTTACCCCTCTCCAATTCCTGGAAAAACTATATTTAAAGGAGCTAAAGTGTCACCAATGTACCGAACGAGTACATAAACTATCGGAAAGAATTTTAAAACGGTATAATTATGACGAATGTCTGCAATGGAAAAATTGATGGCTGAGTTGAAGCCGCTGGAATGGCGTGACGGCAAGTTGATCTGCCTTGATCAGACCAGATTACCTGATCAGGAAATCTATCTGGAAATCAATTCCTGCCAGCAGGTAATTGAAGCGATTAAAAGGCTGGCAATACGGGGCGCACCCGCGATCGGAATCGCGGCCGCTTACGGCATTGCCCTGGGCTCCCGCGAAATCAGGGTACAGGCTAGAGAGAGTTTTCTCAACCGGCTGGCAACCGTGATGAAATCCCTCGCTGCAAGTCGTCCAACCGCCCGCAACCTTTTCTGGGCAATTGAACGGATGAACCAGGTTGCTCAAAGCGGGAATGACGTTGATCACATCCAGCATTTACTGCTTCAGGAGGCTCTGAAAATTCATCACGAACAGCTTGAGAATGATCTGCAAATCAGCAAGTTCGGGGCAAATCTGATCTCGGATGGAGATGTTATTCTTACCCACTGCAATACCGGAGCACTTGCCACAGCAGGTTATGGAACGGCACTGGGAATTATCAAATATGCTTTCTCCGCTGGCAGGAAAATTCAGGTTATCGCTACCGAAACGCGCCCCCTGCTTCAAGGAGCCCGACTGACTGCCTGGGAATTGCAGAAAGCCGGAATCCCCTTCTGCCTGATTACCGATTCGATGGCAGGTTATTTTATGCTGAAAGGAAGGATCAGCCTCATCTTCGTGGGAGCTGATCGGATTGCCAGCAATGGAGATACCGCCAATAAGATCGGAACCTATACACTGGCGGTACTGGCAAAAGAACACCATCTTCCTTTCTTTATCGCTGCTCCAACGAGCACGATAGATCATTCTATCTCCTCCGGAGACGAAATCATTATCGAGGAACGTGCTCAGGAAGAAGTAACGCGAATAAAGGATATCAACATCGCACCGGCGGGCATCCAGGCTAACAACCCGGCATTTGATATTACTCCGGGTCTTTATATTTCAGCTATAATTACCGAAAAAGGTATTCTGAAAAAGCCATATACCAGAGCTATCCAGCAGCTCGGTGATTATTAATAAGATTATGTACCTTCAAGGAGGTCTTGAAATGTCACTGGCGAGAATAGGAATTATCGGTGGAACCGGACTGTATGAAATCGAAGGAATGACCGGTATTCGCCAGGTGCATCTGGAAACTCCGTTCGGTGAAACGAGCGATGATATTACTGTGGGAAAATTAAATGGCACCGGGGTGGCTTTTCTGCCCAGGCATGGCAGAGGACATCGCATTCTCCCCGGGGAAATTCCCTGCCGGGCCAACATTTATGCACTTAAGTGTCTGGGTGTGGAACAAATCATCTCGATTAATTCCTGCGGCAGTTTTAAAGAGGAGATCCGCCCCGGAGAACTCCTGATACCCGACCAGGTGATAGACCAGACTAGGGATCGTATTCGCACCTTTTTCGGAGATGGCGTGGTCGCACACGTCTCCATGGCTGAACCATTCTGCCCCGAATTAAGTGAAATTCTGTTTCAGAGTGCCCGGGAAGCCGGGGCAGCTGTCCATAAAGGTGGTACGTATGTCACGATCGAAGGTCCGGCTTTTTCTACGCAGGCTGAATCCAGACTCTATAAAACCTGGGGTGCGGATGTGATCGGTATGACGATCATTCCGGAAGCCTGTCTCGCCAGAGAAGCTGAAATATGTTATGCCAGTATCTGCTGTGTTACAGATTACGATAGCTGGCGGGAAAAAGAAGAAAAAGTTACTGCTGACATTATCATCGGCTACATGCAGAAAAACCTATCCATGGCAAAGCAAATTATCAAGCTCGCAGTCGGCAGGATTAAGGATACCCGGCACTGTGAATGCGGGTCAGCCCTGAAAAATGCGATTGTAACCACACCAACAGTCATGACGCTTGAGCAAAAGAAGAAATTCCATCTTATAATCGGGAAATACATAGAGTAAAATCTTGGGGAAGAAACCTCCCTAACGATACTTTTTCCTGATCCGATCTGAAAGCCCTGCCAGCAGTTCCAGAGCGTGTTCCGCTGATTCCGGGGAAAGTGTGGCAGACATACCACAACCGGGTGTCACCAGGCTTCGGGCGACCAGTTGCCTGAAAGGAATTCCAAAACCCTTGCGCGTGAGAGGAGCCATTGCTTCCTCAAGCCTATCCTGCAAACTGGCGGCAGTTTCGGGTTTCAGTTTATCCTCTTCGACCGGTACAATCCCCCAGGCGATCACCCCTCCTTTACCAAGGAAATCCTTCACTTCTTCAGGGTACAGGGTTAAAGTGTGAGCATAATTGTAGGCATCGAAACTCAAAATATCCAGACCGGTACTCAGGAGGATAGACCAGTCAGATCTTCCGCAGCAATGGATGCCCTTCAATCCCCCTATACCTGTAAAAACCTCTTTGATCAGATCAACCACTTTCTCTTTACTCAGGGCAAAAAATGCCGAGCCGATAGAATGCAGGTACGGTTCATCCAGAAAGATCACGGTATTTCTGGATAATTTGCGGAGCTCACCTTCTATCCAGGCAGCCTTCATTTTCAACAATTTGGCAACCGCATCAATCAGGGTTTCATCGTAAGCTATGGCACGCCCATCGTTATCCGTGACCGTCATACCCCAGCTAACGGGACCGGTGACCTGACCCTTGATTCCCGCAATATTCAGATCTGAGCCGGCGTACCTCAGACATTGATACAGACCTGCGGCATATTCCCGTGAAATCGGATAGCGGGAACAATCATTATCCAGATAAGCTGAGTACAGTTTTTCCAGATCCTTGTCCAGATCCTTTGCCCGATCCACAAAGATTTTTTCATCGTGCACCACTATTCCAGGGAATCCCTCACTGTACTGAACGTACATATTTTCAAGAAAAGAACGCCGTGGCAACTGGGGCCAGGCAGGTAGATCTTTCAGATAATGCATCACTCTGTTACAGGCTTCCACTGGATCGGTGTGAGGCAGACTGCCAATCATTGTAGGCAGGCAATAAAAGTCTATTCCCGGCATTATATACCCCCTCTGGTCTGAAACATGTTCGTCTGATAACCCAGACCTCCAACTCTTTAGTATAACATGTATCATCCTGTATAATAGAGTAGAGTATGTTTCAGGAGAGTGCAGGATGGGTGAAATCAAAAGCGCTCGCGAAATAGCGATGGAAAAAATCGAAAAACTGGGTGAACCCACCGAGGAAGAACGCCTGGAGTGGAAATACGTTCCGGAAGGAGAGAAACTGGCTGCCAAATACCTTAAACAGGAGGCAGAACTGCTTCCTGAGTTAAATAAGTATGATAAAAAAGCCCTGAAGTATGTACTGAAGGGCGTTAATAGCGTTTTAATTAAAAACATAATTCTACCCGAAAATGAAGCGGCTAAAAGAACTAGCAAACTGGCGATCGACGGAATAAAAGCCATCAAAACCGATAAACTGCGCGTTGAAGCGGTAATCAACCAGATCCGCCATCTCTTCAATCATTATGCAGAAAATGGAGAAAAGCAGAGAAAGCAGGCATATAATGCTCTCAAAAAAGATTTTCAGGCCAAGCTTGAACAGGCATTGAGGCAGCAGATGGGCAGCAATGCCGCAAATATCCGCATAGATATCGAAATGCAACCCCAGTTCCAGGAAGAATGGCGACGGCTGAAGTCGCAACTGGACGGGCAGTATCTGCAATTGCTGGATGAATACAAACAGGAGCTGGAAGCACTGGCTTAAAGCCGGCAGACTTGAGCTTTTATATCAAGGGGTGACCTGATCTTATGGAATCTGATGAGAGAATCAGGGCGGCTGTAATTAATACTCAAATTATTCGTGCTCCTAAACAGAGTCTGGCTACCTTTGGGGTAACCAATATATATTATTATCTGGTAGCCGAAGCAGCCTATAATGAATTGATTAACGGCAATGAAACAGTCATCCGCGAAGGACGGGTGATTGCAGAACGTCCGCGCATTGTAACTCCCTACTATCTTTCCAGGGTGGAAGGTTTCAGTGCAGAAGCCAGGAAATACTTTGAAATGCTGATGGAAAGATACGATCCTCATTCACCCGGGCTCTATTATGCCTACCGGAATGAGCCAAAAGAACTCAATATTGTTTCAGATAGCTTGAGTGCGGTTGTGGCAAAATTAAACGAAGAGATAGATCGCAAAGGCGACCCTCTGGTTTCCATTATCAAAGGAGAAGATCTCCTCTGGGATGTCTCCATCCTCAAATTCATCTATGATCTAACAGAGCGTTCGGTTAGAGAAAACTTTTTCCAGCTAAGCCAGCGAGGGTTACTCAACATTGATGCCAGCGGCGTACCGGCTGATGCTCGCCTCCGCATCGAAGGAATGTTCCAGCTCGTTGAAAGAGGAGAAATTGAACCGGCCGATTTGAAGACAGAACTTGACCGCTGGGGAGTTTTTGAGGAATACCAGGATCGCTTCTTTGCTCTTTTTAAAAGAAAGCGCTAATCCATGTGACGAATACCTTACAAGGGGGAATCATGGATATAACCGTTATCGAAGCCCGTGACCTTTCTGAAGCCTGGTTTCTTTGCTTGAGAAAAACGTTGACCAGCGGATACGAATACAGAATTGATCGGGGCAGTTATGCTGGACAGCGCAGAAAGGAACTGGGACTGGTGATTGTCCGGATTAAAAATCCCGGTACAAGACCGCTGGTACCGGATGTTCCCCAGGGAATTCCCGCACCCAGCACCATGGAGTACGTGGAATCGTATCTACCTTACCTGATGACTTCCCATAGAGCTGAAGGCGAACAATATACCTACGGGCAATATCTCGAAAAACAGATTCCGGAAGTGATCCGGATGTACAGGGAACAGGGATTCAATACCAACCAGGGTTACATGGCAGTTGGCAACGAGGATTCAATCTTTCTTGACGATCCACCTTGCCTGAGAGGTATTGACACCCGCATCCGCGATAACAGGCTTAATTTCATCGTCTATTTCCGCTCCTGGGATCTCTGGGCTGGCTTTCCCTCCAACCTTGCAGCAATCCAGCTTCTTAAAGAGTATATGGCAAGTGAAATAGGAGTGGAAGACGGGGAAATCATCGGCATGAGTAAAGGTCTGCACCTTTACGAATATTCCTGGGAACTGGCCAGGGCTGCCGCCAGAATGGACTGACAGCTAAGCTTTCACCCTGACCCTGAGGTAAAGGTCACCGAAAAGCCTGCCATTCTGTTTTCCCATTCCCTTTAAACGGATCCTGGTACCGTTTTCGATACCGGCAGGAATTTTTACCAGCAGCTTCTTCATCTGGTTCTTCCTTTTAATCCTGATCTCTTTTTCTCCGCCACTGACGGCTTCATCGGGAGATATTTCAATGTCACGATATTCATCCAGATTCTCTGCCGGGGCGGCCGGTGTGATACCCAGAAGCTTTTTAAGTATGAAGCCAGTAAATCTCATCAAGCCCCGCTCAAGCAAGCTGGGTTTATAAGTTTCTACCGCTCCGGATCCGTTCTCGGCTCCCCTTCCCTGCCCACTCTCGTAGAAATATGTTTTCGTGCCAGGCCCCGAATAATAGACCCTGAAAACCACATTGCCGGAATTGAAAAAGACGCGGTTCAGGAACTCCTGATCAAAACGTAAACCCGCCTGGGAAAACATCCGGTATAGATCTTCAAAAGTAGCCTGGTCGCTGAAAGTATTGCGGAAGATATCCTGTTGAGAGTAATCAAACCCCGTGCCGGAAGTACGATAACCGGCTCCGACAAACTGCCCTTTACGTGCCAGATCGTATTCCCTGCGTTTGAGCGGATTGCTCAATACTCCATAGGCTTCGTTGATATCCTTGAATTTTTCCTCAGCCTCTTTTTCACGACCGGGATTTTTATCGGGATGATACTGGAAAGCCAGTTTACGAAAAGCCTTCCGGATATCCTCTTCACTGGCATCTTCCGGGACACCCAGAATTTGATAATAGTTCTTCATCAACCTTTAACCTGAGGTCAAACCTCATTATTCTTCAAAATGATTATAACACCAGCTAGCAGATTACTGAAATGAACTCACGCGTTGACACCATTTTTGAACAGCCCATCCGAACCAACTATAATTATGGTGGATTGAAGTTAATCGCCGTACCACTTCGCAGGTATTAACTTCCGGATTCCTTTTATCACATTCTTCAGGAGGACTAAGCATGGATAAAATAGAAGCTGTTGCCCGAATGTTCATCGAATCGAAACAGGCGGTGGTTTTCACCGGAGCTGGAATCAGCACCGAGTCAGGAATTCAGGACTTCCGCAGCCCCGGGGGACTCTGGGAACAATGGAATCCGGATGAACTGACCTTTGATAAATTCATGAGCAGTCGGGCCAGCCGTGAGCATTACTGGGGATTTTCCAGGGCTATCTGGCCAACAATGGCCAATGCCAAACCCAACGCAGGTCATTATGCACTGGTAGAGCTTTATAAACTGGGTAAACTGGACTGCATTATTACCCAGAACGTGGATGGTCTTCACCAGGCTGCTGGAATGCCTGAAGACAGGGTAATTGAGTTGCACGGCACCATCAAATATGTCTCATGCCTTAGCTGCGGGAAACGGTTTCCCAGGGAAGAGATAGAAGCCATGATGGACAGGACGGGTGAAAAAGCTCCAGAGTGCGAATGCGGCGGATATCTCAAACAGGCTACAATTTCCTTTGGTCAGTCGTTACCGGCTGAAGCAGTTAGTGCGGCTGAAGAAAAATCTGCCACCTGTGACCTCTTCGTGGTCGCTGGTTCGTCTCTGGTGGTTTACCCGGCCGCCCAGATGCCAATCATCGCTAAGCAAAATGGGGCCAGGCTGGTGATAATCAATCTAACCGGGACACCGCATGATCGCTATGCAGATGTGATAATTAACGAAAAAACCGGGCCGGCGCTTTCAGGTATTGCCGAACGGGTCAAAGCCCTGCTGGGTAAATAAGTCACAGATCAACAACCTGTTTCCAGAGGAATTTCGTTTAAAATGGACATACATATAGGTCTGTCATATAATTAAGGAAATACAGGAGTACATGTGATATCCTGATGAAAAGTTATCGAGGAACTGGATATGCCCCTGCGGATTGCCCTGGTTTTCGGCGCTGTATTATTGCTGCTTGTCACCGGCTGTTCTGCCCTGGTTAGAACCGGTAGCGAACTTTCCGGCAATTTGAACACGCTGGTTAAACCTTATAGTTTCAATTTTGCCTCCTGGGAATTCAATGCCCTCTTTAGTCAAATCAAGCAATCGCTCACAATGCGTCAGCCGGCGGTAAATCCGGATTCCCAGGATGTAATCCAGTATTTTGCATATCTCGATAATTTGGAAAACCTGAAATCATCCATGAATAACCTTGACCTGGAAGAAATCCCCGGCAATATTAACCGGATGAAAGAAGAAATCCAGCAACTGCAGGACAACCTTGATAACCTGCGCCCAGTCGCTGAAGATACCATTGCCTGGCAAATTACCCAAACACTGGCAGCCGAGGGAATTTTTAATCCGTTTAATAACTGGCTGAACCTGACTTTCCCTCCTGTCAAATTCAAGCTGGAAAAACCACTTTATATACTGGTAGTTTCACCGCGCGATAAAATAGAGCGGATCAATACCATGATGATTAAATCTGATATCAGTATCGAACAGATAGAGGAACTGGAAGACGCAGTTGACCGGCTGAATGTTTCCTCGCTAGTAGTCGAAATCGGCGGTCTCGGAGCAACTTACCCCAGTTTTGTAATTCAAAACGCTGACCTCCGTTTCACGATCGATACCGCCTGTGAGGAATGGTTGCACCAGTATCTGGCTTTCAAACCGCTGGGATTCGGCTACATTCTCCAGTTACTGGGAGCACCCGTCAACCCGGGAATTCCGACGCTTAATGAGACGGTAGCCGGGGTAGCAGCCAAAGAACTTGGCGCACTGGTTTACAACAGATATTATGCGGAGTACCAGAAGCCGCCGAAAGCCGAACCAACCAGTCCAGCCGCAATTGATTTTGATTTTAATCAGGAAATGAGAGAAATCCGAAAAACTGTGGATCAATACCTCGCCGGGGGAGAAATCCAATCGGCGGAAGAATACATGCAGGAAAAGCAGCAATTTCTGGCTTCAAAAGGTTATTATATACGCAAACTGAATCAGGCCTACTTCGCCTTTTACGGATCATACGCTTATAGCCCGACTTCTATTGACCCGATTGGTGATCAGGTTCGCCTGTTAAGAGAGCACAGTCAAAATCTGCAGGAATTTCTCTCTATCGCCTCGAAATTGAAGACACCGGCAGACCTTGAAAAGACCGTTAGCCAGTATGAGTGAAGATGCTGGACAGTCAATTCAAGGTGATTTATTATTTGCTGCAGTATATCGCATAAAAAATTCATAAAAAGGATGAACCATGACCGAGTATGGATATGCCGGCAAGATTCTCAAAGTGGATCTTTCTACTGGAAAGCAGTCTGTTCTACCCACCCATGAATATTCATCCAGATTCCTTGGCGGACGCGGCATCGCAGCCAGGATTTTCTGGGAAGAAACTTCCGCAGAAACCCGTGCACTTGCCCCGGAAAACTGCCTGGTTTTCATGACCGGACCTCTGGCCGGATTTACCAGATTTGCCGGCTGCCGGTGGCAAATTTGCGGCAAATCACCGGAAATGGATCCCGAATCCTTCTCATATGCCAACCTTGGCGGAAGCTGGGGAGCCTGGCTCAAGTATGCCGGTTACGATGGATTGGTCGTCACTGGTAAAGCTGAAAAACCCGTCTATCTGCTCTTTAATGATGATGCGGTTGAAATCCGGGAAGCTTCTTCACTCCGCGGATTAACCACGATAGATGCCCGGAATCGTCTGCAGGCCGAGCACGGCAGAGAGACCAGAGTTTTAACCATCGGTCCGGCTGCCGAGAACCAGGTTACCTTTGCCACCATACTCGCTGCGGAGAATGCTTCTGGCTCCAGTGGATTTGGCAGCGTAATGGGGTCAAAAAACCTTAAGGCTATCGCCGTCAGGGTGGCACGCAGAGAGAGACCCCGTGCCGCCTGTCCTGAAAAGCTGGCAATCCTGGCCGATACTGTGAAAAAATTGAGATTAGCTAACTTTGAAGATTATGGCCACATTTTACCGGGTACCATGCGCCTGACTTCATGCTATGGCTGCATCAGCGGTTGCACCCGCTGGGTTTATGAAGCAGAAGGCAGCAACCAGTTTAAAGCCTTCTGCCAGGCAGCCGGTGTGTACCTCGGTCCGGCAATGAAATATTACGGTGATGGAACTGAAGCCAATTTGCTGGCAGAAAGGCTCTGCGATAAATATGGTCTGGATACCGCTGTAATGTCCCCGCTGATAGAATGGCTTGAAGATTGTTATCAACACGGAATCCTGCAGGAAAAAGAAACCGATTTACCCCTTTCCAGAATCGGCAGTATCGAATTCATAGAAAAACTGGTCAGGATAATCTCATACCGGCAGGGCTTCGGAGATATTCTCGCACAGGGTATTTCAAGGGCTTCTAAAATAGTTGGTAAAGGAGCAGACCAGCTTTTAAGTGCAATCTCGCTTACACCGGCAGGGGAATATCATGACTATGACCCAAGGTTAATTATCACCAATGCGATGATTTATGCGACTGAGCCGAGAAGGGCGGTCCACCTGCATCATGCCACCGTGATCCCTCTAAAACGCTGGCTGAACTGGCTGGAAGGCTGGCAGGATGCCTTTCTATCCACGGAAAAGCTCTCTGAGATTGCCTGCCAGTTCTGGGGCAGCCGAGAAGCCCTGGATTTTAATTCATATTACGGTAAGGCTCTGGCGGCAAAAAAAATCCAGGACTACGGTTATCTGAAAGAAAGTTTGATACTCTGTGATCTGGTATGGCCAATATACCAGGTTAAGCCGGTAGAGAAATACTGGGGATTTTACTCGCTGGAAAGCCAGATACTTTCTGCCATCACCGGCAGGGAATTCAATGAAGACCTGCTGGCAAAGCTGGGAGAAAGGAACTTCAACATGCAGCGCGCGATACTGGTCAGGCAGGGCTGGCTGGCAGAAAAAGGCGACACCCTGGCGGAATTTCTTTTTAAAATTCCGCTTAAAGGTACTTTTTTTGATCCTGAATCTATCGTCCCAGATGCGGAAGGGAAACCGGTCTCGCGGAAGGGTGCAGTAATTGATAAAACGGCTTTCGATACATTAAGAAAAGAGTATTATGCGCTTAGAGGCTGGGACGGGGGAACCGGTTATCAGACGCGCAATCTCCTGGAAAGGCTGGACCTGGCAGACATTGCCGGTGCACTCTCCTCAAAGGGATTATTGAGATAGCTGTATCCATAAATCAGGAGATCATCCATTTAGACTATCGGCATTGACAAAAACCAGAAGTAAAATTATGATAACTCTAACGTTATACAACCGGAGGAGGATCTGGTGATTAACAAGAATATTTTTGAATTCCCGATAATATATACCAATGCCATTCCCAAAATTGCCTTCGGGTGGGGTGCACACGAAACGGTGGGCGATGAGGCCAAAGCTTTAAATATCAAAAAAGCTCTGATCACGACAACCGGATTAAAGGGTACGGGTATTGTTGACCAGATTAAATCAATCCTCAATTATGCAGGCGTAGCAACCGAGGTATTTGATAAGGTTACCTCCAACGTAAAAGATTATGAAATAATGGCTGCTTACAAGGTTTTTAAAGAATCCGGCTGTGATGGAGTAATTTCTGTTGGCGGTGGGAGCTCTCATGATTGCGGCAAGGGAGTAAGAGTATTGGTAGCCAACGAAGGCAAAGAGATTTCAAGCTTCGCCGCTTTTATCAATCCACCATGGATGGAAAAAGTCAAAACTTATAAACCCTGCACTGTTCCCCATATTGCTGTCAACACGACTGCGGGAACAGGTGCGGAAGTAACCTCAATCGCCACTGTTACGAATACCCGTCTGCGCACCAAAGAAATCGTTATCGTACCGAATATTTGCCCGACTTTAGCAATTGATGACCCTCTGCTGATCCGCCTGATGCCTCAAAAATACGCCGCCTGGACTGGCTGCGATGCACTGGCTCATGGATTTGAAGCCTATGTCACCAAGGTACAGGGTCCCTACGCTAGCGGGATGCTTTTGAAAGCGGTGCAGCTTGTTGCCGAAAATCTGAGAGAATTTACTTACAATCGCATGAATAACGTCGCCTGCGAACGGATGTGTGCAGCCGCCACCATGGGAGGAATCGCCATCGGCTTTGGAGCCGGCGCAGGAATCGTTCATGGGCTCGGACATCAAATCGGTGCCGTTACGGATTGCCATCATGGATTTGCTAATGCTATCATGACGATTCCGGGTGAAAGATATAATCAGGCTGCCTGTCCGGAAAAGTTTGCTGATTTAGCCAGGGCAATGGGAGTTGATACCAGGAATATGACACTTCCTCAAGCTTCAGATAAATGGTTTGAAGAAGTTGAACGGCTGCTTAAAGATCTGGGAATCAGATCTGGACATTTGCATGAACAGGTTGGATTGGATAAGAAAGACATCCCCCATATTGTTAAAGTATATTCCAATGATTTTCCAGTGCAGGGTAACCCGCGTGAATTCAATTACGAAGAAGTGGTAAAATTGCTGGAGGACAACTATTAAAGTGCAGAAGGAGAATTGACCGTGGATACAACAATTGATGAAAAAATTGCCTCTCCAGAGGAAGAAATCCGCTGTTCCGAAGATCCGGAAATCCTCGAAGAGATTGTAATTGAAGAACTCAGCATCGATGGAATTTGCGGTGTATATTGATTAAACCACTCCAGGAAGAAGGGCTGAAGATTGAGATATTTCCGCCCTTCTTTCTTTTGCAAATCACACAGATGGTAATCTGATTATCTCTCCTTCAACTAAGCGTCTTCGTATTGATTCTGGCAAGCATCAGGGACAAAATCAGCCCCACCACCATAACGCCAAGACAGGTGATAAAAGCCAGATGATAATTGCCATTGATATCAAAAAGGTAGCCAAGCAAAATCGGACCCACCGTGCCCCCCACCATCGCTCCAAAGCCTGCCGCGCCAAAAATCAATCCGTGAGACCTGAGTCCGAAAAGCTCAGCTACCATGGGAGCCTGCACTGAGCTCAAACCTCCCTGTCCAAATCCAAAAACTACGGCGAAAAGGAACAACGCCCAGGTTTCCGTGATAAAAACGAGCCAGAGCAACATCATAGAAAGAATGATAAACCCGATAATATAAACCGTTCTGGTTCCCATTCTGTCAGCGACGGCTCCCAGAAAAAGTCTGCCACCAATGTTCGCTCCGCCAACAGTTGCCAGAACTGTTGCACCTACCGATGAGGAGATACCCAGGTTTATAACATGTGGAACCAGATGAACCATCAAAGACAATCCGGTAAAACCCACGCAGGCAAAGATAAAAAAGAGCATCCAGAATCTTCCCGTGGTGATGGCTTCTTTCAGACTGTAATCTCTATTCTCAACTGCTGCAGCCTGTTGTATCGAATCACGTGCATTATTGTAGGGTGACTGCCCCACCTGAGATGGATCTCGACGCAAAAACTGGGCTGAAATTACCATAATCAAAAAAACGGCTGTTCCCAGAATAATATAGGATTGACTCCAGTGATAACGTGCAATCAACCAGTTAGCGATTGGAGGAGTTACCAGCATACCAATTCCCACGCCACTCAATACAATTCCATTCATCATGCTCCGGCGGGAAATAAACCACCTGGAAATACTGGTAATAATCGGAACAAAACCTCCCCCCATGCCGATCCCTACAACTACCCCATAAAGCAAATACATTTGCCAGATACTGCTAACCGTGGAGAGAAGCAGATAACCAACTCCGATGAAGATACCTGAGAGAGTCAATACCATCCTTGGACCTATTTTATCGGTTAGCTGTCCCAGAACTATGCCAAAAGAGCCATCCATGATGATTGAGATGGAAAAAGCTGTAGAAAGAGCAGCCGCACTCCAGCCAAACTGTGCAGCCATCGGGTTAAAGAAAACACCAAATGCAGAGCGGGCACCCGAATAGGCTATCAATATCAAAAAGGCAGAAGCGACAATAATATAACCATAAAAAAACCCGGGCTTAGCCGGGTTTGTTTTTCGGCTTTGAGTTACGGGCATCAGTTCCCCTTAAGACTTTAATCGCTCCGGGTTGGAGTAAACGGTCAGGTGGCTTCCTTTGGCATATCCAATCAGTGTAATTCCCAGCTCTTTAGCCAGCATTACCGACCTATCAGTAGCAGACGTCAATGAGGCGATAATTGGAATCTGCATTCTTGCCGTCTTACGCAGCATTTCTGAAGAAACACGCCCGCTGGTAAGCAGTATTTTGTCTCTTGTGGTGATTTTGCGCAATAAACATTCTCCCAGGATTTTATCAAGAGTATTATGCCTCCCTATATCCTCTCCAATTACCAGCAGATTATCGCCATCAGCAAGCGCAGAAGTATGGATACCACCACTTATATTGTAAAGACCTGCATTCTGCATCATCTGCCGCATCGAAGAGAGGATCTGCTCCGGCGAAACATATATGCTGGATTGTACTTTCGCGGATAATAGACTGGCATCAAAACTAATTCCACCACCACAACCAGAGGTCAAGACACGCCTCTCCGGTAATTTGAAATCCGTGCGGTTTAACCTGATATCAGCCAGTGCATCATCTTCACAAACCCGCATGGACAGAATATCCTTTATATCTGAGATAATGCCTTCGGCATATAAATATCCTATCACCAGGCAATTTAGCTTGCTGGGTGTACAAAGAATAGTTACCAGCTCCAGGTTATTAATATAAACAGTAAAAGGAATCTCCCTGGGAACAGGTAGTGTTAGCTTCTGCCATTTTCCATTACTGTACTTATAGCTCTCAATGCCAGGTTCTATGCCCGGCGGCAACTCAAGGACTTCCTCTTCCATCTCTTCATCCTCGCATTAACACCTCAAATACAACCATGCTTATTATAATCCAATTCTGCCTGTTTTCATAAAATCACTCTTGAAGAGAGATTGAACATAGCTCGCAAAACTCCCTGATATTAGCTATCCCGAAATGTAACCAAAACCCGGCAACAATCAGGATTTACTCTCCCAGAGCTTTTATTATCACCCTTTTTCTGCGCTGTCCGTCAAATTCTGCGTAATAAATTTGCTGCCATGGCCCAAGATCCAGAAATCCATGAGTAATCGGTACAATTACTTCATGGTGAATCAGCAGGCTTTTCAAATGAGCATCTGCATTCGTTTCGCCAGTGAAATGGTGCTTATAATCAGGGCGATACGGCGCCAGCTTCTCCAACCATTCCTCAATATCAGATATCAAACCCTCTTCAGCATCATTAACGTACACTCCGGCGGTAATATGCATGGCTGATACCAGGACAAATCCCTCCTGAATACCGCTTTTTTCAACAATTTCTTTCACCTTATCGGTGATATTGATGAATTCACGTTTACGCCGGGTGTTAAACCAGAGATATTCGGTGACCGCTTTCATACAAACATCTCCTGTGGATATTCTTCTGACAGCATGATAACAACTTTTCAGAAAATCTATCGTGCTACATTATACCAGAATCAAACTCTTTATCAGTAAAAAACAAAATCAACAGGCTTAAAATCAAATCATCTGCGCAATATCCGGGGGTCTTTGACGCTGTAATTTTCAACCATTATAATGATTGTCGTAAACTGAATTCACAGCGCAATCGTAATCTATACGGATGGGTGTCCGAGTGGTTTATGGTAGCGGTCTTGAAAACCGCCGTCCCGCGAGGGACCGTGGGTTCGAATCCCACCCCATCCGCCAGCATTAAGCAAAATTAAGCCGGATGGTTTGCCCCACAAGCGAGGAGCCATCCGGCTTAAAGATTTCAAAGACTTTTTCTACTTATCCAGCCAATCCTCGTAATCGTGCCAGACCATGAAATGATCCTTGTAGCGATTTGTCCTGACGTAGTCTTTGACGACATACAGGTTTAAAGACTCCATTAAAGGAATAAGATATGCGCCATCGCTAACAAAGGTCATCATTTCCATGGTTGCTTTGCGCATTTCCTCGACAGTTGGAGCCAGCCGGACTTTTTCAACCAGTGCACGGTATTCATCCGGCCATTTCAGGCTGGGGTAAGGGAAGATCGGTTGGGGCCCGAAGTGCACGAACCAGCCGATGGCAAACTCGGGATCAACCGGAACCATCCACAGCAACAAACCGCCATTCCAACCTCCCTGGTAAATAGCACCGATAAATCTTCCGGGATCGGCTACATCAACCTCAGCCTGAATACCTACATCGGCAAGATACGCCTGTATTCCCTGTGCCAGATCCTGGCTTCCCTGCATAACCAGAATCTTGGTCTTAAAGCCGTTAGGATAACCAGCTTCGGCAAGGAGCTGTTTTGCTTTCTGAGGATTATATTCACGTATCTGGAAATTCGGGTTATAACCCTGACTGGTAGAAGGTCCACCAGCCTGCTTTACAGCTTTCAGAATTCCATATCCCAGCCCTGCTGCCAGCGCATCCCGGTCAATGGCATATTCAATTGCCTCGCGTACCCGCTTATCCTTGTAATATGAGCCCTCGGAAGCATTATCAGGAATCAATTCAGAGTAGAAACCGCCAACGCCGACAATCAGGTTAAAGCCCAATTTTTTCAGGTCGGTGGCTTCCTTCAAAGGAGGCCCTGCCCAAGCATCCGCCTCGCCTGCCTGCATTTTGGTCGATGCGATGGTAGCATCGGCAACGAAAGTGAAATTGATCGCATCAAGATAAGGATACTGGGAACCCCGCCAGTAATTCTCGTTTCTGACTATTTTCATCGAGACATCCTGTTCCCAGCTTCCGAATTTAAATGGTCCGGTGCTGACAAAATGAGATACTGCCCAATCTCTGCCGCCATTCTTTTCAAAAGCGCTGGGTGAAAACATGGTCAGCAGGTTATAACCGTAAGAATGCAGCATAATAGAAGGTGTGAGCATTGCATTCAAACGATATCGGAAGGTGTAATCATCAACAACTTCGATCGCATCCACATACTGACCGTTAGCCAATCTCTTGCTGTTGATTAAATTCTGCACGTTCCATTTAACCGCCTGGGCATTGAAATCGGTGCCATCATGGAATTTAACGCCTTGCTGGAGGTGGAAGGTTAAAGTCTTGTTAACCGGGTCAATGTCCCAGGATTTGGCTAGCTCGGGTTTAAAATCACCGGAACCAGAATAATAGACAAGCGTTTCAGCATAGGCTTTGGCCAGTGTTTCATCGGTCATGCTCTGTTCCGGGATGTAGCTCAGATTGCTGATACCGGTTTGCCAAAGCACCCTCAACGTTCCGCCTCTTTTCGGGGTACCTGCAACTGGAGATGTTTGAACTGGTGAAGTACCGGTTGGACTTACAGTGGTGCCGGATGGGGTGGTTGTTTTAGTGCCGCAACCAACAATAAGCAAGCTGGCAATAAGCACCATTATCAGTGAGAACAGTATAATCTTTTTCATTTGAACCGTTCGCCCCCTTACAACAAATTCCTGTTACCTGGTCGACTTCCAGGTGGCATCACAAAACATAAACAGTGCTTGTAAACCCTTTCTCCGGAGCAATGCAGCTTATTCCGGTGAAATTCACCTACAGACCAGGGTTGCTATTGAAACGATAAATACCTCCTGAAAATAGCCTTCTTTACCAGATCATATCGGAATAAAATCTGTAGCCAGCAAGCAGAAGAAAAAGAAAATTGAATAGAACCTGCGTCCTTTAATAATCCGCTAAAATTATTGATGATCGTTCCTTTTGACAGGCATTAAAGATTTACTGATAAGATAATTATACCATGTCTGTCAAGATTACATGGGCTCTTTGTCAAATAGTGTGGAAATAGCTTCGGGATGGTACAAACCCCAATAGCATTTTTCTGCAGTATACCTCCACGTTCCTTAAGCCATAGGAAATGCGTTGCAACATCTTAATCTTG
>Ga0078972_1010552_pt1 | contig 17161 bp, 12 predicted proteins | sample YelNatPaOPGAMG01_FD_67568 | JGI IMG/M metagenome (GOLD analysis project Ga0078972, IMG submission 67568) | Hot spring thermophilic microbial communities from Obsidian Pool, Yellowstone National Park, USA - OP-RAMG-01 (SPADES assembly) (version 2) | ecosystem: Environmental > Aquatic > Thermal...
GCCTTTCCCCCCGGCGCCCCCCCCCCCCACCCCCCCAAAATCCTACCCCCCCCCCCCTCCTTCCCCCCCCCCCGCCAAAACCCCCCTAAAGGCTTCAGCTCCGGTCACGTGCGAAGCGTGATGCCCGGATGGCATGTAGGGCAGTACCCCTTACATCATAGCCCACGGGCCAACAAAAACGCTCCGCGTCCTCTAGAGGACGGGGAGCGCTTCTCCACGTGGTGCCACCTCAGTTCGCCGCCCCGCGCCGTGCAGGGCGGCCTCGCGCGCTCGGTAACGGGAGCAACCGGCCGGCATACTCGGTGAGACCTTTCCGCCAGCGACTCGGGAGTGGATTTCGGCAGCCGCGCCGCTATCGCCTTCCCAGCCCCGGCGACTCTCTGCGAGCCCGCTTGCGCCTACTCGTCTCCGTCAACGTCGCACCTATCGATGGCAGGAATTGTAGCACGTGAACGGCGCGCAGTCAACCGAGCTGCACTGCCCGCTGCCAGCAGGGCTTCTGCCAAGGGCCGCCACTGTCACCCTGAGCAGCTTCTGCGGGCTTCCCAACGAGGCGAATGCTGGCCTGCGAAGGGTCCGGGCTACACATAACGCCGAGTCTGAAGAGGCCCTGTGCTGCCAGGGGTGCATCCGTGTCAGCCGGCTCGGAGCCAGCAACCTCTCGCAAGCCCTAGGCTGGGGCCGGGTGGCGGCCCAGCGAGAAACCCGGCTGCAACCCAGGCGATGACGCATCCTGGATGCACCCCCTCCACCGGCCACGAATTGGGCCGAGCCGCCCTTCCGGCTATAATCCAGGGCGAGCCTCGTTCACCCGTGGGCGCGGTGCGAAAGGGCGGAGGGCGGCCGTGAAGATCCTGCACGTCTACAAGGACTATTACCCCGTTCTGGGCGGCATCGAGAACCACGTGCGGGCCCTGGCCGAGGCCCAGGCGCGGCTGGGCCACCAGGTGACGGTGTTGGTGACCGGCCCCGGCCTGCACACCGAGCGCCAGGAGATGGGCAGCGTGCAGGTGATCAAAGCTGGCCGCCTGGCCACTGTGGCCTCCACGCCGCTCAGCCTGGCCCTGCCCCGCGAGCTGCGCCGCCTGCAGCCCGATGTGGTGCACGTCCAGTCTCCGTACCCGGTGGGCGAGGCCGCCAACTGGCTCGTGGGCCGTGGCCGGGCCACGGTCGTCACCTACCACTCGGACGTCGTGCGGCAGCGGCGCATGCTGGCCCTCTACGCGCCGGTACTGCGCCGCGTGCTGCGCGCCGCCCACCGCATCATCGTCACCAGCCCCCAGTATGCGGCCACCTCGCCCTTCCTGGCGCCGGTGGCCGGCAAATGCCGCCTGGTGCCCCTCGGCATCGATGCCAGCCGCTTCGTGACCGCCGACCCCGCCCAGGTGGCTAGCCTGCAGGCCCGCCTGGGCGGGCCACTCCTCTTATTCGTGGGCCGCCTCCGCTACTACAAGGGCCTGCAATACCTCTTGCACGCGCTGGTCGACCTGCCGGGGGTGCACCTGGCGGTGGTGGGCACCGGCCCTATGGAAGCCGAGTGGAAGGCCCTGGCGGGGTCGCTGGGCCTGGCCCAACGCGTGGCCTGGCTGGGCGACGTGCCCGACGCCGGCCTGCCCGCCCTCTACCACGCCGCCGACCTCTTCGTGCTGCCGGCCTGCGAGCGCAGCGAGGCCTATGGCCTGGTGCAGGTGGAGGCCATGGCCGCGGGGCGGCCGGTCATCTCGACCGAGCTGGGCACCGGCACGTCGTTCGTGAACCGCCACGGCGAGACGGGCCTGGTGGTGCCCCCGCGCGACCCCCAGGCGTTGGCGCAGGCCTGCCGCGAGCTCCTGGCTGACCCCGAGCGCCGCCGCTGCCTGGGCGCCCAGGCCCGGCGCCGCGCCCTCAGCGAGTTCGGCCTCGACCGCATGGTGCAGCGCGTGGAGGAAGTGTATGCCGAGGCGCTCTGCGAACAGTGATTTGACACGAGTTTGTAGACCGTGTTACACTTCCTTGGTACGGTCATGGGTGCACCATGAGGCCGGTGGTCGATGAGGTTCAAGCTTCCCGGGCATAACCTGCGTGTCAAGATCATGGTGGGGACGCTGCTTCCCCTCCTGGTCATCCTGGCCCTCTCATCCTTCCTCCAATACCAGCGCCATCGTACCCAGATGCTCCAGGAGCTCCAGCAGTCGGCCGCCGATTCGGCCAAGATCATCGAATCGAGCCTCAGCCGCGCCATGATGACCAACGACCGCCTGGAGATCCAGCGGGCGATCGCCCGCATCGGTGCTCAGCGGGGGGTGGAGCGCCTCTTCCTCCTGAACAAGGAGGGCGAGATCGCCGTCTCCACGGTGCCGCAGGACGCCGGCAAAAAGCTCGACATCAAGGACCCCACCTGCCAGGCCTGCCACGCCGACAAACGGGCCATCCAGGCGGCCGCCCTGGTGATCGACGATGGCTCGGGCCACCGCGTGCTGCGCAACGTGCACTCCATCGCCAGCCGGCACCAGTGCCAGTCGTGCCATCCCTCCGACGAGGCCACGTACGGCGTCCTGATCATGGACCTGAGCATGGATGGCATCGACCGCCAGTTGCGTGAGGAGGGCGAGAGCACGGCCCTCTGGTCGTTCGGCGCCCTGGCCCTCTTGGCCGTCACGATCAACCTCTTCATGCGGGGCCTGGTGGTGCGGCCGATAGAGCACCTGATCCACGCCGTGCGCGCCATTGGCCAGGGCGACCTGAGCCGCCGCACCGGCGTGAAGAGCCACGACGAGATGGGCGAGCTGGCGCAGGCGTTCGACCTGATGGCCGAGGGGCTGGAGGGCAAGGCGGCGCTCGAACGCGAGGTGCACGAGCGGTCGCTGGCGCTGCAGGCCGAGCGCGACAAGCTGGCCACCCTCAACACCATCGCTGCCACCGTGAGCCGTTCGCTGCACCTGGAAGAAGTGATGGAGAGCGCCCTCGACATCGTGCTCGAGCTCCTGGGGCTGCGCGCCGGCTGGATCTTTCTCTACGACCACGATGCCGGGCGCTTCCGCCTGGTGACGGCGCGTGGCGTATCCGAAGCGTTTGCCCGCGAGGAGGCCTCGCGCCCGCTGGAGGGCTGCATCAGCCGTATGGTGCAAGAGACGGGCACGGGCGCCATCATGGACGACATCGGCCAGTGCCCGCGGCTGAGCGCCAGCGTGGCCTGCAGCGAGGGGTTGGGCTACCACGTGTGCATCCCGCTCATGGCCAAGGGGCAGGTGTTGGGCGTGCTGAACGTGGCTGCGCCCAAAGACGATGACCGCCGCCGCTTCACCGAGGACCGATTGCAACTCCTCACCGCCATCGGCCAGCAGGTGGGCATGGCGGTGGAGAACGCGCGCCTCTACGAGGAGCTGCAGCGCAAAGAGGCCCTGCGCGGCCGGCTGATCGAGCAGTTGTGGACGGTGCAGGAGGAGGAGCGGCGGCGCATCGCCCGCGAGCTGCATGACCAGACGAGCCAGAGCCTCACCTCGCTCCTGGTGGGGCTCAAGATGCTGGCTGAATCGAGCCAGTCGCCCGAGGTGGCCGAGCAGGCGGCGCAGCTCCGCGCCATTGCCGCCCAGACGCTCGAAGGGGTCCACAACCTGGCCGTGCAACTGCGGCCCAGTGACCTCGACGACATGGGGCTGGTGGCCGCCACCGAGCACATGGCCAAGGCCTTTGCGGGCGGCCTGGGCATCGCCGTGCACTTTCAGGCCCTGGGCATGGAGGGGCAGCGCTTGCCCACGGCGGTGGAGACGACGATCTACCGCATCGTGCAAGAGGCGCTCACCAACGTGGTCAAGCACGCCAGCGCCGCCAACGTCGACATCCTCCTCGAACACCTTGGCGACCGCGTGGTGGCCCTGGTGGAAGACGACGGCCACGGCTTTGACGTGGAAGGGGCCCTCGGCCGCGACCGGGGCCGGCTGGGCCTCTTTGGCATGCAGGAGCGGGCCGCCCTCGTCGGCGGCACGCTGACCATCGAATCGTCGGAGAGCGGGACGACCGTGCTGGTGGAGATCCCGCTGGGGCAGCACGGCCAGGGGAACTGAGGGAACCGTGGAACTGGAGGAATTGACGGGGGCCTCGACGGAGCATGCACAAAGCCGCGAGACACGCGGAATGTGGCCACATCTATCTCGCGCCTTTGGCGGCCTTGGTGCCCCACGCCCCTCAGGTCCATCCGTTCCCTGTCTTGTAGGAGGTCTGCATGGACAGGATCCGTGTGCTTCTGGCCGATGATCACGCCGTCTTGCGGGCGGGGCTGCGGGCGCTCCTGAGCAGCCAGCCCGACATCGAGGTGGTAGGCGAGGCGGCGACGGGGGCCGAGGCGGTGGCGCGGGCGCGCGAGCTCGACCCCGATGTGGTGCTCATGGATATCACCATGTCGGGCGCCGACGGCCTGGAAGCGATCCGCCAGGTGCGCCAGACGCTGCCCAACACCCGTGTGCTGGCCCTGACCATGCACGACAACCTGAACTACCTGCGCGAAGTGCTGGAGGCCGGCGGCTCGGGCTATGTGCTCAAGAAGGCGGCCGACACCGAGCTGCTCTCGGCCATCCATGCGGTGCAGCAGGGGGGCACCTACCTGCACAGCGCCCACGCGCGCGCCCTGCTCAACCTGGAGAGCGACGAGAAGGCTGCCGAGAGCGAGATGGCCGGCCACGAGGCCCTCTCGGAGCGCGAGATGCAGGTGTTGCGCCTCATCGCCGAGGGCTATTCCAACCGCGGCATCGCCGAGCATCTCAACCTCAGCGTCAAGACCGTCGAGACCTATCGGGCGCGCATCATGGAAAAGCTGGGCCTGCGCGGCCGCGTGGCCCTGGTGCGCTACGCCCTGCGCCACCACCTCCTGCCCCCCGACCAGCCGCCCGAGCCGTAGCGCCCCCTGGGCGGGCGCCCACGTTGCAGGTTCGAGGGCCGGCAGGGCTGCCCCGCGGCAGGCGGGGGAGGGGCCAGGGCTCCTCCGCCCCCCAACGGGCCGCAGCAGTGGACCCTCCTGGCAGGAGGCAGCTCCCGAGCCATCCCCATCGCAGCCACGTGTGTGGCCGCAAGCGCCGGCCGGGCCGGACACTTTGTGAAGGTTCTCACTTCCCCCACACCCCTGTAAGGCGATTCCCCGACAATCCCCCACGCAGAGTTCATGGTGTACTGCTCTATGCTAGCGCCTTGAATGACTTTATACTGAAAGTGCAATCAATGGCGGTCAGTGGCGGTTGTGGCTCGAACTTGTGATAGTTTTCACTTTCACCAGCTCGCAGGGCGACGGGCCGGCATCCGCCTTTGCCGCAATGGTGACCCAGAGGAGGTGGAGAGAGGATGACGAAACACCCATATCGGATCGCTATCCTCCTGTTCGTGGCACTGGTGGCGCTTGCCATGGCGGGGTGTGGGCCCAAGCCCACACCCGTGGCGCCGGTGACGCCCAAGCCGGTGACGGTGGCGACCAGCGGGCCAACGACAGCGAGCGGCAAGATCGAGGGGGTGGTGGTCGACGCCAAGACCGGCAAACCGCTGGAAAAGGTGATGGTGACGACCAACCCCGGCACGCCCGGCGCCATGACCGACGCGCAGGGCAAGTTCAGCTTGGCCAACGTCCCCGTGGGCATGTACAACGTGGAAGCCTCGCTCCAGGGCTACGACGTGGGCTTCAAGGGCAACCTGTCCATCGTCGCCGGTGGCACCCAGTCGGTGCAGCTCCGGCTGCAGCCCGCCGAGGACTATCCGTTGGCCCGGGTGCGGGGCATCTGGCCCACCGACAACCAGGTCTATCCGGATAAGAAGGTCTGGATCACCCTGGGCGCCGGCTATGCCACCCACAACAACGAGAAGATCATGACCACCGGTCTGAACAACGTGGGTGTGGGCACCTACGTCTACCTGGAAGGGCGCGATAAGGACGCCAACGGCAAGCCCATCAGCGGCTGGACCTGGAAGGTGACCGGCCCCAGCGGCGAAGAGGTGCAGGTGGAGAACGCCAACACCCGCACGCCTCGCTTCCTGGCGGCCAAGGAGGGCAAGTACACCGTCACCGTCGAGGCCAACCTGGATGGTGGCACCAAGGGCAAGTCGACCCTCACCGTCACCGCTGGCCACTATGTGGGCGCGCAGGCCTGCCAGAGCTGCCACAACGGCTCGGTGCAGCCCGATACCTACTCGGCCTGGCTGGGCACCGGCCACGCCACCAAGCTCGACACGACCTACGGCTCGTACACGGCCTCGGGTGACTATTGCATCGGCTGCCACGTGACGGGCTTTAACGAGACCGCCCAGAACGGTGGCTTCGACGACCTGGCCGTCAAGGCCGGCTGGGACCCCAGCAAGGGCAGCCTGCAGTCGTGGCTCGTCAACAGCAAGATGACGCTCGACCAGATCAAGGACTCGCCCATGGGCAAGCTGGCGGGCATCCAGTGCGAGGCCTGCCACGGCCCGGGCAGCGCCCACACCGGCGCCTCGACCTATGACCCGGCCGTCTGCGAGCAGTGCCATACCCAGGGCGAGCAGTGGAAGGTCTCGGGCCACGCCACCAACACGGGCTACCTGAACTCGCATACGGCCAGCAATGCCTCGTGTGCACCCTGCCACTCGGGCGATGGCTACGTGGTGGCCAAGATCAAGGGACAGCAGCCGGTGTTCCCCAGCCAGGCCACCCCGATCAAGCCGGCCAACCTGGCGGTGCCCGGCGAAGAGCCGCCTATCGCCTGCGCCACCTGCCACGACCCGCACCAGGCGACCAACCCCGAGAAGAACGGCGCCTCGGCGCAACTGCGGCAGGCGGGCGACGTCAAGCTGCCCATCGGTGTGACCGTCAAGGCAGGCATGGGCGCCACCTGCGTGAGCTGCCACGGCAACAACCGCGACGCGCAGTACAAGGCCGACTATGCCGCCGGCAAGAAGGTGCGCGGGCCGCACGAGAACCCGCAGGCCGACGTGCTGTATGGCATCAAGGAATCGGTCTTTGACTTTGGCGAATCGCTGGGCAGCTCGCCCCATGGCGACCTGGTCAAAGACGCCTGCGTCACCTGCCACATGGCGCCGAACCCGGTGCTCGACCCCGGCAAGGATGGCAAGGTGGGCACCCGCGACGACGTCTTGGCCCTGAACGTGGGCGGCCACAGCATGGCCATGGCGGGCGAGGCCAACGGCAAGCAGGTGCAGAACACCGCCTCGTGCGAGATCGATGGCTGCCACGCCAAGGGCTCCATCACCACCCTCGACCGCACCGCCCGCGCCGACTATGACGGCAACGGCAAGGTCGAAGGCGTGCAGGAGGAAGTCAAGGGCCTGCTCAAGCTGCTGGAAGACAAGCTGCCCAAGGACGACAAGGGCCAGGTGCTGGAGTCGACGATCACCGCCGACAACACCACCGAGGTCCAGCGCGAGGCCCTCTGGAACTACCATCTCATCGTGGCCGATGGCTCCTACGGCATCCACAACCCGACCTTCACCATCCAGCTTCTGCAAAAGACCTACCAGAAGCTGACCGGCCAGCCGGTGCCCAACGCCACCATCCGCTAGGCGCCAAAGCATCGAACCTTCGGGGCAGGCCATTGGGCCTGCCCCGAGGCGCCGGAACCGCAGGGACCGCCCCGAACAACGAGCGAGGCCCAATGGCCGCCCCCCGGGGTGTCTCTGCGTGTGGAGCTTGTGGGACTTGTAACAACATAGTGACGTTTTGCACGCTCAGCCAGCTTGCCCGGTTGGGGGCGACCTCTGCCGGGCCGGCGGGCTGTGCGGCCGGGTGACCCAAAGGAGAGAACGCGAGGTGGAGACGACTCGGAGAGAGCTATTGAAGGGCATGACCGGCATGGCCCTGGGTGCGGTGGCCACATCGGCGCTGGCGGGCTTGGTGGGCTGCGCTCCGAAAGAGGCCATGGCCGCACAAGGAACGGCCACGCCCACAGCGGCGCCCGCCTTCCCCTGGCCCTACCAGAAGGTGGACCCCATCGCCGCTGCCGAGCGAGCCTACGCCGCCTACTCACAGGGCGGCTGCATGTTCGGAGCTTTCGAGGGCATTCTCGGCGAGCTGCGCGACAAGGTCGGCGGGCCCTACCTGACCTTCCCTTCGGCCATGATGAAGTATGGCGCGGCCGGAGTGGTCGGCTGGGGCACGCTATGCGGTGCACTGAACGGTGCGGCCGCGCTCCTGTACCTGGTGCTCGATGCCAAGGCTGCTACCGCACTCATCAATGAAGTCTTTGCGTGGTACGGCAGCGAGGAACTGCCGAACTACAAGCCCAAGGCGCCCAAGTTCGATACGATCAAGACGTCGGTGGCCAACTCGCCGCTCTGCCACGTGTCGGTGACCACGTGGAGCGTCAAGTCGGGGTTCAAGACCGGCTCGCCCGAGCGCGCCGAGCGCTGTGCCTGGCTCACCGCCTCGGTGGCCAAGTACGCTGTGGAGCTGCTGAACCAGCAGGCCGATAGCGCGTTCAAGGCTGCCCACGAGGTGCCTCAGGACGTCAAGACCTGCCTCTCGTGCCACGGCAAGGGCGGCGAGGTAGAGAACGTGCACGCGACCTCTGCGACGTCGTGCACGGTGTGCCATACGGATATCAAGCCGAACCACCCCAGCAAATAGGCACACCGGGGGTGTAGGGGTCAGGCGTTGCCTGACCCGATAGCCAGGCAGCGCCTGACCCCTACAAGGGCGGAAGGAAGGGAACTTGAAGCGCATAGTCTTTCTCAGCCTGCTCATGTTGATTGTGCTGGCCGGCTGTGCCCTGGTCAAAGGCGCGCCGGCCCAGGTGGCGCCGGCGCCCGCCAAATCCAAGCTGTCGCTGGAAGAGATGGCCCGGCTCTATCCAAAGGAATACAACGACTGGAAGGACTCGGTGCACGGCGTGGCCTACTTGTCGGGGAACAAGGATGCGCCGGCCTGCACCGACTGCCACGGCGACCCCGCCAGCGGCGAGATCCAGACGGCCGCCTTCCGCAGCGAGATCCCGGCCCGCTGCGCCCGCTGCCACGCCGATGCGACGCTGATGGCCAAGTACAACCTTCCGGCCGATATCTATGACAGCTACCGGGCCGACTATCATGGCACCACCGTCGAGTTCTACCGCGCCAGCAACCCGTCGGTGTGGCGCTACGAGGCGACCTGCTCCGACTGCCACAACAGCCACGCCATCTACAAGGTCGACGACCCGCGCTCGTCGGTGGCGCCGGGCAACCTGTTGGCCACCTGCCAAAAGTGCCACCAGGGCGCCGAAGCGAACTTTGCCGCTGCGGATAGCGGCCACTTCCGCATCAGCCCGGCCTCTTCGACCCTGGTGTTCGCCTTTGGCCTCGCCTACCGCATCCTGATCCCGGTCGTCATCGGCGGCATGCTGGCCTATATCGCCCTCGACATCGTACATCGGGTGCGGAGCCGCCGGGCCTAGCGGAGGAGGAGAAATGAAAGGCGACCAGCAAACTGCCGTGACCCGTTTCGCGTTGAGCCAGCGCATCGAACACATCCTGCTCATCGTTTCGTTCAGCATGCTGTGCCTTACCGGCCTGCCACAAAAGTTCGCCTATACCGGCTGGGGGCGAGGCCTGCTGCTCTTCTTCGGGGGCATCGACACGGCGCGGGTCATCCACCACGTCTTTGCTGCCATGTTCCTGTTCGAAGGGGTGTACCATGCGGCCGTGATCGCCTTCGAGCTGGCCTTTGCGCGCCGCAAGTCGCTCAGCATGGTGCCTGGCCTGAAGGACGTCAAGGATGGCCTGGCCTCGGTGGCGTACCTGGCCGGGATGCGCCCCGACGCGCCTCGCTACGACCGCTTCGATTTCAAACAAAAGATCGAGTACTGGGCCATGATCTGGGGCACTTTCACCATGGGCATCACCGGCACCATCCTGCTCTTCCCCGAGGTGACCACCCGCGTCCTGCCCGGCATCCTGGTCCCCGTTTCCAAGGTGGTCCATGGCTACGAGGCCATCCTGGCCTTCCTGGCCATCATCACCTGGCACTTTTACAATGCCCACCTGGCCGCGGGCGTCTTCCCGTTCGACAGCAGTATCTTCACCGGCAAGATTTCGCTGGAGAGGATGAAGGAAGAGCACCCGCTGGAGTACGAGCGGCTGGTCCGCGAGGGCAAGATCGCTCCCACCGGCGCGGCGAAGCATATGTGAGAGGAGGGATCGGTGCCTAAGGGACTCAAGATCATCATTGGGGCCTTGGTGGCCGTCATGGCGCTGGGCGTGATGGGGCTCCTGGTGTTGCGCGACCTGGACCGGCGCCCCGACTATTGCGCCAGTTGCCACGTGACCGACCAGGGCGTCGCCTCGTGGGTGAACTCGGACTATCTGGCCTACAAGCATGCAGTGGCCGGCATTTCGTGCCAGCGCTGCCACGAACGCAACGTCCAGACACTGGTGCACGAGGTGGTGAACACGGTGTTGCAGCACACCGATGCGCCGCCGCCGGGTTACACGCTGTCGAGCGCCGAGTGCGAGCGCTGCCATGGTGGTTTCGAGGGCCTGGCCAAGCTGACTACAGGCCTGGCGCGCAACCCCCACCAGTCGCCGCACGGCACGATGGAATGCAGCGATTGCCACCACATGCACAGCCCCTCGGTCGACGCCTGCGCTGCCTGCCACGACCCGCTCATTGTGGGCCCCGGCTGGACGCAGCCGCCCAAGACGAGCGCCTCGGCGCAGAGATAGCACCTGCGAGCGGCCCAGGGCCTGGCCCTGGGCCGCTCTTGCTCCGTGCGCCCTCTGGGTGGCGGCACGCAGTTTGCCGGTTGCTCCGCAGGAGGTGGCAGCCCATGGAACGACTGGCCCTGCTGGCCGTCACCGCGCACCCGGGCGATGAGTTGGCCATTGCCGGCGTTCTGGCGCACCACGCGCAGGCCGGCGTGCATGTCGCTCTGGCGTGCATGACCGGTGGCCACAGCCCGCAAGAGGCGCATGACCTGCGTTGCGCCTGCAACAGGCTGGGCGTATCCGAGCTGCGCATCCTCGGCTTCCGCCCGGCGGAGCCCGGCGAGCCTGCCGCGCCAGGCACCCTGGCCGCCACACCCGCTCTCGAGGTGGTGCGCGCTCTGGTGCGCATGATCCGCGCCATACGGCCGCAGGTGATGCTGACCTTTGGCCCCGACGGCATCGACGGCAGCCCCGAACACGTGGCGGTGGGCGACCTGGCCACCCAGGCCTTTGGCGCCACCGACGACCTGGCGCAATTCCCTGCCGAGGAGGGCGCAGAGCCCTACGCCCCTGCCAAGCTCTACTACTTCGGCCTGCCCGAGGGCCTGCTCAGGCTGGCGGGCATCCCCGGGCCGGGCACGCCCGACCCGGCCATCAGCGCCCGCGCCGATGTGGGCGCGCTGGTCGACCTCAAGCTGGAGGCTGCCCGCTGCTACCACAACGGCATGGAGCTGGAGCTGGCCGGGCTCTACTCGCTGCCCCCCGCCGAGCGCCGCCATCTGCTCAGCGTCGAGTTCCTCACCCTGGCCCAACCCCAGCCTGCCGTCGACGACCGCCGCGACCCTCACCTCTTCGCCGGCCTGCCCTGACTGCCAGTGGCATGGACGTTGCTAGCTGGCCGGGGTAGGGGCGAACCATGCGGGCGACGCCGAATCTGCGCCAGGGGCTGCAGAGCCACCGCCTGGATGTTTCGCCCCTACCGGCAGGAGCGTGCCTGGCCAGGGGAGGGCTGCGGTGGATGCAGGGAATGCGTATCAGCGACGGGGTGTGCGGCTGGAGAGCGATGGCTCGATTGTGCTCGACCGCCGGCAGATCGAGCCGCAGGCCTCTGCCCACGAGGAGGCGCAAAAGCTCGACCACATCGTCTACCACGTGGCCAACCCCAACCTGACCGCTGCCTTTGCCAACCCCGGGCAGGTGCATGCCTACGAGGCCTTTGGCAGTGGCCCCATCCTCGAGCCGGGCGCCTGGCGCCTGGCCCTCACCCTCGACGGCCGGCCCCTGCAGGGCTACCCGCCCCACAGCCGGGTGCGCGGCCGCCTGCTCGAAGAGACGTGGGAGGCCGACGGCTGCCGCCTGGCCATCACCAGCTTTTGCGATGGCGAGCACAACGTGGTGCACCAGGCCTTCCAACTGTACGGCCTCGACGGCCGGCCCCACGGCCTGGAAGTGGCCATCCGCATGGCCTTTCTGGCCAACGAGGAACAGACGACCTATGCCCTGCACTACGACGAGCGCTACGGGGCCATCGTGGCCATCCTCGGCCGGGCCTCGGTGGAGATGGGCGCGCCCCAGGCGGAGCCGCGCGCCATAGCCCCGCGTGCCGCCCTGGTGGGGGCCGACCTCAAGCCGAGCGAATGGCGCGTGAGCGACCCCCACGCCTACCTGACCTATCGGCTCGACCTGCGCCCAGGGCAAGAGGAGGCCGCCTTCTGCCTGGCCATCACCGGCGGCTGGCAGCGCGCCGAGCACGAGGCGCTCCTGCAGGAGGCTACCCGGCGCTGGCGGCAGGCCCTGGCCGACGCCCACCGCTACGCCGACTGGCTGGCCGAGCGCCTGGAGACCGGTGACCGCAGCCTGCACAGCCTGTTCGTGGCCTGCCTCAACGCCGCCGTCAGCGCCTACCACGAGGACCTGGAGGGCCGTTTCCGGGGCCTGGTGCCCTCGCCCGACCGCGGCTTCAAACGGGCCATCACCCTGCCCGCCGACTCCTACTGGTGCGCCCAGGCGCTCCTGCCCTTCCACCCCGAGATGGTGCGCAGCGAGATCGTGGCTTTGGCCCGCGCCGTCCACGACGACGGCAGCCTGGCCCTGGGCGTCACGGCCGTCGACCCCGCCGACGCACAACTCTCGCCCGAAAGCGGCCCCTACGATTGGTGGCCGGCGGCATGCGACTCGCCTTCGTACTTTGCCATGCTGGTGCACGATTACCTGGCCTGGACGGGCGAGCGCACCCTGCTCGACGAGCAGGTGGGCAGCCAGACCATCTGGCAGAAGGCGCTGGCCTGCGTGAACTATTTGCGGGCGCGCGACACGAACCACGACTATCTGTTCGAAAAGAGGCCCAACCAGCCCGACTGGGCGTACGACGTGCAGCGCGACGACTGGGTGACCTACGACCTGGCCCTACACTACCAGGCCCTCAAGTGTGCGGCCGAGATGGCGCTCTGGCGCGGCGAGGAGGAGACGGCCCGCGACCTGGCCCAGTGGGCGCTGGGCGCCCAGCAGGCAGTGAACGCGCACCTGTGGAGCCAGGCGGCCGGCTACTATGTGGACTATATCCGCTCGTACCAGGGCTTTGTCGAGGACCATGCCTCCATCGACACCCTGGTTGCCGTGCTCTTTGGCCTGGCTACCGAGGGCCAGAGCCACCGCCACCTGGAGCACCTGGAGCGCACGCTGGAGACGCGCAACAACGACCAGCAGTACTATGGCGATTGGGGCGTGATGAACTGCTTCCCCTTCTACAAGCAGCGTGCGGACCTGGCGGGCCCCAGCGCCTGGGCCTACTCGGCGCACAACGGCGCGGCATGGCCGGGCTGGAACGGCATCTATGCCCTGGCCAAGCTCCTGCACCGCGTCGGCGACTGGCGCTACCCCCTGGAGCGCTGGTGGAGCTACAGCCTCGACCAGTACTGGTTCACCCCCACCGAGTACTACTCGCCGCCCTACGACGCACCCGGGGTGCGGCAGAGCGCCTCGCTCTACAGCTGGAGCGCCATGCCGGCGGCCGCCATGATCCTCGGCGGCTTCGGCTTCTGGCCCAACCTGGCCGGCGATGTGGTGTTGCGCGTGCCGCCCTGGGGCGATAGCCGGCTCAACGGCATCCGCTTCCGCGGCCGCGTGTACGACGTGGAAGCCAGGGGCAACGTGGTGTCGCTGTGGCTGGAGGGCGAGCGTATCGCATCCGACGAGCACGGCCTGCGCGTGCACCTGGGCCGCGTGCCTGCCCCCACATAGCTGGGGCGGGCCTTCTCAGCTGGCTCGGCAGGCGCGGCGGCGGGGATGGGCTCGCAGCCGCGCTTTTTCGTCTACGGTTCTGCTGGGGCGCGGGGTGCCAATAGAAAGAACGAGCGCGCGGTGGTTGGCTGTGGTGGGCTGGGATGCAAAGTGCGGAGCAAGCAACGACGAGACGGCAATGAGTGGTGCAATGAAGCTGCGACGGGTGGAGCGATGGTTACGGCGATGTCAGCGCGACGCAAGCAACGATGCTGGGTGCGACGTGGCTGGGGCGACTGGCACGCGGCCAGCGGCGACGGTTGCTGCGATGGGCTGGATCACCGGCGCTCGTTCTTTGAGGCCACCTGGTCTGCGGTGAGACGCATGAGTAGGGAGAAGTGCACGGTCGGACCACGATGGCATCGTCCTTTATCATACCCGAAAGAGATGAAAGCCTGATGAACAGCGCAGGCGGGCAGCGTGAAAAGTCGTTCATCTGGCGCAGGCAACTGCGGCCACTGGCATGGAATTTGCTTCCCTTGAAGTGGGGGCCAGAGAGTGTGGGCGGGCGTGGGGGGCTGGGGGCCAGGCATCACGCGCGCACGGCTCCAGGCCGGTGGGCGCGAGCTCGCCGGCGCCGGATGGTAGGGGCGAACTATGCCGCAAGAGCCGGTCATCCTCCTCGACTCTGTCACGCGCCGTTTCGGCCAGGCCGTTGCCGTGCAGGACGTCTCGCTCTCCATCGAGGCCGGCGAACTGGTGGGCTTTATCGGGCCGAGCGGCAGCGGCAAGACGACCACCGTGCGGCTGCTCTGCGGCATCCTCGCGCCCAGCGAGGGCACCGTGCGCGTCTTTGGCAAGGACCCCCTGCACTTCAGCGGCCGTGACCGCGCCCGCATCGGCTACCTGCCCCAGCATTTCCTGCTGTACACGGGCCTCACCGTCGCCGCCAACCTCAACTTTGTGGGCGGCGTCTATGGCCTTGGCTTCCGCGAGCGGAGGCGGCGCATGCAGCAGGTGCTGGAGCTGGTGGAGCTGTGGGGCGACCGCGACAAGCAGGCCGGCGAGCTATCGGGCGGCATGCAGCGCCGCCTGGCCATGGCCGCCACCTTCCTCCACGACCCCGAGCTCTACTTCCTCGATGAGCCTACCTCGGGGCAAGACCCGATCCTGCGTCGCAAGATCTGGACCTGGCTGCGTGACCTGCAGTCGCGCGGGCGCACCCTCTTCGTCACCACCCACTACGTGGGCGAGGCTGAACTCTGCAACCGCGTGGCGTTGATGGACGCCGGCCACCTGATCGCCTGCGAAGAGCCCCAGGCCCTGCGCCGCCGCGCCTTTGGCGGCGACCTCCTGGAGCTGGTCACGCACCGCGAGATCTATGCCTACCTGCGCGTCCTCGAAAAGATGCGCCAGGTCCGCTCCATCGAGGTGCGGGCCCCCGACCGCCTGGTGCTGGCCGTCGACGATGCCGGCCGGGCGCTGCCCGAAGTCCTGAACACCCTGCAGGCCCAGAGCCTGGCCCCGGAATCGGTGCGCGAGATGCCGCCGCCCTTTGAGGATGTGTTCGAGCGGCTCATCCGCCAGCACCAGCGCCGCCAACAGGAAGAGGCACAGGAGGCCCAGCCATGAGAGGCCCGTTGCGCGTGCTGGCGTTCATCGGCAAAGAGGTCCGCGCCATCCTGGTGCAGCCCCAGTTGCTGCTGCTCCTGGTGGCGGGGCCGTTCCTCATCCTGCTGGCCTTTGGCTTGGGCTACCGGCCGGCGGGCCCCACGCTGCGCACCATCATCGTGCAGCCGGCGACCACCGACCCGCGCCAGGCCCTCAGCTACTACCTGACCTCGATCGGCCCGCCCCTCAAAGTCACCCAGGTCACCCCCGACCTGGCCCCGGCACTGCGCAAGCTGCAGCAGCGCCAGGTGGACCTGGTCGTCGTGGTGCCGGCCGACATCCGCCAGACCCTGTTGAACGGCCAGAACGCCCACCTGGTCTTTTACCACAATGCCATTGACCCCACCCAGGTCGGGTACATTTCGGCGGTGGTCGATGCCACCACCAGCCAGCTCAACCGGGCCATCCTGCAGCAGGCGGTGGGCGAGCAGCAGGCCAACTCGGCCGACTATGAGCAGGCGCTGTTGCAACTGCGGGATAGCCTGAACCAGATCCGCGCTGCCCTGCAATCGGGCGACCGCCTACGGGCGGCGCAACTGGCCAAGGGGGTGCGCCTCTCGGGGGGGCTGATGGCGGCGCTCTGGCTCTTTGCTGCCGACCCCTTCGCCGGCCCCACAGCGCCGGCCGTGCACCTGGCCGACGACGCGCGCAGCCTGGATGATGCGCTCTCCTCGCCTCAGAGCGACCCCCAGGCGCTGAACGATGCCCTGACCAAGGCCCAGAACGATGTGAACAGCATGCTGCAGGCGCTGCAGACCTCGCGGCGCATCCCGCCCAACGTGTTCGTGTCGCCGCTGACCTGGGATGCCCGGCCGATCAGCGCCTACCAGCCGAGCTATGTGGTCTACCACTCGCCGACGGTGCTGGCGCTCCTGGTGCAGCACCTGTGCATCACGCTGGCCGCGCTCTCGCTGGTGGATGAGCGCACCCTGGGTGCGGTGGAGATCTTTCGGGTGTCGCCGGTGGGGCCCAACCAGATTCTCGTCGGCAAGTTCATAGCCTACGTTCTGGTGGTGGCCATGACGGCGGTGGGGCTGGTGGCCCTCCTGGTGTTTGCGCTGAAGGTGCCTGTGCTGGGAGAGTGGCCCTGGTTCGTGGTGGTGCTGGGGGCGCTGATGGCCTATTCGCTCAACCTGGGCTTTCTGATCTCGGCGTGGGCGCGCAGCCGCAGCCAGGCCATCCAGATGTCGATGTTGGCGCTCCTGGGGTCGATCTTTTTCAGCGGCTTTTTTGTGCCCCTCACCGACTTTGTGGCACCGGTGCGCCTGGTCTCCTACAGCCTGCCGGTGACCTATGGCATCGAGCTCCTGCGCCAGGTGACGCTGCGCGGCGAGCCGCCCCAGATGGTGTACCTGGCGGCGCTCGTGGTCTGGGCGGCGGCGTCGGGGTTTGCGGCCGTGCGGCTGTTCGGGAAGCTGTTTGTGAGCAAGTAGCGCAGGGCCGGGTTGTGAAACCCGGCCCTACGGGGTCTGTAGGGCGGCTTTCGAAGCCGCCTGGCCGACCGTGGGGCGCATTGGGCCGCCGCCGGGCCAGGGACCGGGCTACACGCTCCGCACCCCACCCGGTGCGGAACCATTTGGGGGGTTTGGTGGGTTGGCTGGGGCCGGCCGCCCGCGGGGGGCCGGCCCCCGCCCAACCCCCCAAACCC
>Ga0078972_1010558_pt1 | contig 17153 bp, 1 predicted proteins | sample YelNatPaOPGAMG01_FD_67568 | JGI IMG/M metagenome (GOLD analysis project Ga0078972, IMG submission 67568) | Hot spring thermophilic microbial communities from Obsidian Pool, Yellowstone National Park, USA - OP-RAMG-01 (SPADES assembly) (version 2) | ecosystem: Environmental > Aquatic > Thermal...
TTTATTATAATAATTCTTGCATCAGGAGAGATACAATACAAAATTAATTTGGCATAGTAAGTTTAGTTAATTTAGAAGATAAATTTTTGATTAGTGCAGAAGTGGAGAGAAGGATAAATTTTTGTAGAGGTGGCTAGGACGATAGAGACAATTATTCATTAAAAATCCTTGGCAGGCAATGTTAGTTATTTTGTTTGATTTATGTTGGGTTTACAAATTTTTAATTGGCCTGCTAAGAATTTTGCAGTTTAAGCCTGCTTAATAAATAAAGGCCCTATCGTCTAGCCTGGTCTAGGACAGGTGGTTCTCAGCCATCAGACACCGGTTCAAATCCGGTTGGGGCTACCATTATATTATGCCAATTGTATAGATTGGCTTGAAATAGAGAAATAAAACCGTATCATAACCGTATCATAATTTGTGTAACTTTATGAATTTAAATAAGTTATAGAAATGGAGGGTAATTTTATGGAAAAATACAAGTTTTTGAAAGTTAGTGCAGTTGTATTTAAAGTATTAGCATGGGTTTCGCTAATAATTGGTGTGATTGCAGGTATCGTGATTTTTATTGGTGGCGGAACACCAGAAGCACCAAGAAATACTGGTTTTGTTGGGATCTTATTAGGTATAGTATATCTATTTATATTTTACACTGCCTCAGAAGTAATATCCTTATTGATTGAAATAGGTACTAAGTTATTGGAAAAGACCCCAGCTGCTTAAGTATAAGTTAGAGAGGCCCTATTTTTTAAAAAACCGCATATTTTGACACCAAAAGTTTAAAATAAAGAAGTAAAACATGAAAATGTTTTCTTTATAAGAAAATTATTGTGAAACATTTTAAATAAATTTTAAAAGTTTTCTATTGACTTTTTATATATATAATGTATACTATATAACGGAAGAAGAAAATAAGCCTCTCCGATAAAAGCAAACCATGAGTAATCATGGGGCGCAAAACCACGGATCCTAACAGGGATAGCCGAGTTGCCGAAGAGAGAAAAATAAAGGCTTAGGTAGCTCGGCTATTTTTTAACGCGGGGGTAATCCTGATGCTAGATTGGCAAAATAAAAAATGGATAAAAGTAATTAGCGTAGTAGTAGTGATTACTTTTATTACATACGATATAGCATGGGCGATGGATTTTTCTCCTCTCTCAACTCACCCTGTCAATCTTCCTAATATCTTACCAAAACTGACAAATTATATCTCTAATAAGATATTTAACAAGACCAATATAGAAAAAAAAGAGGAAGAAACAGAAGTTTCTTTTAGGTCACAATTGGTTCCTTCAAAAAGATACGAAGAGCAATCTGGGTTTATGCGTCTTGAAGCTATGAAAGAGATGATGAAGCGAGAGATGGAGGAATTGCAGAGGCGACAGAATATAGAATCCGAACGTCAGAGGTCTCTTTATAATCAATGGCAGGTAAATAGAAATCTTTATATACAGAATATGGAAAAAGGACAGGGTGCACAGGCAATAGAGGGCCAGGTTATGAGGGCGAGAGGCGATACAATGAAGGCAGCTGCAGCGGCCGGCGAGTTTAGTTATGTCTTGAATAAAGATGGCTCCAGGGTTAATTATACAGATGGCCTACCTTCCTCTATCGAAAACGAGGTTATAATTGACTCGTATGGATATAGAAGCATTAAAAACACTAAAAATATGAAATATAATTCAAACAGATTATTGGTTTCTTATGATGCTGAGATTATAGATGCGCTTGGGAATGTTACAAAGGTTCAATGGCGCGATGCAGTATATTCTCCTGATTCTGTGTGGTGGGCAGATAACACAACAAATGCAGGTAAATATCTACTTGGTTATACAGAGATTGTAACAGACCCATATGGCACTACGACTATACGCGAATGGTCAACAACAAGAGACGCATATAGGGATAAAAAAGCAACCTCGTACCATGAAGTAGTGAAGAATGCCCTGGGAGAGGTAATTTCTGTTTCGGATGCATCTGATATTACGTACGAAGGCGATAATATGACTGGCTTCCATCAAGTTACTAAAGATGCCTACGGTAATATTTATATATCGGATGTAAAATACACATTTAATAACGCCAATAGGATTATTTCTATTGTGGCAAAGGAACAACAAATAAATAAAGATATGAGCACAAGCACAAGCGAAACCATAACTACTTATGAATATGATTCAAACAATAATTTAATCAGCGCGGTTGGAAAGGCAACTATAAATGGCGAGGATGGCTTTTTGAATACCTATACTGGCACTACCGATTATCACTATGGACTTGTGAATGGACAGGTTAAGTTAATCAATACCGTTACAACAATGACTTACGATAACATAGACGGTTCTACAAGTACCTCTACAAGTTTTGTTGAATATAAATATAATGAGAAAGGCCTATTGACAGACGGGACAAATGGGTTTGGTTCAACCCAGGGCCAGGATATATTTGGGAATGCTTTTACGTCCACTACAATAGATAGTTATGTAGTAGTAGCTTCTCAGGCAAGAAAGAAAAAATCCATTACAAAGACAGATTCTGAAGATATCTTTGGTTCAAGAACTCATAGCGAGAGCGTGGTTGAATATTTCTATAACGATTTTGGCGAGCTAATAAATGCAGAAGGTTATACAGATACTATAGGGATGGACCTATTTGGAGATACTTATAGTACTCATACGGTTCATGAGTATGAAATAATAAATGGTCAGCCAAAGGTTATATATTCTGGAACATCTGGAAATCTTATAAATCCATTTTCAGATTTAGGCGATATGCTGATGGATTTGGAAAATAAATTGCAGTCCTTTATTCAAATGAGCGCTCCTGAGAAAGAATCATTTTTGCAAAGTTTAGGATTGGGAGGAGCCTCTATAGTGAATCTGACAAGCGCTGGCATTTCTACTATAGTTGGCTGGCTATTCAAAGCGACTACAAATGTAATTAACTGCGCAGTAACTGCACTTTTTAATATACTCTCTGCATTAGGAATTCAAATTTCAAAGGAAGAGATAGCACAATCAGCATTATTGGTTGATATACTTACAGGCGTTATTACGCCAGAAGTCGCGATGGGCGAATTGCAGCTTTCTATGTATTCTCTTATGAAAGCAGCCCAGGCAAAAGGCGTGATTTTGAAAGGTGTTCATCTCACCTTGGATCAATTAAAGTCGTCAGGTCAGGCAGCAATCGCTCATATTGGAGGCAACCACTATGTCGTGATTACAGGAATTACTGATAGAGAAGTGAAATTTATAGACGCTGGGCAGGAAAAGGTTGTTACAATTGAAGAATTTAATAATATGTGGCAGGGCAACGCCTTGGTATTTACTGTTCCCAGTGGAGCAGGGGTTTTAGATGATACAGCGATGCGTAATATACGAGGAGCCGAGGGTTATAGTCGCGAAGAGACAGGCGACCTATCTACGGGCCAAACAATAATTGTGCGAAATGGCGATAAGATGGTAGCAAAGGTTTATAAGCGAATCAACGGCACAAATAAACATATAGAGTATTATGGATATGATGAAGATGGTGTTACAGTAGGAACAAAGATTTATCTTGATAAAGAAGGAGATGGTCCTAACAAAAAGATTGACTATTACTCAGAAAATTCAAATGGAAAACAGATTATTAGCCTGACCCCAGAAAATGGCCAACAGCGCATAACTATTTATTCCTGTAATAACGATAGTGAATCTTATATTAATGCCTTGAAAGAAGTCAATCAAAGAGGAGTTGTAGAGGCCGATGTAGAATCGTGGAGTTCTAACAATGGCGGTAGTTTTACTAAGGCAAAGGTAACCCGCGATAATGATACTTATCATATAGAAGGATTAAATTGGTGTAGAGGCGGCATAATAACAGGTTTTACAAGTTTAGATAGAAACGTTAATGGCGGCGACCCCTATAAAAAAACATTTATCGCAATCAGAAATGATTTCGAAGGATTAGAAGGATTACCCAAGGAAGAGACAATCGGCCCTAATATGAAATTAGAGTATGATGAATTAGGGGTGCCGTCAAAATTAACTATAACAATTGAAACTTCTAAAATAGAACTTACACTTGCGGAAAGGAAAATAGATGAAACCACAGGAGAAATTTATTACACATTTAATACTAATTTAGGAGCCAGAAACGCGAGTAAATCTTCTAACTGGTCTTCAGATTGGAACTTGGTGTTAACTCTTACCTATGACTCAGAAACTGGTGAATATACACTTAGCTATAGAGTATATAAAAATGAAAGCAGATTGGATACGAGTTATTCAGGTAAAAACTATGTTCTATTATCTGGAAATGAATTGACCGCAATATTGGATGAATTGAGGAGGGAATTAGGAGAAAATGTTAGTTCTATTGAAATTAAGGATGATCAATATATTTTAGTCACTTTTGAAAATGAAGATGGCAGCATATCAGAAAGGAGATATTATTATTATAAACATGGGTCAGATAGCTATAGATGGATTTGTGACAACAATGAACCTCCACAGGACAATAAAGGGCATTGGCAGAAAAGGATAGATAACACATATCAAGATTGTAGGATTAGTTATCAATCTAATATAGTAAAAATCTCTGGATATAAATTCACGCCTAAAAAATCGTTCAAGCTTACCCAAGATTTAAAACCCATAAAAGATGCCATAGCCAGCGATACCTCTTTGAGCGATACCTTAAAGAATAACTGGAGCGAACTATCTGATAAAATTGAGATTACACAGGAATTATCCTGGGAAAAAATCCTGGAAAATAAATATAAACCAATATTTACAAGGACGGTAGGTAATTTAAAAGTAGTATTAAAGAATTTGGTTAAAAAATTAGATCATTTTATTCCTGAAGATGTTACTAGTTCGAGTGATGGTACAGTTAGCATTAGTGGAAATATTGTTATTACCCCTATTATAAAAGATAATAATGTTGAAACAACATTTCATGGGACTATTACCCGAGGCGCTATACCATCCAATTGGCAGCTATCAGCCTCGGCCACAGGCACATTTACCCAGGGTTATGAGCCGCCCATTGTAATTCATGAAGATGCGCTTGGCAATATTACATCTATTTTAAAATCGCAACAAAATGGTCAAATGAGATTTTATGTGCCGGGATCTTCGCAAGATTCTGAAATGATATTTGTTCCAGAAGCAGAAGGCGAAAGAGGAGAAGTCAGAATTAGCAAGGATACAACCGGCAAAACGATAATTAAAACTGCCGATAGAAATGGAAGAGAGATTTTAATTACAATAGAAGGGAATAATGCATATATTGAAAGAGGCGGGGTTAAGATACCTATTTATTTTGAATGCACAACAAATGAAGATGGCACAAAGACATATATAATAGATTTAAATACAAATATCCCTAATTTTAGTAGATTCACTTTGAGACAGGCAAAAGAGGTAATCCAAAAGGTTAGAGATATGCTTTTGGAAAAAATGTCTGCTCTTAGTGCAGGTATAGGGTTAGGCAATTTGGCAGGAGGGGTAAGAGATAGTATTTTGACTATGAGTGGCATAGAAAAGGTGATAAAGTGGTTGACTCGTATGGGTATATATGTGGTCAACTGTGCTGCAAAGGCACTACAAAATTTATTAAGAAGAATGGGTATTCGTGTAGGGATAGAGGATATTGCTGCGAAGGCTTTGGTATATGACCTGTTGACAGGCATTATAACCCCTGAGTCCTCAGAGATATTAATGACATCTTTTTCAGCACTCCAGGAAATCTCGCGCGAGAACGGATTAGACCTGAAATTATTTATGACAAATATAAATGGGTTAAGAAATATTACCAGTCCTGTCATCGCGCATGTTGGTGGAGACCATGCTGTTTTGGTCCTTGGGGCAAACGAGAAAGAGGTAATAGTAGTGGAGACAGATGGTAAAACCTACAATGTCCCAATTGAGACATTTCTTTCTGAATGGGACGGCGTGATATTAGGAGAACGTGCACCACCTTTAAGAAGGATATATGCACCAGCGCTTTCTGAATTACCTCCACCACCACCTCTCAGTCTTTATAATCCTCCAGAACCAGAAAAGATACCTTTATCTATAGAGATTCCAAGAAATTTATATTTGTCGGGCAGACTCGAATATGATGTTGCTGAGAAATCTAGTCTTGATGAGGCATTTTCAGTACTTCGTCCAGGTTCAAGATATTCTGATGCAGAGCTTGAGTTAGTATCCTTGAAGGAAAAGATAGAGCATTTTGAGGAGCCGATTGTTGGCAGTGCTGGACCGAGGTATGGGCCAGGAGAATATTATAAGACCACCTTCAAGGTACTTGGCGAAGGAGATAAGTTTTTTGATGTAATAACCGGCATTTCTGTGGATGGGTCTGTGAGTTATACAGAGACATGGATTGAATATGAATATGATGAAAACGGAAGGCTTATTGGTGCTAAAGGCGGAGGGACTACCTGGGGCGAGGATGTATTTGGGAATTCTTACAGGACAGATTTTATTGACCACTATATTATCATTGCAGGTCAGGCAAAGAAATCCTGGATGGAATATTTTACAGATACTATAAATTTAGATGGCTCTCTGAGTCATACTCAAAGTGTGGTCTATTATGAATATACAGATGGAACAGAAGACCCAGATGATTACCCTGAATATTTAGATGAAAATGGCCAGGTGAGGGTTGGGCTTTTAAAAGGGGCAAGGGGCGAAGGCACCACCACAGGCGATGATATATTTGGAAATACTTATACTACAAGAACAAATGATACCTATATTATTATAGGTGGAGAGGCAAAACTATTGGAATCTCGCTCTACAACAGAGAGCGTAGACCTATATGGTTCTACGAGTCATTCCACCTCTAGTATCCTATATGAATATACAGATGGCACAGAAAACCCAAGCGATTTTCCAGAATATCTGGATAACGAAGGAAAAGTCAGGATTGGGCTTTTAAAGGGAGCAAGGGGAGGTTCTAATTCTCAAGGCGAAGACATTTTTGGAGGAACCTATAATTCTATAGTGGTAAATAATTATGTAATTATAAATGGTCAGGCAAAGGTTTTAACTTCTATAACCACAACCAATTCTGAGACAATAGACGGCTCTATCTCAACAAACACCCAGACCGTTAGATATTCATATAGCACAAAAGATTCTCCATACCGTGACCCTAATACTGGTCGAGAAGGCATTGGCGTTCTTATAAACGCAACAGGCGAGGCGCATGGCGAAGGTTCTGATATATTTGGCATAACCTACCAAACAGATACAAAAGAAGAATATGCAATTATAGGCGGTCAACCAAAGGTGATAAGGTCAACTTCTGTAACTACAAATCAGGATTACTTTGGGACATTTAATGAATCTACTACAAGATATGAGTATGAATATTCAGATAAAGCGGAAGAGTTAGAGATAAATGGCGCATTAAGAAAGATTCACGGAAGATTATTAAAGGTAATTACCTTTAATAGTTCTAAAGGTAACGATATATTTGGTGGGATTTGGGAGACGGTCAAAGAAGGGAAATACACGCAACTTTACGAATATACAGAACACGAAGGAAAGAAAGTTTTTAAAGCAAAACTTTCTGAAAATCCAGATGACTACGCAGATTTAATAACAAAAGGAGTAGATATATTTGGGTTTGAATCCACGACCACTACACACAATACTTATGAGATGATAGATGGAAGGGTTATTGTTTCTGCATCAAGGGCATATACACCAGGGTCAGATATATTTGGGGCAAGTTCTGAGACAGTTACTGAAACAAAATATGAGTATAGAGAGAATGTCAGGTTGAAAAAAGGCCCTGATGGCAAATGGAGGGAGATGGAAGAAGGTGAAGAGGGCGCCCCTGATAGAGTTATCAAAAAGCTGCTCTACAAGGTAACCACAATTACAAGTTCTAATGGGACTGATTTATATGGTGGAAGCTGGAGGACCGTGGTCCCAAGCGAGACTGTGCAGGTATATAACCTTAATCCTGACACAGGAAAATATATTTATTCAACAGATGATTTTACAACAGAGGTAGTCACCGAAGGTGTAGATATATTTGGAAATAAGACCATAACCCGTACTACCCATCATTATTCGTATAGATTCAATGGTCAAGAGACCGGGAAGCCGTATTTATTAAAGAGTGTTACGATTACCGAAGGGATGGATGTCCTTGGAAATAGCAACAAAACAGTGACCACCGTAGAATATAATTATGTTATGGAGGATAAACTTTATAACATCCTTGGGGTTGAGCGATATATAAAGGCAAGACTTGCGATGGTGCGGACCACCACAGAATCGTCCGGCGAAGATATTTACGGTGGACAATGGATGACTAATCCATACACAATATATCAAGAATACTCGTTCAAGAATTGGGATGGGAAGAATGTCTTTGGTTATGATTATGTAATTAAGGATAAGAATGGAAGGGAGATAGCTAGATACGATGCGTATAATTTTAAAGATAGGTTTGAGATTCAGACAGAAGGTGAAGGCAGAGATATATTTGACAACATAACCACAACCTCCACAACTATTTTCTATGAGATACATTATGGAAAATTGGTTACTGTAAAAACAATCTCTGAGACCAAGGCGGAGGACTTTTTAGGGAATCTTACTATAACTCACACTGAGACAGATAATAATTATAAATGGGAGAATGGATTTTATGTGTTGGAGAGCGTGGTAACTAGGACTTCCTCCAGCGGTTCAGATTTATATGGTGGAACCTGGGAATCTTCGGCTTACGAGATTACCCAGAGATATTTTAAAGAAGGTGAGATTTATAGGTCTAGATATGTTTATGATGGGATGGAGTATGGTGAGGGAGATATTTTTGAGGTCACTACTTCCGGCTCAGGCAGGGATATATTTGGCAACACAACCACCACCTCCACAACCATTACCTTCCAGATAATTAAAGGTAAAACTGTTACCATAGGAAGCACCTCAACCAGTACCTCAGAGGACTTTTTAGGAAGCACCACTATATCTACCTCTACCACGACTTACAGTTATGATTGGACTGAATTTAATGGAAAGAAATATTATCTCTTGCAGAAAATTGTTACTACGACAGGCCAATCAGGTTCAGATATCTTTGGCGGCAGTTGGTCCTCAAGCGGCTCTACAATCACCCAGGAATATATGGAAAAGACCTGGAATGGAAAGAAGGTCTGGGGTTACAACATAAATGGCATAGACGCTATGTCAGGCGGGACATTTACGGTTTCAAGCGGGGGCTCTGGCAAAGATATATTTGGGGGGGAAACTACCATATCCTCTACTACCATATTCCAGATAGTTAAAGGCAAAACCGTTACTATTGCGACAAGTTCTACTACCACATCTACTGACATCACGGGGAACTCTGTAACAAATCATACAGAAGCGCAGTATAGCTATACCGCGAATTGGGTTCTTGACACCATTACTACAAAATATTGGTCTACTGGTAGAGATATATATGGAGGGAGATGGTCTGTAGATCCGTATACTGTGACGCAGAAATATTCCTGGGATGCAGGAAGGGGTTGTTATACCTATAAATATATTATAAATGGAAATGTCTATGATCCTTTTGCTAATCCAGAGGATAATGTTACATTTACAGTTACTGCTTCCGGTTCGGGCACAGATGCGTTTGGCGGCCCTACTACGAGTAACACAGTCATTACTATACAGATAATAAAAGGTAAATTTATAACCCTTGCCACAACTACAACAACCAGTGGTACGGATTTGTCAGGCCTTGATACCGAATATACCACTGTAAACGCCACCACAAATAAGTATGGTTGGATAGAGTTTGAGGGCAAACGTTATTATGTCTTGATATCCAGCACCACAGAATCAGTTACAGAAAGCAGTGATATACTTGAGAACACATCTTTGAGTTATAGTAGCATTACCAACTCATATGGCGAAAAAACAGTAAAAGGTGAACACGTATGGGGGCTTGTCGGTACCACTGAAAATGTTATAGATTGGGATAAGGTAAGGGAAAAATTTCAAAGTGTCTTTGGGAGATTTTACAATAGAGATGGCGAAGGTTCGCTTTTGGATGAAGAATTAGTCCTTCTCCATAAAGATTTTGATTGTTTGCTTGGTAGTTTTTCGACCGCATTTGGTTTAACCGAGGATGATGTTAAGGGACTTAGAGGCACTGTCACAATCAATAGAGATATATTTGGAAGTTACCAGGTTAGTGTCACGCAAAATAACTATTCTCAGCAGAATATCATAGATATGAACAGGGCCTTTGTTCTGAGTTCTGTGACCATGAGTTTTGGAATAGATGGGATGGGGCTACGTGGAGTGATATCAGAATCAGGCAACATAATATCAAATAGGTCTATTAGCGCTGTAAGTTATACTTATGGATATAATGAGCAAGGTTATTATGTGTTGACTGGAGCGAGTGCCAGCTTGACGATAGATAAAGAATGTTTGACTCAAGGGATGCAGCAGGCTATAGAGTCCATGCGTAGCGATCTAAACTTTGACGATATTGTTAAAGAGAACATAATAGATAATGGCACCAGCTATACAATAAATGGCAGCGTGACAATAGGAGATGAGTCTTTAACAGGCGAATTAATATACATAACCGTATCTAATTCTACATATGCTATTGTGAACGGCAGGGCAATGATAGATAGGACAACTTCTGCTACTGTATATGGAGTAGATAAGAGAACAGTGGTAAGCCTGTCTGTTACTACTTACCATCGCGATGAAAATGGCCGTCTTATATATACCGAGACAGTCAATGGCACATGCACAAATTCAGATTCTGGTTTACTTATTAGAGCTAATTCAGACGGAACAATCAGTCTGGTTACAGAAGGCGGAACGAGTATAGAGACTATAGGACTTAATGATGCTGGCGCCATTGTGTTGAAAGACAGTGATGGAAATATAATACAGGTTCCAAATGTAAATGTAATAAATGAAGGGAAAATTGTAAGGGCGTATTTCCGCGATTCTGAAACGCACAGGATACTAGAAGACGGTTGGAGTGATTTTTATTATGACTGGATTCCTTCTGAAGATGGTTCCGGTGGTGGTTATTCAGCGGCAGGTCTTGGCGTAGATATACCTGAACTTTATGAAGATCTTTCTTTCTTATTTAATTTATCTTCACAGATAGAAGAGGCAATAGACCCCTTAAGGCAGATGTTTGAAAATAAGACACAGCCCACGTCTAATGCGCCTATGGGATACATAGATATCCGTAGCCTACTTACGAATACCGGCGCAGCATTGGGCATATTGTTTGACGATGATAATTATAAGAACGATGAAGATAAAAAGGCAGCATTAGAGGCGATGGGTTATGGATGGGTGTGGAACATATATGTCATCTTGCGAGACTCAAACAAGATAGCCGCAGGTCTTACAAAAGAAACAGTCAAAAAAATCATAGACAATCTTCTTGTGAAGATGACAATCAATATAGGAACCTGCGCTATCCAGTCGCTTTATAACCTGTTGAGATTACTGGGAAAGGATGTCACGCCAGGAGATTTATTAGGAAGGGCATTGGTAGTGGATATACTCATAGGGGTTTTGGATGAAACCAGGTCCAATAACCCTACCGTAGAGATATCAATGTATGCGATACAACTTACAGCAGCCCAATATGGCGTAACGCTTAATGGGATGGGCGTCGATTTGGACGCAATGATAGGAAAAGGTCCTTTTATAGCGTATATAGAAAAGCGTACAGAAAACCGTACAACAGTAGAAAAACATTATGTGGTGGTAAAGGATGTAATAGATACTGATGGAGACGGCCGTGCCGATAAGATTATATATACAGAAAACGGAGTTGATTATACGGCTACAGGAGGAGATTTTGATAGATTTGTGCAGGAATTCAATCAAGGCGGAGGCAAAATCCTTACCACAAAGAATCTAAGCGATATTTCAGGCGCAAGAGAACTTTCTTATGATGAATTAAAGCAAACCACGGGTGCGGGCTATATCGTGCCGAGTGATTATGATTTTGCACCAATACCAATTCCTCCTGACAGCCAATCACCCCCTACTGCTCAGGATATTACACTCCCCGAAGGTAGTGAGACAGGACCTGCAAATGGAACAGAGACTTTTAACATTACAGGAGCTGATGGACGTACATATACATATACCTTTGTATATGATAAAGATGGAAAACTTTCAAAGATTTATCGAGTAGATGGTGATACTATTTATTATTTTGATGCCACTGGGAAGTATATAGGCGCTGTGAAGATTGTGAGAGACGGGGATAATAATATAATAGGGGTGTATAGATATAATAAAGACGGGCAATTGATAGGATATACAGAAATAGAAAGAGTAACAGTAAATGATAAGACATATTATATAGTTACAAAATGGACGTATGTTTATGATAACGACAAAGGTCTAATCTCCCAGGTTTGGGTAAAACACAGGGTGGATACGATTAAATTTGATAACGCCGAAGGAGAAATTGATGTTTCAAAAGGACTTTTCCTTGGCTATGAACTCAAACGTAAGATTAGCCGTGATAATGGCATTACAACTACCTGGACAACTAAAGGTATGGAGATTGAGTGGGACCCGACTGGTTATAATGTACAAGAATTGGATGAGAATGGAAAGCCAATATTGGATAACGGAAAACCAAAGACAGAAGAAAAATATAATATTGCCTCTATTACTAGAACGTACATAGAATATGAAGAATCATTTATAGATAAAGACGATGATCCTACTACAGGCGAACATGGCGGTAGAGAGACCAAAAATATAAGATACTCGCATTATACAAAAAGGATGAATTTCAAATGGACACAGGTCTTAACCCCTCCTCCTGATGCAGCCACTGCAACGACAAAAATCGATGACTATGGATGGCGCATGTGCGATTTTAACACAGAGGAAAATTATACAAGCCACATTGACCAATGGGAGAAAAAGGATTTGAAAGATACACCTGGCGATTCCACTGATGACCAATGGGTGCATACAGTTTCTACATCCTGTGGTAAGAAAACAAGGCATATAAGTTATGATAAGAATCCTACTAATGCCGCTGATGGAGATAGTGGCACAAGGACTAATTCGGAAGGTTATTTCTTAACCCCAGACAATAACCTTATTATGGCAGGTTATGAGTACGTGGATGAAAACTGGTCTGAGACAGATACAACAGCTTATAATAAGGACGGTACTACCATAGATGCCACCCACACCAAACATCAATCTCCTTGGTCAAGAAAGACAATAAAGAGTATTTATAAAGACGGTAAACCGAATACAATGATATATAGAACCGAAGGCATTGAATATCCTTTATCAGGAGAAGGGCTTCTTAAGACATTGGGATTAAGTGAAGAGGATTTTATTAACGGTATTAAAGATATTAAAGATATGAATAATGATAATCGGATAGATAGTAAGGATGTATGGTTATGGCTTATAGATTATGTAAAGAATAAATATAACCTTAACGACGACACTGACGCAATAGCAAAACTTAAGGAGATTGGTTTGACTGAAGAATCCGTTGAGGGTATTAGTTGGACAACTGCAGAAGAATTTTGGGATTTACTCATCAATAGATTAGAGCAGACCCCTTATTATAAGGTTAGCTACAAGGAGAGTAAGTGGCTTAATTTACTCGGATTTTTAGGATTGGATTCAGCTGAATTTAATAAAGGGTGGGAGGCATTTATTACTTTAGGATTAACAGAGGAAGATTTTGAAAACTCGCCAATTCAGAATGGAGAAACATTGTGGTATTATTTAATTAGAGTTATAATAGCCAAATATGGTCTAACTGACATTTCTGGTGGGCTAACAGCCACACAACAAGCAGAAGCAAAGCTTGCTTTAGTAGGGATAACTCAAGATAATATAAACGAGTTAGAGACAGCTTTGGGAACAGATCTCTCACCAGCTAAAATTTGGCAGGAATTTAAAAAATTCGCAGGAGCTCACGCTAAACTCTGGGATTATCTTACGGCTTCTGCAGTAGATCATGGCCTTGATTTAGATGGAAGTCGAAAAGGGCGAACTTTACTTATTAAACTTGCTATACTTTTGGGAATTAATATAGCAAATGCTACGCCAGATAATATATCATCAATTTTAGGTACTTTGTTAGATATTACTGTAACTGAAGGCAAGACCGCCTTTGATACATTGTTAGATACAATAAAGGAGCATATTTTTGCAGCGATTGATAAGAATAGTGACAGAACAGTTACTGGCGATGAAATTTGGGAATTTTTAAAAAGTCTTGCTGATGATGGGGATACTAGCAATGGTGACGCTGAGGCTGATTTACAAACGAAGCTTGGACTTAATGTGACTGATTTTGCTAAACTTAAAACAGATATTCTAGCGTTATCAGCCCGAACAGGTGAAACTGTCTGGAATTTAATCAAGGACTATCTTAACGGCACCTGGTTTGCAACAGTTAACGAAAGCTACCGCAGCTGGGATGGTAAAAACTGGTATGAATACGACCCAACAAAAGAAGCAGCATCTGGATTTTGGGACTATTTAGCGAATTTGATTGGAAGTAGGGAGCTTTTGATTGCGTATATAAATAATTACTCTCTCTGGCTTACGCAACCAGGTAATTCTGGAAAGACCTTCTGGGACTATCTTGTAGCTTTAGTTGGTGGAGATGAGAATAAATTGAAAGAAATTTTTACAAATTTAGGTATAGATTTAAGTGACCAACTTATACAACTTATAAATACCGCTACAAATTGGGAAACTTTAAAGAGTATATTAAATGGGAAAAAACCCAACATCTCAGATTCTTTCTTAGACCGGCTCGCAGATTTTGGTGCAAATATATTTAAGGATTTTGATCCAAAGTTTAATTATGACGAAAGCCCTGATGGCAAGATAGATGGGAATGATTTTATTACATATTTGACTGATAAAGGCATAATCGCAGCCCTTTCTGCGAAAGGGATTACCCTAACTGCCAGCGATTTTGAAAACTTTACGCCTGAAGACGCTAAGCAACTCTGGAACAAATTAGTTGACCTGGTTGGCTCAAAGAAGATGACTGGGGCTATGCTTGAGGCGTATATAAATAATTATAATCCAGATACACATGGCACATTCTGGCAGTATTTAGCAGACCTCTGTGGCGGCGAGGATAAACTGAAAGAGGTTTTGACAAAATTAGGAGTAGATTTAAGTGATGAAACTAAGATAAATGAGTTTAAAGCGCTTATAAATACAACACCAGCGCAAGGACAAACTAGATGGGCTTTCTTATTGGAAAAATTAGGGAAAACAAAAGATGAAGTAGCTAAAGCCTTCGCCGAACACATCCAAGACAAGCTCAACAACTTCGGCAGCACCCCAGGGCTCTGGAGTATATTGGTGGATTTGGTGGGGGAAAGTAATAAGGCGAAATTAGTAGAATTTTTCTTAACCGCATTTGGAATAGAAATAGATACGACAAATGCTACTTTTGGCGCAGGCCTTACAAAAGAATCTCTCCTGACTTTGGCTCAATTTATTAATGGCTTGTCAGATGATATTAAAGCCGCGATTTGGGATGCATTGCCTGAAAAATTAAGACAGTTATTAGCTACAAAAGATTCAGCAGGATTTGGGGACAATGTAGCTAAAGAAACAAAATTAACAAAATTATTGGATGGACTTATAGTATATCTATCTGATAAACCAGAAAATAATAATAAAACCCTCTGGGAATATTTGACTGCAGCGACAACAGATAAAGGTTTGGGAATTACTGAACAAGAGCTTAAAGACGCAGGATTAACCAAAGAACAGATTAATGGCGCTATTGTCTACGGATTTTTATTGAAGATGATTGTAGATGCAAATCCTGCTGTTCTTAATGCCTTAGGTATTACCGGCGACGCTAAAGCAAAAGCAATCGCATTACTCAAAAAACTTGGCTTGACTCCTGAAACATTGGCCAATTGGACAAGCGGGAGTCTCTGGGATTATCTAAAGGATAAGGCGTATATAGGCGGGGTTTTGGCCTTGTATAATCCTAATACTGAATATTCTACTGGCCACAAGAGTTTCTGGGCATTTTTGATATCTATAGGTGTTGATTTAACAAAGTTTGATACAGATTTGACCACTCCAAATGTATACGATGGAGCATTAACTCAAAGTCAAGTAGATAATAGATATAATGTATTCTATAACCAAAACGGCACTGCCAAGACCCCTTGGGATTATATGAGGGATTTATTGTTTGGGAGTGTTACAGATACTGAGTATACTCATGATAAGATTATTAATGATAGAGAGTGGGAATTTCGAAAATTTTTACAAGACCTTGGCATAGACCCTGTCACCTACAAAAACTACATCAATGACTTCCAAAACCGCGACTGGAGGGCGAAGTGGGGATATGTCTATGACCCGGTGACTGGGACGTTTATATTAGCCAATCCAACTACGCGCGGAACGAATGAGCTGAACGGTTCGCCTCATTTTGATTTAAAAGCCCCTAATACGGGAACTGGAGGAACAACAGGAGGCACTGGTGGCACAGGAGGTGGGTCAGGCGGCGGCACAGGTGGCGGTGGCAGTGGTGGAAGCTGTTTTGTCGCAGGCACAAAGGTCTGGACGCCCAATGGCTTTATTAGTATAGAAAGGCTCAAAAGAGGCGATATAGTTTATTCTATGGATTTACCTTCCAGAAAGATTATCCCAAGAAAGATTGCTAAAACCATTAAAGATAAAAAAGAAGTAGTAAAACTTATTACTGATAAAGGCACTATTATCTCTACGCCCAATCACCGTTATAGAACAGCGGATGGAAAGTGGAACGAGGTCTTTAAATTAAAGCAAGGTGAAGAGATTATTACCCTGGATGGCATAGCGAGAGTTTTAGGAATAGAGCCAGTAGGAGGATTGCAGGATGTCTATAACTTTGAGGTAGAGGCTGAAGATTATGATAGCAAGAATTATCTTGTTGGGAAGGGTCAATTGTTGGTGCATAATAGAAAAGAAGCACCCATAGAGTCAGTTTTGAGTTGGACTACTCCAATAGCACCAGCAGAAACCTTGCCATCTGAACCAACCTGGTCTCGACCCGGTGCCAATATCCAGCAGATCCTGGACAATATTGAAGCCATACTTCTAAGTCTAATAGATGCCACACCTAAAGAG
>Ga0078972_1010559_pt1 | contig 17151 bp, 22 predicted proteins | sample YelNatPaOPGAMG01_FD_67568 | JGI IMG/M metagenome (GOLD analysis project Ga0078972, IMG submission 67568) | Hot spring thermophilic microbial communities from Obsidian Pool, Yellowstone National Park, USA - OP-RAMG-01 (SPADES assembly) (version 2) | ecosystem: Environmental > Aquatic > Thermal...
TATATGTATTTAAAGAACCAGTACGTGTAAGCAAAACAGAAACAAATATAAAAAGGGCTATACTCACAAAAGATATAGACAAACTAAAAGATGCTATATACACATTCCTTGCCAGCATCCCTCATGATTGGTACAGGAAAAACGATATAGACTCCTATGAGGGTTTTTATGCATCTATCGTATATGCACTTTTTAACGGAGCAGGCCTAAATGTGATAGCAGAAGACAACACCAACAAAGGCCAGATAGATCTTAGTGTCTTTAACCAAGACAGCGTTTATATCGTAGAGTTTAAAGTAGTAGAAGGCAAAGAAGAGTATAAGGCTTTAGAGCAGGTAAAAGAAAAAAGGTATTATGAAAAATACATAGGCAAGTACAATGATGTATACCTAATAGGGATAGAGTTTAGTAAGAAAGATAAAAATATAGTTAGTTTTGAGTGGGAAAAATTATGATACTTGGCATAGATTACGGAACAAAAAGAATAGGACTTGCCCTTGGGGACAAAAACCTTAATATATATAAGCCTTTTAAGATAATACCAAACGATAAAAACCTTATAAAAGAGCTCAAAAATATCCTAAAAGCTTACCATGTACACCTCATAGTACTTGGGTATCCGCTAACTCCTTCTGGGAAAGAAGGACAAAGGGCAAAAAAGGTAAAAAAGTTTTATGAGCTTTTAAAAAAAGAGTTAAACATAGATATCGTATTACAAGACGAAAGATATACCACCTTTGAAGCAAAAATGCTAAGCACCGCTAAAGAGATAGACCACATAAGCGCATATATTATACTGAAAGAATATGCAGAAAATTTATAGACAGATATCTTTTATAAGCCTTGGGGTTTTTCTTATAGCCGTTTTTTGGCTTTTAAGACCTCATTTAGTGAATAAAACTATAGATATATATGGACTCAACAAAGAAAAGGCTCTAAATGAGATATCTAAAGAGGGTATAGCAAACAAATACGTTTTGGAAGCACTTTTTTATATTAGAAACGCCCATATAAAGTATGGAGAGTATAAATTTAGCGGTATCGTTAGCCCTTTTGAAGTTTATAAAAAATTAGCAAGGGGAGAGTTTTTGCTTCACAAAATTACAATACCAGAGGGTTTTGACACATACGAAATAGCCAAAAGACTAAAAGATGATGATATATGCAGCCAAAAGGCTTTCTTAAAATACGCTCAAGACAAATCTTACGCCAAAGCCCTTGGTCTTAGCCAAGATGGTTTTGAAGGGTATCTTTTCCCAGACACATATTTTTTTTACAAGCACGAAAACCCAAAAGAGATTATAAGCATTATGTACAATACATTTAAGAAAACAATGAAAGAAAATCATTTAAACCCTACAAAAGATGATGTTATCATAGCTTCTATAGTGGAAAAAGAGGCAAAGTTTAAAAAAGACAAACCCCTTGTGGCATCTGTTATATATAACAGACTTCAAAAGCACATGCCACTTCAAATGGATTCTACTGTGGTTTACGCTCTAAAAAAAGCCGGTAAATGGAATGGCGTACTTACCAGAAAAGATATTTCTATAAAAAGCCCATACAACACATACATCGTGAAAGGGTTACCACCAACTCCAATATGCAATCCTAGCATAAACTCTATAAAAAGCGCTATGCATCCAGCCAAATCCGATTATCTTTACTTCGTGAACGATAAAAAAGGTGATCTTTATTTTAATAAAAGCCTAAAAAATCACATAAGACAGATAAATCAATTAAATTAAATAAGTATGATGATATAAAATACTTGACAATATAAGACTAATATTTTATAATAATAAATATGAAAAAAGATTACTATGAAATTTTAGGTGTTAGTAGAAACGCCACGCAAGAGGAGATTAAGAAAGCCTATCGCAGACTGGCCAGAAAATACCATCCAGATTTCAACAAAGAACCAGGCGCCGAAGATAAATTTAAAGAGATAAATCAAGCTTATCAGGTACTATCAGATGAAAACAAGAAACAAATTTACGATCAGTATGGAGAAGAAGGATTATCAGCTCAAATGGGACAAGGGGCACAAGAAGCTTGGACAAGAACAAACGTAAATTTTTCCAATTTAGATGATATACTAAAAGATTTCTTTGGTGGTGGTTTTGGGGATTTGTTCCAAGAGGAAATTCCCTTTGGTGGTAGAAAAACAAGAGGTTCTACCAAACAAAGACCCATAAACGGCGAGGACATAGTAAAAACCGTGGAGATGAGCTTAGAAGAAGCCTACACCGGTAAAAAGATAAACTTAGAGATAGAAAAAGGTGTTCCCTGTGATGTCTGCGGTGGATATGGATACGATAAAAACTCAGAAAAAGTGTGCCCCACTTGCAAAGGCGCAGGTGCAATAAACCAAAGAGTTGCGTTTTTCTCTATAAATACCACGTGTCCTCAGTGCGGTGGGACTGGCTATGTAAGGGAAGCGTGTAAAAAGTGTAAAGGAAACTCTTACATATACAAAAAAGAAACGATACCCATAAATATACCACCGGGCGTTGATAACGGTTCAAGGTTGGTGGTGGATAAGCAAGGGCACGCTGGGCTTTTCGGTGGAAGACCGGGAAACCTGTTTGTGATAACCAAGATACTTCCCCATGAAATATTCAAAAGAAAAGGTGACGATCTTTATGTAGATATAAACATAACATATCCAGAAGCGGTGATGGGTGGCAACATCGAGATAAACGATATAAAAGGAGAGAAGGTTGTATTGGAAATACCATCTGGCACAAAAGAAGGGGATAAAGTGGTGGTACATGGAAAAGGCATGCCAAAATTAAAAGGGAACGGTTATGGAAACCTTGTGGCGGTAGTTCACATAGATGTACCTAAGTTTAACAAACTATCAAAGATTATGGGTGATGGCAAAAAAGCTGAAAAGCTCTTAAAGGATTTAGAAAAGTTTTTACCAAAACCAGAAAGGGTGATAAAACATCATGAGCACTGATAGAAGAACAAAGGCCGTATTTACCATAGGTACCGTTTCTAAAATGTACAACATACACCCTCAGACTTTACGCCTTTACGAACGGGAAGGTCTTTTAAAACCATCCAGAACAGAGGGCAACACAAGACTTTACACGGAAGAGGATTTAGAGCAATTGGAGTTTATACTTATGCTGGCAAGGGATCTTGGAGTCAATATCGCTGGGATAGATATGATACTCAATTTAAAAAAACAGATTGATGAGATGCAAAAGGGTATTGAGCTTTTAATAGATATAATAAAACGATTAAAAACCCAAGGAGTAAACATAGAAGATGTGGATAAAGCCATAGTTCTCATGAGTAACCTTGAAAAAAGCATTATAAAAATAAACAAAAAGCCCTAATATCTTCTCTTAATCTTTACTCCCGCATACATACCTTACCCCTGTGTTTGTTTTAGCCCAGTGATGAGTTTCTGGAGCAAGGGTTATCTTATCTCCTGGCAAAAGCCTAAAAACCTTGTCTTCAAAACCTATTTCCACCTCTCCAGACACCACCCATCTTACCTCTATATGAGGATGGGTATGAAGAGGGTAATGGGTGCCTTTTGGGTCTTCCCACACGTAAACAATGTATCCTTCTTTTCTTAATATATCTTTTATAGTTGATTCGTCTACTATGTTTGTTTTCTCAAAAACCACATCACTCATCTTTGATTTTTGACTTATCTTCCAAGATTTTTAGCTCTGCTCTTTCTACCGCTAAGGCTTTTGGTGGTATATCTTTTGTAATCACAGACCCGCCTGCTATAAAAGCGCTGTCCCCTATGCTTCTGGGAGCTATTATAAGGGAATTGCTACCTATAAATACCTTCTGACCTACGTAGGTTTGATGTTTTTGTTTGCCGTCAAAGTTAGCTATAACTGTGCCTGCCCCTATGTTGGTTTTGTTGCCTATTTCTATATCTCCCAAGTAAGAAAGGTGTTTTGCCATCACGGATTCCTTTAGTTTGGCGTTTTTAAGCTCTACAAAACTTCCCACCTGAGAGCCTTTTCCCACCAAAGAGTTATCCCTGATATGGCACATAGGACCCACTGTAGCCTCTTGTTCTACCACAGAGTTTTTTATATAACTCATTGGAAGCACCGTGGCTTTTTCTTTTATTGTGGCATTTTCAAGATAGCTTCCATTCATCACCTTTGCATGTTTTCCTATATGGGTATTGCCTTTTAATACTACATTTGGAAAAATCTCGGCATCTTGTTCTATATTTACATCTGGTTCTATATAAATAGATTCTGGAGAGTGAAGGCTTACGCCTTTTCTTGCAAAAGCCTCTAAAAATCTCATCTTCAAAACGCTTTCTGCAAAACTAAGCTCCCATCTGTCGTTTACTCCAAAAATCTCCGTTATCTCAGAAGCCATAAAACTCCTACATACATATCCAAGCTCTGTCATAACCTCTATAATATCTGTTATATAAAGCTCATTGGTTTTCTCGCTGGGTTTTAGATACTTGATAGCTTCTTTTAGATATGGCACATAGAAAAAGTAAAGCCCTCCGTTTACTTCGTTTATCTGTTTTTGTTCGTAAGAGGCTTCTTTTTCTTCAACGATTTTTACAATATCCCCTTTTCCATCTTTTACGATTCTTCCATAGCCAGAAGGGTCTGGCAAGAAAGAAGATAACACCAAAGCCCCTATTTTTATATGTTCGTATTCTTCTACCATGTGTAAAAATCTTTGCATACTTTTCATGGTATCTGGTTTTACCAAAGGAGCATCGCCGTTTACAACGATGATATAATCCTCCATATTTTCAAAGAAACTCAAAGCTGATAAAAGGGCATCTGCGGTGCCACCCTTTGGATTTTTTTGTTCAAAAAAGCTTACGTTCTCGCCTTTTAGAGTTTCCATAACAACTTCTTTTTTATGGGATACCACCACACCTATATCTACTATGCTTGATTGTTTAAGATAGTTAAGCACATACCATATCATGGGTTTTCCAAGTATCTCGTGTAGAACTTTTGGTTTTTCGCTTTTAAACCGAGTACCAAGTCCAGCTGCAAGTATTATCGCTTTCATAGTTATATTTTAACCCATACCAGCTTTTAACGCATAAAAATAAAAAAGCCTCTCTACGCCTACAGAATACCCAGCGTAAGGAAAATCGTTGTGATAATCGTTGATAAGCCCATCCTTATCTTTTATAGGTTTGTACTTAGATGCCTCTTGCACTATAGATGATATCCTCTCTTTGGATGCTTCTTCTATCCAGCCGTTTGCTATTTCTATACCTTTTATGAAAAGCTCAAAACGTTTTGATACATCCCCATCGCATTTTGAAAACACACCGAGCTTACATGGAAAATCTGTTATAAATTGGGGTCTATCTGTACCAAGTTTATCTTGCATCTGGACGAGCATCTTATCCACCAAATCTTCCCATGTGTCTTTGTCATCAAATTCATATCCAAAAGATATGAGGTTGTTTTTTAGTATGTCTTCATCCTCAGAAAAGATAACACCAAGATACTCCTCAAAAGCCCTCTCAAAAGGTATAATCTCTGGGATAGTGGGTATATCTTTTATATCATCTCCAAAAAGTTCTTTGAGAAGCTCTGTGATCTCGGATACAACATCGGTATTTTCAACATTGTAACATTCAAGCATCGTAAATTCTACAGCGTTTAGACTCCCGCATTCTTTATCTCTAAAAACCTTTGCTATTTGAAAGATGTTTGAATGATAGTTTTTCAGAAGGGCTTTCATGGACCTTTCTGGAGATGTGTGAAGATAAACATGCTTTTTTTCGCTACATACATCTATATCAAGCTCCAAAGGCTTTATATACTTTTCTAAGTTTGGCTCATCTTGAATGTATGGGGTAAATACCTCTGTATAGCCTATTTTTTTATAAAAGCTTCTAATTTTATCTATAAACTCTTCGTAAAGTTTTGGGGCTTTTAAAGGAAGTAAAAATATATCCATCATATACCCTCTAATGCTTGTTTTCTTTGGATGCAAGTGGCGCATTCTCCGCAGGGGGGCTCTGTACCTTCGTAGCAACTGTAAGTTTTTTCAAAAGGCACACCAAGAGATTTTCCAAGCTTTGCTATATCTTTTTTTGAAAAGCCAAGAAAAGGCGCATAAACATGTATACGTTTCTTGGTTTTTACCACAAAAGAAGAACCGGCATTTATAGCAGCTTCAGCCGCAGATATAAACTCAGGCCTACAATCTGGATAAGGGGCATCTATCGCATGAACCGCTATGCCGATATTTTCTATACCAAGCTCATCAGCTATCCCAGAAGCAATGGCCAAAAACGTCAAATTTCTCATAGGAACATAGGTAACAGGCACCTCCTCTTGATAAGATTCTTTGGGTATACCTTTGTTTGATACCTGAAGAAGGGCTGAGCCAAAGTTTATTTCTTTGTAATGGGGTATTTTTACCACAAAATGATTTTTAACGGCTTTTAACATTGCAATCTCTTTGGCATATCTTAACTCTACAACATGCTTTTGGCCATAATCAAAGGATATAGCGTAAACATCTTTGAAATTTTCTTTGGCATACCACAAAAGTGTAGCAGAATCCATACCACCAGAAAGCAAAACCAAAATATCTGACACGTCAGCTTACCTTAAACTTCTTAACAGTATCTCCCAAAGCAGCACTGGCGTTTGCCATTTGTTCTACCTCTTCAGATAAACTGTTTATAATCTTATCTATATTAAGAGATACTTCTCTTAAAGAGTTTATGCGCTCTTTGATTTCTTTCATCGTTTGAGCTTGTTCTTCGGTAGCATTTGCTATCTTATCAGAGATTTCTGCTGAGGAGTTTGATATAGATAGTATATTTTCATACTGAATGACAAGTTTTTGCATTTGCTCTACACCATCTTTTATGCTTAACGATATGGAAGTGGTAAGATTTGATATGTTTTTGGCAAAACCGCTGGTGCGTTCTGCTAACTTTTTCACTTCATCTGCCACAACGGCAAACCCCCTACCTTGCTCTCCTACTCTGGCAGCCTCTATGGCAGCGTTTAAAGCAAGTAGGTTCGTTTGTTCGGCTATAAACAGTATATTTTCGGTAATTACATCTATTTGTTTGCCCATCTGTTCTATATTGTTTATAGCTTCTTGGGTTTTTAAAAGCTCTTTTTTACCCTCTTCCAAGCTACTTATAACATCTTTTGCAATACGTTTGGCATCTACGGTATTTTGGGCTATAGAATCTATGGCTATTGACGTCTGTCCTGCAGCGCTGTTTATAAGTTCTATCTCTTGTGTTAAAAGCTTTTTTGAATCCTCCAACTCCATGCTGATACCAACTACGTTTGATTGTATCTCTGCCACATTGCTAATGCTTTTTTCTATATGCTCAAAAGCCTTTTTTATCTTATCCATAGAGATATTTACAAAATCTATAAGATCCTTGACATCACCTCTTGACTCCATATTTATCCTTTTGGTTAAATCACCATCCGATAGAGCTTGAAAAACTTCTTTTGTGCTTGATATAGCCTTGTTTATATCTTCTAATAAAAGCCTCAAAGACTCTGCTATCGTCTTGAGTTCACCCTTAAACTTGTTGATATCCAAAGACGTATTTAGTTCCATACGTTTTGTAATATCGTTTATAAAAGCCTCTAAACCTTCTACATCCTTTTGGATGCTTCTTTCCATAAAATAGTTAAATATGACCAAAAATAGTACTACGCTCATTATGGCAAAAAAGATATATTTGGTAATAGAGTCTATATGATCCTTGATATAAGCTTCTTTCTTTGTAAGGATAGACCGCTGGTTTTTCAAAAGTTCATTAAAATGCTTTCTCAAAGGCACCCATATGTTTTGTTGAGCTTCCACGCTTTGGCTTATATAATAGCTTTGATTGGTGGAATTTACATTTTGTACAACATTGTTGGTAAAAGCTATAAACTTATCCAAATAATTGGCTAGATCTGGATCGCTTATTAGCTTCCTCTCTTGATTTATATGTTTTAAAGCGCTGCTGTACATGCCATGAGCTTTTTGATCACTTGGATTTAACATTATGGTAGTATAAGCGTTCTTAAGAGTAAGCACATCCGTAAGGAGTTTATATAAATCAGTTTCTTTATGAGATATTTCTATATATGTATCTACATTCTGCCTTATATTGTTATCAAGCACATACAGTATACCCTGAGCTGCAAAAGCTCCTATGATCATAAAAACCTGTATAATCCAAAGTTTTGCTTTAATACTCACTGGCTACCTCTTCATTTGATAGATTTTGTTCTATGACATTTGCAAGATCTTTAGCACCTATTTCTTTTGCCAAGTTAAGAGCTTTTTGATAAAACACTATAGCTTTATCTTTTTGGCTTTTGTTGTCGTAATACCATGCTAAGTATTGGTATCCTACGGCTTCCCAGTATTTGTTGCCTTTTACCATATCAAGACCTTTTTCTATATAGGCTTTTGCGTCTTTAAAATCTAAAAGCTTAAGATACAAAACCCCCATATTTAGATAGGTGGCTCCCTCATGAACTCTATCTTTGTTTGCATTGAAAGCTTCTGAGGCTTTGGCATAGTAATCAAGAGCCTTGTGAGGATGGTTTAGATCCGAATAACAAAGGGCTATGTTGTTTAATATAGTGGGGCTGTTTGGGTCTTGTTTTAGGGCTTTTTTATAAAAGTTTATAGCAGAATCATAATAGCCTCTTGAGTAGAATATATGGGCTATATTTGATAGATTGTCTATCTCGCCATTTTTGTCTTGTAAAGATTTTGCTATCTTGTAGGCTTTTGTGTAATAATCAAGGGCCTTTGCCTTATCCCCAATCATATCGTAGCTAACTCCTGTATAGTTATAAAGAGCCTCTTTTTGATACCTGGTGTTGGCGTTTCTAACAGCGTGTTCAAGGTAAGACAAGGCATTTTTTGGTTCTCCCAAAGAAAGATACGACATAGCAGCGCACATGTTGTAGTTAAAATCGTATTTGTTCCATTTTAAGGATTTGTTGGCAAGCTCTATGGCTTTTGTGTAATCTTTTGACTGAAGTAAATTCATACATTCTTCTGCACCAGCGTAAGACAATCCAAAACAAAAAATCATCCCAACAATAATCTTATGGAGTTTCATAATAAATATTTTATCACTTAATCTTACACTAAAACTTGTCAAGTTTATCCTAAAAGCCTATAATATATATTATGATAGGAATTGGATCTGGATTTCCTATTTTATCTAAAAGCGATAAACCTACAAGTCAAAGGAGCATCCAAACCCAGCAAGAGATAAATCAATTAAAATCCATAGATCAAGATGTTAGGGCTCATGAAATGGCTCACAAGATAGCTGGCGGAGATTTGACAGGCCCAGTAAATTATAAATACGTAGTAGGACCAAACGGTAAAAAGTACGCTGTGGGTGGTGATGTGAGCATAGATGTTTCACCAGGGTCTACTCCACAAGCCACCATAAAAAAGATGGAAAGGGTTATAAAAGCTGCTTTGGCACCGGTAGACCCTTCTGCCCAAGATAGAGCAGTGGCAGCACAAGCTCAGCAACAGCTAAACCAAGCCCAGATGGAGCTATCTCAAGAAGGTAGCAACGTGTCTATTTACGCTTAAAACACGTAAGAAAGTTGATTTTCTTTTTTATGTTCGGCAATAGTATTGAAAAAAGCTATGGTTTCTTTAGATACAATACCCTTCTCGTTGTCCATGGTTATGATATGATAGCTGTTTGAAAGCTCTACAAATTTTTTGATCTGACTTGGAGCTTTTTCATATATATACTTTGCCCCTTTTATAGAAGATAAGTCGTCTTCTTTTGAATGAATTAAAATAAAAGGTGCTCTCAGAAGGTTTATACGCCTTTTGATATATTTAGACATTCTTTTTAGCTCTAATATGGTATAAGAGGGTATTTTATCGTAAGCTCCTTGGTTTTCTCCGTTTTTCATCATACTTATTATCTTTTTCCTCATGGCTTCGTTTTTTATGCCGTAAGGTTCTTTTTCTTTCCAATAGTAAATATATTTTAAAGGTGTATAAAGCCCAAGGGGCAACAAAAATCTATACCAAGGTATCGCCCATCCATCTATACCCATGGCCGGTGCCCAAGAGCCAACACCATCTATATCGGGAAACTCCATACCAAGCATCAAAGAAAGCATACCACCTACGCATAGTCCAGCTACATAAACTTCTTTGTATTTGGCTTTTAAATCAAGGTAAAAGTCTTTGGCAAAATTATATAGATCTTCCCATTTAGTTTTTTTAAGCTCTTCAAGGCTAGAACAATGGCCAGGTAGTATTGGGAAATATACATCGTAGTTTGCCTTGGCAAAATCTCTGGCCACCCATCTTAGCTCTAAAGGAGTGCCCGTTAGACCATGAAGCAGCAAAACCGCTCTTTTGTTGTTGTTTAATATAGAAAGCTCCATATCAAAAAACTCTCTTAAAAAGCTGGTCCAAAAGGCTAATGGCCATATCTATCTCTTCATCTGTTATCTCAAGTGAAGGTGCAAGCGTAAAGACGTTTTTATAATAACCACCTACGTCCAACACTAACCCATATTTCTTGCCTTTGTAATCAAGACCTCCTTTTAGGCCTTCTTCCAATATCTTATCAGTTAGAGCTTTTGAAGGGCTAAACCCATCGCTTTCACATATTTCAATCCTCAAAGCCAAACCAACACCGTCTACATCCCCTATATTTTTATATGTTTTCTTTAGGCTTTTAAGACCTTCTAAAAACCTTTCACCTTTTTGTTTTACAATGCTTTCGTAGTCTTTTGTTTCTATTATATTCATCACTTCTACGCCAGCCCTAACACCTATAGGGTTTGAAGAAAATGTGGAATGAGTAGAGCCAGCTGGCCATATTTTAGGGTTTATAAGCTCTTCTTTTGCCCAAAGACCAGAAAGAGGGTTCATGCCGTTTGTAAGAGATTTCCCAAATACAACGATATCTGGCTTAACATCGTAATGCTCTATGCTCCACAGTTTACCAGTTCTATAAAATCCCATTTGGATTTCATCGTCCACCAAAAGCACATTTGCCTGATCAAGAATCTTTTTTAGGCGTTTAAAATAATCAGGGGGTGCTTTTACATAACCACCGGTACCTTGAATGGGCTCTACATAGAACGCTGCATACTCACAATCTTTTGTTTTAGGATTGTAAATAGAATAATACTCTGATTCAAAAAGCTTTTCAAACTCTTTTACACAATAATAATCGCAACTGTCTAAGTTTTTACCATAAGGACATCTGAAACAGTAAGGAAAAGGGATAAAAAGCGCTCTGTCGCCAAAATGCCCAAACCTTTCTCTATATCTATAGCTTGATGTTATGGCGGTGGCTCCTAAGGTTCTACCGTGATAGCCCCCCATAAAAGCAAAGTTTAGATTTTTTTTCTTGAAGTTTCTTACAAGCTTTAAACTATCTTCTATGGCTTGAGACCCACCTACGTTGAAATGCACCCTTCCTTTTAGATTGAACCTTTTAAAATTTGCATCTGCTATTTTTTTTGATAAAACTACTTTTTCCTCAAAAAGAAATTGAGAGGCCAGTTGTCCCATTTTGTCCATCTGATCTTTTATAGCGTTGTTTATGCGCTCGTTTTTGTATCCGAAATTACAAGCGCTGTACCACATTTGTAAATCTAAATATGGTTTGTTTTCTTCATCGTAAAGGTAAGACCCTTCTGAAGCTTTGAAAATTTTTGGAGGGTTTAGATAATGTACCGTATCACCCCAAGAGCAAACCTCTTGTTCTATTGATAATATTTCCTCTTTCTTCATGCAAATTCTCCAATACAAAAGGTAATTGATCTATTATACCTTCAAAATATGAAAAGTTAGTGAAATGACTCATGTTTTGAGCTTTTAAAAAGTTTAACAGTTTACCTTTGGCAAATACAAAATCAGCGTTTTTAGAAGCGCAAAAATCTGACATCCCATCCCCTATATATACAATCTTATCCTCTTTTAGCTTTTGAAGTAAATGGCATTTGCAAACTCCAAGCTGACAATTATTTTGTGAATACCTATAAAGCGTTTTAAATTTGTTGTTTATAAAATATACGCTGTTTGCATAAATCCCATCTATTTTTACATCGTAGCGTCCCAATATTTTTTTTATAAAAAGCCTAAAACCATCGCTTAAGATATAAACCTTGGCATTGTAATTGGATTTTACAAATTTCACAAACTCCAAAAAACCCTTATCTATTTTTATACCATCTAAAAACTCGTATAGGTCTTTTTTGGTGATATTTAATAAAGACATTTGGGCGTCTAAGCATTCTTTAGAGGTTATTTTACCTTCTTTCCACAGGTTTTCTATATCAAGCCACTCTCTTGGTGCGAAGCGCTCCAAGAGCGCATCTACAGTATCTTGGAGCGTTATTGTGCCGTCAAAATCAGATAAAAATGTAATTATTTTGAGCTCTCCAGAGCTTTTAATACATCGTTGTAGTTTGGTTCAGAAGTGATTTCTGGCACTAATTGGAAATATTTGATGGTACCGTCTTTTCCCACTATAAAAATAGCCCTAGCCAAAAGCCCTTGCAACGGACCTTCTGCTATCAATATACCATAAGCCTTTCCAAAGTCTTTGTTTCTAAAATCAGAAGCCACAGATATATTTTCTACGCCTTCGGTAGAGCAGTATCTTTTGGAAGCAAAAGGAAGGTCCATAGATATCACCGTTGTATCCACATCGCTCATAGAGCCTACAATTTCGTTGAACTTCCTTGTTTCTGTAGCACATACGGGAGTATCCAAAGATGGCACAGCTATGATAAGCTGAACTTTATCTTTGGCGCCGCCTACCTTTTTGGTGGAAAGGTCTGTTAGCACAACTTCTACTTCTGGAGCTTTATCTCCTTCTTTTATATCACCTGAAAGTGATACATCGTTTCCTTTTAATTTGGTTTTGAGCATACTTTACCTCCTGAGGTTTTGCTTATAGATAATACAGTTTTTGGATTTTATTACAATGATTATAAGCAGTTTTATTTAAGATCTAACTTAGAAAAGCGTCTTTTGTGAAGAGCCTTTGCTTTTAAAGATAGCGTTTAAATCTTTTAGTATACTTTTCATATTAAAATCTATAAAAAACTCCTCTGTTTTTTTAAGGTCTATATTGTAAGATATCCTAAGATCCTCTATATCTATATCAAGCATATCCAAAAAATCCAAAGGATTTAACTTGATAAGCTTATAAGAAAGCTCTAAGTCTTCTTTTGATGCCTCTTTGAAGGTTTTTTGTATCTCATCCCAATGGGACAATATATTTTCAACAGAACCGTATTTTTTTAAAAGCTCTATAGCCTTTTTGGGACCCACACCTTTTATACCCTTGATGTTATCAACGCTATCTCCTATAAGAGCCAGATAATCAGCCAGTTTTGAAGGCTCTACGCCAAACTTTTCCAAAACAGCCTTTTCGTCAAATACTTTGTTGGTAATGGGGTTTACAACGATTATCTTTTCATCTTCCACCAGTTGCATAAGGTCTTTATCTGGTGTGTATATGGTGAGGTTTTTGTTATATTCTTTTGATTTGTAAGCCACATAGGCTATTATATCGTCCGCTTCTAAACCTTCTTTTTCTAAAAGCCTGATACCAAGCAAGTTTATAGCTTGTTTAATGAGAGGTATCTGAGAAACAAGTTCGTTGGGGGTTTCTTTTCTGGTGGCCTTATAATCTTTGTAAAGCTTGTCTCGTAAAGTGGGGGCTGGAAGATCAAAGGCTATGGCAAAATAAGCGGGTTTTTTAGCTTTTAGTATAGAAAAAACAGCCCTTACAAACCCATAAAAAGCACCTGTTTCAACACCGTTTTGTGTTTTTAAAGAAGGAATAGCATAGTAGCTTCTATATAAAAAAGCCGATCCATCTAAGATGTATACAGTATCAGAAGACATCTATGATTAGGGGTTTTTCTCAAAATCTTCTGGTTTGATATTTTCAATCCAGCTTTTCAAATCTTCTTCAGTTATATTTAAATCGTCTTGGATTTCCACATCTTGAACGTTGTTGAAAAGATCTTTACTTACAAAAATAGGTGCGTTGAATCTAAGAGCGACGTTTATAGCATCGCTGGGCCTTGAGTCTATATTTAACTCTTGATCTGGCAAATTTTGATTTTGCAGATGTATGGTGGCTATATAGGTATTGTTTTCCATATAATCTATGGTTACCATCTTTACAGTGTAACCGGTGGCAAGCAAGATGTTTTTTATCAGATCGTAAGTCATAGGTCTTGGAGAATCCATACCTTGCATATTCATGACGATATTATTGGCTTCAAAAACACCTATCCATATGGGCAAACTAGCGCTATCATCCTCTCTTGATTTTAAAACCACTATAGGCATTTGAGATATCGGATCTATTCCCATGCCACTAACATAAACTTCCACCATCATAAATCCTCCTTATTGAAAATAATAATTATTTTTTTTTAAAAAACAAGGGGGATGATAGATACAACAAAAATAATTTACAAATAATCTGCCAAATACTGGGCGGTAACAGTATCCATAGTAGGTACATGTACAACTAACCATGGCACAAATTTTTGTTCTAAGTAGTTTGCTATAAGGTCTTTATTGTTTGTAGCATAAAAGCTCTCTTTTAGGTTTCTTAGCTCTGATAGTCTCATCTCATGCTCTTGTCTGTGCATAGGGTAAGCAAAAAACCCGGTTTCTTTCATGGCATTGTTTTCAAACTCAAGATGGTAAACCACATCCGCCAAAAACTCTTCAAAAAGCTCTTTAACTCGCTCGATGGGTTCACCGTTTTTGATAGCATCGTAAAGGTTATTTAAAAGATCTATCTCTTCAAAATGTATATCGTTCATCTCCATCAAAGCCACCTGTGGTATTCTTTCCTTAGATAAAAGCATAAAACACCTCCTATAAAAATGTAAGTAAACATAAATTTATATATACAGGTAAACAAGTCAAGGTGAAACATATCATATATATTAAGCGTTTATAATGCTTTTAATATCATCATTATTTGTATTCATAGAAAATTCACCTGTATAATATACTATTAATAAGGAGGTTTATATGTTAAAAAAAGGTATTTTGGCTTTTATGATGATAAGCACATTAGCTTTGGCAAATCCAGTGAAGATAGTCTTTGATGTACATACTGGGAGTGATGCAAAGTTTCAGTTTATCATGAATAACCTTAGAAACCTTACTCACAACACCGGCAACAATCCCAAAAACTTACAGCTTTATTTGGTCTTTTACGGACCTGCCATAAAATACATGCTAAATAGCCTTGATAATACGCCTTTTGCTAAAGATACAAACCTTGCCAACAACCTTATGGACCTTCAGATGCAACTTCAAGCCTATCAACAAGAGGGTGTAGTACATTTTAGAGTGTGTCATGAGTCTTTAAACGCTTATCACATATCACCAAAAGATGTGGTAAGTTTTGCAAAAGTAGTACCAGCTGGCATACTTGAGATCGCAAAGTTAGAACACGAAGGATACGCTTACATAAGACCATGAGAAAGGTTATACTGCTTTTAGCCATAATACCTTATATAGCTTTGGGTTCTTGGTACAATTTTAAAGAGGGTTTTAATATAGCAAAAGCCCAAAACAAACCCCTTATGGTTTATTTTTATCAAGATAACTGCGAAGACTGTAAGCATATGGAAATGTTTACCCTGTCAAATCAAAATGTATCAAAGTTTATGGACAATCACTTTATAGTATCAAGCGTAGACTTAAATTCAAACTGCGGTAAAGCCCTTGGTAGAAAATTTGGAGTCTTTGGTACTCCAACTTCTATATTTATAAATCCAAAGTCAAACACTATTATCTTTAAAACCTTTGGAGATATGAACCCAAAAGCGTTTTTAAAAACCTTAAACTACGTATGTTTAAATGCTAAAAAAGGAGGCCTTTCATGTTAAACAGAAGAGAGCTATTTAAACTTGGTACCGGTGCGTGGCTTGGACTAACATTAGCCCCGCTTCTTGAAGTCCCTATTTTATCTATTGGTGCCCCAGCAACACCCCAAGAGGATAAAAAGGGTTTAGAGAAAATAGAAAAATCCCTCCAAAAGGTTTTTGGTAAAAGCCTAAAAAATGTAAAGCAAGATCCTAAGGTAAAATTAAGCGCTCCTACCATAGCAGAAAATGGCCTTCATGTGCCAGTATCTTTAGAAGTAGATTATCCCATAGAGGATATAAAATCCCTTCATATATTTGTGGATGAAAACCCAGATCCACATATATCTTATATAGAACTTACTCCTCTTAGTGGAAAAGCATTCTTCCAAGTACCCATAAGAATGGCTCAAAGTTCGTATGTAAGAGGTGTTGCGCTTTTAAAAGACGGATCTTTGGTAGGAGATTTTAAATTTACCAAAGTAACAGTAGGCGGCTGTGGATAAGGAGGTTTTATGAGCGTACCAGTTATAGTAAGAGTTATACCAAACAAGCCTAAAAAAGGTGATGTAGCAAAGTTGATGTTTTTGGTAAAGCATCCAATGGACCCAGGTACCATAAAAGACCCAAAAACCGGTAAACTTATACCAGCAAACTATATAACTACGATAGATATATCTTTAAACGGTAAAAAGATAGCTACCATACACAATGGTCCCGGTGTATCTTCAAATCCAATATTTGGCCTTGATTTTAAAGCTATTGAAGCTGGCACTGTAAAGATGGTATTTACCGATAACCACGGCAAAAGCTTTGAGCATGATTTTAATTTAGAGCTTTCTTGAAGGAGTTTATATGAACCTTACTAGAAGAGATTTTTTAGAACTTCTTAGTGTAGTAGGTGTAGGAATAGCCACAGACCCTATAAGCGCTGTAGCAAAAGTAAACAAGTTAACATACGATGATCTAATGAGCTTTAGGCCAGTCGGTAAAGCAAGTATTGTATTTACCACAGATACCCATGGTCATATGAAACCCCTTTATTTTAGAGAACCTGCAAACTTAGTAGGTCCTAAAAATTTAGCGGGTACTCCTGGGTTTATAGCAGGTTATGAGTTTTTAAAGTTTTACGGCTTAAAACCAGATACTTTAGATTGTTATTTTGATACAAATGTTCACTTCATAGAGCTTGCCCACAAATACGGCATAATGGGCGGGGTTTCTCATATAGCCCGTATAATAAAAGATATAGTCCATGAAAGAGGCA
>Ga0078972_1010561_pt1 | contig 17149 bp, 14 predicted proteins | sample YelNatPaOPGAMG01_FD_67568 | JGI IMG/M metagenome (GOLD analysis project Ga0078972, IMG submission 67568) | Hot spring thermophilic microbial communities from Obsidian Pool, Yellowstone National Park, USA - OP-RAMG-01 (SPADES assembly) (version 2) | ecosystem: Environmental > Aquatic > Thermal...
CTTCCCGGGAGGGCTTCTCCCGGAAGCGCTTCACCTTAAACCCTCCGGGAATTTCCTCCTCCACCTCGATATATCCGTAGCCCGTTTCCGGTCGCCAGGGCTTTATTCCGATGGTGGTAAGGTACCCCTTTTCTGCCAGGGCGATGGCCCTGCGCAGGATCTCCTGGAACTTCTCCGCCTCCGGGATGAAGTGATCTGAGGGAAGAACCACCATAATGTCCTCCGGGCCCAGGATTAAAGAGGCTAAGATGATGGCCGCGGCGGTGTTTCTCCCCACAGGTTCCCCGATAACGTTCTCCTCGGGAATCTCGGGTAATTCCTTTCTGGCGAGCATCCTGTGCTCCCAGTAGGTCACGAGATAGACCGCCTCCTCCGGGACGAACCCCTGAACGCGCAGGAAGGACTCCCTGAGGAGGGAATTTTCTCCCACAAGCTTCAGGAACTGCTTGGGTTTCCCTTTTCGACTTTTGGGCCAGAAGCGTTCCCCGCTTCCTCCAGCCAGAAACACCACCTTGACCATGGGCTTCTCCTTAAGTTTTGTTTTCCCCTCCATTATAAACTTTAAGGCTGACTTTGGGATGAGCCCTGCGCTTATTCCAGTTGCAGAAAAAGGGCGGCAGGGTTGCGCCAGTAATATACTTTACTTATCCCCCATGGGTTATACCGCTCTAAATCTATCACAGGCACCTCGTTTCAATTTTGTTCAGTAGAGTGAACAAAATTGTACCATTTCATGGAAAGAAGTCTAAGACTAAATTTCAAGCTTTGCCTCAAGGAACGCTCCCTCAATCATGGACATCCAACAGGTGAGTGCATATTCCCCTTAAGAGTCCTTTTCAAGCGAAGCAGAGCACTTATACCAATTTAATTCATGATAAAGCCCACTTCCAGAAGGGCATAAATGTTAGTCTTTTATCATTAACTACTTCCTCTTTCTCGTAGTCGAGGGTTATTACAAGAAGGTTGGTGCACTTCAATTCCTCTGAAGCCTTAATAAGAGGGGATACTTCTCTCTCTTTGACTTTGATATCCTCAATTTTAAGGCAGGCCTGAATGAGGGATGTCACTTTTTTATCTTCTGTTACCACAAAGTCTACTTCTTTTCCTCTATAATCCTGCCAGTAAAATATCTCCATAAAGGGATTCCTGGCTTTTCTATGTGTAAGTTCCAGGAAGACGGAGTTTTCCAGATTTTTACCTTGGTCTTCACTGAACCTAAATCCATAGGCGAATCTTATGCCATTATCTACAATATGGCACTTTCTCAGAGTTTTGGCCTGCTCCTTTAGAGAAAAGGAGAACCTCCTTGTAAAAAAGAAAAGCCCTATATCCTCAAGATGGCTTATATAGTTTAATAGAGTCCTTGGGGTGATGTGATGGGTTTCTTTTATCCATTTGTAGAAAGAATTCAGAGAGAATATGGAAGCGGTGTTGGTGCTGAGGTATCTGATAAGCTCTCTTAACAGCGATTGGTTTTTGAGATTGTAGCCTTCCACTAAATCCCTAAAAAATATAGTCTCCACATATTCTCTCAATGTCCTTATCTTTAGGTCTAAGGCCTCCTCTAAAACGACCTCGGGAAAGCCTCCCATTTCTAAATACTCTTCTGAATATTTCTTTATGCGGAACCTTTCTTGAGAGTAGAAAAGATTTTTATAATCCTTTATTCCCTTGGCCCAGACGATCTCTTTAAAAGAGAAGGGGAGGAGTTCAAAGCTTAACGCCCTTCCCCTTAACTGGGTTGCTATCTCCTTGCCTAACAATTTTGAGGAAGAGCCCGTGAGAAATATTCTGAACCTTCTGGTATCGTACAGCCTTCTTACCCCTATTTCCCAGTCTTTCACGTTCTGGATTTCATCAAGGAAGATATAATTGGTCTCTTCCCTGTATTCAGGATAAAGTTCTTGATAGGCTTCAAGAATAAGCTCCATGTCCTTTGCGGAAAAGGGTAAAAGTCTGGGGTCATCAAAGTTGATGTATATTATCCTTTCCCTGGGGACTCCCTGTTGGATAAGATTGCGGATTAAATAGAGGAGAAGATATGTTTTCCCCACCCTTCTCGGCCCCGTGATCGTAATAATCTTTTGAGAAGAGAGCGGGATCTCAATATCCCTGGGAAGGATTTCGGGTAATTTGGATTCCTGAGACTCGACTATAACTTGTTTTAATATCTCTTTGTCCATATTATATCCTCTATGATATAATTTCTGCACAAAATTATATCATGAGGGGTATAAAATCAACAATCTGCATAAGATTGGTATATTTTGGCGCTTAAGTGTATTCTTCCGCAAATAAAGCAGGAATCAAGGATTTTTGCGCTTTCTACGGGAATGAGGACAGCTTGAAGGAAATGGGAGCTGCTTTAAGGAAATAAACCTTTAAGGCGTATGAGAGCACACGACCACCAATGCCTTTTAAGTTGTAAAAAGATGAAAAGTGTACCGCAGGCAATTAACTAATACCCAAGGGAGTTCCACATTCGCTATAATGGATCAATGATGAAAGGCGAAAATTTGAAAGCCCTGATTCTCTGTGCGGGGAAGGGAACGAGATTAAGGCCCCTGACCTATTCCATGCCCAAGCACCTGATCCCTGTGGCCAACAAGCCCATCTTAGATTACGCCTTAGAGAAAATGGCCCATGCGGGAATCAAAGAGATCGGCTTCGTCCTGAGCCCGGAAACCGGCCAGGAGATCGAGGAGCGCTACGGAAAGGATTTCCACTACATCTATCAGGAGAAACCCCTGGGCATCGCCCACGCCGTGAAGGTGGCGCGTCCCTTTCTTCAAGAGGACCCCTTCCTGCTTTTTTTGGGCGACAATCTCCTGGAGGAGGACTTCCTCCCCGGCGCTCAGGAATTCCTCCAATCCAACCTTGACGCCCTGATCTACCTCAAGGAGGTCCCCGATCCCAGAAGGTTCGGCGTGGCGGTAATGGACGAAAAGGGCAGGATCATCAAAGTGATTGAGAAGCCCCCGGAACCTCCCTCTCCCTACGCCATCATCGGCTTGTACTTTTTCTCAGGCGCCGTGCATCAGGCCATTGACTCTCTTAAGCCCTCCTCCAGGAACGAGTACGAGATCACGGACGCCATCCAGTTCCTCGTGGAAAAGGGCTTCAAAGTGCAGGGCAAGATCACCCAGGGCTTCTGGCTGGATACGGGAAAGAAGGAGGACCTGCTTGAGGCCAACCGCCTGCTCCTTGACCTTCAAGCTTGCTTTTCCCTCAAAGGAGAAATCAGGGAAAGCAAAATCACAGGGAGGGTGACCGTGGAGGAGGGGGCGCAAGTGGAAAGGAGTGAGATCCGGGGTCCGGCCATCATCGGCAAAAACGCCAGGATTGAAGATTCCCTGATCGAACCCTTCACCAGCATCGGGGAGGGCGCCCTGGTGAAAAATTCCGGAATCGCCTTCAGCATCCTGATGAAGGAGGCCCAGGTGGTGAACATTCCCCGTTTGGAATCGAGCATCGTGGGGCGCAGGGCGACCATCATCCAGGAGGAAAACGGAATTCCTGGCTTGAGGCTGCACGTGGGGGACGAGACGGAAGTGAGGTTGAACAAACCTTGAATTTGGTCACCGGTGGGATGATAAATCTGCCAACGGCAGGAAGATTGGTAAAAAGATGTTCGACCATGCTTCTCTGTTGCTGGTGGAAAACGCCCCTGTGTGGGCCACCCAATGGCTGGAAGAGAGCGGTGTTTCCTTGGATGTGATCAAGGGATACCTGGTAAATATTAGCCCCGATGGGTAAGAAAGTATCATATGGAAAATTCTCTAAAAGTAAATAGGGGTACTTCAAAGAGAATATATTTTCTAACTCAATATTTTTATCCTGATGTTGCTTCCACGGGGCAACTCTTAACCGAGCTCGCGGAAGACCTGGCTCAATATGGATTTGAAATAAACGTTTTAACTACGCAACCCTCATACGCAAAATATAAGCAATGTCCAAATAAGGAAAACTATCGTGGAATAAACATTTATCGGGTGCGGAGTACCCATTTTTCTAAAAATAGCAAAATGGGAAGAATTCTGAATATGCTCTCTTTCTACTTCTCTATATTTTTTTCCCTTCTTTTTAGGCCATTGAAATCAGGAATATTTCTTATAGTAACTAATCCCCCTTTCCTGCCTTTTATGGGGATACTGCTAAAAAAGCTTAAGAAAAAGCCATACATACTGCTTATTCATGATGTTTACCCAGACATCGCTGTGAAACTTGGATATTTATCCCCAAAGAGCATCATAGTGAGATTGTGGGACAGATTTAATAGAATTGCGTTCAACAATGCCGAAAAAATCATCGTATTGGGAGATTGCATGAAAGAAGTAATTGCAAAGAAGCTTGATAAATCCTCTCAGAGTAAAGACAAGATAGAGGTTATCCCTAACTGGGCTGATGGGAATAAAATACATCCTGTCCCCAAAGCTTCAAATTGGTTCCTCGAGAAAAATGAATTAAAGGATAAATTTGTAGTTCTGTATTCCGGCAATTTGGGCCTATTCCATCCCTTGGAAACGATTATATACGCGGCCGATAATTTAAAAGACAAGGACATGCTTTTTCTTTTTATTGGCGAGGGCGGGAAAAAGAGTGTTCTGGAAAGAATGGTGGCCGAAAGGGAATTAAAGAATGTAATGTTTCTACCTTATCAAGATAAAGAAGTACTTGCCCATTCCCTCTCCTCAGGGGATATTGCCATTATAGCTATGGAAAAAGATATAAAAGGTCTCGGTGTCCCAAGCAAACTTTACAGCCTTTTAGCAGCAGGAAGGCCCATATTGGCACTGGTGGAAGAGGGCTCGGAGGTAGATTTAGTGGTAAAGGAAGCTAAATGCGGGTTTTCAGTTAGACCTGATGATGTAGAAAGAATAACATCGATTCTTGAACAGCTATTTAAGAATACAGCCGTGCTTAATGAACTCTCGATAAACGCAAGAAGATATTTTGATTCTCATTTTAATCGTAGCGACATTACTAAGCAGTATTTTGAGGTTATCAGCTCAGTTTTTAAGAATGCCGAGCCTATCTAACATTATTAAAAGCCTGAAGGATCCTGGTTAAAGATGCAATGTAATTTGATCTCGTATATTTTTCTTCAGCCAGTCTTCGATTTCTTAACGCTATCTCCAAAAGGATTTCTTTCTTTTCCAAAATCTTTTCTAAAGTAATTTTGATAGAATTGGACGACCTTTTCTCCACATAAAACCCATTCTCACCATCTTCAAAGATATCGCATATTCCGCCATGATTGGTCGTTATTACCACACAGCCAGAAGCGTACGCCTCTAAAATAGAGATGGGTTGTCCTTCATAATAGGAATAATATGTAGGTAGACAGAAGATGTGGGCGTTGGCAAACAGTTTCTTTTTTTCTTCACCGTATACCACACCATGATATTCAATTGCCTCAAAATCTTTAATCTTGTTTAAAAAATTCCTCCTCTCGCTTTCCGATTCGAAATCACCTGCAAAATCGATTTTTATCAATTTTTGTAAATCTCTACTCAGAGATTTATAAGCCTCAAAAAGCTCCTCATGCCCCTTGCCCGGGATAAGGTTACTTAAAAAAAGTATTCTTAATGGAGCTATGCTTTTAAATTTCTCAATTATCTTTTCCTCACTTAGAAATAGGTAATCCTCAGCAAAGTTCGGTGCAATATGAATTTTATTTTCAGAAATCATCCCTTTAAAAATAGGAGCGAGCGATTTTCCTAATATAATTACTCCGCCCAAACGACTTATGAAAAACTTATTTAGGGCGCCAAGAATTCTGTATTTTTCAAATATTAGTTTCCTTATACCTCCGCCATGCAAATGAATTATCATTTTTGGAAGCTTTCTAAAGCAAAGGGAATAGATCAAAAGGTCTTTTATGTTGCCTGCTAATGTTTGAGAAATAGTAAGATAAATTATGTCCACATTTTTGCTTTTAATCCGGATATCGTATAAAAGCTTAATAACCTCTAGAGCCCTTTTAAATGAAGTAAATCCTTGCTTAAGCGTTCCTTTATTGTAATTAATAACCTCTACAGAATGATATTTCTTGATCTCCTCTAGAAGAGCCTGAGATGCCAAGGAATGACCTGTAATTGGAGGAGGCAATGGAGCAATAAATAAAATCTTCATCTATTAAATCCCGCTTCCATAACTTTGTAGATTCCTCTAAACATTTTCGGTTTCTCTTTGAGCATTCTCCCGTCCCTGTTTATTGGGGTTGATAAAGAAGGCCGTTCTCTCCCCGTTTTAACTAAATGAATCCTAATTTCTTATGCCCCCTTTTTCTAAAATCCTCCCCAAGCCCTCCCTGGCGTGCTATCCGTTTTCTTACACCTTCAATCTCTGCGCCCATCTTATAAAATCCCAATCTCCGTTTACCTTTTCCTTGAAGTCGTTCATGGTGTCACAAGCATCTATCCTGATTCTGTGAAGGGAGAAGATATCAGTGCAACTATTATCACAGCCCCATAGGGTTGAACAGGCCAATTCGAAATTATGCTTTTTTAAAATTTCAATTACAGAAGAACTAAATGCTTTCCTTTGCCCCAAGGGATAGGCGAACATTTTTATGGGTTCATTTAATTTATTTTCTAAGATTTTCTTAGAATAGACGATATCATTCTCGGCGTCCTTCAACAAAATATCGGTAAGTATAGGGTGTGTATGAGTATGGGAACCAAACGTTATCCCTTCCTCTCTCATCTCTAATATTTGCTGCCATTTTAAGGGGCTTAACCCGCTGTAAGTCCTGTCTCTTTTGGCTATATCAATTTCTCCATTTATAAAGCCCGTTACCAGAAAAATGGTTGCTGGTAGTCCCAATCTCTTCAAGATGGGGAAGGCATACTCATAATTATCTTCATAACCATCATCGAAAGTGATCACCGCTAACTTATCGGGAAGATCGCTATTTGAGATCCTCATCTCATACAACTCATACAAAGAAACGACTTTAAAATTTGATCCTATATATTCCATTTGTTCCCTGAAATCGTCAGGCTTTGTAGCAAATATATGAGTGGGATGAACAGAATGGTAATTTAATATCACAGAGAGCTTTTTATTATTAATGAAAGGCCTGGCTATCTTTGCTATCACTCTCTTTAAAGCTTGTTTCTTTTCTAAGCTAATCATCGTTATATAAAAATTTGATGGTATTTAAAATAATATCTGCTGCTTTTTCTGGGGTATAATCCTCAATAATTCTTAAGGAAACCTCCCCCATTCTTTTCAAATCAACCTGATTATCAATTATTGCTTTCAGTAAACTAACCAACTGGTTCCTATCATAAGGGTCAAAAGAAAAGCCATTCTCGCTCTCTTTAATTAAATCTGGATAACACCCGCATTTTCGAGATACTAATACCGGCAACCCTGCTGCCATCGCTTCGTTGACGACAAGCCCCCACGTCTCCGAGGTGCTTGGAAGAATAAAAACATCGCTCATGGCAAAGAATTTGGGGATTTCGTCTTTCTGCTTAAATCCCGGTAAAAAAACGTTCCTAACATTAAATTTTTCAATATAATGTTCGATATCCAGTTTCTGGGGCCCGTTTCCCACCAAAATCAAGCCCCAATTGTCATTCCCTTCAACCGCCCTTTTATAGGCATCCAGCAAGAAAAGAATGTTCTTTTCAGCAGAAAATCTTCCCACGTAGAGGAAATTATTTGGCAAGATTTTATATTCCTGGCGCAAAATGTCTCTCTTTCCCCTCCACTTTAGGGTCTCCCTATAATAAAAGGAATTATCGGTATTATTTCCTACGATAAAAACCCTGTCCTTTTTGGCTCCGAGCTTTATGAGATAATCTTTGCTTTTTGTCCCATAAGCATTGTAAGCATCGCAGTTTTTAATAAAAAAGCTTTTAATGCTCTCCTTGTAAAACACTCTTTTGTGGTCATCCTCATTGGATGATGACCAGAGGATTATTTTCTTTTTATGCTTTTTTGCCCAAAAAAGACCAGCCCATGAATAGGCATAACTATATCCGTCAATTATAAGCAAATCAGGTTTTGAAGCATTGAGGTGTTTCCAGGTTTCTTTAAACATTGAGGCTGGCGATACCTCGTCTACGGGAAAATCGAACATTATCTTATAAGGAAATTTCAGATCACCCTTGTTTATTTCCCATTCCCTTCTGTGCTCTGTTTCTGAAATGTAGAAGACCTCAAGATTACTGTATATCTTGCACAGAGCGTTAAATAATAATGTCTTGTATGGAGAAATTATATTATGAAGGATAACCACTTTTGCTTCCAACATTTTTGCCCTTCACCCTTCCTGTCTAACACTGACGCATAGTCTCCAATCTTCTCGATCGGCTGCTTGCCCGGGTTGCGCTATCCTTGGTGCGGTGTCTCTATCTTGCAACAGATCGGCCATTGATCTGTAGGAGCCATTATAGATGAGAGGAAGAGCCCTTAACCCCTTCAGCCCCTGGGTCTGGAATCTGCGCTGGTACTCGTAGAACATGGTGCGGGAGATTCTCCGCCGACTACGAGCGGCAGAAATGTTGCCTAAGGCTTCGGTTAATTGTAGCAGGCTCAGTTTCTGCCGGGCGATTTTCTCTTCGACTCGGATGCTCATTATTTTATTTCCCCTTGGACACCGTACAATAATTGTTTGTCAACGATGAAGATTGAAGTTTTAATTCAGCTCCTCCTTTGCGGATTCTCTCATTTAAGGGCGGTCCATTCAAGATGACCATTCACCATAAATTTTTCAGTGAGGCTTACGGGAAAATTTAAGATTCACAATTTTCTTTATTGTATTAACAGAGACAGGCTTCCTTTGGAAGAGCAACAGCAGAGATTTCAACAATGCGGAGATAGTCGCAAATAATGTATAGTGTATTGCTTTATTCTTAATACCTGCTACATTCCAGACAATAATTTTCCAGAGAGCTGCTAAGGGAACAAGAAGCAATGGATATCTTCTAATTACAGTATAAAGCTCATTCCGACATCCGTAAAACATAAAAAGCTTTTCATTGCGATTAGTAGGTGCCCTTTCATGGTAAACAATGGCTTCCGGACAGTAAAGAATATCATAGCCCCTATCAAGAATCCTTAAGGCTAAATCAGTCTCTTCGCCTTGACGAAAAAAATCTGAAGGGAAATAGCCAACTTCATCTACAATCCTTTTTCTTATTGCAAATGCACCCCCTCTAAATAAATAAGTATAATATTCCCTTTCAGTATCCTCCGTCTTTTCCCCGGGAGTGACAACTCTACAGGCTATAACTCCTATACCTGCTTCTTGTTGAAATCTACGAGCGCATAATTCGAAAGTATAATGGCCAAGCCATGCATCATCATCAAGAGAGAAAACTATATCACCAGAGCAATTGGCTATCGCTATATTTCGACCCACCGGGCACCCCATATTCCTATAGAGCCTTATGATCTTCACCTCCGGGTAAGCATTTTTTATGGCATCAGCAGTTCCGTCTTGGGAGTTTGAGTCTACTACCACTATTTCAATAGGGCGATATGTTTGATCGAGTGCCGACTTTATAGCCCTTTGCACATGTTCCTTGCGATTCCAAGTTACAATAGCTACGCTAATTAATTTATTTTCAAACTCTCCCATTCATACCTACCCTTAAGAGATTCTTATTTATATTAATATACCCTTTAGCACTCGTTTCAACAGTGAAGTTCTCTCTTCCATTTCACTCGACATAAGGCCCTTGTTCTTCCATGGTGAAAATAAGCTCAGTGATTTTCAGGCTCTCTTACTCCGACCCTTTTCTAAATGGGGTGAAGACTCTATTAAAAACGCTCTAGGCGGATCTTCTTTCTCTCATTAGGAATCGCCCCTCAGGCTATTGGGAAATACCATCCTTGTAATTTTCCCTCCCTGGAATTATGAAGAAAAAAAATAATCCAAATGGACAACATCGTCATCTAAAATGAATACTATTTCCTTTTCTGCGTGCTCAAATGCTAGTACCGGGGAAGGTCCGAACCTGCCTGGTTTTTGATATTTTGATATATAGACTTTATATTTGTTGTCCACAATCTTCACTTAACCTATTTATTGGAACTTCGTTTATTTCCCCAGCCGGCGTTAATTATTATTTCTTCTGGCAAGGCGCTATTTTTTAAAACAGACTGGGTCGGAGCCGAAAGGTCTTTTGCCTGCTGTAAGGGAACACTACGCTAAATGCAATAGGCATTCGTTCTCCTCGAGTGATGAATCACGGCTTTTGCGCAACCATTTGAAGAGCTTTAGTTCTTATGAACATCGCCAAAGCTCTCCCGTTATTTTCCTCAAAGAGAGTAATGCCAGATCTCATAGCCTTTTCAACGTACCATTGGTAATTATTCTTGATTTCTTCCACAGCCCTTTCCAGGGTTTCTATTTCGGTATCTTCCACGACGACCCCTCCCCCTAATTTCTCAACTTGCTCTGCGAGCCAAGAACCCCTTAAAACTATTACTGGTTTTCCCAGGCACCAAGCTTCAAGCAAGATTCCAGAGACCCTTCTTTTATATTGTATAGGATCGTATATGCAAAGGACCGCTGACACTTTATTAAGAAACTCACAGTATTCTTGCTCACTGAGAGGCTTGTCAAGGACGGTTACGTTCTCTAGTATGTCTTTTTTAATTTTTGTACTGACTTCAAAACATCATCCTCGTATACACCACTGGCTGGTGGATTGCACTGGATAATGAATGAATACTCTTCGTGTTTTTTAAGGGTAAAATCCACTATTCTCGGAAAGTTTTTATCCAATCTGGCATCGCCAAAATATCCCAGGCAAAATGCTGACGAAATTATTGTCTCAAATTCTTTTTGGAATGGAGCAGGAAAGCGAAGAGGATAGGGAGCTGAGGAGTAAAAGGGAATGCGGGCTCGAGTTATTTTTTCCCTAATCTCCTGCGGATCAAGCTCAAATGGGGCTAATAGGAAAATGGGGTTTTTGACACCCAATCTGTACCTTGACAGCACTCTAAAGAGCATTGAGCGCTTAGTTTGAGGAAGCTCTAAAGTGTGAAAATATAAAAAAACTGGGCAGTTCAGCTTGGAAAGGCTCAAAGCAGCCAATATATGATAGGAATTTGCAGAAGTGATTAAAACCAAGTCAGCCTTTTGAGTGATTTCGGAGAAAATGCGTTTGTAGTACATGATTTTGGACAATACTTCCAAAGCATGGTCCATAAAAAATTTCGTTTTTCTATAATTGTATTGACTCGGGAGAATTCGTTCACCTTCAAGGTCAGTTTCTGCATCATTGGGCAGGTAACAAATGCATGAATCTCCAGCGGCTTCAAAGCCAGCCTTGACTTCTTTTAAAAAAGAATAATAATGGCCAACAGTATTTCTTAAAAATGGTTCAACTAAAGCGATTCTCATGAGAGCTCGTTTCGCAAGAAAGCGTCAGCCGTTTTGGAAAAAATATTCATAAGTAGCCCTGAGCCCATCCTCAAGTGTTGTTTTTGGTCTCCAACCTAACTCCTTGATTCGGCCTATATCCAATAATTTCCGGGGCGTTCCGTCTGGCTTGGACGGGTCAAAAACAATCTCTCCATTAAAACCCACGATGCTTTTAATCATTTCCGCTAATTCTTTTATCGTTATGTCTTCGCCGGTGCCAACATTGATTATCTCGGCATGTTGGGCATCGCAATTCTCCATCAGAAACAAGCAGGCGTCAGCTAAATCGTCCACGTACAGGAACTCCCGACGTGGTGTTCCTGTGCCCCAAACAACTACCGATTTTGCTCCATTTATTTTGGCCTCATGGAATTTTCTGATTAGAGCGGGGATCACGTGTGAAGTTTCCAGGTCAAAGTTGTCGTTCGGACCATAGAGGTTAGTGGGCATGGCGCAGATGAAATTGGTCCCGTATTGGCGGTTGTAGGCCTGGCACATCTTTATGCCAGCGATCTTTGCAACCGCGTAAGGCTCATTTGTGGGCTCTAAAGGCCCGGTGAGCAGGTACTCCTCCTTCATCGGTTGGGGAGCAAATTTTGGATAAATGCATGAGCTTCCCAAAAAGAGCAGTTTCTTTACCTCAGTCTTGAAAGCTTGATGAATAACGTTGCTCTGGATCATCAAGTTATCGTAAATGAAATGGGCGGGGTAGGTCATGTTGGCTAAGATTCCGCCTACTCTGGCAGCAGCCAGAAAGACGTATTCCGGTTTTTCCCTTTCAAAAAATTCCTTCACCCTCGCTTGGTCTCTAAGATCGAGCTCCTGGCTAGTGCGAAGAATCAGGTTCCGGAAACCAGCACCTTCAAGACGTCGAACTATTGCCGAACCCACCAGCCCTCTGTGGCCAGCAACATAAATGCGCGCCTCTCGACTAATCATGGCAGGGAGCCTTTGAAATTGAGTTCTTGGTCCACACGATCCCCTTCTGGTCCAAAATCCTTTTCCCTTCCCCAGGAGAGGGGATATTCTCCAATTCCAAATCAAAATCCACCATTATTTTTACCAATTCCTTGAAGGTGATCCTGGGGCTCCACCCGAGAACTTTTCTTGCTTTAGAAGCATCGGCCAATAGCGATTCTACCTCCAGTGGCCTAAAATATTTCGGATCAATGACCACATGTTCTTTCCAATCAAGATTGACGTAAGAGAAAGCCTCTTCCAGAAATTCCCTGACTGCATGACTTTCGCCTGTGCCAATGACAAAATCATCGGGTTTATCCTGCTGGAGCATCATCCACATAGCTTCCACGTAATCAGGTGCAAACCCCCAGTCCCTTTTAGCCTCAAGGTTTCCCAGGTAAATCTTCGGCTGTTTCCCGGAAAGTATTTGGGCCAAGCCCCTGGTGATTTTTCGAGTGACGAAGGTCTCTCCTCTGCGAGGACTTTCATGGTTAAAAAGAATTCCGTTTGAGATAAAAAGGCCGTAACCTTCCCGATAATTTCGGCTCATCCAGTAAGCATAAACTTTAGCTGCAGCATAAGGGCTTCTTGGTTGAAATGGGGTTTGCTCGTTCTGAGGGGGAGGCGCTGCCCCAAACATTTCACTTGATGAGGCCTGATAAAATTTTGTTTTAATACCACTTCTTCTGATTGCCTCAAGGATCCTTGTTGTGCCCAATCCGGTGATATCCCCAGTATATTCAGGCATATCAAAGCTTACGCGCACGTGGCTCTGCGCGCCAAGATGGTAGGTCTCGTCTGGTTGAATATTGTAAATCAGATTAGTAAGCTGTCCGCTGTCTGAGAGGTCACCATAATGCAGAAACAGCTTTGCGCTTGGCATATGCGGGTCAACATAAATATGGTCTATACGAGAGGTGTTGAATGTACTGGCGCGCCGGATAAGGCCATGCACTTCGTATCCCTTGAACAGCAAGAACTCCGCTAAATAGGAGCCATCCTGTCCTGTAATTCCTGTTATTAAAGCCTTCATTCCCATATTTATCTCCGTTTCTTGATCTACATGTTTATTTTAGGTAATTTTCGCTTAAAATGTATACCCACGAAGGACTTTTAGCAAAGAAAGGAGAGGTCTCTCACCGCAGTGGTTTAAGTTTAACTCCATCTCTTTTAAGTTGTGCAGGAAGTGAACCGCAAAACACCCTGGTAATGGCAAAGTCAAGTGCTTAGCGTACGGCCAGAACTTTCCCATTCTGTTGATGTGGTCGCCAAGATGCACAGGGGCAGGCAGGTGCGCTGATTGTTACCGCAGTAGAAGCTATCAGGACGAGTATTGGGCAATAGGAACCTGTGACATCTACGCTCCACCTCGGAAGAAGGGAAGGGCCAGCACTCCGCGGTCCTGTCGGTACAGACCGAACAACATAATCTTACCTGCTGCGCTACAGCTTCGCTTGCTCGGTTGTCTTCTACCGAACATATTTTTCGTCCTCCTCGACGATGTCCTTTAGTTACTGCGGTTTGATAAGAAAGCAGTCGCAGATTGCTTTCCGAATCTGGCGGCAGACGCCAAGCATGGTGTTTGACTCAAGGGAGCCTCAGATCTCAAGCGACAGGCTTGCACACCTCGGGCGGAATGGCGACCCGGCTCCTTAAGTAATTTCTTGGCGCTCTTTAAGTTAGTACCCAGGTGGTGCGAGTCGGAAGGCATCCCAGCGGATGCAAACTGCAACTACGCCATCATACTTGCCTTAGCAATATGGAGGAAATGCTTCAAAAAAACATGACTACCTGAATATCCTTCGCTTTCTCCAGCAGGTTTGTCAGACCTTACGGCCTGATTTTCGATTTTCTTCTCCGCAATCGCTGCCAGACACGGGGAGAGAAAGGTGCCCTCAGGAATGCGAGGGGTGAAAGGGCAAACGCCATGGCTAACAAGGATAAGGGGCTGACAATTCGAAGGGGATCTCTATGCGAAGGTAATAATGCCCTCAGCATCCAAGAATTAGCAACATTTATTTTATGATTCTGGAGCGCGCGGTAAGCAATTTCTCGGATACCCGGGTTATTTCCGAAATCCTCTAAAAAGGATCTGAGAGCGTAATATGTCTCATACGCCACCAGAAATGGATCACGGTCAAAAGTATAAGGGTGCAATAGCCAACGATAAAGGGGCTCGGCGCAATAAGCCACCCGGCCAAGTGTGCATAACTTCCAATGCAGGTGCCGGTCTGCAGCATAGGGAAAACGAATATCAAATCCTCCAACGTCCTCCATGGCTTTCCGTCTCACCAAGGGTTGATTCATAACCCCCATCTTACCAGTATAGTAACCTAGTTGATATCGGAGCTCATTCATTCCATCAAGAACAACGGATTCGGAGTAGCTTCGCAGTACCTCCTCGGGACCCCCGCTACTGGAGACAACGGTTACAGCGCTGTATGCAAAAGCGGCATCTGGGTTCTTATCGAGCAATTTCACTAATATTTCTAAGCGGTGAGGTTCATAGACGTCATCGCTATGTAGAAACGTAATTAGGTCACCGCTTGAAAGACGCCAGGAGATGTTATGGTTAGGGTAGCAACCAACATTAGCTGGGTTTTGGTTGAGCCGAATCCGTGGATCCCGGAATGAACGGATGACATTGACTGTGGCATCAGTTGATGCATTATCCGATACGATTACTTCAAAATCTCCATAAGTTTGGGAAAGAACACTTTCTATGGCTCGTCCGATCGTTCGTTCACTATTCCAACAAGGGAGGCATACGCTTACTCTTGGTTTCAAATGTCAACCTCCTTTCTATGATGACTGGCTATATTTATCCCATGGAATTGTAACTTGAAGATTTTCCGAATGCAGCTAAACAATGGTACTAGACATCCAAAACACATCAAGATATTTTACCTCTTAGTTTTTTATACACGTTCTTAATTGGTTTAACGTTATATATTTGATGAGCAAATTTGTAAAATAAGTGTTTAAATAAACTTACAAAAAGAAATTTGCAAGAATAAATTTTAATGTTAGTATTTTTATAAATATTTCCTAAATAATTAATGTATTTAGCTTGTTTAAACAGAAGGTATTTAGGCGGTTCAGCAAATTTTGCCCTGTGTTTTCTAACCTGAATAATTGATTCATTAAAAACATAGACACTGCCGCCTTCTTTTAATTTTTCCATTATAGCGTACATATGAGCATAATTTGTGGAAATGAAATTATTCGCTCTTTGAATGTCAAAAATCTCTTTTAAAAAAATATTTGCAGTTATTAAAGTATGAGCTAATAAAAAATGAGGATTTATTTTAGACATGTATAATACTAATTCGCTGTAATTTTTAAACAATTTCGAGTGTTCAATCCCGGTAGTATAATTTTCATCTTTTACTATCAATAATGAAATTGAATATTTTTTAATAATATTTAATACCCTAATTATGGCATTTTTTTCCAATAATTCATCATCTCCAAATAGCCAGACATATTGACCATTCGCTCTTTTTACTGATTCAATAAAATTTGCTTCCGCTCCGATATTTTCAGTATTGCGATAATATTTTATTCTCTTATTATCGCTGTAATTTTTTAGTATATATTCAGATGTTGTGTCTGTAGACGCGTTATCGCTAATAATTACTTCTATCTCTGTATAATTTTTATCAGCTTCATAGCATTGTTCTAATAAGTTTGGAACAAGTTCCATTAAATAATTGCATCTATTATATGTGGGAATTGCAATTGAAAGTTTTAAATTTTCATTCTTGCAACTAACCTTCTCAAACATCAATTTTCTCTTACAATTTTGTTAACAATCGTCTCCCGGGAGACCCCAAGGAGTTGAGCAACCTCCTTGACCTTGATTTCCTTGTTCAGGACCCCCTTAATGATCCTCTTTCTTTCCTCTACCAATTGTTGTATCATGTTTTATGTCGTTGGCAGCCCTCCTTTCGTTAGTGGTTCCTCTCACTATAATACGAGAGGAGGTTTCTTTTTCTCTACATTTCCTCTAAGGAATGTAAAAGAATTTGTTGGAACTTCAAGATAAATATATAAACTCTTTAAATTTTCCTATCATATACTCAATTTCCTTTTCGTCTATTCCAGGCCAAACACCTATCCAAAAAGTATCCATCATAATCCTATCTGTATTCTTCAAATCTCCTACTACTCTATAGTTTATATCATTATTCGTAAAAGCAGGCTGCCTAAGCATATTCCCAGCAAACAATAGTCTTGTTCCAATACCATTTTGCTCTAAATATTCTAATAACTCTCTCCTTTTAAAAGGAGCATCCTCTTTTATAGTAAGAATAAAACCAAACCAGCTTGGTTCTGCCCCTTCAAGCCATTGAGGTAATATAGAATACTTATCTAAACCTTCTTTCTTAAATCTCTCAAATAACAAATTGAAATTCTTTTTTCTCTTTTCTATAAACTTAGGAAGCTTTTTCAATTGAGAGAGCCCCAATGCCGCTTGAAAATCTGTTGCCTTTAAATTAAACCCTAAATGAGAATATATATATTTGTGATCATATCCATAAGGTAAGTCTCCGAGTTTCCAACCAAATCTCTTTCCACAGGTGTTATCTTTTCCCGGGGGGCACCAGCAGTCTCTTCCCCAGTCCCTTAAAGATTGGATTATTTTGAATAGTTCGGGATTATCTACTAATATCGCCCCGCCCTCTCCCATAGTCATATGATGGGCGGGATAAAAGCTAACAGTGGAAATATCCCCAAAAGTCCCAGTAAATTTGCCCTTATACTTAGATCCTAAGGCATCACAATTATCCTCAA
>Ga0078972_1010562_pt1 | contig 17148 bp, 26 predicted proteins | sample YelNatPaOPGAMG01_FD_67568 | JGI IMG/M metagenome (GOLD analysis project Ga0078972, IMG submission 67568) | Hot spring thermophilic microbial communities from Obsidian Pool, Yellowstone National Park, USA - OP-RAMG-01 (SPADES assembly) (version 2) | ecosystem: Environmental > Aquatic > Thermal...
TGAGATGGTCCACAGCCACCCGAACCTGCTCGGGCGGAAGATGGAGGACCCGAGCAATGAAGGCCTCATCCGTGAAGCCTTCACTCATCAAGAAAAGGATAAGCTTCTCGGTCTGGGTGAGAGATATCATTTGCTCGCCTCCTTTCTCAGATTTTTCGCTATCACCAGAATTGCACATTCCTGTCCCTCCTCGTCCCACAGAGCACAGCGCTCTCTCACACAATCGCGGGAACGAAGTTCCACTGCTGTCTCTGGCGGGAAGGCCTCGCTGAAAGAAAGCGGACAGGTCTTTTTGATGAAGTTCATTTGTTCACCTCCTCTTTCTTTTTAGCCTTTCGGCCCCTTCCACGCTTCTTCGCCTCCTCTTTCGACCCCCCAGGGAGGCGAATTACTGGGAGAGGCCAGTTCGGCGGGGGGATTATCCTGTGTCCCAGCTTCGCGGGGTAGGCGGGCTCCGTGGGCAGGCCCTCCATCTCCCGCCAGACATGCCATAGGTGGGCCGCGAAAAGTTTTATCACCTTCCTCCTCGCCCTGTTCTCGATGTGTCCCTCGGAGATGATGCCTGGTGGTTCGTACTTCTTCCCCCCTTTGGTGGGGAGCTTCGAGGCGGGGACGATTTTGATGCCCTCCCTCTTGCACTTCTCCACCTCCCGCTCCTTGTACCTCTTGTACCAGTCGCAGTAGAACGGGTCCCTTGCCATCAGTATCTGCTTCGCGAGCTTCCAGCAGTGTGTGCGCAGGCGGGGGTTCCAGTCCACCTTCTCTCCCGCCTTCCTCCTAGGAGCCTTACCGTCCACCACGTGGAGCCCAGCGTAGCGCCAGAGGGAGCTGACGTGCGGGGCCCTGCTTATGTCGTCTATCCAGGCGATGAGCCCCGCCGCCATTACGGGCCCCATGCCCTTGATGGTCCTCAGCCACTGCCAGACGGGTATCTCCTCCAGCTCCTGCTCCATCATCCCCTGGAGCTTCTGCTCCTCCTTCTTCAGGTCGGAGACCAGCTCCCTCAGCTTGGCCTCCTGGAGGGAGGTCAGGAGCCCCAGCTTGGAGTACATGTTCAGGCGGTTGAAGGAGGCAATCCTGAGCTTCTGTGTGTCCTGATAAGATTCCACCAAGATTCTGAGCCGAGGATGCTTCAGCCTCCCCACCCGCTCCCTCATCCTCCGCATCCCTGGGGGCTCCTCCCCCTCTTCCGCACTCACGATGTGGGTTTCACTCGGACTCGGGCTCGCATCTAGAGTGTGGGTTTTGTTCTCCCCACGGCTCGCTTGCGCATCATGGGTTTCACCAGCGTTGCGGCTCGCTCTCTTGCTACGGGCTACGCTTTGCCTGGGACCCGCTTTCCAGCTTTGGGCTTCTTCAGCCTTTTGGCTCGCTGGAAAGTTCTGGGTTTCTTCCCTTTTACGGCTCGCTGGGAAAAAATGGGCTTCTCTTTTTATATGGCTCGCTACGGAATCATGGGCTTCGTCGCTATTGTGGCTCGCTTGTGGACTGTGGGTTTCGAATCCAGGCTGGCTCGAGCGGGCTTCTCGCGTTTTGCGGCTCGCTCTTTTCTGGTAGGCTTCTTCCTCACACTGGCTCGCTTCGGGGCAATGGGTTTCTTTGTTTGCGTGGCTCGCTGAGATTGCGTGGGTTTCCGCACGAATCCGACGGGCTTCAAGCTTCGCACGGCTCGCTACAGGCTTGGGGGTTTCTTCCGATTTATGGCTCGCCTCCGCGCGATGGGCTCTACCCTCCCCAAGGCTCGCAAATTCGGTCTGGGCTTCTCCTCCATTGTGGCTCGCTACGAGTCCCTGGGCTTCATGGTCTGTACGGCTCGCTCCAGGCTTTGGGGCTTCTCTCGTTTCACGGCTCGCATGCTGTATCTGGACTTCTCCCATTTTGTGGCTCGCTCCCATACAACGGGCTTCATTTTCTCTAAGGCTCGCTCGGCTCGCTAATCCCATCTGGGCTTCTCCTTCACTACGGCTCGCTAGAATTCTTCGGGCTCCGTCTCCACTATGGCTCGCTAAGGAAGCCTGGGGCTCACCTACATGGTGGCTCGCTCCTTCGCAATGGGTTTCGTGCTTCCAATGGCTCGCTGGAAGACGACGGGCTCCTCCAGCATTTTGGCTCGCTACTCCACGATGGGTTTCACTTACACAATGGCTCGCTCTCGAGGATTGGGCTCCGAAGATTTTTCGGCTCGCTAAAACCTCACGGGTTTCGTCTTCCCATCGGCTCGCTTGTTGGAAACGGGCTCCAAAAATTTTATGGCTCGCTAGAAGACGACGGGCTTCTTTTCTGTTTTGGCTCGCTGAAACCTTTTGGGCTTCTAAAAAGGGATGGCTCGCCGAGGCTCTCTGGGCTTCTCGGAAGTTATGGCTCGCATAACCCCGTCGGGTTTCATCCTTCCAATGGCTCGGGGTCTGTATTCTCTCCACTATCTCCTCCTCCACTAGCCCATTTGCCCCCAGCCTATTTAAAGCTTTCGGTAATCGGAGCCTGGGAGGGGGAAAGTCTGGACCTACTGGCCAAAGCGGAGTACGGGCTTGCTCCCAGGCTCCGAAAATAATGGGCTCCCCGCCCTTTAAGGCTTCCCCCAAAAATCAGAGCGCCTCCTCGATGAGCTTCACCCAGAGTCCTTTGGGCCCCATCACCCAGACCTTGGCGTAGGTGAGTGCGTATTTCCTCTCTATTATCCCCCTGTCCGATGTCTTAACCAGGCCCCATCCAGGCGCGAAGTCGAATTCCTCGAAGGAGGAGGTCCTCCTCATCCCTCTGGGCCATCTGCTCTTCCCCGTGCCCTCGAGGGGGAGGAGGACCTTCTGCCTGGGCGGGTTGAGGATGTCCCTGATGTCCACCCACCGCCCGTCGCTCAGCTGGACGTCCTTGCTCCCGTCTCTCCAGGTGGTGGCCCTGTGTTTGTAGGGCAACGGGGGGAGCACTGGGGGGGAGAGGAGGCTCAGCAGGAGCGTCATCTTGTCCTTCCCCTCCTTCCACCTGGCGTACTTCTCCGCATAGCTGAGCTCCTCTTTAGACTTCTTCTTCTTCCCCAGGACCCACTCCGAGCACTCCACGCATAGTTCGAGCTCCGCTGGCTTGAGGCAGTCGCAACTCGGGCAGATGTCGAACTTGCCGAACCCCACCATTTATCCACCTCCAAAAAGGGAGGCGCTACTCCAGCACCTCCACCGTCACCCTGATTCTCTTCGGAGCCTCTCCTCTTTGTGTATCTTGCTCTTGTACTTTCGGCTGGCAACGATGGACATCGCCGCCAGGATGAGCTCCCAGACGCTGGGCCTCTTCTGCGCCTGGACCACCCTGCCGCGGTACCACTGCTCCAGGTCCTTGGCGCACCTCTTGCCCGCCGCCTCGGACACCGCCTTCAGGTCCTCCTCCCCCGCCTCCTTCTGGCTTAGGCTCCTGACTATCTCCGTCCAGGTGGAGGACGCCTTGGCCAGGGTCTGGGAGATGTCCCCGAAGACCTCCTGCGCCCTGCCCACATGTATCCTCCTCACCCCCGCCACCTTCGGGGGGAGGTAGATGTGGAAGGCGTTCTCCCTCCAGACGAGGCGCATCTGGAGGGCGGTGCTCTTGTCCACGCTGTTGGTCACCACCGCCCCAGCCTTGGAGCCAGCGGGGAAGACGGTCAGCACGGCCTTCCCTCCGTAGTAGTCCACCCAGCCCTCGATGTCCTCTGGGCAGGCCTCCAGGACCCTCCTGAAGGCCTCCCGGGTCTGGACCAGGGCGTACCTCTTGCTCACCACCGCCAGGGCCTGCCTCTGCCCCTGCTCAAGGATGCCGTCGAAGTTCTTCTGCTCCTCGCCGTCGATGTGTATCGGTCTCCTGACGTACAGTGGTAGTCTCTCCGTCTGTGCTATGAGTTCGGCTTTTCCTACCATTTTTCACCTCCAAAAAGGGGTCATTCCTCGTCCTCTTCCTCGTCTGGCTCGATGCCTTTCTCCTCCGCAATCTCTTCCAGCCGCTCCTTCAGGTACTCCACCAGCTCTCCCCTGTACTCGGTCTCCCAGAAGTTCACGAACTCTTCCACCAGGTAGTTCCAGTCCTTTTTGTTCAGCTTTTCGAAGGCCTTCTGTAGCCACGGCTCCAGCTCCCCGTCCAGCATCGCGCTGACCTCTGCCTTCAGCCACTCGTGCACTGACAGGTAGTCGATGGTTTTCTCCTTCATTTTCTACCTCCAAAATCACAGAAGCAAGGCGATGATTTTAGCTTTTGTTTCCTCGTCCGCCAGCTCGCAGATGTCCAAGATGTCCTGCTCGTAGTCAGGGTTCCTTTTCCTCCTCCTGACCACCTTCTCGAAGCCCCTGAGCACCTCCTTGAACTTCCGCTCTATCGTCGGGGGAAGTTTTCCGGCCCTTTTCAGACTAGCGGCCACTATGAGTCTTTCCCTGAACTTCTCAGCGTAGTATGTTCTAGGATACTTATCGTATTGCCATGCTAGGTTTTCCAGTCCCTCGAGGAAGTCCTTCTCTTCCTTCGGAGGGATGTAAAACTCTGGAACTCCGATGAGCGGGAGAACCCTCAGCGAGTCGAGAGTCCCATATACCTCCTTACAATTCCAGTACTTCTCCACCACCCTTCTCCTTACCTCTGGAGGGAGCCGTTCTGGTTGGGTCTCGTCTGCTACGAGACACCACTCTACCACTGGGTCGATGATTCCTTTCTCCGCCAGCATCTCCGCCGTCCTCTGGCAGTTCGGGAAGACTTTTTCCGCCACTATTACATAGCGGTCTCCCTCACGCCTGATGTCCGCCACTCCCAAGACGCTGAGTTCTGTCTTCCTAGTTCGGCACTCCTTACAGTAATCTAGTATTCCCATCCTCTCCTCCAAAAATCACAGCTCTTTCGCAATCAGAAGTGCCCTGACCTCCGCCCTCTTGCCCGCCAGGAGCAGCTCCGCCACCTTCCTCAGGAACGTCTTGTTCTTGGTCTTCCCGTCCAGCCAGAGCAGGCAGGTGCGGTGGACCAGCTCGTCGTCCGTGTACCAGACCCCGCTCCTCCCCTGCTCGAAGAAGCGGAAGACCTTGTCTATGAACCACCTCAGGGCGCTGTGCTCTGGTGCCCTGCGGTACTCCCCAGAGGGGAGCATCACCCAGATGTTGCGCGAGTCCATGATGACCTTCCCCCCGAACTCTGGGAAGTCCGCGATGGAGGGGAGCCTCACCGCGAGCTCCCCTATGGCCACCTTCCTCTCCTCGCTGTCCAGCGTGCAGATGATGGTCACCCCTAGCTTCCCCTTCCTCAGCGGGACGAGGTAGAACTGCTGTTCTCGGTATCCCATCTTTTCACCTCCAAGAGAGGGCTTCGGGTTCTGAGCTACGTAGTCTTAGATAGACCAACATAGCCCTTGGGATTCACCAGCCTCGGGCTCCTCTCGAGTTCATCGGAGCCCTCATCAGCCTCCTCCCCCGTCAGGGTGAACCCGCTCCAGCCTCTAAGCTCGTCGAAGAGCTTTGGGTCTGGAGAAAGCCCCTCCATCTGAAGGTAGAGGTTCATGGCCGCGTTGGCCTGCCTGTCCATCCTCAACCCGCATCTCTCACACTCATACGATGCTCCTTTCGGGGCATTAATCATCCCACATCTGGAGCACCTTTTGGTGGAGTTCTTTGGGTCGAGGAGCACGACTTTCGATTTGTAGCTCATGAGCCTCACTATTGTCCTCCAACCGCTTTTCGAGACATTTCTGTTGTGCTCTTTCGAGCCGTTGAGCATTCCGCTCTTGTCAAGCTGTTCGAAGCCGTGAACGTAGCCCTCAAAAGCTCTCGCCATGGAGGTCGTGAGCTTGTGGGTGTAGTCTTTGGCTCTATTTCTCTCACGCTTGGAGTATTTTGCCAGAACCTTTCTGAGCGAGGGCTTCTTCGAGGCTTTCCGCTTCAGCCTTTTCCTCTTCAGCTCGTAGACCCTGTGGATGTGGAACAGCTTTGTCAGGTCCACTCTGACCCAGCCCACATGCGGGCTGAAACCGTCCAAGCTCTTCTCGTTGCAGTCCCAAGCTATCTTCCTTTCGGCTTTTTCTTCCTCCGCTCTGGACCTAAACGTTATCGTTAGGTATTTTTCGCCCAAGATTAGCTCTCCCAGCTCGCCTTTTGCCCTGCTGAGAAACCAAGCCCTGGAAATGTCGAACCTCAGATATTTCTCGTGCGGTCTTATGCTAATCTTTATCTCTCCATCCTTGTAGGTGTAAAGAGTTTCCTTAATTCTGGCGAACCTCTTTTTGATTATCGGCTTCTCCCTCTTCCTCTCCCCCTTAACGTAGTTTCTCCTCCAAGACTTCATTATCGAGTATGCCTGCTTGATTGCCGAGTCAACGTAGTGTTTCGAGTAGCCCCAGCCCTCTGCCAGAAGATTTCTCAGATAGTGATTTTTGAAGCCGTTGCCTTTCGGGAGAATCGGCATGAGCCTCCTTCTTCCTCTCCAGTCGTGTCTCTCAACCCACCTGATTCCAGCCCATATTTCATCCACCGCTTTTTGGAGCAACCCCCTATATGCTTCAAGGAACTCGCCGATATTGTAGCCGTGCTTTAAATTGAACGTTCTAACCTGATATTTCGGTTTCACTAGCTTTCACCTGCCTCCATAGCCTCTCGACCTCGCTTTTAGGATACCTGAGCTTGCCAGTCGGGAGCTTGACGGCTCTGATGATTCCCTCCCTCTGCCACTTCCAGAGGGTCTTGACCGAGATTCCGAAGACCTTTGCGACATCCTTTGGACGTAAGAGTTCTTCGACCATCAAATAGACTATGGAAAGCACCTATTTAAACCTATCTACTCCTCCAAAAGTCAGAGTGCTCCAGCTATTGCTTTTGCTTTGAGTTCCTGGGGCAGCCCTGGAATTTCCAGAAGCTTCTTGCCGTAGACTTCCACTTCTTCCACTTCCATCTTTTCTCCTCCAAAAAGTTGTAGAGCTTCTTGCCCGACATCGCGAGGAACGCCGAGTATTTTCCTTCTATCTCAACGTATGTCTGCTCCCCGCTGTAGTCGTCGAGCTCGATTAGGGCGTTGTCCAAATCCTTGGCTCTTTGCTTGGCGTATTCCCTTATCTGCCCCTTGGTCTTTATCTTGCCGCTCTCTATGTCTTCGGCCACCTCGTCCAGGGCCTTCTGGACGCCGTCCATGAACCAGTCCCTCTGCTCCTCGTCCTCCTCCCACGGGCACTCTTTGGACATCTTCTCCTCTACCCTCTCCGAGAACTCCTCGAACCAGTCGGCCAGGTCCTGCTTCTTCTTCATTTTTTCCTCCAAAATCACAGTAGCTCGGCGACGATTTCAGCATGTTGTTTTGGGTCCCTCTCCCTGAGCCTCTCCAGCCACTCGAAGAACCCTTTCAGGACGCTTTCTGTCTTGAGGGGTTCGCGGCAGAAGGAGCAGTAGAAGGGCTCATGGTTCAGTTGCCGAGGGTAGCAGATGTACAGTTCAAGTTTTCCCCGCCAGCGGGAGACTACAGCCGAGGGTCTAAAAATGTCGGTTTTATCGTCGTCGAGGATGAGCGGAATGTCGTCCCACGTTCCTCCCCATACGCTGACGGACCTCCGCTCCTTCTTACAGTAGGGGCAGATGTAGCCTACCCGTCTTTCCATCTATTCACCTCCAAAATCAGGGCGGCGATGAGCCTCGCCCTCGTCTCCCCTTCGGTCAGGTTCAAAGCGGCCTTGGAAACCTCGCCGAAGTTCTTGGATTTTTTCGCTCTCCTCCCGAAGACCCCTATCATCCTGGAGACCGTCTCTTTCGCCTGCTCCTCTATCTCCTTCGGGAGCAGTCCCAGCTCCTTGAGCCTGGCTAGGCACTCTAGGCACTTCTCGAAACGCTCGGCATAGCTGGTCTTGTAGCCGTATGCCATGGGGCGGCGGGACCAGTCGTCGGCTTTCTCCAGGTCCTCGCTTACCTCGTGCTTCAGCTCTGGGGGGAACTCGAAGACCTCGGGGAAGAGTTCGGCCAGCTTCAGGACGTCGTCGTAGTCGTAGAGGGCGTTGGACCACCTCTCCTTTTTCCTCTCCCTTTGGACGAACTCTCCCAGCAGGGACTTCTTCTCCTCGAGGGTGAGGAAGCCCGAGAACTTCTCCAGCTCTCGGTAGCTCTTGTTCAGCAGCCTCTCCCTGAATATCTGGAGCCAGCTCTCCCTGGGCTCGTGCTCCACCACGAACTCCGCTGGCAGGAGGTAGAACATCCTCTCCCTCATGCGGTTGTCGGGCTTCCAGCCCAGCCTGTAGAGGTGCTCGAAAATCGGCGTGTCGTCTTCCGAGAACCCGTCTATTTCGAAATCCCTGGCCTCGAAGACCCACTTGTCCCCCTCCCTCCTGATGCTGGAGGGGTCCTTCAGCTCAACCTCTATCTTCATGGTACCACCCGTCATACCTCCAAAAGCAGGAGAGCCAGTGCTTTGGCCCTGAATTCCTCTTTCGTTATCTTCCCTTCCTTCCATCCCCTGAAGAGGAGGAGGATTTCCCTCGTCTTCTGGTCGGTCGCCCACATCTCGAGGGCCTCCGCCTCCCTGCCGTGCTCCATCAGGAGGGAGAAGAGTTGCTCTGGGCTCTTGGCCAGCACCATCTCCTTCCCCGCGACCACGGCGACATCGCTCTCCTCGGCATCCCACACCAAATCGTATACCTTTTCGGGGTCGAACCTGTCCCCCAGTGTCTTTTTCAGGTTGATGGCCAGCTCGATGGCGTAGAAGTTCGCTCCCCCTCCCACGTTGTCTATCGCTTCGAAGGCCCCGATTTCGTCCATCTCCTTCAGCGTTTTCAGGAACTCGAAGAGGTCGGCCCCGTTTTCCGTGCTCACCTCGAACTCCTCGTCTCCCAGCCTGAACACCGCCTCGCTACAGGTCGGGTTTAGCACCGACATCCTTTCCTCCAAAAACAGGAGAGCCAGCCCCTCGGCCCTGAACTCGCTCTTCGAGATTTCTCCCCGCTTCCACCTCTGGAAGAGGGAACCGATTTTGGCGAGCTTCTCGTCCTCGTCGGTGCTCGGGATGTCGTCGTCTCTCTTCCTCGCTTTCCCCTCCTTGAATTCCCTGTAGAGGTCGAGGACCTGGTGGGCAAGGTCTCCCCTGAACTTCCTTGGCTCCCTCCTGAGCACGACGATGCTGGCCGACGTCCCTTCTTCCAGCAGGACCGAGAACAGGTGCTCTGGTCCCTGGACGATGTGAAACTTCCTCCCCAGCACCAGCACGGCCCAGTCCCACCAGAGCTTCTCCCAGACGCTCCTCAGGCGGCGGAACTCCTCCTTCCCCAGCTCCAGCCTCAGTTCTATAAGGCCCTCTATGAAGTCGAAGTCCGCTCCCCCTCCCTCGTTGTCTAGGTATTCGTATTTCTCCAGCGTCCTGTCGCTCATCGTCGCCAGCGCCTCTATGAACCTCTCGATTCCAGTGCTCGTCGACGTGTCTATTCTGAACTTCTCGGACCCCAGCCTGAACACTGCCTCGCTACAGGTCGGGTTCAGCACTTCCATACTCCTCCAAAACGAAGGGACAGGCGTATCTCTCCTCGAACTCCGTCTCGTCCAGCCTCCTCAGGTCCTCGGGCTCCCTCAGGACAAAGGCGGGCCTCTTCTCGAAGGAGCACCCCGCCACCGAGCCGTCTGGGTGGACGGACACGATGTCCCTGCCGAAGTGGCAGGGCTCCTTCCACCCCTCGTAGCCCTGCCTGACCACCTGGAGCGTCAGGTCGTCCACGTAGAGGTGTCGGTGCTCCTTGCCGAGCCTCACCAGCATCCCTCTTGCCCAGCTCGGGAGCCTCTCCCCCGTCCCCTTGGGGTGGAGCAGGAAGACCCTCTCCGCACCCCTGTCGAACAGCTCCTCGACCAAGGCGGGAAGCAGGGGTAGCACCCTGTGCTCCATCAGCAGGTTCACCCCGAACCTCTCCCCCTTGAGTTCGCCCATCAGGGAGAGGAAGTCCTGGAGCCTGGGCCACTTGGAGCCGTCCAGGGAGACGGAAACCAGGTCGAGGTGTCGGCAGGCCTCCCTTATCCTCTCGGCTCCAGCCTTGCCGTTGGTGGTCAGGTTGCAGATGATGCCCCTGTCGTGGCACTCCTCGGCGAACCTGCGAACGAACTCTGGGAACAGGAGCGGTTCTCCCCCTCCCAGGGCCACCTGCTCGAACCTTCCCTGTATGTGCTCGGGCAGGCGGAGCCAGAAGCTCTGGGGAAGGCTACTCCCGAACCGCTCGTAGCAGAACGGGCACCTAAGCTGGCACTCGTGCGTGAAGTGTAGAGCCAGAACTCTCCTCATCGCTCTCCTCCAAAAGCAGGGCGGCGATGAGCCTCGCCCTCGCCCTCTCTGGCTCTCTCACCCATCCCCTCCTGACCAGCTCTCGGAACCTCTTTATCACGTCCCCAGTCCCAGTGATTCGGACGTAGCTCAGATTCCAGTGGCATTCGTATCTCCTGTGCCAGGAAGACCCGAGCTTCCTGACGACCCACTCGGCAACTATCGGGTAGTCCCTGATGGTGAAGAAGAGTTCCTGACGGGGCTTCGGGGGCATATAGTCTGGGTCCACCCACTGGCGGAGCCAGAGGGGCTCCCACGTTTTGCCTTCCTTCACCACGTTTCCGTTGACCCTGATTTCGTAGCCGAAAGAAACCTCCCCTATCTTTTTTCTCGTTTCTTTCATACTCCTCCAAAAGCAACGAGGAAATCAGCTTTATCCTCGCCTTCTCGGGCTCCTTCACCCAGCCCATCCTAACGAGCTCTCGGAACCTCTTTATTAAGTCCCCAGTACCAGCGATGCGGATATAACCACCCCAGTTCTCTATGTACTCTCTTTGCCACCTGCGTGTCCCCAGCTTCCTGATGACCCACGCTCCGAGTGCCATCGGGTAGTCCTTGATGCTGAAGAAGAGTTCCTGATGGGATAGATGGAGCCAGAGGAACTCGTTCACTTTTCCCTTCGCTATCACATCCCCGTTGATTCTGATTTCGTAGTCGAACTCCACTTTTCCTATTCTTTTTTTCGTTCTTTCCATCTTTCCTCCAAAAGCTCGTGGGCGATTTTTCTGGCCCTAAGCTCCGCCTCGCTGTAGCCGTTCTTGATGAGCCACTGCTTCTTCTCTTCCCTCCGCCAGCCTTTGTCCAAGATGTAGGACAGGAGCACCGCCCTCTTGAGCTTCTCAATGGGGAGCTCCCCGAACCTGAGCAACCACTTGCCTCTCTGGCGGGGGTCCAGCAGGTCCACCCCCTGTAGGTAGTTCACCTCTTCGGGTCTCTCCCTGGTGAAGGAGGGCACCCGAGAGGATAGGAAGCCCAGCAGTTCCTTCGGTATGTCTTCAGGGTAGACCGTCCCGATGTTCCGCAGGATTGCCCTGCGTATGTCTGGAACCCCCTTCAGCACCCCAGCCCTCGACAGGCGGTCCACCGCTTTGAGCGCCCCCTCCAGAGAGGAGTAGTAGAGGCTGACCCTTAGCGAGAGTCTGCTCTTGAAGGCGCTACCCTCGACGATGATGCTCTCGGGCTCCGCCATCCTGACCATGGGGAGGATGTCCCACATCGGGTCGAAGGACAGGCAGTATTTGACGGGGGCGTTTGGAGGTCGGCACCCGTAGCGGTCCCTCACCACTTCCAGCCACAGCGGCCTCAGAGCATTTGGGAAGTCCACCGTTCCCACCCTCGCTCTCAGCAGGGTTTCCATCCTTCCCTCCAAAAATCTTGTTGATGAACCTGCTCGCAAGGATGTTGTATTCTGGTCTCCACTGGATTAACTGCTCCCACTTGTGGAAGTCCCGCTTTTTCCTGAGCCTCCCGTCTGGCAGCTCCTCGTAAATCTCCATCCAGAACTGGTTGTAGTAGAACTTCCTTCCCTTGTATTCCCCTACCAGCACTTTCTCCTCCAAAAGCTTGTGGGCAATCTTCCTCGCTCTAAGCTCTCCCTCGCTGTAGCCGTTCTCGATAAGCCATTGCTTCTTTCTCTCATAGTCATAACCATCTAGGATGTAGGAGAGGAGCACCGCTCTCTTCAGCTTCCCGATGGGCCTGTCTTTGAACCTCCCCAGCCACTTCCTGTGCCTCCTGTAGTCCAGCAGGGAGACCCCCCGCAGGTAGTTCATCTCCTCTGGGGTTATCTCCTCCCTGTTCAGGAGCTCGTTGAGGGTTTCCACGGCTTCGTCGCTGTTTAGGTAGTAGAGCGCCATCCCGTCGATTTCCACCTTCCTGTAGTAGGTGTCGATTTCAAACTCGTGCTTCCCGTTGCTTATCCTGACGCCTCCCTCTATCCTAATTTGGTATCCTATGGTACCACCCGTCATACCTCCAAAATGTTCTCCGAGAGCCACTTCGTGTATTTCCTTTTGCTCTTCCTGAGCCTCTTGAACCATCTCTCCACTCCTTTCTCGATGTCTTTCCCGTCCAACTCCTCTCCACACTCTGGGCACACGTAGAGCACTACTGGGTCCGCCTCTGGCCAGTGGTCTACTTCAATGTGTTGTTCGGATGTTTTGAATAAGCCACAGAGGAAGGTATCTATTGTCTTCACCTCTATGCTGTCGCACTCTGCCCCGCAGTGGGGGCAGAGGAACCTGAACTTCTCACCGTCGAACTTCATCCTCTCCTCCAAAAGCAGGGCCGCCAGCAATTTCGCCCTGTCCCCCGAGAGGAGGGCCTCCCCTATCCTCCTCCTCTCCCATCCCTGCCTCTTGGCATACTCCAGCAGGGCAGAGACTTCCAGTCCGCTGAGGAACCTCCTCTGGTCTAGGTGCTCCACCAGGCGGTGGTTGGAGCAGTATACATACTCGCACTTCTCGCCAGCGATGCGGAAGAAGAGGTGCCCTGGCCTCGTCTTCTTCGACGCCACCGCCACCCCCTCCGCCTTCGCCATCTCCTCGAGCGGGATGTTCTCCAGGTCGTCCCAGGGGTAGAAGTTCCACCCGCTCCTTCCCCAGAGTATGCTCTGGTGGATGGCGGTGGTCACGGAATACCACGAGACGTTGCTCACTAGTCCTAGGGGTGTCCATTTGGCAATCGGAGTGCGGTAGCTCCACAGCGTTTCCCCGTCGCTCCTGAGATGTTTACCTTTGCCCTCTTGGTGGAGCACAAATCGCTCCACCACCTCCGCGTTAGCGAGTGCCATACTCTCCTCCAAAAATCAGTGGAGCCTGAGGAACCGCCACCTCGGATGGCTGACCTCCTTGTAGGTCGACAGCAGGACCGCCACGCTGGCCTTGGCCGCGACCTTCGAGAGCAACTCCTGAACCTCTGGCTCATCCCAGTCGAGAATTTCGAAGTCCGAAAGTATCGCCACCATGTCCAGCGGCCTCATCTGCTCCAGCGTCTTCTTCAGGGCGGGGCGGATGACGGTCCCTCCCCCGCCCCTAATCTTCCCCTTCAGGGGCTCCACCGACCTGTTGCGGAGCTTTATAGGCTCGTAGGCCGTACCGTCCCAGCATATCACGTGGACCTTGGTCTGACCAGCGAACTCCAGGACCGTCCCCACGAAGAGGGACAGCTCCTTCTCGTCGATAGACCCGCTCGTGTCCACCAGGGCGAAGATGGAGGGGATGGTCAGCCTCTTCACCCCTGGCAGGTCGGGGTTCTTCCTGCTGGGGCGGGTCCAGTCGGAGACCACCATCCTCCCCAGCCCGCTCCTTATCGCCTGCCTGAACAGTGCCCTGATGTTCACCTTCGGCTTGAGCACCTCGTCGAAGAGCCTCTCGACCCCCGCGGGGAGCTTCCCGGCGGTCTTCTGGGCCATCAGGGCGGCGGCGATGGCCTCCTTCCACCGCCTCTCCAGCTCCTCCTTCCCAGCGGAGGGGTCGTAGAGGCTAGGGTCGCCCTCCTGGACGACCTTCACCCCCTGGGATGGGGAGCCCTTTCCCTCCCCCTCCTGCGGGGAGGGAGAGCACCCGCCCTCTCCAGCGCCGCCGAGTTCGTTCCCGAAGAGGTCGATGGGCACTTCCACGACCTCGACCCTCTCCATGAGCTTCTCGTAGAGCTCCTCTGTGCTCATCTTCTCCCAGTCCTCGACCCCGAGGCGCTCGCCTTTTATCGCCCCCTCGGGGAGCGGGAGGGAGAGCTCCTCTATCGCCTTGTTGACCTTAGCATCTGCCGCCCAGTTCCACACCTCCCTCTCCCTCTCGCCTATCCTCTCGTGGTGGAGGAGGGCGAGGTGGAGGGCCTCGTGGCACAGAACCGCCACCTTTTCCCGAAAGTCGAACTTGTTGAACTGCTCCTCTGCGACGAACAGCGTTCCGTCCCCCCTCACCCCAGCGGGGCAGTCCTCGTGGGGCGGGGGGAATTTGGGCACCGACGCAATTCTTGCCCTCATCAGCATCGACGCAACAAATGGGCAGACCCTGACCAGCGTCGATTTTACCCTCGATATCTCTCCTTTCATTTTTTCTCCTCCAAAAAGAGGTTCACAGCATCGCACTGTCCCTTATCACCTGCTCCAGGGCGCTCAGGACCTTCTCCCCCCTTCCAGCCAGGGAGGAGAGGACCTTGCCCCTGGCACTTGCTGGCATCAGCAGGACGGTGTTCACCAGCCACTCCCTCTCCTCCTGCTCCATCTTCTCCAGGAGGGGCAGGGCTTTCTCCACCCCGCCCTTCTTGGGCAGGAGGTTGGCGAGCATCAGCGAAACGATGTATTTGGCGTCCACCGAGAGCCTTCCCCACCCCTCTGGGCGGGACAGAAGCTCTTCCAGGTCCACCTCGGTCTCCAGGAAGGCCTTGAACTTGACGGCCAGCTCTGGCCCCACGAAGGCCTCGAACACCTCGCTCCCGTTCACCCTGTTGGCGAGAGCGAGGGCGAGGGCCGTCCAGCTCCTCGGGCTCCCGAACTCCTGGAGCGTCTCCGTCTCCTTCGGCGGGCGGAACAGGTGGTCCTCGAACCTCATCAGGTAGGCTAGGACCCTCCTGTCCCATCCGTCCTTGTAGGTCCTGTCCATCCACTCCGCCCACTCCCTCACCGTCGGCGGGTCCACCTGGACGATGGCCAGCCTGTTGGCGAGGGGCGGGGGCATCATCTGGGACAGGACGGAGTACTCTGGGGTGTTGCTGGCCGCCACCACCTGGACGTCTGGGTGGAGCCTGACGTAGCCAATCCGCCTCTCCAGCGTGATGCGGTAGGCGGCGGACATCACGTCGGGCCTCTGGGTGTCCAGGAAGTCGTCGAGGAACAGCATCCCCGGGCACCTGGACATCACCTCCGCCCAGGCGAGGGGCAGGTACTTCACCCTGCCGTCGTCGGGTCTCGGGTGCCCCGTGAGGTCTACGGGCTCCACTCCCACCAGCGGGAGGTTGTGGAACACGAAGTATTTCTCGGGGTCGCCGAGTATCCTGTCCGCCATCCTGTCGTCGTAGTCCACGAACTCCCTTCCAGCCTCGGAGGCGAGCTCCCTGGCCGCCTCCTCGACCGCCGTGGTCTTTCCTATGCCGGGCCCTCCCAGGAGGAGCACAGAGGTTCTCTTGGTGTCCTTCTGGGAGCGGTATAGCCTCAGCAAAAAGCTCTTCACCTGCTCGGCTCTCATTTTCCTCCAAATGAGCGGGAGAGGGGAAAAAAACTTTCCTCCAAATGGAAATCACAGGAGCAGGGCGATGACTTCGGCGTGCTTCTTCGGGTCTTCCTTGAGCCTCTCCAGCCACTGCCAGAAGCCCTTGCGGATGTCCTCGGGCTCCAGGGCCTCGTGGCAGGAGGGGCAGTGGAAGGGCTCGTCCTCCAGCTCGACATCGCGCAGAGTGAGGTTAAAGAAGTTCCTAAGGCTCTTCCCGCTGAATCGGATGTCATCGCGAACGAGGGTGAAGGGGACAGCATCGCACCCCTCCACCACCCACCACACGCTGACGAACCTCTGCTCCTTCCCGCAGTGCGGGCAGATGTAGGCGATTTTTCCGTCGAAGACAAGCTTTTCGCTCATCCTTCCTCCAAAACTAAACGACGATGACGTGGCCGACGAGCCTCTCGGCTGGCTCCCGCTTCCTGAGCACTCTGGCGAATTCGAGCAGGTCGTCGTATTTTTCCACCTCCTCCTCGTCCACCTCGTAAACGTCGATTGCCCCCTGCCCCTGCGGGACCTGGAGCCAGTGCTCCGACCCGCAGGGGTCGACCACGAAAACTTTCACTTTCATTCTCCCCCAAAATAGGGCGACCTCCCGTCGGGACCGATTTCGAGGAGGAGCCTCTTTATCTCCTCCACGAAGTCCTCGGGGGCACCTGGGTCGAACCCTAGCCTTACGGCTTCGCTACGCCACCTCCTGTAGATTCCGATAAGTTCGGGAGCAAGTTCCAGAAGTTTCAACTCGTCCTCTTTAGCCTCTTCGACCAGTTGTTTCAGTTTTTCTAAGGTTTGCTTCTTTTTTTCCATTTTCTTCCTCCAAAGGGGGAAACTTACTTCCCCAGCACGATTTCAATCGTCGATACCCTGGTCTTCTCGCCACTCTTCCTGTCCTGGAGTTCCTCCGTCCCGATGCTGATGCCCTTGACCACCAGCCCCTGGACGTAGCGGTTCCTCAGGACCTCCGCCACGTCCACGGCCCTGCTGATGGCCCTGCCCCGAGCCTTCAGCACCACCGTGCCGTCGCCGCTGTTCATTGCCGTCATTGCCGCCAGCACGTATGCTGTCACTGGCTTGCTCCCGACGTAAATTTCGTTCATTTTCTACCTCCAAAACCTTTGGCAAGGTCTTCTGCCAACAGGACAAAATTACATCTGTGTTTTGGACTCCACCCCAGACACTTCTCCTTTTGGCACTCGTCGCTGAGGCATATCTTCTCCGCATCAACCTTCCCCCCAAAAGTAGGCTTTCTCCTCGTCTCCCTTAAACCACTTTTCCCCCTCGCTCCTGATGAAGTCCAAGAGAGCCAGCAGGGCTCCGAGTTCCGCCCTGCTGGCCCTCATCTTTTTGCGTTTGACCATCCACAGGGCCACCGCCTCCGCCTCGCTGTCGGCGACGGCGGCGACCCTCGCCAATTCCTCTAAGTCGATGCCGAACCTCTCCGCAAGCTCTCCGTAGGTCCCCGCCCTGGGAGGGGGAACCTCGGGGAGCCTGCTCCTTAGAAGTTTCCTGAGAGTAATCATAGTCCTCCAAATTAGAACCACCGTCCCCCTGGGACGGGGAACGGTGGCGGCTATATTCTCAAGGGGTCAACCCCCAAAAAACTTCTGTCTTTCCATTTAATTCTTTTCTCCGCTCTCGGCAGTCCCGACAGAAAAAGAAAAATCTGTCGGGA
>Ga0078972_1010563_pt1 | contig 17143 bp, 10 predicted proteins | sample YelNatPaOPGAMG01_FD_67568 | JGI IMG/M metagenome (GOLD analysis project Ga0078972, IMG submission 67568) | Hot spring thermophilic microbial communities from Obsidian Pool, Yellowstone National Park, USA - OP-RAMG-01 (SPADES assembly) (version 2) | ecosystem: Environmental > Aquatic > Thermal...
TAGAAAACCGAGGTCGCGGAAAGCACCGCGTCACGCATCTCGTACCGAATGGCCGGATGCTCCGCCTTGCGAGGGTCAGGGAGATTAGGAGAAATCTCCTCGAGGGCTTTGACGACATCGCGAAACGAGGACAAGTCTCCCTTCGACGAGCGACTCTTATTGGTACCCCGGCCGGATCGGGACTTTTTGGGTTTGGAATTTGACATGCCGACAGGATATCAGAAGCGGGATCCGATGTCCAGTCGCCTAAGCTGCTGCAAGCAAATGATATTAAGGCAATCGTCAGAAAATATCTCTGGGTGGGGCTTCCTGGAAAAATATTTTCAGAGAGTGCCTGTGGGACTTAAATTTGGAATTGCTGAGGAGGGCACCTCCCATGGAGACCATTTTTTTCTGGACACTCCTTCTGATCCTGACCATGCTCCTTCTTCTCGAAGGGGTCTCCCTCACCCCTCCGAGCCGACTCCACAATGCTCTTCTTGGCGGACTCTTTCTTCTGGCCCTTCTGGTCGTTTTGGGAGCCGGAGGAAGCTTTTTATCCCTACAGCTTCCAGGCTTTTCCGCGAGTTTTCCCACCTTTTTCCTGGGCGCCCCGTCATGAGGGCGAAGGATTTCTCCCCTTGCCAAAGACAGGGGGGAGCCAAAGGGTGCGGCTCGCCTGGGCGCCAACTCTCTCCGAAAGAGTCCGGTAGCGTCACGACAATGTTCCGGCCGGTCCGGCGTGAACTCCCGCCTTTAGGATTGCCCGCCCCGGTCGAGACAGGAATTTCTCTCCCCGCTTTCGACCTTCGGCTCCCTGACAAACCTCCGGCCTTTGCGCTCCCTTCTCCCGCCTATCCCCAAGCCGGCCCATTTTCATTTGGCCCGACAACTCCTTCCTCCACATCATTTCAGGAATCTCCCCGGACAACACTCCGGTGGATCCGATGAAAAAAGCTCTGAGCCTCCATTGGCTCCGCTCCCCCGAGATGCTTCTCCTCACCTTGATCCTGGGAACGACCCTTCCCCTGGCCGATACCACAAGCATGAACGTGGGCCGCTTCTTTATCGCCCGGGGGCTCGACTCGACCCCCGACGAGACCCGGTGGCTCACGGCAGGCTACAGCCTCTTCGTCGCCCTGGGCGTCCCCCTTTCCTACCGCCTCCGGGGCCTTCTCGAGGAGAGCGCCCTCTACATCCTCGCCACCGCAGTCTTCATGGCGGGATCGGCCATCTCCATGATGGCGCACTTCATGCCACTCATGATGGTGGGTCGCGCCCTCCAGGGACTCTCCGGGGGGGTCCTGATCCCCCTCTCCTCCACCCTCATCGCCGAGAGCTTCCCCCCGGAGCGACGGGGACGGGCCCTGGCCCTCTTTGCCGTCGGCAACGCCCTGGCTGTGAGTCTGGGCCCCACGATCGGAGGGCTTTTAGTCGACACGGTCGGCTGGCGCTGGAGCATGGGGATCCACCTTCCGGTGGGATTTCTTACGATCCTTCTCGCGACACTGACCCTCGAGAACCATCCCCGGCCCGAGAAGCTCCCCTTCGACCTGTCGGGGTGGCTCCTTTTTTCCGCCACCGGATTTTTCACCATGTATACCCTCATGGAAGGGGAACGGTTCGGCTGGCACAGCCGCCTCATTCTCGGAACCGCCCTTCTCGCTTCGGCCCTCTTCTTCTCCTATTTTCTCCACGCGGCGCGCCACCCCCGCCCCATCCTTCCTCCTGAGCTCCTGCGCCACGGGGGGTACCTGCTATTGACGGCCGCGAACTTCCTTCGATCGACCGCCATCTTCGGACGCCTCTACCTTCTCCCCCTCTACCTCGAGATCTTTTATCGCTTCCAGAGCCACCAGGCCGGCATGATCATCTTCGCGGGAGCCATCACCGAGATCCTCATCCCGGTCTTCGGCCTCTTCCTCCTCCCCCGAAGAAGTTTCTTCACCTGGGGCTTCATGGCGACTGGCTCCGCCCTCATCGCCTTGTCCAACCTGGCCTACCTCTCCCTTCCGTCGGACGCCTACTCGCCCTCTCTCGTCCTCCTCCCCCAAATGGTCTTCGGCATCGGGGTCGCCCTCACCCAGGTCTCCCTCCAGCCCCTTGTGGTCAGGACGCTCCCGGCACCGCTCCACCGCGTCGGCATGGTCGCACAACTCGTGGTGCAGTTTCTGGGGGGGATGTTCGGAACGATCTGGGCCCGTCACATTCTGAACAACGTGGGACCCCTCTTCTCCCAGGAGCTTCTCCCCTCCCCCCTGACTCTCCACTCCCGGATTCCCCCGGAGATCTCCCGCGTCGCCGGGGCCTTCTCCTACAACCTCGACTTTCTTGTTCTGGGAGGGGTCTCCGCCCTTGCGGCGGTTTTTATTCTCCTTCTCCCCGCCTTCGAACGCATGAAAAATCCTTCCTCTCTTCGCCAGCCCTCTGCCTGAACACGGAGGGAGGTTTCACCCCTTTGCCGGGAGAAGCCGCCAGATTTCCCAACCGGCCCAATCGGCCCATTCGGCATTGATCCACCCGAAGACCGGTGAGAGCTGTTTCCGGGAAAAACAGTTTGTTGGGAAAATCGGCATCGAAAGAGAGCAAAAAACCTGACTACCGGGCTCACCGGGCACACCCGGGCACTGATGGCCCCGGGGCCCCGGGATCCCGTCATTTCGGAAGAGCCTGACGATGTGGGGGGGGATCGGCACAGGGATCGGTCTTTAGACAGAGATGTTCACGGACCCCTATCGTCCAAATGGAAAAGGTCGGGGGAAGGCAGGGTGTGGAGAGAAAGCGATCAGCTCTGCGGAGAGCACCGCTCGGAGCCCGGGTCAGGACCTTTCGGAACATGGTCTGAAGAGGTCCGGGCAAATTTATCTGCGACTATCTCCTGTCCGGCCGTCCGAGCTTAATAATTGAGAATAAAAAATTGATTCATTCACAAATTTTTGTTAACGTTTCAGGAAATACACGCCCACAGATCATCTCGGCTTCCCTTGAAAAACTGCCAAGGGAAGCCGAGGCGATTCTCGAATGACGGATCCACCCCCTGCACAGGGAGGTCCCGATGAAGGAACTCAGCCTTTTTGTCACAAAAACGGCCAAGGAACTCGAAGATCTCGAGCGTTCCATCAATGCACTCCGGGAAAACGCCGCGCGGGCACTCGAAGGGATCCTGGCTCAAAGCGGCTCCGCCCCCCGCGCAAATGGGGAGGGGAGCCGGCCTGACGAAGAGAACGGCGTCAAGGGACTCGTCGATCCTTACGGAACATTCGCCGCCGAGTGGCTGATCCCCGAGCAGGGGCGGATTGAGGCCATGAGCCGGACGATGGTCGACCTATTCTATACGACCCTGATGATGCATCCCGACGCCCGCGCCGTCCTCGATCTTCTTTCCCCGCCGGAGCTCGATCACCTGAAGTCCGGACAGGTGCGCTATCTTGCCACGATCCTCTCCCCTGACCTTTCGAAGCCCCTCCATGAAAAACTTGCGAAAGAAACGGGAGGGCGCCACGCCATGGTCGGTCTCGTCCCGTCCACCCTGGCCGAGGCCTTTTCCCTCTACCGGCACGAACTCGAGCGGTTCTTCTCCTCAGACGAACGGCGGGACTCGCTGCTTCGGGGAATCATCATCGAACGTCTGGCAAACGACCTCTCCTGGCAGCTGGTCGCCTTCTCCGAGATCGAACAGGAGCGCGCCCGGCTGACGGACGAATTTCTGCATCTGTTTTCGACCGCCCCCAACCGCAGGGATCTCCTCAAGGGGGTCCTCGACAGGATGATCCAGATCCCCGGCGTTGCAGGGGCTTCCGTAGCCAGTGTTCTTGACGGGGACAAGATTCAGTGCGAGGTTTTATCGGGCCTCGTCCTGAACGGGGTCGAGTGCATAAGAAACCATTTTCCCAAAAAAGCGGACAAGGACAACCTCGCCCGGAGAGCCTTCGAGGAGGAGCGTCCGATCCTCCTGAACAACCTCCGCGATGCCCCCCTCGCCCCCGCCGAGGCGGAAGAGGCCCGACTCCTCGGCATCCGTTCCATGGCCGCCTGGCCCCTCATCTCACAGGACGGCGTCCCCATCGACATTCTGAACATCTACAGCAAATGGCCGGGATACTTTCATTCGGGAAGCCAGCAGTTCTTCTGGACGATCCTGTCGCGATCCCTGGGGTCGGCACTCTCGAACCTCGAGAGACAGCCTCGCCTCTCTGGAACCCGCTCCGTCTCCCTCTCCGACAACCAGAAGTACCGGAGCCTCCTGCAGCAGAGTGCGGTCGAGATGTGGTACCAGCCGGTCGTCAATGCCCACACCCGGGAGCTCGTCAAGTTCGAAAGCCTCGCCCGACTCAGGGACGGCGACAGGATCAACGCCCCCGGTCAGTTTCTCCCGGCCTTCGGGACAAACCAGCTGCTTCTCCTGTTCGATCTGGGAATCGACAGAATCAAGAAGGACGTCGCCGCCTGGACCGAAATCCCCGGGAAATACTTTGCCGCCCCCCGCATCTCCATCAACCTTCCCGTCGAAGCCTTCTCCAGCCGGAGCTTCATGGACCGCCTGCAGGAAACCGGCATCAGTGGAGTCAGTGCCGACTGTTCGGGCCGCCCCGTGGAGCTCACACTCGAACTTGTCGAGGCGGGATTTCTCGACGAACGCTCCGCTCGGAGCAGGATGGCATCGCTCAAGGATGCGGGCTACCGGATCGCCCTCGACGACATCGGGACAGGGGACTCCTCGATACGACGCCTCAAGTCCCTCCCGATCGACGAGATCAAGATAGATCAAGGATTTGTCCGCACTCTCGACAAGAACCTCGACCACCTCGAATTCGTCTTCTCCCTGATCGACCTGGCCTCGGGTCTCGGCATCGACTATGTCCTCGAAGGCGTCGAGACATCCATGATCTACGACATGGTCGCCATGACCGGGGGAAGGGGCATGTTGCAGGGGTATGCGATCGGGCGCCCCATGCCCGCAGGCGAGGTGGCCACCTGGTGGGAGAGATGGCAGTCGACCCCGGCTACGGATCACCCCTGGTCCCTCCCCGGATGGCTCGTCTCGCAGGAGATCCGTCTGCGCTACAGCTGGATCCTTTGCTCCCGGGGAGCCCACGAGATGATCGACATCTCCTCGCTGTCCGATGCCGACCGGTGCCCACTTTCGGCCTCCCTCTCCGCCCTCCGCATCCCTGACGATCTGAAGAGAAAGGCCGATCGCCTCCACCGCGACTTCCACCACCAGATAAAAAACGAGGTCGTCAAACAGCGCCCCTTAAGCCATCCGGAGATCCTCTCGACTTTCGAGAGGGTCTGGCGGAACTACAGGACGGCACTCATCGACCTGATGCCTTCGTAGAGGCAGGATCGGTTGCGCGCCGGAGAGCTCCCTCCCGATTGAAAAGCTCCGGGGAAGCTGACAGATGCGATATGTTCTGCACGACCTCTTCAAAGTCTGTTATTGATTTCGACATTCTCCGAACCGCACACCCTCCGTGGCGACAAAATCCTCCGAATGTCTACACAAGCCTCTTCCGTTGTGGAGACCCATTCCGATCGGTAACCATAAGGTCGTCCCCGAGGGCCTCCGAGAGAGACCCTCGGGACAAGACAACAGGAGGGGCAAAATGGCAGAAACAAGGAGAAGGACGAATATCGAGCCCTGATGGCGGTCTTCTCAGCCTATTCCGCCAAAAGGGCTCCCGGGGTAAGCGACAAGTTTTAGGACTTAAAAAATACTTCAAATCATTGTTAATAATTAATTAAGATCGACACCGCAACTTTCAGGCCGCGGACGCCCTTTCTTCCTTGACAGATGCCAAACCTTTGCCAATAATGAAAGCTTGCTTGTTCCGGATAAGGGGTGGTCTCAGTAACCCCCCAAGCCTCCGGAAGGATCCCACACTGCAACCGAATAGGTCTTCCGCTTATGCCGAACCTGATCGTCCTGGGCACCCAGTGGGGTGACGAGGGCAAGGGAAAGATCGTCGACCTTCTCACCGACCGTGCCGATGTCATCGTCCGCTACCAGGGGGGACACAATGCCGGCCACACCATCGTCTCGGGCGGGAAAAAGTTCATCCTCCACCTGATCCCCTCGGGGATCCTCCACCCGGAGAAGCTCTGCGTCATCGGCAACGGAGTGGCCCTCGATCCCCAGGCATTCGTTGAGGAGCGAGAGATGCTCCGCACCCGGGGGATCGCAGTCGACAAAAATCTCCGCATCAGCGATGCCTGCCACCTGATCCTCCCCTACCACCGGGCGATCGACAAGCAGTCGGAGCTCTCCCGGGGCTCGCGCCGCATCGGAACCACCGGCCGCGGCATCGGACCCGCCTATGTCGACAAGATGGCCCGGATCGGTATCCGGCTGGGGGATCTCCAGTATCCGGCCCTCTTCCGGGAGAAGCTCGTCCAGAACCTGGCCGAAACGAACACCTTCCTCGAGAAGCTCTTCACCGCCCACGGACTCGACGTGGAAAGCATCTACTCCGAAACCATGGCGCTGGCCGACCAGCTCCTCCCCTTCGCCGACGACACCGCCCTGACCCTGCACCGGGCCATCCGCGACGGCAAGACACTCCTTTTCGAAGGAGCCCAGGGGACCCTGCTCGACGTCGACCACGGAACCTATCCCTTCGTCACAAGCTCCAACGCCTCGGCCGGCGGAGCCCTCACCGGCACCGGGGTGGGCCCCACCGCCATCGACCGGGTTCTGGGCGTGACCAAGGCCTATACCACCCGGGTCGGATCGGGCCCCTTCCCCACCGAGCTCATCGACGAGTCGGGAGAGTACCTCCGGACGAAGGGACAGGAGTTCGGATCCACCACCGGTCGGGCCCGGCGTTGCGGATGGTTCGATGCCCCGGCCGTGCGCTATGCCTGCCGGATCAACGGCATCTCGGCCATTGCGCTGACCAAGATCGACGTGCTCGACGCACTGCCCACGCTCAGGATCGCCACCGCCTACGATATCGGCGGGAAGCGCTACGAGGAGTTCCCCCGGAGAGTCGAGCTCCTCGACAACGCCCGACCGGTTTACGAGGAGCATCCCGGCTGGACCGGGAGCACAGTCGGCGCAAAGAGCTTCGACGATCTCCCGGAGAATGCCCGGCGCTACATCACCCGGATCGAGGAGCTCATCGAGGTTCCCGTCACGATCCTGTCGACCGGCGTCGGCCGCGAAGAGACCCTTATCCGTCAGGATCCGTTCGCCGCCCGGTAAAGGGGCATCAGGCGCTCGACTCTTTCGACAATATCGTCGACTGTCGTCTCGAAGGCGACCGGCCACCCGATGTCGAGGCTGGCGCTTTTGAGACGGACAAGACGCTCGCCCGTCTCCCCGATCTCCCGGGAAAAGACCGGACCGATCTCCCCGCTTCCGTGGACCGCGCCGAAGTCGCGAAGCTCCTTCTCCCGGGAAAACCACTTCCGGGCCCCGGCATCCTCCTGCAGAAATCGTCCGAGCCTCTCGCGCGCCGCCACGGCCTCGTCCTTGACGACAAAACGGACCGAGCACCCGCCCCGCCCGATAAAGACCCCCATGTGTCCGAAGGCCTTGTATCCCCTCTTCCCTGGGCCAAGAGCAAGCCAGGTCTCATTGGGGGGGTTGACGCGTCTTCGCATGTGGCTTGCCACGTGGGGGAAGACCGGCTCGCCTCCCTTCTCCAACTCCTCTGCAAGCCGCCGGGAAAGAGCCCCGAGTCCCGGGCGAACCCTCTCCCGAATGGCGGCCATCCTCTCCGTAAACCCCGGAATTTCAAAGATCTCCTGACACGCCGGTTCGAGGTAGTCCATGATCTGGTCCATCGTTCTCCTTATTCGTCGCTCCCGAGAGGAAGAAATCCCTTGTCGGTCTGCCTTGTCTGGCACTGTCTGTCCACAATGGCCCGGGGAAAGGCTGATAAATCATTCCGGGACGGCCGGGATTCCCGGTCCGGATAGATTCTTGTCCATGTTGCGAAATAGAAAAAGACCGGGAGCACAACGCCTCACTGAACATTTTGCGGGGGCTAAAGTCTCCGAAGCTCCGACGTTTACGGCGGGGCAGTTGACAGGTTCAGCCTAGCACACTGGTGGATCAAGCTCCATATGAAAATATGGCAATTTATGGGAATCTTGACTATTGGCTTGGCTGTTTCTTTGCGCTTTCGTGTCGTGGCTACCTTTGCCTGCCTCTTTCCCCCGATTGCTCCAACACCCTTCTCCCGATTCCTCATTGGGGAATCTTAAACAAACGACAGAAAAGTTGCCTGGCCCCCGATCACACACCAGACGCTTCGTCCCAGCAATCTTCGCTTCTCATCCATGTCCCGTGCTCTTCGGATGTTGTATTGCAAGGAGGGAGCGGACAAAGCGTAAAGATCTCCCCAGAGGATGAACCCGGCCCCCGCTCCATGTATAATGGAGCCAAGAGGCAACGGAGCTTCCCGGAGATATGGGGGAGCTCCTCTCGTTTTTTTCCCTGAACACTTTCCCGGAGACCGGACCTTACAGGCTCCCGCTCCGGGCCCGGAGATTTCCTTGGACCAGACGACCCCGCTCTCCTCCGCCGCACTCTATTATCAGGAGGAGACCAAATACAGCCGAACTACCATCCATCGCTTCCGTTCCCTTGACTACTCGAAAAAACCGCCCCAGTTCAAGGACTTCCAGTCAGACAACACCATCAGCCTCATCCCCTTTCTTCCCTTCACACACATCCCCTTTACCCGGACCCCCATCCCCACGCCTCCTCCCCAGCCTTCGTCCCCGTGGGGTCTTGCCGACCTTTCCCGGCTCCTCTTTTTCTCCTACGGCGTCACAGCCATCATGGACTCTCCCAAGATGGAAAAGACCTACATGCGGGCCGCCCCGTCGGCCGGTGGGCTCTATCCGGCCGAGGTCTACCTGGCCATCTGGGACCAGCCCTTCATGGCCGACGGGATCTACCACTATCAGGGCAAGGATCACCACCTCGTTCCGGTCTACGAGGGATCCTTTCGGGAAAAGCTTGCCGCATGCTTCCTCCACGCCCCGGCGCTGGAAGATGCCGGATTTCTCCTGATCGTTTCCGGCATCTACGAGCGCTCCTCCTGGCGCTACGGAGAGAGAGGCTACAGACGCATCCTTCTCGACTCGGGACACCTCGTTGCCAATATCTCCCTCATGGCCCGGGAGACGGGCTTCATGGCCTATCCCATGTCGGGCTTCCAGGATGCCTTCCTGAACTCCCTCCTTTTCTGGGGAGACCAGACGGAGGTCGCGATGACGGGGCTCGCCATGGTCTACGAGGACCTCGCCTTCGATCCGATCCCCTGCAAGCCCTTTCTCCCCTCACCCCCCCATCCATCCTACGCCCCCCCAGAGCTTCCGGAGACGGGAGATCTCTTCCGGGATCTTCACCGCCTCTCCGCGATGGGCCCCGAACCCTTTATTCCTTCCCAGACCGCGCTCCCGGGGGACGACGACTACGATCCGACCGTCCTTCCGATCTCCCGGTTTGCTCCCCAGCGCGATCCCGTCCTTCTCACCCCGCGGGAGATCGACCTCTCCGAGACAATCTCCCGGGATCTTTTGACCCGACGCTCTGCCCGGCACTTTTCGGGAGAGCCCCTTCCCTTCGATGACCTCTCGGCCATCCTCTCATACGGATACGGCCTTTCTTCCGAATCCTCCGTTGAAGCCCCTCCTCCTCCGGCTTTTTTCGGACGCACCCTTTTTTCCTCCTATCTCGTGGTCCACTCCGTCGACAACCTCCTTCCCGGCCTCTACCACTTTGCCCCCGAGACCCGCTCCCTCACGCTTCTCCGTCGGGGGAACATGGCCGAAATCGCCTGCGAGTTCTCTCTCGGACAGGACCTTGTCCGGGACGCCTCCTGCGTCATCATCCAGGCCGCCGACCTTGCAAAGCTCGTCTCGCGCTACGGGAACCGCATCTATCGAACCCTTCACATGGATGCCGGCATTATCGGCGAACGGATCAACCTCGCCTCGGTCCGGATCGACCATGGTTCCAGCGGAATCGGGGGGTTCTTTGACGACGAGATCGCCGAGTTCCTTGGACTTCCCACATCGACTGCCATTCTCTACGTGACCGTTATGGGGATGATCCCCAAACCCTAGGACTCACAAAAAGGAGCCCCCCGTGTCGGTCCTTCGACTCCTGAGCCTCTCGGAACTCTCACGGCTCCGCGAGATCATCCGCATCCTGATCCGCTACGGACTCGACGACCTGGTTGGCTACCTGAAGCTCAACCCCCTGCTTGCGGCCAAGGATCGGCTTCTCCTGCGGCGCGCCCACCAGAACGATCCCCGACCTGTCCGACTAAGAAAGGCGCTCGAGGATCTTGGTCCCACATTTTCCAAGCTGGGACAGATCCTTTCGACGCGGCCCGACCTTCTCCCTCCCGACATGATCGTCGAGCTCTCGCGACTCCAGGACCGGGTCACCCCCCTGCCCTTTTCCGAGATCGAACGGATTCTCGAGGAGTCCTGGGGAAGGCCGGCATCCGAGGTCCTGGCCTTCCTCGACCCCGAACCGATCGGCCAGGCGACGATCGCCCAGGTCCACCGGGGGATCCTTAAGGACGGTACCCAAGTTGCCGTCAAGGTGAGACGGCCGGGGATCGTTCCCCGGGTGGAGGCAGATCTCACAATCCTTACCGTTCTGGCCGGACTTCTCGAGGACAATCTTGAGAGGGCCCGTCGCTATCGCCCCCGGGAGGTCCTCCGGGAGTTCGGCCGGACCCTTCGCCAGGAGCTCGACTTTGCCCAGGAAGCCCGGAACATCGAACGCGCCGCAGGTCACTTCCGGGACGATCCCGAGATCGTCATCCCCCGCTTTTTCCCGGACTACCAGAGCGAGCAGGTCCTGGTTCTCGAGTACCTCGACGGCATCAAGATCGACCAGCGCGAACGTTTTGCCGAGATGGGCACATCCCCTGAACAGGTCGCCCGCACCGGCGCCCGGGCCATTCTCCGGCAGGTCTTCGAATTCGGGTTCTTCCAGGGCGACCCTCACCCGGGGAACATTCTGGTCATGAAGGGAGGATGCCTCGGCATCCTCGACTTCGGGATGTTCGGCACTCTGTCCAAGTCCTGGAGGGATCTCCTGGGAGATCTCCTCATAGCCCTGGCCGAAAACGACACGATCCGCGTTGTGGGCCTCCTGCGACGCATGAACGCCGTCCCGGAAGGCTGCGACGTCCGTCTTCTCGAAGCGGAGCTCTCCCGGTTCCTAGACGACTTCGTCTACCGTCCCCTCGCCGAAATCCGGGTCGACCTTCTGGCCCAGGAGCTTTTCACCATCTCCCGCGAACATGCCCTCTGGCTTCCCTCCGAACTGGTCCTTCTTCTGCGGGCCCTTGTCATTATGGAGGGGATCGGCCGTCAGCTCGACCCCGGCTTCAATATGATCGACGAAGCCCGCCCCTTCATCACAAGTCGCTTCCTGAAAAAATTCAGCCTCGAGGAGATCCTCCGCAACATGAAGATCTCCTCGAGGACAGCCGTGCGGATTCTTTCAGCGCTTCCGGAAGCGGCGGAGCGCCTGATCGACCGCGTCGGTTCCGGACCGTTTCGCATCGACTTCTCCCTGCGCCATCTCGACGACTTGATCCGGGAGATCGACCGGACCGGCAACCTTCTCGCCCTCTCCGTCCTTGTCTCCTCGCTCGTCATCGGATCGGCGCTCATCTTCTCGGCCTCCCTCTCCTCGCACTCCTCCTTCAAGACACTGGGGCTCATCGGATTTTCCGGGGCGGGGATCCTGGGCTTCTTCCTCGCCATCGTCATCCTGAGATCGCGGCGCTTCTAGTCCGACGCGGAAAACAAAACCGGGATATCCGCTCGCATTTGAGGTTTCGGGCAGAAATGCGTTTTAGTGGGGCGGGAGAACAAGGAGGGCGAACACCTTCAGGGAACGGAATCTCCTGTACCTCCCCCGGAAATGACCCGGGACGATGAGACAGCCCCGACAAACTTCTCCCCCTCGCACTTCTCCTTCAAGACCTAGGGGCTCTTCGGATTTTCCGGGGGGGGGGGGGGGGTTTTTTTCATGACCATCGCAATCTTGATGTCGCGGCGGGTCTAGCGTCTGTCCGCAGACAAGGGGAGGCAATACTCCCCTTCGCCTGCATAGACAAAAGCCGTTGAAGAAAGTACTGAGGGAAGGATATGAACTCTCCCGCCACTAAGATGACGCTGTAGTGGGGGTTTCTGGTCTCACGACTTTCGTTTCCTCTTTCGCTGAGGATGCCCGATGGTGCGGGTCTCATGTCCTCTCCGGAGGCTTTGACTTCGGACCGTTCCTGCCCTAGTAAGACCATTTTTTTATGTTTGGCAGGGAAAAGCAAAACCGCCCGCTTGACCCCCTCTTGCCCTTCGGGATAAGAAGGGGAATGCGCGGGCAGATGTTCAGGCAAAGGCGCGGATAGTCTCGTCGGCCCAGATCTGGGCCTCCGTCTGAACCCTGGCCAGGGCCTCGGGGGGGAGAGGAAGCGCAAGGAGGGAGCCCGGAAGGGACTCCTCCTCGGGCGAAGCGGGAACAAGATGGCGGGCTACCGCGAGAAGCGTGCCGAGAGGGCCCTTGGATCCCTGCAGGGCGTCCTTGATGCCGGAGTCGAGGGGAAGCCCCTCGAGGAGCTCTTGCAACGGGATCTCCATTAGCGGTTCTGCCAGGGAAAAAAGACCCGTCAGAAAAGCATGGTCGGGGTTGGGGCGATTCCCTCCCTGCCAGAGGGGAGCCAGCGTCTCCATCAGGCGGCCCCGGACGATCGCAAGGAGGAAAAGTGGCCGGGCATAGCGGTTCTGGGAGGAGCTGGCCGAAAACAAAAGAAGTTCCAGCCATCGCTTCAGCTGCTCCCGGCCCATGACAAGGATTGCCTGGCGCAGGTCCGTCACGGTCCGACCCGGAGAGAGACCGACCACATTCGCGACCCGGAGAAGAGAACTCACCAGATCGAGATGGGGACGTATGGCCTTGGTGATTTCCTCCGTTTCGGCATCCGAGAGGACGAGAGAGAGGATTCCTGTCAGGGCCTGACGCACCGGATCGGTCTTCTTGCCGGAAAGCATGACCGGCCGGGCGAAGAAGAATCCCTGAAAATAGGAAAACCCGAGCGCCATCGTCTTCAAGAGCTGGGCATGAGTTTCGACCTTTTCCGCCAGAAGCCGGATCTTCCACGGGGCAAGCTTTTTCGTAACCGCCTCGATCTCCGAATCTCCCACGCCAAGAATATCCACCTTGACGATCGAGACCTGATCGAGGATCGGGGCCCACATCTCCTGATCCCCGATGTAGTCGTCCAACGCCAGGGTATACCCCCGGCTCTTGAGCTCCCGGCATCGGGCAATCGTCTCAGGCGTCACCGGAACCGTCTCGAGGATCTCGAGGACCAGATGTTCCCCCGGCAGAAGAAAGATCGCGTCACTCAAAAGGAAGTCATGGCCGATGTTCACGAACCCCTTCTTCCCGCCAAGTACGCGGGTGACACCGACCTCCATAAGGGTATCGACGATGACCGAGGCGGTCGCCAGGGTATCGTCGAGCACCTGAGCCTCATTTGTCTGACGGCTACTTCGAAAGAGCAGCTCGTAGGCAAAGATCTGGCTGTTCCTGTCGAGGATCGACTGCCGTCCGATCAGGATATCGCGGGAAGAAGCGTTCATGGGGCAATCACCGGAAAAGAGTGTGAAAAGGCATAAAGTCTTGTCGAACACAGGGTAACCCTTACAAGAGACTGACAGTGGTGCCCGCCACTGGCCCCCTCACCCCCCCTGAAGTTTCTTGAGGGTACTCATGGTATTCAGAATACCGGCAACGGCGCGGCCCTTCCCGATCAGTGCGTCGATACCGTGGTGGCCTGTGTAGGGTCGGCCGTTTAACGTGAAGACCGCCACCCCTCCATTTTCGTTGATCGAACTGACATGGATCGTAAGATAGCCGTCGTAGAGCTTCATGTCGTGGGCAGTATCAAGGAGGATAGGCGCATCGTTGTAGACCATGAGGCCGATATGGTGGCCGATGGGGCAGGAGATGGGCACCATGCGAAAATGGGGAAACCACTCCGAGTTGGCCGTCACCGCGTGTTTCTTCCCTCCGAGCTTCCATGTCTCGCTCACCATCATGGGGGCGGTAAAGGCAGTATACTCCGCGATCTGCCCGGCATGGGTGTAGACGCCGAAGATCCGTGTGGAGGTATTCTCCGGCACCTGTCCCGCCGGGTATTCGTCGAGGGCGTGGGGGCGGATCGAAACCCCGTCGAGAGTGTGCCAGAGAACGGCCGGTCCATGCTTGGGGCCCGGCATCAGGTATGTGATGACGCTGTCGCCGATGTCGAAACTTCGGCCAGCCAAAACGGAAAAGTTCCGGCACGTTTCCGGCTGGACCTTCTTATCGAGAAGGATCGCCTTCTTGCCAAAAATCACCCCCTGGTCTCCGACCGGAAGATGGGTCTCGAACGGTGTCGCATCATAGACCAGACCTCCCGCCGGGATCAGGATCAATGGAGGACCTGTGGTCTGACCGTCCTTGCCCTTCTTGTGAACGATCACCGATCCCTTGATCACGAGGCTCTCGATCGTCCGGTTCTTTCCTTTCTTCATCGGAACCTCCCTCCACCCCGGAAGCACCTGGGCATCGATCACCGGCTCATGGGGAAGGAGCTCTGCCCCGGGAACGAGAAGATGCTTGCACCCGAAGGACTCGCCTGACATGAAGGGGTCGAAGGGAAGCGGATAGCCCGAGGCCAGTGCCGAAAGAGGCGTCCCCCAAAGGGCAAAAAGGGTCAGAAAAAGGGTCGCAGACAAAAGAGACGATGATGGCCGGAAAAGTCGGCTGGACAAGGGTGAGGTCCTTTCGCATAGAGATGGGGGAGAGTGTCGCTCCCTCCCTCTTTGGTTGTTCGAAGCGGTTTATTTCTGCAAGACAATCACCAAAATCGTGAATCGGGCTCCTGGTTCTTCCGTACGGGGATATCCGAATCTTCCGAAGGTCTCCACAGGAACGATCCGGGAGAAACTCGCCGGTAAAAAATGCGAAAAAAAGACACAAGACCAGCAATGGAGCTCGTCTGCCGTCCGAGGCCCTTAAGGGCCCAACCTTGAATCGGCCTGACTAAGCGGGGTTCCCCCCCCGCCGGATCTTCGGCGAAGATCTCTCCGGCTGATTCCCATCGCGGAGAGGGGGGACGGAAGGTTCCTGCGGGTTTTCCGCGGTGCTATCCCTAAGGATCCTGACCATCTTGGCTACGATAAATGATAGGTGATGACATGACAAGAATTTTCGAGTGAGGCTCTCCCTCCCCCTTAAAAAGACAAAAAATAGGGGAGCTCCCCGTCAATGTAATCACGAAGATCTCCCCCTTCGCAAGGCTCCTCTCAAAAATCGGCGATGCTCTCGCGTGTTTCTCCCCTTCCGAAGCACTTCAGTTCCGGGTTCCCCATCCCCTTTGCGCCCTTGGAACCGCCCATCCTGCCTGTCATCCTGATGGCCTCCCGATGTCTTGGCGTGATCTCCGGCGGTTCGGGAGGTCTGGATTAGAGATGGGAGCAGTTGAAATCCGGAAATAATACTTGCCATTTTCGCCCATATCCGGTAATTAATATTTCCAGATGTCTCACTAATCGGCAAGAGCAACCCCCGGAGGTCCCTCCATGATCGACAGGCTTAGGGAGATCATCCTCGACTTTCAAGAGGTTGAATTGCTGACTGGAGTCCCGAGGAGAGTCGAAATTGAGCCGATCCCGGGAAAGGCCACTGTCTGCATCGGGGTCCGTCGCGGGGGCAAGTCGACCTTCATGTATCAGATCATGCAGCAGCTAAAAGACGCCGGTGTTCCACGAGAAAACATTCTCTATCTGAACTTTTTTGATGACCGTCTTTACCCTCTGCAGCACAACAGTCTTGGTGCCATTCTTGAAGCCTATTTTTCGGCCTACCCGGAGAAAAAGAATGCAGAAAAGATCTATTGTTTTTTCGATGAAATACAGGTCGTGCCAGGATGGGAGCCCTTTGTCGACCGACTGATGCGCACGGAAAATTGCCAAGTCTACATCACCGGATCATCGGCGCACATGCTGTCCCGTGAGATCGGAACCCAGATGCGGGGCCGAGCGATCTCCTGGGAGATGTTCCCATTCTCCTTCCGCGAGTTTCTTGACTTCAAAGAGATCGAAGTCGACGCTCCCTTCTCGACAAAAAAGCGCCTGACTTTGCAGAAGGCCTTCGAGGAATATTGGGAGACGGGAGGCTTTCCCGAAGTTGTCGGACTCGGTCGGACGATGAGAGTAAAAATCCACCAGGAATATTTCAGCGCCATGCTTTTCCACGATCTCATCGAGCGCCACGACATCTCCCATCCCAAGGCAGTCGCAGATCTGGCCCACTGGCTTGTGGACAACACGGGCTCCCTCTACTCCATAAACAATCTCACCGGTTACCTGAAATCGCTGGGGCACAAAGTTCCCAAGTCCTCGGTCTCCGATTACCTGGCGTGGTTCGAGGACGCTTATGTCTTCTTCACCGTACGGATCTTTGATGCTTCGTTGGCGCGCTCAAACACCAACCCCAAAAAAATCTACTGTGTCGACCATGCGCTGGTGACATCCGTCAGCTCGGGCATTCTCCACAATTCGGGACACTTGCTTGAAAATCTCGCGTTTAACGCGCTTCGCCGGATCACACGGGAGATCTTTTACTTCAGGACCAAGGGAGGGCGGGAAGTCGACTTCATCGCCCGCCTCAAGGATCGTTCCCTCACGCTTGTCCAGGTCTGCCTGTCCATGGCGGACAAGAGAACGTGAAGTCCTGGCGCTCGATGAAGCTATGGCCGAGTTGGAGTTGAGGAAGGCCACCATTGTCACCCGGGGCGAGGAAGAACGGATCCAGGTCGGGTCCGGGATTATCAACGTGGTTCCGGCATGGCGTTTTATCATGACGGCTCAATAGATGCGTGAGGAGAAGAGCCAGAAGAGGATTGGGAAGAGGGCCGATTCCAGTGACCTCCTCCCCGACATAGATGGAGGCACAAAAGACAGGAGAGAACGAGTCAATTCCAATAGAGAAATGAGTCTGAAACCAAGTTCTATGAGTCGTCATGAGCAGGGCTCACCCTGCAGGATGAAAATGGGGTATGCTTTTTCCTGTCGTTCTCGCCATACGTCGCGTTTTCTTGGTACCGAACCAGGAGTCCGTAATGAGTCT
>Ga0078972_1010564_pt1 | contig 17142 bp, 16 predicted proteins | sample YelNatPaOPGAMG01_FD_67568 | JGI IMG/M metagenome (GOLD analysis project Ga0078972, IMG submission 67568) | Hot spring thermophilic microbial communities from Obsidian Pool, Yellowstone National Park, USA - OP-RAMG-01 (SPADES assembly) (version 2) | ecosystem: Environmental > Aquatic > Thermal...
GGCATAATAGGGGCTGTTACACCTGATTTAACTCCTCAAGCAGTATTTCATACCAATGCTATGTCCTCAAGCGCACACTTAAATCATGTATCTCATGGCTCGCATAGTTCACATGGCTCTCATGGCTCTCATAGCGCACACGGATCTCATGGCTCGCATAGCGCGCATGGCTCACACGGAGCTCATGGCTCGCATTCAAGAGGTGGTTGGTGCTAAGTTGTGGTGAAAGAGATAACAAAACTTAAACTCGCAATAACCTCGTCCTGTACACTTAGATGTACTCACTGCCATATAGATAAGAATTCATCAAAGACACTTGATTTAAACAAAGCAAAAAAAATAATAGAATTTTTTTTATCCACAGATGGCTACTTTAAACGTCTTGAGATATATGGAGGAGAACCATTTCTGGAATTCGAAAAGGTTAAATCTATTATAGATATAGCAAAAAAAATAAGATGTAAAAGAAAGAAAAAATTGACTCTACATATAGCGACAAATGGAACGCTTATAAATGAGGAAATAATCTCCTACCTCAAAAAAAATAATATCTACATAGCGGTGAGTTTTTCTGGAAGCAGAGAGAGCCATAATTTTAATAGAATATTTAAAAGCGGAAAAGGAAGCTGGGAAGTCGTTACTAAAAATATTAAAGAACTGATTGAGAATATAGGAAGCGAAAGAATAGTTGTTTTATACTGCGTGGCTCCGAATTTTATAAAAAATATGGTCAGGGATTTTAATTATATAATATCGCTCGGAGTTAAAATCATAGATATAGAATGCGTTCATGCGGCAATATGGAAAGAAAGAGATTATATTTCCTTTCGAAAACAAATAAGGAAAATAAATAATTTGATTTTAGGACTATCCCGAAAAAGAATGTTCGTTTTTCATGAAGCGTTTATAAATTACATTATCAATAAAGATAATCGCTCGTCTATATGTCCTTTTTACAGCGACCTTGAGGTCTATCCGGATGGAAATTTAGGGATTATGCCGTATGCGTTTACAAACTACGAAAAGACAAAAAATATAATAAAGGTTGGTGAGATAAAAGAAAAAGTAAAAATAAACAAAAAATATTTGAAATGTGTTCCGTCAGAAAATTGTATTGAATGTCTATCAGATTATTATGACAGATATGATTTTTTAAGGGACGGTTCATACGCATATCATAATATAAGGGAGAAAGAAATAGAAATTTTCTTTAAAAGAATAATAAAAAACTCTGCTGAAAATGAACACCTCAGGGAATACATTAAAGAACTTGTAAGTGTCTCTAATAAATTCTATAAATGAATGGACAAATTACAAAAAATATTGAAACCATAATAAAAATAAACAAAAATCTGAATAAAAATTATGTTTATGATAGGGTAAAAGACATAAAATGGGATATAAATAAATTAGCAAAAACAACAGAGATAACAATAAATTTCAATTGCAACAGTAAATGTAAATTCTGTTATTTCAAACCTGAAGATTTCAAAAACACTAATACGCCAACTTTAACGGATATATCCGCAACGCTTTACAATGGCATAAAAAATGGAGAATGGATCGCTGTTATAATTGGGGGGGAACCAACATTAAATAAAAACATATTTAAAATAGGTCTTATCGCGAAAAATATTGGATATCCCTGTATTAAAATATCTACAAATGGCATTTTACTGACAAAAGATTATATAATAAGATTGATAAATAGCGGTTATAATATGTTTGATATATCCATTCATTCGCCAGATTCTCAAATACATAATAAATTAGTGGGTATAGACGGGGCTTTTAATAAAGTTATAAATGTCTGTAATTATGTAAAGGAGTTGAACTCTGAACTTGGAACGAACATAGTTATAAATAAACTGAATTATAAAAACTTTCCGGAGTTTATGGACCTGACATATAATAAATTGAAGATAAACTATTACAATATTATTTTTGGACATATTAGAGGAATGATGAAACTAAACAAAAATACGCTTAAGATAAGATATATTGATGTTCTGGAATATATAAAAAAGGGGCTTGAAGTTATCAGTAAAAATAATATGCCGTTATTTGCGAGAGTCCTCGTTAATTTTCCGCCCTGTCTCTTACCCGAATATTTCAACATAATAGCGGACTGGGAAAATGATGAATACAATAGCAGCACTCTTATGGTTTGCGGAAATCCAGTTATCAATATGACAAAAATGAAAAATGCCCAATCAACAAAAACATCAAAGTGTAAGAATTGTATATTAAATCATAGATGCAGAGGATTGGATAAAGAATATATAAAAGAATTCGGTGACGATGAGATAAAACCTTTAAAAGAAATTCCAGAGCAAATATTTAAGGTTACCTTTTAAAATGAAAATTAATTATTCAGAGATTATAGATGAAATAGATGATTACAAACTCAGCTGTTACCCTCCACATTATCCGGTAATTAAAGTGTGGGACAAAATAAAAGAAGGGAAAATAAAACAAATTCAAAAAGAACTAACCAATCATATCGCTAAATCCCGCTTGCCAGCTGGATTATACATAAACATACCTTTCTGCAAAACAAAATGTAAATTCTGCTATTTAAAAGTATACACCTCGCAAACGCTTCTTAAGAGGTTTGTATCAAGTTTAATAAAGGAGATGGAAATTTACTCTAAATACAATATTCCTGCCGACTCAGTTTATATAGCCGGCGGTACATCTACTTTACCGCGACCGGAAGAACTGGTAGATATTTTTAAAGCATTAAATAAAAACTTCAATCTTAACAAATGCAGACAGATAACCATAGAAACATCTCCAACATTTATAGACGAAGATAAAATTAGAATACTTAAAAATTACGGAGTAAACCTGATAATGCTTGGAGTTCAGAGCTTTAATGACGAGATAATAAAAAATGAAAATAGATACCAAAATCAAAGCGATATAAGCAGAGCGGTGAATATACTAAGAAAATATAATATTCCATTCAATATAGATTTAATAGTGGGGTTGACCGAGCCCAAAACATTCATAAGCGATTTATATAATCTTATAAAATTAAAGCCAGATCTTGTTCATTTAAACAAAATAAAACCCGTTAAAGATTTAAACCATAAAATGGAAGTGGAGAGTCAGCAGAAAAAAGGGCTTAAAATACTTACGAAATACGGATACAAAATAATAGATGAAGAATCGGCATCGCTGGGATATAAATTTATAAACATTCAGGGGGATATGCGATATCAGAACAATTCCAATATAATAGGAATAGGTCCTGGCTCGCTTACGCATATATACTCTAAATTAAGATACTCCACCTATTTTGATTTAAAAGAATATTCCGCTTTGATCGAAAAAAACTTAATACCGATGGAAAAATTCATAACCATATCCGAAATGGATGAGGCAAGTTTTTATATAATTTCATATATATCTAACGGAATAAGAATAAACGAAATAAAGAAAAAATTCCCTAAGTTATGCAAGAAAATAGAAATGAAAATTAAAAAATTAATAAAGAAATCAGCGGTTATCATAAAAGAAGATAAATATTTTATAAATGAACAGGAAATAGACGCATGGTATGAAATAACAAAGAACTTCTATTCAACTAAATATATACAGAAATTAAATGAAAGATTATCTTTTATAAAAGATATTCAATGGAAAAGGTGAAGGTATATTTTTTAATGGTTTAAATTCCAGATCCCCGAACTTTTTGAAATATTCCTTCTCAAAACCAGCGCATATTTTATAATAAATGCATTCTTTACATTTTTTTGACTTCATTCTGAGTGTATCCGTGATCATAGTATACATAGAATTCTTATAAACTTTGTCCGGCAGATACAAATCATCATCAAAGGAATATGGAATTTTCCAGTCGGATATGAGATTTTCAAAACCAGGTAAAACGCAGGGCAAATAATTACTTAAAACAGGCGATAATGGCAGGACCTCTTTTTGAGCCAGATATTTAAGTGCCTCAATCAAATATGGTTTGGTCTTTGAATAAGTAATTGCGACAACATTTTTATTTCTTTTGGCTTCGCCTATAAAATGAGTCGCTATCAAATGATAATTCTCTATGCCATAACTATCATAACCCCACCTAACAATTTTGGGAACCTCTTTATAATTAAGATAAGTTACTGCTGTGCCAATAGTTATATGCATATTATTTTTCACAGCGAAATTAACCGCCTTATTAGTCCTGTCAAAAGCGCCGTTTACGCCGACTATCTTATCATGCAAAGAAGAATTTCTTGAATGAATAGAAAAAACAACAGAGTTTAGTCCGGCGCCTGCCAAACTCTTAAAGTAGTTATAATCCGACAATCTTATACCATTTGTAACTATCTGTATAGCCCTGTAGCCAATTTTTCTCGCCATCGATATAAGAGCGGCAAGATCAGGATATACGGTCGGTTCGCCGCCTATAAACTGAATTATTCTTGCGCCATCTTTATAAGAATCAAGGATATATTTCAATGATGTTTTTAAATCAAGTTTTATATTGGAATTTACAAAACCGCTTTCAGTATAGCAAAATACGCATTTAGCGTTGCAGTCATAATTCATTGTAAGTTCGCATATTTTTGTTCTATTAACTGGAAAGGAATACTTTTTTACCGCCTCAAGCGTGGAAATTGCTTTCATAGAATTATTATATAATATTATTGTATATGAACCTAAAATCCAAAAACTGGATTAGCAAGCAATTATCTATTGCCGATGCATCCTTTACCTGTAATCTCTACTGCAGATACTGCCACAATCCGCCGACAGGCGAAAAAAAATCGCTGGATTATATTATTAATCTTATTAAAAAAGAAAAGGTGGAGGCAGTAAGTTTAGAAGGTCAGGGCGAGCCATTAACCAATCCAGATATATTTGAAATAATAAAAGAAATCAAAAAAAATGGCGTAAAGCACATAATGATTTCGACGAACGTAGTAAATCTATCTAATTTAGAACTAACTAATAAATTATCTAAATATGTTGATTTTTTTGTTATAAATCTTCCGTCGCATATAAAGGAAATTTATAATGAACTAACAAGAAGCGTTAAATATGATTTAATTATAAAGGGATTGGATAATTTAAAAAAAATAAATATATTAAACAAAGTCAGATTGTTTCACATAATAATGAAACCAAATTACATATATCTTGCTGACTTCGTTAAATGGGCAAAAGAAAATTATGAAGGGATATCCCTTATAAACTTCATTTTTGTAAGAAATAAAGGAAGGGTAAATGGCAGCACTGAAATTGTCCCAAAATATTCTGATGTATCTCCTTATATAAGAATTGCTCTTGGAAAAGATAAACTCTATGGAATAAAGGCAATAATACAAAATTATCCTCTTTGTATGTTACCAAATTTTGAAGGATTTTCTTTTGAATTTTTGAGATGGAAAAGAGGAGATGAGGTATTTGAAAAAGGGGTGGAATTGCCAGTAATCATTGATAAATGCGAAAGATGCTCTCTCAAGCCCGCCTGCTGCGGGGCAAGAATGGATTATATAAAAATATATGGGACGGATGAGTTAAAAACATCCAATTTGAATTTAGAAAATATAAAGCCAGAAAGATTTTAAACTATGAAAATTCTGTCCTGTTTAACGAATATAAAAGAATTAGACGAGTTTAAGAAACTTGAGATAGATGAAATATATTTTGGATTAGACCATAAGTATATTCGCAATTACGCCAATTCTGGAAACATTAAAACTTTTGATGAAGCGAAAGAAATTATCAACGAATCCCATAAAACAGGTTTAAAGGTTTATTTAGCAGCAAATGGCTTAAATTTTGGAGTTGACTACAAAAACTTAATTAAAAATATAAAAAAAATAATTGACTATGGAATAGATGGAATTATAGTAACAGATTTATTTTTATTAAAAGAACTTGAAAAATATAAAATACCGCTGCATATAAGTTCGGTTGCATCGGTCTTTAACACGGAGCATTTAAAGTTTTTATCTGAAAATTTTACTTTCACCCGCCTTATAATTCCACCGCAACTTTCCTACAACCAGACCGCAAAAATGATTGAGCACTGTAAAAAAAACAAAATAGAAACGGAAGTGTTTTTTTTTAAGTTCTTTGGCTGTCCTTATATAAACAATAATTGCTTCCTGCATCCGGCGACTCGCTACATAGATATAGACAAACAAACAAAATGCAATTTACAATCCAAAATCAAATATATAAAATCGATAGGACCTGGAAGCGAAACAATAAAAGAAAGAATTTTTGAAAGGATGAACTGTTCTAACTTTCCAAGAATATTTAACGCTTCCGCTTTTTTTGATTATTATATAAATGGGGTAGAATATACAAAATATGGAGTGAGAACTGACAATACAAAAATAAAATTGAAAAAGGTAAAATTTATAAAATTTACTCTATTATATATTGACTCTTTGTTAAAGAAATATAATTCGGAAAAAGCAAAAAGTGTCTTCTGCCGGACAATTGACGAATTGGGACAGGATATATGGAAAAAGGGTTGAAAATAAATCATAAGAATTTTATTGATTTAAAAAATAAGCCGGATAAATATAAGAATTATGACTGGCTTTATATAGGAGAGGAATTCTGCGACAATCTTCTTGAATTTTATTTAAAAAACATAGACATAATAAAAAATATTCCAAATAAAATTTGTTTTCTCTCCCCTCCTTTAACAGATAATAAGATTGATGTCTTTAAAAATTTGGTTTCAAAAATAGTCAGATATAAAAATATAAAGGAAATCACGATAAACGACATAGGTTGTTTAAATATTATATCTGATTTGGAAAATGTAAATCTGGGAAGATATTTAAATAAACTTTTTATAACCTTAAACCGAAATCTAATAGCGCCTGATAAATCTCTCTTTTTAATAGTAAACGAATACAATATAAAGAGATTGGAACTCTCATTCATATTTGATAAAATAAAGAATGAATTTTATTTTGAATCTTTTAAAGAAATACCAAAGACCTCTTTTACTATCTATTATCCTTATTTTAATCTAACCACAACGATGTCCTGCATAACAGGACTCGCTAATATAACAAAATTTGACGATATTATCTCAAAAAAGTGCAGTTATGAGTGCATATACAGCACCTGGAAAATAAAATTAGAAAAAGAGAATTTTATCATAAATGGAAACACTATATTTAAGAGATATGAGAATAATTATGAGAAGATATTAAAAAGATTGAAGGAATACCAAAACTATGGATTTAAAGTAGACAGAATTGTCGAAATCCATGACTAATAAAAGTTATTAATTTTTAATGGCTAAGGGTTGAATTATTGATTATGGATTATAAATTTTGGATTTTGGAGTCCCGAGCTTGCTCGGGGGACCTCAGCAAACTGAGTAGTCCAATGGAGAGATGATAAAAATGCCGAGCATCAAAAATTATCCAAAAAACATCAATCTCGTAAAATTTCTAAATGACAGATATTATTTAAATTACAAAGGTCCATATACACATATAATATCAATTACTAATAGATGTAACGTTAAATGTCGCTATTGCATAGCAAATGCAAGAACTTATGGAAAATCAATGAATTCCCAAACCGCTTGCAGTATAATAGATTTCATATTTTCCATTCCTCTTGAGGGTTATTACATAGAATTCACAGGAGGAGAGCCATTTGAAAACTTTGGGGTACTAAATAGTGCTATAGATTATGCGAAAAAGCAGTCAAAAAAATACAGGAAAGAAATACATTTTTCAATCGTCTCAAATCTTAATAGATTGACAAACGAACATATAAAATTTATATTAAAAAATAAAATAACTATATGCACTTCTATAGATGGACCATATAAAATACACAATTTAATAAGGCCAGATTCTTATAAAAATACAGTTGAAAATATAAAAAAACTAATATATTATTATAATAGCGGATTGATAGAAAAGCCGAATGTTATAACGACACTAACCAGGAAATCTTTGAATTATTATAAAGAAATAATTGACGAGTATGTAAATTTAGGAATAAATAGAGTTCAATTGGGCTTTATCGAACCTTATGGAAGAGCAAAAAATAAATGGAAAGAACTTGGATACAATTATAACGATTATCTCAGTTTTTATAGAAGTGCGATTAATTATATAATTGATTTAAATTTAAAGAAAAATATCTTAATATACGAAAAAGGTCTCTATCTTCTTATTTACGATATCTTTAAAAATAAAAAGTCGGTTCAAAGAAGCATAGACATATATCACCGATTGGCTTATGATATAAATGGGAATATTTACCCTTCCGATGAAGCAAGAATAATAGGAGAAAATAGAGATGATACTTTTTTAATTGGCAATGTTAAAAAAACAAATTTTAAAGAAATTCTTTTAAATAAAAAAACTCAGAATTTTATGCTATCAAACTTTCAGGAACTCTATCAACCGATGTGCCACAGATGCAAATATGTCTATTACTGCAAGATTGGAACATATTATAATTATATTACGCAAAATTCGCTATACGGAAATATTATAAAAAGCGATAGATGTAAAATTTTTAAAGGGATTTTTGAGTTTTTATTTGAACTCATCAAAAGCAAAAGCAATTTAAAAGTATTTAAAAACTGGCTAAATAGGGTTCGGTAAAAAGTGAGAAGTGATTAGTGAAATACAAATTATAGATTATGAATTTTGGATTATGAATTTTGGATTAGGGATTTTGAATTCCTTAATTTAAAATTCAACATTTATAATTAATAATTTGTAAGTAATAATTTATAATTTTTAAAATACAAGTAACAAGCGACGCAGAATTAGATTCTGTTAGAATTTTTGTAAATCCAAAAATGATAAAATATCTCTATAAAGATGAAGATAAAAAGATTAGACATCAAATTAACTTTTCAGTGCAATAATCACTGCGATTTCTGCGCTCAGGGGTCAAAAAGAAGTTTTATTAAAATGAGAACAAAAGATGAGATAATAAATGCTTTAAACGATGGGAAAAAAAACGAGGTTAACAGCGTTGTATTTACAGGCGGAGAACCAACGCTTCATCCAAATATTATAGAATTGATAGAAGAAGCAAAAAAATTGGGATATAAATTTATCCAGCTACAGACAAATGGAAGAACACTTTCTGATATTAATTTTTTAAAAGAATTAAAGAAAGCCGGAGCAAACGAGATAGGTCCATCGCTTCATGGTTCAAAACCAGAAATTCATGACAAACTGACTCACTCACCGGGAAGTTTTAACCAAACAATCAAAGGGATTATAAATTCAAAAAAATTGGGTCTTTATGTTATGACAAACACGGTAATTACAACTCTAAATTATAAAGACCTTGCGGACCTTGCAAAACTTTTCGTTTACTTAAAAGTCAATCAGTTTCAGTTTGCATTCGTTCACATAATAGGAACTGCGTGGGAAAATAGAAAATGGATAGTTCCTAAAAAAACTGAAATACTGCCTTATCTTTATAAGGCGCTTGATACAGGAATAAAGAAAGGTATCAGATGTTACACTGAAGCCATACCTTACTGCCTGATGAAAGGATATGAGTTCTGTGTTGCTGAAAGAATTATTCCTGATGGCCCGGTAGTTGATGCAGATGTCTTTGTGGAAAATTATGGCGATTACAGAAGGAATGAAGGTAAAATAAAAAATAAAAAATGCAAAAAATGTTTTTATTACAATGTTTGCGAAGGACCCTGGAGAGAGTATCCAGAAATTTTTGGATGGGATGAATTTAAACCTGTTAAATTAAAAGTTAAAAAATGAATCGCTCCTTTATAAAAAATTATAAAAAATTAACCAAATATACCTTTTTGCCGCCATCTCTGCATATAATTGTTTTAACGCTTAAATGCAATCACTTCTGCGTCTACTGCAGAGCGACAGACAGCAGACAAGATAATGCCGAGATGTCTGAAGAAACTATGTTCAAAACAATAGATTTCATATTTGAAACGCCTTCCAAGTTTATTACGATAGAATTTCAAGGAGGGGAGCCGTTACTGAAATGGGAACTGATAAAAAAAGGAATAAACTACATAAAAGAAAAGAATAAAAAACATAAAAAAGACCTTATAATAACGATTGTGACAAACCTATCTCTTATGGATAATGAAAAACTAAAATTTATATTAAAAAATAATGTCTCAATATGTACCTCACTCGACGGACCTGATTTTATTCATAACGAAAACAGGATATACAATAATGGCTCATCTTATAAAAATGTAATTCTATGGCTTAAAAAGATAAAAAAAATTATGGAAATTTCAAATAAGGGAGACAGGGATTCGTTACCATCCGCTTTGATGACCACCACAAGATTATCTCTCAAATATCCTGTGGAAATAGTGGAAGAATACCATAAACTCGGGCTTGGAGGAATATTTATAAGGCCATTGTCTCCCATCGGCTATGCCAAAAATGTATGGGATGAGATAGGATATAATGCTAATGACTTTATTTCTTTTTATGAGAAAGCGATTTACCATATTATTGAAATAAATAAAAGCGGAAATGTCTTTATTGAAAGAAATGCCGCAATAAAACTCAAAAAAATATTATTTAATGAAGATCCAAATTTTTTGGATTTGCGCTCTCCCTGCGGCGCTGTTACGGGACAATTAGCGTATAATTACGATGGAGATATATATACCTGCGACGAGGGAAGGATGGTTGGCGCAAGAGGTGATTTCACATTTAAGGTTGGGAATGTTTATAAATCGAAATATAAAGATATTCTTTTCTCTCCAAATGCACTCAGATGCATATACTCATCCATAAATGACTTAAATCCAAAGTGCGCAAGATGCGATTTTAAGGTATACTGCGGGCTCTGCCCTGTATTTAATTACGAAACATCTAAAACATTGTATGGTTCCTATAATTCTTTTTACTGGTGCGATGTAGAGAAAGGAATATTTAAGATACTTCAGCGAAAATTGAAAAATAAAAAAATAAAAGAAATTTTTCTAAGGTGGTTTTATGCCTGATGTGTGCGTCTGGAATAAATGTAACAACAGATGTATAATGTGCACAAATCCAGATGAGTTTGTAAACTCTCCGTCGGAAGGAAATTATGATTTAAAAACACAGATAAAAAAACTTAATCTCTATCTTAAAGGTACAAAGGTATATGAAGGGAATAAAGAATTTGACAACTACATAAATCTCACCGGGGGTGAGCCAACAATTCACAGGGATTTTTTTAAACTTATCTACTGCTTCAGAAAAGAACTTTCACATATTCCAATAACACTTCTGACAAATGCAAGAAAATTCAAAGATGAAAAGTTTACAATTAAGTTTATCAAATTGGCAAAACAGCCATTTTCAGTAGCAGTAAACTTTCCAGCCTCAAAAAAAAATATCTTTGAAAAGATAACCGCAGTAAAAGGAAGTTTTTTAGAAACACTCAAAGGAATACAGAATCTGATGAAATACTTCAACGGGAATATAGAGTTCAGAATAGTTCTGATCAAGCAAAACTATAAATATTTGGATGATACCTTGATTTATCTTTATAAAAAATTTAAAAAATACAGAAATTGGAGAGTTGCAATTATACATTACGAAATAGAAGGAAAATCACTTGAAAATCATAAAAAAATTTCAGTAAAATTATCCCAAACAGCGAGAGAACTTTCAAAAATGAAAGAATGGATATTGAACTTCAATAGAGAGATAAGATTATACCATTATCCTCTGTGCGTTGTCGATAAAGAATTAAGGAAATGCTGCTGGATTACATTACCAGAAGAAGAAAGAATATATACTCAAAAATGTGAAAAATGTACACTGAAGAGAAAATGTCTCGGGCTTATGTTAGAATATTATAAGATATATGGAGATTATGAACTCAATCCCCTACATAAATGATATACCCAAATTGGTCTCCTTGCTATCTCTGATAAGTTATTTTGTAATAGCCGCCAGAATATTAAAAGAAGACAGAGAAAAAGGGAAAATTCCAAATAAAGACATTATATTGGGAATGAAGATTGTTTTTATTCTTCTCTTCATAAATTTATTAAACAGCGTTTTAGGAAAGATGGGGTATAATAAAAGTTATTTAACATTTATTTATTATAAATTTTATTTCATTAATTTCTTATATTCTTTTATATTTTCATATATTTTATGGTACGGCGAGATATGGCCAGCCGGGGATTCAAAATTTTTTATTTTAAATATTCTCTTTTTGCCTTTAATAAATTTTAATCTCAACGGTTTCCCTCACTATCTATGGATTTCTCTCTTGGTAAACATATTCATAGTTTCGGCTTTTGTTTCAATATTCATCTATATAAAACAAAATATTTTACTATTACATAGCGGAGATTCGGATGCCTTCAGCGAAGTTAAAAAAATATATTTTGAAAAATTAAAAAAAATAAATTTTAAGTCCCCGAGAATTTATCTATCAATTCTAAGCATATTCGCTCTCTTTACTTACAAACAAATGGTAAATTTATTCATACAGAACTATATAATAAAAATTTTTCACAGAACTGATATATTCTTTTTCATTCTTTTTTTCCTATGGCCCAAAATTTCATCGTTTTTCAAGACAAAATACTGGAAGTTTATACTGATTTTTTTATATCTCATTTTATTTTTAACCACATTAATTAACCCTAACCCGGTTGAATATATCAAGACAATAACAAAAATAGCTTTATTAAATTCATTAAAGTTCAGCGCTATTCTTTTTATAGCAAAAACCATATTTGAAGATGTTCTTGAAAGCAGCAATACTTATTGCGCTTCAAAGCAAGATATAAATGAAGGAATGGTGCTTCACTCCGCGGAACTTCAAATAATTAAAGAAAATCCAATTTTTAAAGGGCTCTTTGACGATTGTTTTAAAGACGGATTGAACTCCGAACAGGTAAACGCCTTAAAGGACTGGTTATCAAGATTGCCCCAACAAAATCCAAAATTAAGATTTGTTAAAACGAAACCATTCGCGTTTTATATATTTTTAGGAAGCATCATTCAAATGATAATTAACAAAAATATAATAAAATACTTTTTGCAATGAATATCAAAAAGAAGAAAAAAATAGTGATATTTTTAGGATACAGTTGCAATAATAATTGCATATTCTGTATAAATGCGGAAAAAAGGAATATAATTAAAGACAAAGCGACAAGCCAGATATTAAAAGAAATATACCTTTCAAGCAAGAAAGAAAAAATAGATATAATAGAATTCATCGGGGGAGAAACCACTATAAGAGACGATTTTTTTGAGATAATATCCGCGGCTAAAAAGCTCAAAATACCGGATATTGTAATAGCCACAAACGGAAGGATGTTCTCGGATATGGATTTCGCTAAAAAAGCGATAGAAGCGGGACTTAAATCGATAATATTTTCAATACACGCTCATAATTCTAAACTCCATGATTTATTGACAAGATCTCCGGGTTCCTTTGAACAATTAATGAAGGGAGTAAAAAACTTAAAAAAAATTGGATTCAATAAGATAAACGGAAATACTACGGTCGTGAAACAGAATTTTAAAAATCTTGATAAAATAGCGAAACTCCATATAAAACTCGGGATAAAAAATGTTGAATATATTTTTGTTGACCCGCAGTACGGCGGAGCCCATAATGATTTTGAAAACATAGTGCCAAGGATTTCAGAGGCCTCCGTGTATATGAGAAAAGCGTTAGATATTGGAAGAAAAGCGGGATATTTACAGTGGCATGTTAGATATGTTCCTTTATGCTACTTCAAAGATTATTTAAATCAAATAAGCGAAATAAAAGAAGCAAAACTTTTTCGCTCTAAACACTGGGCGCCTGACTTTATAAACGAAGATGTGGTGGAAAACAGAAAAAAATACGCGAGAATAAAAACTCAAAAGTGCAGGGGCTGCCTATTATACAATATATGCGAAGGGATATGGACCGAGTATATAAAGCATTACGGAGATAGCGAGTTAATTCCAATAAAAAAATGATTGAAAAACTGATAGTATATCCGACATTTAATTGCAATATGAGATGCAGTTACTGTTTTTACAGAAAAAATAATACAGAATATCTCACATTCAATAATTTTAAAAAAGCGTTTAAAAAATTCCTAAAAATATCTATAAATCCATCTATAGCTTTTCTTGGGGGGGAAGCATTGTTGAATAAAAAATTACTTGTAAAATTTATAAAGCATATTAAAAAAATTAAAAAAGAAATGCCGGTTATAATATTTTCTAACGGGACTTTATTAGATAGGAAAATAGTGAAATTTATTAAAAATAACAAAATAAAACTTATAATAAGCATCGACGGACCAAAAGATATAAACGATAAAATGAGAATATATTACAAATCTTCATTTGAGAGTGCCTTTTCAAACCTAAAAAAATATAAACTTATTGATAAAGTTACAGTAAATATGGCAGTAAATAAAAACAATATAAAGAATTTATCCAATAATGTAAAATACCTATACGATACAGGTTTCAGAAAAATAGGATGGAATATAAATTATGCCGATAATTGGGAAATAAATGATATAAAAACAATAAAAAAACAGATAAAAAAAGTTTTTTTAGATTATTTGAAACTGATAAAAAATAAAAAGGAAATATATGAAATTTCAAACAGATACGAGATTATGGATTTTTTAATAAAAAAGGAAAAAAATGTATGCAAAAATCTAATACTTTACCCGGATGGTAAATTTTATCTCTGTGACAAGGTCATAAACTCAAAGAAACTTTTATTGAAAAACGATATAATAGGAGAAAGGGAAAAAATATTTAAAAAGTTTTCAAGAAAATATCCACAGAAGGGATTATTCTGTCCTCTTGGAATATACTTTTATCTGCGATATGAAAAAAAATTTTCTCCTGAAATTATAAGAAGAAAATTAAATATAATATATTCTATAATGAGCATAATTGAAAAAAACACGATTAAATTCTTTAAGATTCTTCTTAAATACGGGGACTTTCGATTAAAACACAACTTATGAAAAAAAACGAGTGTTATGAAATACTTTTAAATTATAAATGCAACTTAAATTGCTTTTTCTGCTCACAGGGCGATTACGATAAAACAAAAGAGATGAGTTTTAAAGAAATCGCAAAAAAAATATATCAAGCCAGAAAGAAGGGCTTTGTAAAACTTGGCTTAAGCGGTGGAGAACCGACTATTAGAAATGACATAATTGAAATAGTAAAATTTGCCAGAAAGATTGGTTTTGGTTTTATAAGAATTCAGACAAACGGGCTGAAACTTGCGAATTTTGATTTTGCTAAAAAGATAAAAGAAGCGGGACTTACATATTGCAAATTTTCTTTAACATCAACCGAAAGTAAAATTCACGAATTTTTAACGAACGCCCCTCAATCATACTCCAGAATTACAAAGGCAATAAACAATATGAAAAAATTAAAGGTAAGAATAGGAAACAACATTCTTATAACCAAATATAACTATTCTAAGTTAGATAAAATAATATTGAAAATGCTCGATATGGGCGTTTCAAACTTTGTTATTATATACCCATTATATACCGGCAATATGCTTAAAAACTACAAAGATTTAGGAACGCCGCTTTATAAATGCAAACCTTATTTTAAAAAAGCAGTTGAGATAATGGAAAAATACAATATGTCAAATGAAATATTATTCTTAAACGTTCCTCCGTGTTTTTTAGAAAAAAATCAGGCGAATATAATAGGATTATCCGAGTTCAATACCTTGGTAAGTTCTCCTGACAGAGATATAGTTGATCTTGATGAGAACGCAAACTCCAATAAAATAAAAGGGAAAATATGCAGAAAATGCAATTTATATAAAAAATGTTTAGGCGTTGATAGAGAGTATGTAAAAATATTTGGGTGGAAGGGCTTCAAACCAATCATTGATGGGGAAACAAAAAAAGAAGGGGAAAAGATATACTTAACCGACGATGAGAAATGTCTTCTGGAAATACTTAAGAAAGATAATAATTTATCGGTTGAAAAGATTATCAAACTCTCAAAAAATATTCCTTTATGTCAGAACTGTCGGGACGCAAACAATATAATAAACGCCGCAACTAAACTTTCGCTCAAAAAAATGATAAACATAGAATTTAAAAAAGGAAAATATATTTTTTCGCTTATATGAAAAAGGAATTATATATATGCAGCTACGGAATTGTACCGGGGCAAATAACGGTCGAATCTTTTAGAGTGATAAAAAAATCTCAAATAGTTCTATCCCCAAGTCTTGATAAAAATACTTCGCAATTTTTAGGTGTTAAAGTTATATGCGTAAGAGATATAACACCTCAAAAGCAGCCAATGCTTATAAAAAATTTATTTAAAAAGTATGACAAGATATCTTTTATAAATTATGGAAATCCATGTTTTTTAAATTCCCTACCTTATATATTAAGGAAAGAACTGGAAAACGCAAAAGTAACGGTATATCCCGCTGTTTCATCCTTTGACATAATAATAAATATGTTTAATGAATTGAATCTGCTTCCAGATGACTTAATATTAAGGTTTATTGATTGTAAAAAAAAATTAGATAATTTCTACCCTGAAAAACCGATGATTCTCTTTGGCGCTGAATATCTTATAGATAAACCCGAAACTATTTCTTATTTCGTTAAAAACTTCAAAAAAAATTATCCTTCCTCCCATAAATTTTTTATAATAATTTTGAAAAATTTCGCATATAAAAATTCATGCATAATACCTACGGGGATAAACGAATTTGAAAGAAAATTAGGATATATAAAAGATATGGCAACGATTTATATCCCACCAGTTAAAAAATAAAAAATTTAACAATTTAGTCCGAAAAAACAAAAATTAAGTCAACAAAATAGAACTATCTCTTATAGATAATACCCTCTTTAATTTCTATTTTTTCACCATCCTTAAAAATCCGCTCGCATCCCCATATCCCGCCGACGCAAGGCTTTCTATAGGTTCTTGAGATAACAGCAATATGTGAAAAATATCCGCCAACCGATGTAATTGCGGCTCGTGCCTTAACGACGGACTTAGATAATCCATAATCAAAATAATTTGATACAACTATCTCATTTGATTTTATCTTTTCAACCTCATCATAATTCTTAATAATTCTGATATATCCCGTAGCATTTCCATCAGATAAAGAAATTCCTTCAATTGG
>Ga0078972_1010565_pt1 | contig 17142 bp, 16 predicted proteins | sample YelNatPaOPGAMG01_FD_67568 | JGI IMG/M metagenome (GOLD analysis project Ga0078972, IMG submission 67568) | Hot spring thermophilic microbial communities from Obsidian Pool, Yellowstone National Park, USA - OP-RAMG-01 (SPADES assembly) (version 2) | ecosystem: Environmental > Aquatic > Thermal...
CGGGAAACACTTTAACAATTTGAGAACAATTTGAGGATATTAGATTTTTGCGGCGATGTCAATGCCTATAAGAGAATAATTTTCACAACAAATATAGAAATAGTTACTATTCAGAGGTAGGCAAGACACAACGCAAAAAATGAAGGAACCGAATATCGGTTCCTTTTTAATAAATATTATCGCGGCATAAATATGATAAGAAGAAACAAATCAAATAAAAAATTAAAAAAAGCAGGACTCCAAGCGCTCAATGTCGAATATAGCATTATGAAAATTGCTGTGAAAGGAAACTCGAATGGAGTATTGGATCAGGCCTGAAATAACAGAAGAGAAGGTGGAACAAATAAGGAGAATCATTGCTGAACATCCCGAATGGAACCGTACAAGGATATCACAGCATATATGCCGGTTATGGGGATGGCAGAATCCGAACGGGGGTTTAAAGGACATATCATGCAGGGACATGCTGCGGGGACTTGACAAAGCGGGCAGGATAAGCCTTCCCATGGCACAGAAACCGTCAAGGACACGTGGCAGTGCCGATATGATAAAGCATTTTGAGCATGACACCACACCGATCAATGCAAAGCTTTCACAGCTTCGTCCGTTATATATATGCCGGGTAGATTCCGGGAAGGGACTGGCATTATTCAAATCCTACATAGACAAATATCACTATCTTGGATTTGACCGGACAATCGGCGAGAACATGAAGTATATGGTATACAGCCGGGACGGGAAGCCGCTGTCTTGCCTGCTGTTCGGGTCGGCGGCGTGGTCGTGCCGTGAGCGGGACGTTTTCATTGGCTGGGATAAAAGGCAAAGGGCACTCGGTCTGGGCGGCATGACAAACAATAGCAGATTTCTAGTTTTCCCATGGGTGAGGGTGCCACATCTGGCAAGCCACATATTGTCACTGATCGCGCACAGGGTTGCGGATGACTGGCGGGAGAAATATGGGCATCCTGTCTACTGTCTTGAAACCTTTGTAGAAAAAGAGCGTTTCAAGGGAATCTGCTACCATGCCGCAAACTGGATTCGCGTGGGAAGCACAACAGGGCGCGGCCGCGACGGAGGGCACAAGCATGCCATATTGCCCATAAAGGACATATATCTTTATCCGCTGGTGAAGGATTTCAGGTTAGCGCTGACACGGACTGATTATCCCAACTTATGCAAATGGGAGGCGCCTCATGAAAATTGATCCGCCTATCAAAGCAAGCTGGTTCTACACATTTGAAAGCGAGAAAACGAAATTCAACTGGTTTTGCTATGAATATGCCTGCACGTTATATGAGCACATCATGAGAGCCAGGAAACTCAGCAAATGGAGGTCTGGGCGAAGCGATCTTCAGATTGCGGAATTCTGCGCGTATTTTGCGAAACGGATGAAGCAGGCCGTTCTCGACAAGCTGGCCGGGATAACGGATGCCACCACCGCCGATGAAGAATATATTGCAGACTACTGCCACGAGAACACGCATAGCCAGAACATATCCATCATGGACATTGCCGGGGAAGCATGGGACGAATTGCTGTCGTCCTGCGAGGTCTGTCCCAACCGCTGCATCAGTGAGCGCTATGCAAGGAGTAAATTTTTTGACCGTATGGAGCGAGGCGGCTATTTCTCATTGGATGGTGACGGCAAATGACAAAACAGCAGCTTGAAAAACAGATAAAGGATCTTCAAACACGGCTATTCAATGCATCCGCAAAGAAAGAAATAATTGAGGAATCCCTCAAAGACAAGATACATACTCTTGAGCAGGAGCTGGCCAGGCAAGCTCCAACGATACAGATGCTGCAAAAATATATAGCCGACTGTGAGAGGAAAATAGACGAGCTTCAAGCCGAGAACGCAACTCTGAAAAAAGAGAGCGCCGTGCTTGCGGCAACGGTGGAGAAGCTGAAAATGCACGTCAAAAAGCTTCTGGCCAGGCTGAAAAAGGACAGCTCGTCGTCAGGCAAGCCGCCATCGACAGATGTGTTCCGAAAGCCAAAGCCGCAAAGCCTCCGTGAAAAGAGCGGCAGGAAGCCCGGGGGACAATTTGGGCATCCGGGACATAGACTGGCGCCGTTTGAGAACCCGGATACGATCATTGAGAAGAAGGTTGAGGTATGTGACGAATGTGGGCACGATATCGTAAACAGCCAGAATTATGAGGCTAAGCAGAAGATAGACATTAAAATCCTGACGGTCGTTACCGAGGAACGAGTGTACGAAGGTGTCTGCGTTTACTGCGGCAAAAAAGTTCGCGGGCAGTTCGACGCAGGTTTCGTCAACCCGGCACAGTACGGGGACAACATCAAGGCGGCGGTTGCGCTTCTCAGCGAGCATGGCTGCGTATCCGTCAACAAGACTGCGGAGATTATCAACAGTCTGAGCGGCGGGAGGCTGAACCTGTCATGGGGGACGATTGTCAACATGCAGCGCGAACTGTCTGAGAAGCTGGAAGATACGATCAAAGTTATATACCAGGGGCTGATTGCGGGCAGTGTGCTGTGCGCCGATGAGACTGGCTGCCGCGTGAACGGGGGTTTAAGCTGGATACAGGTTTTCTGTAATGATCGCTTCGCTCTATTTGGCCTCAATACAAAACGCGGGGATGTAGACGAACAGTTTGGGATACTGGCGTTTTTCATCGGTATTCTCGTCCACGACCATTTCATATCCTACTATAAGTTCGAGAACGTTTCCCACGCCGAATGCAACGAGCATATCCTCAGGTATCTGAAGGGTCTGATCGAAATTTTCAAGCATGATTGGCTGAAAGCCATGTCCGAACTGCTTAAATCCGCCTGCCACAGGAAAAATGAGCTTGTTGCCGCCGGTGCCGCGCAGATGCCCGATGAAGAAATCACATGGTTTGCAGCCGAATATGACCGTATCCTTGATGAAGGCTGGAAAGAGTATAACGCTGCCACCGAGGGCGACAAGAAGATTGAGTCGTATCACACCGATGAACGCAGGCTCTTGGAGCGCCTTCGCGAATACAAAGAGGAACACTTACGTTTTATGACGGACTTCAAGACACCATTTACAAACAATATGGCTGAGCGGGATATAAGAAAATTTAAAAATAAGGTCAAGATTTCAGGATGCTTCAGAAGCGCAGAGGGAGCAAAGATTTATGCACGGATAGCAAGCGTAATTACAACTCTGAAAAAGCAAAACATTAATGTGTTTAACGGCCTGCGCGCCGTTTATTCCGGTAAGATTCCGATCTCGTCAGCATAATGTAAAATATGTAGTCAGGCAAAATTAATAATTGTTGAACGAATAATTATTGCTTATATTGAGCTGTAGTCTCGGCATGAGCATCAGCTTTGCGCTGCTTTTTTGACGCTTTATGCTTATTATTCATGCCTTTCTTACTATGAGAAATTGACTGCTTCCGCCTACCTCTGAATAGTAACATTTGAATCGTTACTGTTCACACTCCCCTTATAAGGGATAACTAAAAAAATGAGGCGCAAGCCAAAATTTTTTTCAAAAAAGCAGGTCTCACCGAATTTATGTCGAATAAATAATTTATGAGTATATATAAAAGACCTAAAATTACAGAAGAGTTAATCGATTTTATAAACCGGTTTATTGCAATGAACCCGGGCGAAGGGCGGTCAAGACTGTCGGTAATGCTCTGTGAAATATGGGACTGGAGGGATTCAACCGGCAGGACAAAGGATATGTCGTGCCGCGACATGCTGACTGCCTTGAATAAGGCAGGGAAGATTACACTACCCCCGCGGAAAAGTGTGGGGCGCCGCAGTGGCGACAGCAAAGGCGTCAAGCACCTTACCCACGATGAGACGCCGATTAGTGTGAAACTGAGAGAACTGCAGCCATTGCATGTAGAAGTGGTGTCTGACAAAACTGCTATGGAGCGGTTTAAATCGCTCATCGACCAATACCATTATCTCGGTTTTGACCGTTGCATCAGCGAGAGTATGTCATATATGGTATACAGCAACAGCTCCAAGCCGTTGGCTTGTCTTCTGTTCGGGTCGCCCGCCTGGTCATGCCGCGACCGTGATGCGTTTATCGGCTGGAACAAAGATGAACGCAGGAGCAACCTCATTATGATGACAAACAATTCAAGGTTCCTCATTCTGCCCTGGGTTGACGTTCCCCACCTTGCGAGCCATATTCTGTCCATCATATCCAGGAGGATATCCTCCGACTGGGAGTGTAAGTATGGGCATCCAATATATCTGCTCGAAACCTTCGTGGAAGCCGGTCGTTTCAAGGGGACTTGCTACAAAGCTGCCAACTGGCTGAACGCCGGGCGGACGACAGGGCGCGGGCGCAACGGGGGGCACAACAACGCTATTGTTCCGAAAAAGGACATCTACCTTTATCCCCTGGTAAAAGACTGGCGGACGCTATTACGTGGAGACAAGTCTAAAGAAAAGGAGAGGCAGAGCTGAATGGGTGTGACAAACGCTGTTTTCGAATACGTCACAAACCTTCAATACAAGGTCAAATCACTTTCCTCCCGGGTACAGTCATTTGAATCCGGGGAGAAATATGTATTGATGCGTGCGGAATTTGAACGGCAGCTTGCGACCAAAGACCAGGAGATCAAAAAGCTCAAACAGGAGGTTGCGAACACCCGCTGTGAGATAATAACCATCCGTAACAACTGGCTGCAAGTGATTGACGACCTTCAGGCGGAACACGTCAAAGAGATGCGCGGGAAAGAGCACATCATAAAAGCTCTTGAGGAGCGTGCGTTGAGAGCCGAGAAGCGTGCGGACGAACTTAAGGACGAGAATTTAAGGTTAAAACAGGAATGCTACGCTGTCAAAATTGAGCTTGAGGAAGAGCGTGGCAAAAATCAAAAGCTGGTTGCACAGATAAACCGTAACTACGAAAACTCATCAATCCCGTCGTCTCTGAAACCAAACCGCAAGCCAATCACCAACAACCGCGAGAAATCCGGGAAAGCGCCGGGCGGCCAACCCGGCCACAAAGGACATGGGAGGAAGAAGCAGACACCGACAAAAGTAATAGAGCTCCCAACCCCGGACGAATATATAAACAACCCTGATTACGAGCCTACCGGCAGAATAATAAGAAGGCAACGTGTTGGGCTCAGGGTGCTGCCCTACACCGAGGAATATGTCGCCGTTGAATTCAAAAACAAGAAGACAGGCAGACTTGTATATGCGGATTTCCCTGTGGGAGTAGAAAATGACGTGAACTATGACGGGAGCGTCAAGGCGTTTGCATTTTTGCTCAACAACTACTGCAATGTCTCAATGGACAAGACGCGCAATTTTTTGTCAGACTTGACGGGTGGAGCTTTGCAGATATCCAAGGGCATGATTTGCGGCCTCAGCGAAGAGTTCTCGAAGAAATCCAGGAAGGAGCAGTCAGAAGCATTCCTGAACCTTGTAGCTGCGCCGGTGTTGCACGTCGATTTCACAAGTGCCAAGGTTAACGGGAATAACGTCAACGTAGCCGTATGTGCCACGCCGCAGGAAGCAGCATATTTCGCACGGGAACATAAAGGACACGAAGGCATAAAAGGCACGCCCGCCGAGCTTAACCCCAACACCCTCGTACACGACCATGACAGGACTTTTTACAGCTATGGACGGTTGCACCAGGAGTGCTTGATACACATACTGCGCTATCTCCTTGACAGTATCCAAAACGAGAAAAGTATGACTTGGAGCACTCAGATGCGGGAACTGCTTAGGGAGATGATCCATTACCGAAACAGCCTGAAACCGGACGAGGATTTGGATCCGGTTAAGGTCAAAGCGTTCGAGGAAAGATTCGGACAAATCCTCGACATTGCAGACCGCGAGTACGAATATGAACCTCCAAGCAAATACTATATGGATGGATTCAACTTGAAAGAGAGACTGCGGGAATTCAGGGAGGCGCACCTACTGTTCCTTCACGATAAAAATGTTCCTGCCGATAACAATCTCGCTGAGCGTCTTCTCCGGATATTCAAACGAAAACAACGGCAGGTTATGTCTTTCAGAAGCTTTAAAAGTCTCGAATACCTCTGCCAGAGTTTGACGATGTTGGCACGCCTGTACAACAGCAAGGCAAATCTATATGAAAGTGTTTCACGCATCTTTGCTTAATTATTGCTGCTCAATTTTTGGTTGCCATATGGTTGCTATCATTTTGGCGGTTATTTTTTATTCTCCCTCAGTATTACTCCCCCCCGTGTGAACAGTAACAAAAACAGCAGCGTAACCCTGCAATTTTCTTAAATTCCATTGCAGTGTGAATTACCAATTGATAAAATAAAAAAGTGTTTCCCATGATTCCGGAAAGAATCAAATAAACGGGAAACACTTTAACAATTTGAGAACAATTTGAGGATATTAGATTTTTGCGGCGATGTCAATGCCTATAAGAGAATAATTTTCACAACAAATATAGAAATACACTGCAACACCTGTGGTACGTTGATGGTTTACCACTCCTGTTATGAGGTTAACTACAAGTCCAATGAAATAACGACAAAAATAATAATCCTTCGCTACAAATGCAAAAAGTGCAATGTAACACATGCTTTAAAACCCGAATTTTTAGCGTCCCGGCATCAATATGACACTTTTCAAAGACAAAAATATATTCTGCAATATAATGACATTTCAAAAGGTGCAATAAGCCTAAGGCGGCTGTGTTGCAAGCTGTTTCCTTCCCTGGCGGTTTCCCACACGGTCATGTACTACTGGGTACGGGTTGTCACAACAAAGAAAGCCGTCATAGAACCATTGATAACAAAAGAAATACAGGAATATTCGCCATCCTGCGATATAAGCTCCGAGCTGCTGCCGGAGGCGGAAGCTATTCCTTCGGGGACCAGAAATAAGGAATACTCGAAAGATGTAACAAAAATTATCAACTGGAGCCGTATATATATAAGGATTACAGCTAAATTCAGAGACAATAAAATATCCGATCTTGATATTAGACCTTTCATTTACATAAATAGGATCCTGGATATACTGACCGCCCATGTGTTCTTGTAATTTCTCAAATTAAAATACCGGCTGAATTTCCCATAGTTTTAAACCAAAACCTTCTACGGTGCAGATAAAATCATGACATCAACAAAAAATGCACCGTAAGGAGGATGAAGAAATCATGACTGAAGAAGAAAAAATGGAAATCGGGCTGTTCCGGTACGGGTTGATACACCCGCTGCTTGCGGAAGGGTTGCCCAAAGGGGAAAAAGCGGCATTGATGCGGCAGATATTATCAAAAACGTATGATATACCCAACAGCAGCAGGACAACAGTATCGGAACGGACATTATTCACATACCTTAAGTGGTATCGTGAAGGCGGATTTTCCGCGCTGGTGCCGGATGAAAGAAAGGATGCCGGCAGTGTCAGGGCTATACCGGAGGCTACTTTGAAAAAAGCCTTTGAACTTAAAGAGGAACTGCCCGAACGCAGCGTACGTGAAATTATTGAAATACTGGAGCTGTCAGGAGATGCTCCGGAAGGGCTTCTTAAGAATTCCACCCTTGTACAATTAATATTGTTATTTCATCAGTGACTTTTGCCACTGTTCGACCCTGTTAACATAATATTGTTTTAGTTTCTTTTCTAAACATCAAGCACTTCTATGTGCCCTCCCCTCGGGGAGGGCGGCGGCTTCCATATTCTGCCGCTTGCGGTTTCCTATCTTTAACCGCCTGCCAGCACCTGTTGGCCTGAACCTTGACATTCATGTATAATATCTTCCGGACTTGGAGGATATGTGTAATCCCTCCTGGGACGGACCTTAGCGGGCCGGTTACCCGTGTGAAAGAGTATTTATCCATTCCGGTAAGTCTACATGATTTGGCTGGTTGAGGCCAGCTTAAAGCTGTTTCCTCGTGTCACATGCAAGGTTGTTTGCTTACATGGGAAGGAATGGAGGCTTTTAAGTCCATTAATCTTGTAAAGGAGGCATTTTTAATGAACTTCAGACCTATTGCAGGCATTGATGTGGGCAAGTTCTTCAGTGAGATGGCGATTCTTTCTCCATCTAATGAAGTAGTTGCCCGCATGAAGATTCGCCATGATTCCAGTACTGACGTTGAAAGAGCCGTTGAATTGCTGAAAAAAACGGAAAAGGACTTTGATTCAAGGCCTTTCATTGTCATGGAATCCACCGGGCACTATCACAAAATCCTTTTCCATTCACTTTGTAAAGCTGGATTTGAGGTTTCGGTAATAAACCCCATCCAGACTGATTCTATCAAAAATATCGGAATCAGAAAAGTGAAAAATGATAAAATAGATGCCCGGAAAATTGCACTGCTTTACAGATTTCAGGAACTCAGGACTACTAATATACCAAGCGAAGATATTGAATGCCTGAGAAGCCTATGCCGCCAGTACTACAAGCTCTCTGACGAGCTTACTGCCTACAAAAACAGGCTTACGGGTATTGTTGATCAACTTATGCTAAACTTTAAGGATGTGTTCCCCAACATCTTTTCAAAGGCTGCTATGGCTATCCTGGAGGAATATCCTACGCCTGCACATATTCTTAAAGCGAACAGGAACAAGCTGATTGCTCTGATCCAGAAAAACTCACGCAGAAGCCTTAAGTGGTCAACTGCAAAGTACGAGCTTTTGGTCTCCAAGGCCAGAGAATTTGAACCTTTGAGCATTAATAATTCTTCTAATATTGCCATGCTCGGTGTGTATATCTCCATGATCAAAACCCTGGAGGAAAACCTGGAGAAAGTCCTTAAAGCCATCCATATGCTGATTGCTGAGGACCTGGCAAAGGACATGCCTGTGCTTGCATTGACGCTTGAACTCTTGCAGAGCATTCCCGGCGTAGGTCTTCTGTCTGCTGCCACCATTCTTGCGGAGATTGGCGACTTTTCGGCCTTTAAAAAGCCGGGCAGGCTGGTTGCCTATTTCGGCATTGACCCCTCTGTCATGCAGTCCGGGGAGTTTACCGGTACACGCAACAAGATGTCCAAGAGGGGCTCAAGGCTGCTTCGCAGGGTGCTTTTTACAATTGCTCTTGCCAATATCCGTACCAAGAGGGATAAGACAGCTTGCAACCCTGTGTTGCTGGAGTTCTACCAGCGAAAATGCCAGAGTAAGCCTAAGAAAGTAGCTTTGGGAGCTGTTATGCATAAGCTTGTTTGTATTATCTTTGCTGTTCTAAGGGATAGGAAACCTTACCAGTTGCGCAGTCCCCAGGAACATGCCCAAATGCTTGCAGCAAAGCATACAGCAGCTTGATAGTACTGTACTTGATGTTCAGTTTTCAAAGAGCAACTTATTATTTTAGACCAGCTATTTTATGTCTACTTCACTTAGGTGGTCTTGTTGTCATGCCTTTCATTAACGTCAGGAGCCTAAAAAAATTTCTCTAAATTTTTCTTAAAAACTCTTGACTTTAATTAGCTGGTCTTTCACGGATAATGTCAAACAATATTCAGACTACGGCTAAGAGCAAACAGGCAAAAGTTTTTCGAAGGTTCCAGAAAGAGAACGTCAATGATACCTGGCAGTCGGATATAAAATACTCAATATATCTGAAAGACCCCAAGAATCCCAAAGAATATCTAAGGACATATCTGATTTGCTTTCTGGATGACCGCAGCCGAAAGGTATGCGGAAAGCTATATTTTGAGGAGAATGCCCAGAATGTCGAGGACTGCTTCAGAAAGGCGCTCGTGAAAATGGGGGTTCCCCGTGTTTTCTACACAGACTATACCGAAAAATATACTATGCCGAAAAACATGCTGAAATCATCTATAAATGCAGGTTTACAGATTTGTTTCTCGGCATAGTGTTTGTGTCTCCTCCTGATATCCTTACTATAAAATAGGGATAGACTTATATCAAAACTATACAATAGGGAGGATCCATTATGGAGAAGAAAACGGCTTTAGAAAACAGCGTTGAAAAAGTTCTTGAAGAGCTTGGAAAGGCAGGTTATTGTCAATCCACCATTCTTTTATTCAAGCGTGCATATGGAAGACTATTAAAATCTGCAGCTATCATGCAGACAGATACTTTTAATGATGATTTGGCTGAGTATTTCGTAAATGACTCGGCAAACGTAAAGACTGGACAGTACTGCCATTTACGTAAACGTCTGCATAGTTCCTGCATAAGAAAGTTAAGAGAATGTGAGGAAAAGGGTTATGTTGGCTGGAAACCATGTGTGGAAAGCAAAGTTGATAAACCTTTAACCATTGGATTTCAAAACATCCATGCTGAATTTCAGGAGTATCTTAAAGCAGAGGGTAAAAGCAAAAACACAGTTGAATCGTATAGGAATATTTCCTGTAAATTCCTTACCTTCATTGAAAGGCAAGGCTATACATGTTTAAGATCTGTTCCTCTGGAATTAATCCGTGAGTTCTTCTGCGAATTAAGGAGCACTTGGGACTTTGGGAGTCTTCGGACGGCGGCTTCCGGGCTCAGGTCATTTCTGAGCTTTGCAGAAGATGGAGGCATACTCCTTGCAGCAATCCCTGACAAACTGTTGAGAAAAAGAGCAATCATTCCTGTATTGACACAAGAGGAAGAACAAGCTGTCTGGGATGTGCTAAAAACTGATGCTGTAACTTCAAGGGACAAAGCGATAATGGTTCTGTCGATACTTACCGGTCTAAGATCCGCTGACATATTGAACTTAAGATTAGGTGATATTGATTGGAAGTGTGATTTAATCAGCATCAGCCAAAAAAAGACAAATGAACCTTTGGTTCTGCCGCTGCTTCCCGCTATCGGCAATGCAATTGCAAAATATATTATTAATGATCGGCCTACATCTGATTCGCAGTATGTTTTTCTAACTTGTAAAGCTCCGCATAAGCCAATGAAGCACCATTCGAATTCTTATGCCGTAATCAGAAGAATATTTTCCCGTGCAGGTATAAGGCTTGGAAATGAAGTTAAAGGGACCCGCCTCATGCGGCACCATGTGGCATCAAAAATGCTGAAAAAGGGGGTTGCCATACAAACTATTTCATTGACACTTGGACATGTTGATCCAGATTCAGCTGACATTTACCTGACTACTGACGAAAAAAGGTTGCGTGACTGTACATTAACTCTTTCGGCCATCCCTATGAAGGTGGGAGGGCTACTGTGATGAAAAAAGCATATATAAGCAGACTGGCACCTTACATAAAATCCTTTGTGGAATTCAAACATTCATTAGGGTGGAAGTATGAAACTGGCGAATTCTATCTTCAAGAGTTTGACCGGTACTGTGCAGAAAAAGAATCGGAAGGTGTTCCCCTAAAAGAAATCATTAAGTGTTGGGCAATTCTCAGGGATACTGAATGTTCGAACACCCAGCATGTGCGTGTGGCACCCATTCGTGAGTTTGGAAAATTTCTTCAGTCATCAGGATATTCCGATCCATATGTTATTCCCAAAAAAGTCTGCCAAAAGCAGATCCGGACAATGCCTCACTTTTTTACAGATGATGAAATCATAAGGTTTTTTAATGCCTGCGACACACTGCATCCCCGCAAGGAAAACATCGTCCGCCACCTTGTCCTCCCGATGCTCTACAGATTGCTTTACTGCTGTGGAGTGAGGACTTGTGAGGCACGGCTGCTTATGCGGAAAAATGTTGACTTAAACAGTGGATATATCGATATATTCCGTTCAAAAGGTCTAAAAGACCGCAGAATATTTCTCCCGGAAGACCTTATATCACTATATATAAAATATGATACTGTTGTAAATGAAATATTTCCAGACAGAACGTATTTCTTCCCGATAAAATCAAACAGCTGTTACCAGTGCGGGTCCATAGGACAAAATTTCAATAAGATCTGGAAAGCTGCCGGTCTTGGTAATGAATCAGGTTCAAGGGCAAGAGCATATGATTTTCGTCATCATTTTGCTTTTTCAAATCTTAACAGATGGATTGAAGAAGGAACTGATGTGAATTCCATGCTTCCGTATCTGATGCGTTACATGGGTCATTCCTGTCTGGAAAGCACCTTTTACTATCTTCATCTTGTGCCTGAGTTTTTTGCAACCTTTTCCGAAAAGACAAAAACACTTGAAGATCTCCTCCCGGAGGTGGGCTATGATGAGGAAGAATAAAAGCAGAAATGGTTCTGATTTTTGGTTTTATGCACGAAGTTTTCTTCATGTATACCTGCCAAAGGTAAGAAACCTAAGCCAAAACACCATTGATTCCTATAAACAATCCATGACATACTATATTGACTACTTGGAAAACCAAATGGGAATTGAGCGTCAGGATATTACGTTTGATTGCCTGAACAGGAAAAATGTAAAAAACTATCTCGTCTGGATGAACGAAGCCCAAAATCTGGCAGTCAAAACATGTAACCTGCGTTTAACCGCCCTTAAATCGTTTATGGAATTTTGTGCAGATGAAGACATTACTCTTGTTACCATTTACAATGATGTATGCAGCATCCGCGGAATGAAGGAACACAAGAAATCAGTATTATATATGACGAATGAAGCAATTGAGATCTTGCTGAAAACTCCCAAAACAGATACAGCAAAAGGGAGACGCAATCGCATGATGTTCATAATGTTGTATGATACAGCTGCCAGAGCACAGGAACTTGTAGATATTACCCTAAGAGACCTTCACCTTGTCAATGTCAAGGCGCCCTTTGTCACCCTGACAGGCAAAGGTAGCAAAAGCCGTAATGTCCCACTGATGGAAAAAACCGTAGCGCACATTAACCGCTATCTTCAGGAATTCCATCCGCATCCAAGCACAGATGGTAAAGATCCGTTGTTCTTTTCGAGAAGAGACGGTAAACCTCATGCTTTATCTACAGATTCGGTAAATCTACTTCTTGGCTATTATGCAAACCAGGCAAGGTCTATCTGCCCTCAAATCCCACAGCATGTTCATTGCCACTTAATTAGGAAAACAAGGGCTATGAATTTATACCGGCAAGGAATACCGCTCACTGTAATAATGGAAATGCTCGGACATGAAAATCTGTCAACCACATCAAATTTCTATGCTTTTGCAACAGTAGATATGATTCATGAAGCCATAAAAAAAACCAGTCCTGAAGCAGTGGCAGAAGCTCCTATTTGGAAAAACAAAGATATTAGGAATATGCTTTATAGCCTTGATTAAAAGAAATACTATGCCGAGAAACAAATCTGTAAACCTGCATTTATAGATGATTTCAGCATGTTTTTCGGCATAGTATATTTTTCGGTATAGTCTGTGCTATGCCGAATTCGGCATAGCACAGACAACGCGAAGGTATACCGGACAAAACGCCTGCAGGCAATATGCGCAGAACTGGGTTGCATGATGAAATACTGCCGTCCCTACTCCGCAACCTCAAAGGGTAAGGTGGAAAAATTCAACTCTTATGTGGACAGATCCTTCGAGCCTGAGGCAAGAAGGCTTGGAATCGAGACACTGGATGAGCTGAATGAGTACTTCGAATACTGGCTGTCCGAAAATTACAACAACAAGAAGCACAGCAGCATAGGCGCCACGCCCGAAGAAATACATTCGGCCGGCAAGGCCCATGTAAAATACATATCTCCTGAAAAGCTGAGGGATGTGTTTATACAGCGCGTGGAACGGAAAGCAAATAAAACTGCCACAGTGTCGATTGAGGGTAATTTGTACAAGCTTGAAGGGATTCTGGCAAACAAAACGGTGCAACTGCGCTTTGATAAAAAGGATCCCGCCAATATTGAAGTGTATTGCAACGGCCAGCGATATAAAAATGCGGAACCTTTAATAATCAGGAATAATGTCTGGGACGGCGAGGCTTCTGTTGACTCTTTTGACGCACCGACGGATGAAGCCATGCTGAAAACCAGTTATCTTAAGCTTCTGAAGGAAAAGTACGAGAACAGGCTCAAGGACAAGGCGAACCGCCTGAACTTCACCAGCCTGTACAGTAAGGAGGATGCCCAAAATGTATGAAGAATATTTCGGATTCACCAAAACACCCTTTAAGAGGGATATAGATGTAAAAAAGCTATATCTTTACGAAGACTTCCAGGAACTTAAAAGCAGGCTTAAATATGCCATAGACAACAGACTTTTCGCCGCAGTGACCGGGGAGGTCGGCATAGGCAAGAGTACTGCCATAAGGGCCGTCGCGGATGAGATAAATCCGGTAAGCCACAAGGTGATATACATATCCCAGTCGGATATGTCGCCTAAATCCTTTTACAACGAAATCCTTGAACAGCTCGACATTTCGCCGTCATACTTCAAGCCGGAGGCAAAACGGATGGTTAACAAGGCTGTGATGGATATGTACCAGCATGGCAAAACTCCAATAATTATTATAGATGAAGCTCACCTGCTGACAGAGAAGATGCTTGAGGAAGTCAGATTCCTCGTCAATTTCAACATGGACAGTCTTTCGCCGTTATGCCTTATCCTTGTGGGTCAGCCGGAGCTTTCCGAACTGCTGTCCGGACATTCAATGCGTGCGATATCACAGAGGATAACCATACGCTACACCCTCAAGGAGCTTGACCTGCAAAGCGTTGAAGACTACATAAGAACCCATATAAAGGCAGCGGGCTCTTCAAGCGAATTATTTACATCCGAGGCAATAAAAGAGATACACTGCTTTAGCGGGGGGATCCCCAGGAAAATTAATCTGATATGCGATAAAAGCCTTCTTCACTGCTTTATGAATAAAACAAAACTCGTAGATGATATTGTGGTCAAAAGAATCATAAAGACAGAGCTTGAAAATTGAGGAGGAAGCAATGCATACGGTGTTTGAATGTGTCTGCAAAACTAAAAACAGGTATGAAAGATGGCCCGCAAGCATAACTTATATGAAAAACTACGGCAGTCACTATGAATTCCAGATAATGAGCCGTTCATCCATCAGAGTTATTATTGGACGTTCAACCAGTGGCAATTTTGCTTGCATACCGGACTATGACGCTGGCTGCCACTTGAGTGACCTGGACGATATATTCTGGAACAAGGAAAGGCTGACAAAGGCCTTGGGCAAGGTTGATGGAATCACTGTAGCGTATGCGCTGAAGGCTATTGCCGACAAGGTGGATATTCAGGCTCTTACCTGACCGGAGGATAGGGCAATGCAGGGATGCAACCTGAGCGCCTGTCAGGGTTCTATAAAAAAGAGAAAATGAGAATTGCAGCTGTCATTGGCTGCTTTTCTCTTTTTGGAGAAACTAATGCGATAAATCCCAGGGTTTGGGACAGAGTCCCAAAGTTTTAATTGGAAATTATCAATGCAGTTTAATTCGAGAAGGTCACTGCAGAATAGCGTTGGAAACAACAACGGGTTTTCAACACTTCATGCTAAAAAATAGACTTTGTTAGTATCTAAACTATAAACCTTTGCAAAATATGTGCACAGAATTTAAACCTGTACCTTGAAAACTGCATCAAAACTGAATTGCCAGATACAGAAACCAAGATCCAACTTTCAAATGGGATTATGCATTTACCCCTGCCAAAGACGGAATAACTACGAGTTCACGGAGTTTCAAACCTGTGAGGAGAGTGCGACGACCAAAAGGAGTAAGATAATACTTGAAAGTCTTACCCGCTTTTTTTATCAGGCCATGAACCCTCATTCGTTTGAGTATTCTTGAAATTTGGGCTGATGTTTTATCCTTAAGTGTACGGCGAAGCAGCTTATTAGTAATACCGCTGATATTACCTTCTCCACGCGCAAGAGCAAGGATAAAATTCAGGTCATTATGACTGAACAGGTTGAAACCAGGAAAACTCCGACCGTCTTTTTTCACCGGTTCGGATAGCTTCTCTACATCACGCAAACCTGCACTGGGATCAACCAATTCAGAGATGAACTCCAGATATCTCCGATTGGCAGCGGACATACATTCCACAAGAGCAGGAAGGCTGTAAATAGTTTTTTGCATAACCGCCATTTTCTTTTCTGTGGTACCGTCTCTGTGTTCTACCGTCCGGTAGTGGCGAAAAAAGGTCACGTCATTAACCGTGGTTTCAATACGCAGGACAAGGCCTTGCTTATCATAAAGCTTGATAGAGGCCGGGCCCATATGGTGCTTGATACGTGTGCCTTCTACACGGGTATGAAAGTCATTTCCCAGTTCATCCTTGTATCGGCCATCCAATTTCCTGCCGAGAAAGGTTGCGACATTATCACATTTCACAGCATGGATTGCCGTCCGGGACAGATTTTCATAGAGTGGTTTCAAGTCTTTCTGATGAAAGAACACAATGTCATTGGATAATTCACACTGCATGATACTCCAATGATATTGATTCTGAAAGTGGTGAATGACCGGGCAGAATTTAGCTCCCCATCGGTCTAGGGCGTGGTGCAATTGTTCAATAGGAAAGGAATTTGCAAGCTCTTGTGCTTCCGTCCAATTGTCAATACTGGTGAATGTATTATCCAGTTGCGAAAAATCTATTTGTTTCTCTGCCAACTGATTTGCCAGCCAGTTGTGCCCATTGCAATAAAACTGAAGGCGAAAAGGTGCCCAGGTAGGAACACGCATATAACAGAGACCATAGATTTCATCAATAAAGTAAAAATAATAGTGAAGGCATTTTCCATCCTTGAATTTAAGAAAGTTACGTCCAGAAGGTTTATCATGCCAGGCAGTGAAAGATGGACATGGTTCCATGGCTGAAAAAATATGTACAATACCCGGAGCATTTCCTCTTTTTTGTAGAACCTCTTTAATCCGGTCTTCTTTGCGAAATGCTCCGGCAGAGCGGATAAACTCAATTTCTATATTCGCTTCCTTGGCAATTTGCTCAGTGTTCTCACGGATTTCTTCCCGGAGCGGCTCTGCAAATCTGGGATAGTCAAATAAACGTATACCTTTTGCAGTTAAATAGCTTGCCATACCTTCAGGATAGCAAATACCAGGAATTGTCCCTGTAATTATAATTCTATCGAGGCAAGATAATGTTCCGGCAATTTGTTTTGTGTAGCGTTCAAGTAAGGATGCCATGCAGTTTCACTCCTATCGTATTCTGCTATGGTATTCGACATGAATTTAGAAAAACCTTTTTGGTTCCGGCTATGCCGGGTTAGGGAACGGACCAATGTTTGTGCCATCGGCAACAGTGGCACCGGCAAAACCCACCTTATCACGGCCTTGGGAATGGAGGCTATCCGCAAAGGATATTCCGTCCGGTTTTATCGGGCCTGTGAC
>Ga0078972_1010568_pt1 | contig 17139 bp, 8 predicted proteins | sample YelNatPaOPGAMG01_FD_67568 | JGI IMG/M metagenome (GOLD analysis project Ga0078972, IMG submission 67568) | Hot spring thermophilic microbial communities from Obsidian Pool, Yellowstone National Park, USA - OP-RAMG-01 (SPADES assembly) (version 2) | ecosystem: Environmental > Aquatic > Thermal...
CCTGCGGCCAAGATGGCCGCGCGCCAAATCTACCCAAAGGCGCAGAGAGTCAGTAGGGCGCGCAGTCCACTGCGCGCTGGGGTGAGTCGTGCTGACCCGGCTTCTCGGCCGGAATCCTGCCGTCCGCGCTCTTACGAGCGCGGCTACGTAACACGGGGCCGAAAAGGCCTAGCGAAGGCGCTTTTTACTGGGCTGGTGTTATATCGCGAGCTGATTCGAAAGCGGTGTTGGCGCGTGGCTGCTCGCCTTGCCACCGCGCTCCAAACTATGAGCAGATGCTATTTGAATGCAGGAAACATGGCTTGAACCTTCAAGCCGTCGCAAGGAGTTACGGATGGAGCCACGCTGCCGACTGGGGAATCCGGATCAAAAACTGCAGAGTCGTTTGAGTTCAGCGAGTCTGCGTTCGATTTGTTGGCGTGTAAGTTTTGCGGTGCGCTGAAGGCCGAGGCCTTCACAACAAAACGACGCTACGACACTGCCGTAAATCATGCCGCGTCGAATTGCGGCCGGCAGACTTGTTCGCGCACTGGCAAGGTACCCGACCAGTGCGCCTGCAAATGTGTCGCCTGCGCCGGTGGGGTCCACCACATTCGCCAAAGGATACGCGGGCGCAATAAACGGCCGCGCCCCGTCCCACAAAATTGCGCCGTGTTCGCCTTTTTTGATGATGACATACTTTGGGCCGAGCTTGGTGATTTTGATTGCGGCGCGCAACAGGTTAATCTCGCCTGTCAAATGCCGCGCTTCGGAATCGTTCAGTATAAACGCGTCAACGCGGCTGAGCAGTTTCAGTAAGTCACTCAGCGCAGTGTTTAGCCACAAATCCATTGTATCTGCAGCGACGAATCTGGGGTTGCGCATCTGTTCGAGCACATGCAACTGAAGCGTAGGGGCGATGTTGGCCAGCAGCACAAACTTGGCTGCGCGGTGTGGCTCTGGCAGTTGTGGTTTGAACGTTTCGAATACGCCCAACACGGTTTTAATTGTCCTGCGCCGGTTCATGTCTGGCTCATATTCACCCGCCCAAAAAAAAGTTTTACCCTTGCGCAGTTCTAGTCCGGTCAAGTCAATTTTCCTGCGTCGGAAAAGCTCGAGATAGGCTTGTGGAAAGTCATCTCCGACCACGCCAACCAACTTAACGCGCGTAAAAAAACTTGCTGCAATGGCGGCGTGGCTTGCTGAACCGCCCAAGAGCCGGTGCCCTTGAGCCACAGGCGTTTTTATTGAGTCCAGCGCTGTTGAACCGACTATCAACACGCTCATGTTTTTCAAAAAATCGAAATTAGGTTTGCAGCGGCGAGGCTATGCTATGGACAGAATGTTTACAACCATGAACAAAGCGCGGGCTGGTAGGCGAGTTTGGTTGCTGGCATCAATCGAGGTTTTGGCCGGTGAGCGTGTAGAGTCTGCCCGGTTTGGTCTTGAATTCTTTGACGACTTCGCCGTACCGCACGGAACAATGCTTGCCGAGAAGTGATTTGATCTGTGTACGCTCGAGTTTGCCGTCGCGCCACCATGCGCTGACTTCGAATCCGGCCCGTGCACGCAAGCCCTTGAAGTAACCGGTGCGCCACGCCTGGGGGAGTGCTGGTAAGAGAGTTATCTGGCCATCATGAGATTGAATGAGCATTTCTGCTATACCGGCTGTGCCGCCGAAGTTACCGTCAATCTGGAACGGCGGATGCGTATCGAACATGTTCGGCAACGTTGATTTTTGGAGGAGCAGTTGCACGTTTTCGTATGCTTTCTCAGCATCGCGCAGCCGCGCCCAGAAGTTGATTATCCATGCGCGGCTCCAGCCTGTATGCCCACCACCATGTGCAAGGCGGTATTCGAGTGATTTGCGTGCAGCGGTCATGTATTCCGGTGTTGTGCGGAAGGTAAACTGACAGCCCGGATGCAACCCATACAAATGCGAGATATGTCTATGGCCCGGCTCAGGTTCATCAAATGGCTGCGCCCATTCGAGCAAGCGACCGTCTGGGCCGATCTTTGGCCAGGCAAGTTTGCTCAATGCAAGCTCGACCTGATGCGTCAGGTTGTTGCTTATGCGGAGCTCTTTAGCTGCGGCAATGAAATTATTGAATGTATCCCAGACAATTTCCTGGTCCATGGCGGTGCCCATTGAGACGGAGTAACGTTTACCATCCGGCGCGAAAAACGTGTTTTCAGGCGATGCACTTGGTCCAGCCACGAGTGCGCCTGATTTCGGGTCTTCAACGAGCCAGTCTAACAGAAACTGTACAGCGTCGCGCAGGATCGGGTATGCGCGCTCACGCAGGAACCTTTTGTCACCGTTAAACCAGTAATGTTCAATAAAATGTCGTGTGCACCATGCACCGCCCATTTGCCACAAGGCCCATTGCGGGTTACCTGCGGTCGGAAAGTATAACCATGGGTCGGTTGTGTAGTGCGCAACAAACCCGTGCATACCGTAAAAGTCGCGTGCAGCACGGCGGCCCGTATTAGCCGCAAATGCCTCGATAAAGTCAAAGAACGGCTCGTGACATTCAGCCAGGTTACACACTTCAGCCGGCCAATAATTCATCTGGAGGTTAATGTTGATGTGGTAATCTGCCCCCCACGGCGCTGCCATGTGTTCATTCCAGATACCCTGTAAATTCGCGGGCAAATCGCCCGGGCGCGACGAACTTATGAGCAGGTAGCGACCGAACTGGAAGTAGAGTGTCACCAGGTGCGGGTCGTCAACGCCATGCTTGATGTTTTCGAGCCGCTGATCGGTGGGCAGCTCAGGTACCGGTCCGTCACTGAGCTTGAGTTTAACGCGTCTGAACAGTCGTTGGTGCGCCGTAACACTGCGCCTGCGGAGGTTTTGATAGGACAATTTAGCTGCTGCGCGCGCTTGTTGTAGTGCTGCAGCAGTGTTATCGCGACGCAACGGAACATCTGGATTGCGCAGATTGTAGTCTGTAGCTGCGGCAAGCAAAAGAACTGCAGAATTAGCGTTACTTACGACAATCGAGTTTTGCTGCGTTGTGACGTGACCGTTGTCCGACACTGCCTTGAGCACGACAGCGAACCGTACACCGTTGGTCAGCCGCCCGAACGCAGCTTGACCGGTCATGAGCAGGCAATTGTTATCATGCGGTGCAACAACTGCGTTGGTTCTGGCAAGTGTGGCGACAAAGTTTATCCGGCCAGGCTTGTCAGCGGTAAACCGAGCAACCAAAACCTGGTCTGGCGCACTGCAGAAGACTTCGCGTGTGTATTCGACGCCGTCTGCTGTGAACGTGGTTTTTGCAATTGCAGTGTCCAGATCAAGCTCACGCCGATACTGTGTGACGGTGTTGCCTAAATCAGTTTCAATGAAAAGGTCGCCCAACGTTTGGTATGTTGTACGATCCCCACGTGGCCCGGCCAAAACACGCCGGCGCACAAGTTTCTCGGCTTGCGCGTAGTTACCCTCGAACAACAACCGCCGAATCTCCGGCAGGGCCGCACCTGCATTAGTTGGGATTTGGCGAGTCGTGTCACCAACCCAAATCGAGTCTTCATTGAGCTGGATTCGTTCGCGGTTGATGCCACCGAAGACCATTGCGCCGAGTCTGCCGTTGCCCACCGGCAATGCTTCGAGCCAGTTTGTTGCCGGCTGACGATACCAAAGCATTAGCATCTGGTCGGTGCAGGTGAAACTTTCGATTGACTCAGCTTCGCTTGGCCGGGTGGCATTGAGAGCGAACACAGCACATAGCCAACCGAATGCCACCAGGCCAGGTCCGGTTTTATGGTGGAAATGAAATTGCATCTATCTCGGCGCCGAATACTGATGTATCGAACGGTCAACTGCAAGGCGAACGTGGTGTGTTGTGTAGGCGCGTGTATTTTGATGCGGACCACTGGTTGCGAGCGCCAAAAAGAATTGACAGTATGCACCCGGCGGCTATTCTCTGCGCCCAACCAACGGGCGCGTGACCGGAGCGAAACAGTCTTGGCACGGCTGTCCGTTGAAGCGGTATCGGCTTAGACGAACACGATTCTTAAATGTCAATTGTACCGACAACAAACCGTAAACTGATTGCCTGGGTTGACGAAGTTACGGCCTTGTGCAAGCCTGCGCGTGTGCACTGGTGCGACGGCTCTGACGCCGAGTACCAAGCGCTGTGCGAGTTGATGATCCGGGCCGGCACGTTTACACCATTGAACCAGCAGTTGCGTCCCGGTTGTTACCTTGCGCGGTCGCATCCGAGCGATGTTGCCCGGGTTGAGAACCGGACATTCATATGCTCGCGCAGCAAGGATGATGCAGGGCCAACCAATAACTGGGCTGACCCGGAACAAATGAAACGCAAGCTGCGCGGCTTTTTCGACGGCTGCATGGCCGGACGCACGATGTACGTGGTCCCATTTGCCATGGGACCGCTTGAGTCGCCCCTGTGCAAGATCGGTATCGAGATAACAGATTCGCCTTATGTTGTAGCCAACATGCGGATCATGACGCGGATGGGCAAAGGCGTCTTGGAAAAGCTCGGCTCAGACGGTGAATTTATCCCATGCCTGCACTCGGTCGGCGCACCGCTTAAACCGGGTCAACCTGATGCACCCTGGCCATGCGACCCTGACATCGAGCGCAAACACATCGTGCATTTCCCTGAAGAACTTACGATTTGGTCTTATGGTTCCGGATACGGCGGTAACGCGTTACTTGGCAAGAAATGTCTAGCGTTACGGATCGCCTCAGTGTTAGCGCGCAAGGAGGGCTGGCTAGCCGAGCACATGCTCATAATTTGCCTCACATCGCCCGAAGGCAAAAAATTTTATATTGCAGGGGCGTTCCCTAGCGCATGCGGCAAAACCAACCTTGCCATGATGCAACCAACCATTCCGGGTTGGAAATTAACATGTCTGGGCGACGATATTGCGTGGATCAGGCTTGGCCAGGACGGCCGGTTTTACGCGATGAATCCCGAGACCGGCTTTTTTGGTGTTGCACCCGGCACATCCTACAGGACGAATCCAAACGCAATGCGGACACTGACGCGCAACACGATCTTCACCAATGTGCTACTCACAGCCCAAGGCGATGTGTGGTGGGAAGACATGGACGTCCCACCACCTGAAAAAGGTATCGACTGGCAGGGCGAGGAATGGACACCTGACTGCGGACGCAAAGGCGCGCATCCGAATGCGCGTTTTACCGCACCGGCTGAGCAATGTCCGGTAATTGACCCTGATTGGGAAAATCCGGCTGGCGTGCCGATATCGGCCTTTATCTTTGGTGGACGCAGGCCAACAACCGTACCGCTTGTAGTCGAGGCGTTGAGTTGGGAACACGGCGTGTTTCTTGCCTCCGGGGCGGCTTCTGAGACAACAACAGCCGCAATTCATCAAGCTGGCGTGTTGCGGCGTGACCCGTTCGCAATGCTGCCGTTTTGTGGGTACAACATGGCGGATTACTTTGCGCATTGGTTATCCTTTGCAACCCGGACAGACCGCGCAAAGCTGCCGAAGATATTCCTCGTGAACTGGTTCCGCAAAAGTGCCGACGGACGTTGGCTTTGGCCCGGCTTCGGCGAGAACAGTCGCGTGCTAAAGTGGATTTATGAACGTGTCGAAGGCACGGGCAAAGCAGTCGAAACACCAATTGGTTATTTGCCCACGCCAGATGCGCTTGACTTGAGCGGGTTGAACTTGGCCAGTGAAGATGTTGCCGAGCTGTTGTCAGTTGACATAGACGGTTGGAAACGTGAGGTGGAAGCCGTGGCTGAATACTACAAGATATTTGGCACGCGGCTGCCTGAGCAATTGGACAAAGAGTTAACCCAGGCTGGGGTTCGGTTGACGCGCGCGACGTTGCTAAGTGCCGCTGCAAAAACCAAAAAATAATCCGCGCATACACCGGGCACGGCGATAGTCGTGCCCTGCGCATAGCTTTTGCAGTCGCCGTTTTACAGAGATTGCCGGCTGCGCAAAAAATTGAAACTGCGTGTTTTTTGCACAAACGCATGGTAACCTCCAGACCCGAAAGATGGCTGTAGTGAAACCATTTTCTGCTGTGCGGCCGCGCCCCGAGCTGGCTGCGCAGATTTCTGAACCGCCGTACGACGTGGTCAGCTCAGACGAAGCCCGCAGGCTCGCCGAAGGCAACCCACTGAGTTTCTTTCACGTGAGCAAGCCCGAGATTGATTTGCCGGAAGAACATGACCCGCGCGCACCGCAGGTTTACGAAGTGGGCGCGAAAAATTTCGCCCGGCTCATGTCTGGGGGCGCTTTGCAACAGGACCCGGCACGGCGCTTTTACTTGTATCGGCAGCAGATGGGAACACACTCGCAAGTCGGTATCGTTGCCACCGTCAGTTGCGCGGATTACATAAACGGCGTCATCAAACGACACGAGCTAACTCACAATGAGGTTGTGGAAGACCGCGCGAAACACATTGACACTTTGAACGCGCAAACCGGGCCGGCCTTTTTGATTTACAGGGCACGTGATGCTCTGGACGCACTTGTCGCGCAACATACAAGAAATAAACCGGAGATTGATTTCATCGCAAAAGACGGTGTCCGGCACAGCACTTGGACAATTGCAGAACCGGCTGTAATCCGGCTCATCGAAACCGAATTCGCCTCGGTGTCATCCATGTACATTGCCGACGGGCACCATCGCACCGCTGCAGCAGTTGCCATTTGGCAAAAACGCAAAGCCTCCGGCAACAGCGGCTTTATACTTGCGGTTTTGTTTCCGCACAACCAGGTACAGATTTTGCCGTACAACAGGGTGCTTAAAGACAACACTGGGTTGGCCGCCGCCGCCCTGCTTCAAAAACTTGCTGCAGCTTTTGATATTACCCCCGGTGACACGCCCAATCCGACGAGAAAACACGAGCTGTGCATGTATTTGGCGGGTCGGTGGTACAAACTAAATTTCAAGGCTGCGCTGGTTAACTCGGCTAATCCGTTCGAGCAACTTGATGTTGTACTGCTGCAGCGGCATGTGCTAGGTCCTGTCTTCGGCGTTGCAGAACGTGATACAAACGAGCGCATCAGGTTCATTGGCGGTGTACGCGGAACCAAAGAACTCGAACGACTGGTTGACACCGGCAAGTTCACCTGCGCGTTTTCGTTGTTCCCACCGAGTGTTGACGAGTTGATGCGGATTGCCGATCTTGGCCTGACGATGCCCCCAAAAAGCACCTGGTTCGAGCCGAAACTGCGTGACGGCTTGTTTTGCCATCTAATCTGAAATGAAGAGTGCCAGGCTCACACGATACGCATGGCTGTCAATTAGCGCTGCAATTGCCACAATGGCACTCAAAACTGTGGCGTTTATGGTGACAGGCTCGGTTGGGCTGTTATCGGACGCTGTTGAGTCTGTTGTTAATCTTGTCGGTGGCATAATGGCGCTGGCGATGTTGACAATTGCAGCCAGGCCGGCTGACGAAAACCACGCCTACGGCCACAGTAAAGCGGAGTATTTTTCCAGTGGACTTGAGGGCGGCCTGATCTTGGTGGCGGCAATTGGCATCGGCGCGGCGGCAATTTCACGGCTTTTGGCGCCGAAACCGTTGGCCGAGCTTGGCGTTGGTTTGGCAGTTTCAATTGTGGCGTCGCTTGTCAATCTCGGTGTTGCAATGTTGCTGCTGAAGGTTGGGCGCGAGCAAAATTCAATTACGCTTGAAGCAAATGCCAAACACCTGCTCACCGATGTGTTGACTTCAGCCGGTGTGGTATTGGCGGTTGGCGTAGTTGCGCTGACGGGCTGGCTTGTGCTCGACCCGATAATTGCACTTGTTGTTGCGGCAAACATTGTGCGGACGGGTGTTGGCATAGTTAAACGGTCGGTGTCGGGCCTGATGGACATTGTGTTGTCTGCGCCGGATCAAGCGGCCGTGCGGCGTGTACTGCAAAGCTATGAACAGCAGGGGGTACAATTCCACGAGCTGCGCACGCGCCAGGCCGGTGCGCAAAAGTTCGTTTCTGTGCATGTCCTTGTACCCGGTGCATGGACGGTTCACGAAGGCCATAAACTGCTTGATCAGATCGAAGCTGATATACGGCATGCATTGCCGGAGGCAGTTGTCTTCACACACCTCGAATCGCTTGATGACCCAGCATCCTGGGACGGAAAAGCGCCATGATACAGGTCTTGTGATGTTTGGCGCAAAACAGCCAGCTTGCTCCGGACATTTCACACGTATTTCGTAGCGCAGAGTGCCAAGTCTGCTATGTGCCTCCCTGTGCTCGGCTTGGCGCGACCAAGCGTCCGCACTGTTGAAACAGGCTTTTATACTTGCTTGCTCGATGGAGGGTTTAGGTGTAGCTATTACAAGCTTTTTTGGCGTAACGGTCTGGTGCAATGAACCGATGCAACGCAACACGCGCGCTTATGGCAATAGCAATTTCGCTTTTGCCAGAGCAATTGTTTGGGAACGGGATGCGGCTTGGTGGCCAGGACAGTTTCGCTGTGGCGCGTGGGGATGCATTTGTTGCCACGGCAGATAACGCGTCGGCAATCTGTTACAACCCGGCTGGTATCACGCAGCTCGATGGGCATAACTTACGCGGTACACTGGCCGGAATTTATTACAATCCGACATTCACACAGCCGAACTCGAGTGGCAAGTTCGAGATAGCGGAGAAAAATGCTGCTGCAGCAAGTTTCTTTTACTCGTACAGACGCGCTGACTCGCCTTTGAGCGTTGGTTTGGGTGTTTATGCGCCATTTGGCGGTGCACTGAAATGGCCGCAAGACACCGGGTTTAGGGCTGTTGCACTCGAGAGTTCGGTCCAATTTATCACTGCCAACCCGGTCTTGGCATTGAGACTGGCCGAAAATTTCTCGGTTGGTGCCGGGCTGACGGTTAACTATGCGCGCATTTATCTCGAGCAGGGGTTGTTGCGCAACTATCTGCCGCCGTACATCAACTATTTCAGGTTCACTGGCGACGGATTAAGTTCGGGGTACAACTTGGGTGTGCTGTGGCAACCACATTACAAGTTCTGGTTCGGTGCAGCATTTCGGAGTACTGTGCCTGTGACGTTTGATGGGAATGCCGAGTACGAACAGTTCGGTGCAGTGCCGTTCACACGGCGGGGCGCCCAAATGAAGCTGGATTTTCCACTCAGTACGGTTTTCGGTATATCTTTCAGGCCTACACCCGCATGGAACATCGAGTTTGATGCAGAATACACCGACTGGGACAGCTTTGGCGAAACCGTGATTCGACAAGCGCCACCCCAGGCGCCGTGGCCGGTTAAACAGAACATCGAGGTAAAGCTACACTGGCAATCCAGTTGGACATACAAGATCGGTGTGACGCGATATTTCAGTCGGGGTTGGCATGCCAGTGCAGGATATGTGTTCAGTGAAAATTCAGTACCTGATGAGTACTACACGCCGTTTGCGACTGATCTGGCCAGACACTTTTTTAGCTTTGGTATAGGGCACAAGGGCAGACGGCTCGATTTCGATTTCGCGTACCAGTTCGGGTACGGGCCTGACCATGTTGTAACCGGCAGCAAACCTTCTTCGACACCGGGCCGTATTGCGAACCAGAACGCAGATGGCACCTATGATTTTCAGTCGCACAGTTTGTTTGTGACACTGGGCTGGCATTTTTGAGTCGATGCCACGCTGCCACCAAAAATCCCGACTTTGCGTTGTTTTGTAGCTTGATCTTCGAGTCTGGCGCGTGGGACGTGTGGCGCGTCAGCCTGTGTGCTGCTCCGGTTTTTGCGTACGATTTGTAGTTTTGAGCTTGGGGGAAATCCCATGCGGAACTGGGTGGTTCGGCGACTGTTGGAAAGCCGGGTCACGGTCGTTCCGAGGAACGATGCGAAATCAGAAGGGAAGTACACCTGCCCGGCTCAACTTTTGAGTCCCGTGACGATGCGTACGCATCTGCCGCAGATAGTTGGGTGGGCCGGGTTTGCGCCGACGTCTGGTTCCCAATGCCAACACCGCGCGCATTTGGCGCCATCGGCTTTTTCAACAACTATAACGTCTGCGTCGGTGTGGTCGGTCTCGAGCAGCTCGATTGACGAGACATTTACAAGCTCTTGAAATACTGATTGGACAAGGCCGGCATTCTGGAGCTGTTTAACGGTGGGACCGGCAAGTTTAAGCTTTGCTTCGAGCGCTTTTCCAATGAGCTTTGCCTGACGAGCCTTTTCTAGCTCCGCTAGCACGCGCTCGCGCAGGTTGAACATGGCCGACCATGCGGCTTGCTCGGTTTCGGTCAAAGTGAATTCGCTTGGTGTCCACGTTGCAAGATGCACAGATTCGGTCTCGTGTCCTGGAACGAATTCCCACGCTTCGTCTGTGGTAAATACCAATATCGGCGCAAGCATCTTGCACAGACCCGTGACAAGCCTGTAGAGGGCGGTTTGGCTGGACCTGCGTCTGGGCGAGTCTGGTGCGTCGGTATATAGCCTGTCTTTGATCACGTCGTGGTAAATAGCAGAAAGCTCGACTGCAACGAACTGGCTGATGCGTTGGTAAACGCTGTGAAACTCGAAATTTTCGTATGCGCCAATGACCTCGCGTTCGAGTTTTGAAAACTCGGCTAGAATCCACCGGTCTAGCCACGTAAGTTGCGCATCCGGCACGGTGTGTTTGCCCGGGTCAAAGTCGTACAGGTTCGACAACTGATACCGCAACGCGTTGCGGATCAACCTGTACGTTTCAGCCACCTTGTTGATTCGTTCCTGGCTAACTACGATGTCGTTGCGAAAGTCCTGCGATGCAACCCAGAGCCGCAGCACGTCTGCCCCCCACTTGTTGACGTACGCATCTGCCGTTTGCGGTGTTTCGTAGCCGCCTTGTGCTTGTCGGCTTTTGGAAATCTTTTCGCGGTCCTCGTCAACCATGAACCCGTGTGTGAGCACGGTCTTGAACGGTGCAGCACCGTTTGCTGCCAGGGACAAAAGCAGCGATGACTGGAACCACCCACGGTGTTGGTCGCTGCCTTCGAGGTAAATGTCTGCCTGCCATGCACCATCTGCTTGGGTCGGAGCAGCACTTTGTGGCCTGGGTTGCTCGTGATCTGTGGCACGCCGCAGCTCAGCACGCCGCATTAAAACTGTGCGTGATGACGAGCCTGAATCAATCCAGACATCAAGTGTATCTGTGGATTTTCGAACCGGGTCAGGACCGGTCCAACCGACAGGCTTTACCAAAGACCATAGTTCAGCGGCGGATTTCTCGAACCAAATGTTCGACCCATGTTTTTCGACTAGATCGGCTGTGTTGCGGACAATCCGTGCATCGAGGATCGGTTTGCCGGCTGCGTCGTAGAAGGCTGGTATTGGCACACCCCAGGCACGCTGACGCGATATGCACCAGTCGGGGCGCGCTTTTACTGCGGCTTCGATTCGGCTTTTGCCCCAATCAGGTATCCATTGCACACGCTCGATCTCAGCCAGTGCAGCCTGCCGCAGTGTTTTGGTCGGGGCAGACTCGTTTGTGTTTTGCTGTTGTGTCGCGGTGTTGTGTTTGAGCTGTAGCGGATGATCAATCTCGATGAACCACTGGTCCATTGCGCGGAAGATGACGGGTGTTTTGCTCCGCCAGCAATGAGGGTAACTGTGCAGATAATCTTCGGCATGGAGCAGCACTTTTGCAGCTCGTAATGCCTCGAGCACGGCCTCGTTTGCCTCGCTTTTACCGTTGCGTTCGAGGATTGCCTTGCCGAGCATTTCCCTCGGCATTTGTTGTTCAATGGGCAAATCGTGTGTGTGAACGAATCTGCCGTCGTCGTCAACGGGCGAATAAATCGGCAGGCCGTACTCGAGCCCGAGCAGGTAGTCTTCGAGACCGTGGCCAGGCGCAATATGCACAAAGCCTGTGCCGGTCACATTATCAACGAACGGATCGCCGGCAATCAATTTGCCTGTGCGATTGCAAAATGGATGTCTGTACTCGAGTCCGTCGAGGTCCGGCCTGCCAAGCGCGCGTTCGACGGTGTAGTCTTTCCAACCACATTTTTCGGCTACGTTGGGCAGCAATGCAGCGGACAAAATGAATTTTTCGCTCCCGACCCTGACCAGTGAATAAGTGAAAGTCGAATTGTACGCCACCGCAAGGTTTGCCGGCAATGTCCATGGTGTAGTAGTCCAGATTAAAACCGATGTATCCGGATGGTTGACCAATGGGAATTTTACGTACACACTTGGGCTGATGTGATCTTTGTATTCGACCTCGGCTTCGGCAAGGGCCGTGCGGCATGGGATGCTCCAGTAAACCGGTTTTTTACCGCGATACACAAACCCGCGCTCGACAAGGTCGGCAAATAATCGCAGTTCATCAGCTTCGTATTGCCTGTCCAGTGTCAGATACGGGTTTTCCCAGTCGCCAAAGACGCCGAGCCGCTTGAATTGTGCGCGTTGAATATCAACGTACTTGAGCGCATACGCCTCGCATGCACGCCGGATTTCCTGGGGTGGGACAGTTTGTGCTTGGGCACCCGAAGTGTCCTGAGCGCCACGGGTTGAATCAGGGGCGTTCTGGCCGTTGCGGAGTTGTTGCGACACCTTGAATTCGATCGGCAGGCCGTGACAGTCCCAACCCGGCACAAACGGCGCGCAAAACCCGCGTAACGTTTTGTATTTGATGATGATGTCTTTGAGGACCTTGTTCAGCGCGGTGCCAATGTGCACGTCGCCATTTGCAAATGGCGGACCGTCGTGCAACACGAACTTCGGTGCGCCTGTGCGTGCAGCTTGGATTTTTTCGTACAGCCGGTCAGCTTCCCATTTCTTGAGCCGGCCAGGCTCGCGTCTGACAAGCTCGGCCTTCATTGGGAAGTCCGTGCGCGGCAAATTAAGTGTATGTTTGTAATCCATCACAGCTTCAGGGAACGTTGACAATAGCCGGCAGACCGCCGCGTGTCAACTGAGCTGACTCGGCTTTGCTCAACCTGAGCGCGGGGCAGGTCGAGTGTGACTTTACTGTGGCACCGCTGAAGGCGATCTGTACAGTGGCACAATCAAACCATGAACCGCACCGAAGGCGTTAGTGCGTACACCCGACCACTGGGCCGGACCGAAAAGGCTGGTCAACGGTTCGCCGCTCGTCAGTCTGCTGCACAGTTGCCATAACTCTAATTACGCGCACTCGACATGTCTGGCGCAGCAGCGCATGAAAACTGCCGGTCATTTATCGCATCAGAAACTCGTTACCCGCCCCAGTTATTCACAGCATTAAGCCCGGCGCACAGAGCCGCTTGTAGCTGCAACGTCGCTGCCAAATGGTTGAGCAACTACCAACACACCGAGCCTTTCAGGTCGGTCAAACACGCGTGCTGAGCATTTCGCGGCCCGCATCAAACGTACTCAGCCAATGGAGCAGTCATGGTGCTGCGCCCGAGTCGCCAGATCGGCTTTGGCACAAGACGCCTCGAACCTGACTTTGACGCTTTGCATCGAGCCTCGGCGCAATCAGACCTGTTCTGTTTGCTTTGGCCGTGGATTCAGTCGGGAACGATGCTCACGGCATGTTTGTGCATACTATGCGGAAAAACCGGTGCGTTACATCGGCAACTGGTTCCGCATAAACAGCCGAGTCGTTTGTAGCAACGATGATTTGGCGCAGCGTCCAGTCGGGGGCATCCAGACTGTCAGATGATTCAACCCTGTAGATTTTGTTTCGGACTGTTTCCCACGCAATCTGCACCTTGTTTGTCGGCACAAGCGCGATCGAGATAATCCTGAACTGTGTCACAGGCGGCTCGGTTGGTATGTACTCAAAGGCGCCAAGGTCGGGTCCAGTACCATAGTAGGGCAGGCCGACGTATGCACCTGCATCAATCAACCGGCTCCCAGGCGCGAGCCGTAGCAACGCATTACTGGCCAGACTGTAATCCGGGTTGCGCGGCGCCAACGCAAGTGAAATGTCCAAGCTCACGAAATCGGCTGCTGTGACATTGAAATGTTGCCAACTGTTTGAGATTTGAATGGTTGTCGGGTCGAGGTTGGTTGCCGTGCGCTCGAATGCAATGTTGTTGATCAGCAGGTTTGTCCCCACCAACGGCGTTTCGTAGAACGAGAAGTTGACCCTGTTACTGTAGCCGGTGCAGTTAACAATTGTCTGGCCGGCTTGTGAATGATTGTGATCGAAGCCCTTATTTGCGTTGCAAAAGGCGACGCAGTTGGTCAGGAAATGCCCGGCGCGTGTCCCGGCACCGCCGAGCTTAAATCCGTTGCCGTTGCCAGAAAAGTTCGTGCCTACACCCCACAGGTCGTACCCGTTGAGAAACGACCAGCAATTCGACAACACAACTGGATTGTTTGTGTTGTAGTAGAAATCCCAGCCGTCATCTGAGTTATGCCATGCGCGGCATCCGATAAACATGTTGCCCGGGCCACAGCCTGCCTTGGCGGCAAAACCGTCGCCGTTGTTCCCGCCACTTGCAGGTTGGAAATTCCGGTACGAATCGCAGTTCAAAATCAACGCATTTGTGCATCTTGCGCTCGTGCTGCCGAGGGCAAATCCGTCATTACCGCAATCGTGGACGATGCACCCCTCGATGATGTTTGACAATCCGCCGATGAATATGCCGTTATCCGGCGCATTACGTACCTCGAGACCCTTGACATGCCAGAAGTTGCGTCTGATATCCAATGCCTTGTCAGTGCCGCTCATACCCGAAAAATCCAATACGGGCAATTCACCGGGGTACGCCCATAACTTGATGTAGTTTGTTGCAGCGCCGTGTTTAGCTGGTTTGACCGGAGTCGTAAGCATGTAAAGACCGCCCCGGACATAAATTGTGTCGCCCGGTGCAAGTGCGGAATTAGTGACAGCCTTTTGTGGGGTAGCAAATGGTAACTCGAATGTGCCCGGGTTCGAATCGCTGCCGTTTGTTGCGACGTAATAAGTTGCCGCAACTGCCGCGGTTGCCGCGTTTAACGAAATCGCCAACTGAGCAATAAACCTTCTCATACTATGGCTCAATATGTTCACGTGCACCCAAGTCCGGTGCTGTGCCGTTGTAGGGCAACCCCACATCAACTCCGCGATCAATCAATTGACTGCCTGGCGCCGGCCTAGCGAATCCGTTGTTTGGGAGGCCGCCGTCCGGTTCACGCGGTGCAGCAGCGTCAGCAGCCGATACACTCACGAAATCGCTCGCACGCACTGTAATACCGAGGTTCCAACTGTTATTGATCTGAGTTGAGGTGCCTGTGATGTCAACCGGGGCCGGCCGGGTCGAGTTCCAATCGAGACAATTGATAAACACGTTACCGTTTTGCTCGAATTTGTACGGTCTGCCGCAGTTTAACGCCGCGCAATTCACCAGTGTGATCGGTGCGGTATTGTTGTTGTAGGCAAATCCGACGGTTGTACCCCATTTAAGGTCGAGTGCAATGCAATTTGTCAGAAAGATCGGGCAGTACGTGTTGTCGCCGCCGAGCTTGAATCCGTTGCCGTCGCCGCTAAACGAGCTGAACCCCCACAAGCTCGGGTCGCCGTTGTGCCATGTCCAGCAGTTCTCAATAACAATCGGGTGCTCGGTTTGGTAACAATCCCAGCCGTCGTCGCAGTTTTCCCAGGCGCGACACCCATAGAACCTGTTGCCCTTGCCTGCGTAGAGTTTGCAGGCGAACCCATCTGCATTTTCGTAACCTGTTGCCGGGTCAGCATTTCTGTATGAATCGCAATTGATGACGAGGTTGTACGCAGCCCAATGGTCCGGGTTCGGGTTGGTCGAGAACGTGTCCTTGTTCAGGCCGATCTGCAGACCGCTGTCGCCGTTGTGATGAAATACGCACTGGTCAAAGACAATATGGCTCCCCTCGCATTTGACGCCGTTGTCGGGTGCATAACAAATTTCAAGGCCCTTGATTATCCACCACGCTGCATTCGTTGTTACCTTGATCCCGCGCGCGGCAGCGCGTTCGTCTTCATTAGCAGGACGCCAATTCGAGTAATTCAACACAGGCTTTTCATCCAGATACGCCAAGATACGGATCGGGTTGTTTGACATGCCGGCTTTGTCCAGCACAACAGTTGCAGCGTAAAAGTAACTGCCACCGCGCATGTAAATGGTGTCGCCCGGCTCGGCAGCAGCAACCGCCACCGAAAGTGAATACAGCGGCGCGTCAATTGTGCCCGGGTTCAAGTCATTGCCGGTTGGTGAAACATAGATTGTCGAGGGAAACACTGATACAAACTGCGCTGTTACGGCCTTGTTTGTGTCAATGACAAGCGTTACCGGGTTATTTGTTCCGGTTAGTGCACCTGACCAAGCTGTAAATTCGGCATTTGTACCGGGCACAGCACTCAGTGTGACAACTGTACCCGGGTTGTAATATGCAAATGCATTGGTCGGCTCCAGCAGAACCGTGCCTCGACCTTGCACCGTTACCTTGAGCCTAAATTGTGGCGCGCCTGTGACCTGGAAGCAATCAATGTTGGCCAACCCAGCCGAGGTTAAAGCTGTCAACCGGACCGTGTTGCGACCGGCTTGGACCGGTATTTGATTTGAAACAACCTGCCACGATGTCCAACTACCGGTTTGGGGAAACGCCACCGAGCTGTTTACAACCGCACCGTTCACACGCAGTTCGGCTGAGCGATCGTCTGTTTTGCCATGCGCATACCGCACGTAAAGTGTTTCTGTGCCGGCTTGCTGAACGCCGAACTCGATCTCGATGTAACTGCCGGTTGCATTTTCAGTGTTAACGTAACCTGACCCTGTCCAGCCCGAATGATCCGTTTCAACTGTTCCGATAAAAACACCTTCTTCAGCTTGGATTGTCTGCTGCACCACACCACCCTGCGGCTGCGGATTGACTGTGAGCGTCGCGATCACACTCGTCGCGGCACCGTAATCGTTTGTCACCACGACAAAATAACCCCCGGCGTCATCGGTCTGTACGTTCGGCAAAACCAGTACTGCATTGGTTTTGTCAAGTAACATCGTTACCGTAGCGTTCGTGCTGAAGAACCACTGATAGCGCAACGGCGGAGTACCGGTTGCAGCCGCATCGAACGAAACTGTTTGCCCAACCACAGCGACCCGGTCTTGCGGTTGTCTCGTGATCAAGGGTGGAGTTGGCCCGGTGACAGTTAACACTGCTACTGCACTTGTGACTGCACCGGCAATATTGGTCACGACAACGTGGTAATTACCTGCGTTTTCGGGTTGGGCAGCCTCCAGCCGGAGCGTTGTGTTG
>Ga0078972_1010570_pt1 | contig 17137 bp, 13 predicted proteins | sample YelNatPaOPGAMG01_FD_67568 | JGI IMG/M metagenome (GOLD analysis project Ga0078972, IMG submission 67568) | Hot spring thermophilic microbial communities from Obsidian Pool, Yellowstone National Park, USA - OP-RAMG-01 (SPADES assembly) (version 2) | ecosystem: Environmental > Aquatic > Thermal...
CGAATACGTTGTCTCCCGCACCATAGAAGCCCTCAACCACCACGGCAAGCCGCTCAAAGGCAGCAAAATCCTGGTCATCGGCCTGGCTTACAAAGCCGACGTGGATGACGAGCGCGAGTCACCCTCCTACTACCTGATGGACCTGCTGGCTAAATACGGTGCCGAGGTTTCATACTACGACCCTTACATCCCGGTGATTAAGCCCACCCGCGAGCATTCCCACTGGGCGGGCACCAAGTCCGTCACCTGGGACGAGCCAACCATCTCCAGCTTTGATGCCTGCATCATCTCCACCGCCCACAAAGTGATTAACTGGGAAGAACTGGCTAAGTGGAGCAGGTGCATCATTGATACGAGGAATGCGATGGGTAAAATTACTAATATTGAGCTAAATAAAGTTTGGAAATCTTAATGTATAGCTGTATGGGTTTATGCTGTGATTTATAAGCCCAGATAGACCATTGTTTTAATATTTAATATTTGCTCTTTTTAAAAAAATCAAATGACGAAAGGAAGCTAAAATGAAGGCAGTGATTCTTGCTGCTGGCTTAGGAACTAGGCTTATTTCTTTAACAAGAGAGAAACCAAAATGCCTAATAAGAGTAGCGGGGAAAAGTATTCTTGATTATCAGATAGATGCTTATTATAAAGCAGGCATACAAGAAATTGTTATCGTAGGTGGATATAAGATAAATATGATAAAAGAACATATAAAAAAATATAAAAGACCCAAAATAAAGATTTTATACAACAAAGACTTTAATATAACAAATAACATGTATTCCTTTTATTTAGCTAGAAAAGAAATAGAAGGACAAGAAATAATTGTAAGTAATGGCGATGTAGTTTTCGACCCGAGCATAATTTATGATTTGGTTCATAGCGATGAAAAAGATTTAATCGCATGTGATAAAGGCTCTTATAATGATGAATCAATGAAAATTATTGTTGGCCCGGAGGGTTACGTATCAGATATAAGCAAAAAGATTTCTAAGGAAGTTGCATATGGAAATTCAATTGACCTATATAAATTTTCTCAACGTTCATGTTCTCTACTTCTTAAAGAGGCCTCAAAAATTATCGAAAAAGAGCATAACATGAAAGATTGGTTTGAGATAGTCTTGCAGAGGCTTTTAATAGGGAGCCTTCTTAAAATGAGGCCTTTTGATATTAATAAAAGACCATGGACCGAGATTGATAATATTGAGGATTTGCTCGAGGCTGATCTTCTTTTTAATTCCCTTGGTTCATTAAATAATAAAAAATTATTTTTTATAGACTTAGATGGTACTGTTTATTTAGGAGATAAACCTATAAATGGGGCGAAAAAGTTTATTGAAAAGCTAAGAAAATTAAATAAAATTATTTATTTTCTTTCGAACAATTCCTCAAAATCGAAAGATGATTATGTAAGAAAAATGAATAAGATGGGGATAAGAGTTAATAAAGATGAAATTGTTTTATCGACTGATGGCGTGATTAAATTCCTTTTAGATGAAAAAATAAAAGATATTTATGTTATTGGGACAAGATCAATGAAGAAGAGTTTTAAGGAGGCAGGATTTAATATAGATTCTAGAAGACCTAAATATATAGTACTTGGCTACGACACAGAAATTACATATGAAAAAATAAGTAGAGCAGCCATATTAATGCAGAAAAAGGTTCCGCTAATAGCTACTCATTGCGACTTAGTATGCCCATCTAAAAATGGGCCTATTCCAGACATAGGATCTATATTGGCTATGCTAAAAAAAGCAACAAATATTGAACCTGGAAAAATATTTGGCAAACCAAATAAAGAAATGGTGCTACATATATTAAAAAAACATAATTTGCATAGTGATGATTGTGTATTGATTGGAGATCGGCTTTACACTGATATGAAATTGGCGGAGAGAATAGGATGTTCGTTTATATGTGTGCTTAGCGGAGAAACAAAAAGAGAGGATATTGAAAACTCTAATTATTGGCCAGATCTTGTGGTGAAAAATTTAGGAGATTTAATAAATTTATTTTAAATGAATAAATTGTTCAACGTCTCAATACTAGGCTTAGGGAATTTTGGCTACGCTCTCCTTAAGCATCTGAGCAAGAAGCAGGAGTCTGCAGGCAATTTTTTGCTCTATGGGTTTGATAATAACAAAGAGTTAATTGATTATCTTAGATCCGAGAGGAGACATTTATATCATCATAAATATGTTTCTATAAACGGCAATATAATATTTGCAGATAATTTAAAAGAATTGATTAGAGTTGCGGATATCTTAATCTTGGCTGTTCCTTCCGATTCTATCCGCGATATAATTATTGAAATGAAGAACTATATTAGAAAAGAACTGATCATTCTAAATACAGCTAAAGCCTTAGACAACACAACAGGCCAAAGACTTTCAGTGGTGATAAAGGAGTTACTTGGGGAAGTATCTCAATATGTTCAACTGGCAATGCTTGCAGGAGGAACTATAGCGAGTGATTTATTTGGACATGAGCCTTTGGGAGTAGACATTGCCAGTGAAAATAGAGATATTTTACCTATCCTTAAGGAGTTATTTTCTACAAATAACCTTAATGTATATATTACAGATGATCTGGCGGGCGTAGAGTATGCGGCGGCTTTTAAGAATGTTATTGCAATATTAGCTGGCATAATAAATGGTTTAGGATTTTCATATGGTTCAGAGACGCACATTATTTCAAGAGCAGCAGGAGAGGTAAAGCGGTTAGTAGTCAATAGATTAGGTGGGAAAAGAGAAACATTTTCAATGGAAACTCAATGCTGGGGTAACGATTTATGGATGAGTTGTACAGGCAATACGCGAAATCGTGAATTTGGGGTCTTAATTGGTAAGGGCTTAAGCGCAGAAGAGGCACTTAATCGAATGAAAGAACAGAATAAAACCTTTCCTTCTTCAAATAAATAAAAATGCATAAAATATTCAAGAAATTGAAATCAGCAATTTATTTATTGAAACTATTCCCGTTATATTTTTTATATTTTGTTTCAAGATATTTCCCAAGAGATAATAAAATCTGGATATTTGGCAGTTATAATGACTCCTTTATTGACAATTCAAAATATCTTTTTTGGTATGTTTCTGATAATCATTCCGATATTAGAGCAATATGGATAACAGGTAGTTCAAATATTTTGCAATCATTAAGAATAAAAGGGTATAAGGCTTTTAAAAGATGGTCATTAAAAGGATTGTGGTATTGCCTAAGAGGGAAGGTATATATTTATTCCCGCTACAGTTGTGATATAAATTATTGGACATCTGCGGGAGCTATTAGGATAAACTTGTGGCATGGGATTCCTCTAAAAAGGATCGAGTATGATATTAAGGTGGGCAAGTTATACAGGTTATATAATTCTAGGTGGACGATCATATATAGATTTATTTGGCCCAGTAAATTTCAGAAGCCACATTATTTGTTGTCTACTTCAGCAATGGTTGGAGATATTTTTAGCGGAGCATTCAAAATACCAAAATCAAAAATAATAAACTTGGGTTACCCTAGATGTGATCATTTTTTTTGGACAAAAGAAGAACTTATTAAATACGTAAGCCTGAAATCGCCTGAATTATTAAATCTTATATATACTTTATCAAGTTTTAAAAAAGCTTTAATTTATATGCCCACCTTTCGTGAAAATTACAAAAACGATTTAAGAGAATACATTGATCTTGAAGATTTAAATGCCCTATTGAAAGAAAAACATTTCCTCCTTTTTATTAAACAACATCCGAATCTCAGAATAGAATATAAAAATGAATTCTCTAATATAATTTTTTTATCCAATGATTTTGATGTGTATATGTTACTTCCATTTATTGAAATTCTTATAACTGATTATTCATCAGTGATGTTTGATTTTATATTGCTCCACAAACCGGTCATATTACTTATGCATGACTTAGAAAAATATAGAAAGTCAGAAAGGGGGTTTTATTTTGAACCCGAGGAGATTGGTTTTGTTGTCTGTAGAAATTATCTGGAATTAAAAAAAATAATAGATTGCGAGTCTGTTGAATGTAAGGCTTCAGAAGAAGGAAAATACTTCTCGTTATGGGAAGGGTTTGATGGCAAATCTTCTCAAAAACTGGCAGAATTTATAAAGAGATTGTTATATTCCAATTAAAAAGAAAAGGTTTTGAATAATTGAAGAAAAGTATTAAGACAACATCAAATATAAAATCTTAATTATTAATTCAGAGACGGAGATGGAGCGAGCATTAATATAAAGAATCAAAGAATGATATCGCTAGGTCAAAAATGCAACTTAAACAAGCCTCTTTATTGCCCAAATAATGGCGATAAGTTCATAATGAAAAAATATATTAAATTTATCACTAGAGGCTTTGATATTTTCCGTGTAGAATTTTGGTTGTTATTAGGATATTGTCTGTTCTTAGTAATCCCTATTTTTAACATTCATGATCTACCGATAAATTATGAACTATTTATAATATTAGGTTTTATAGAACTTATTTTTATTTTTAAGGTATGGAATATAACAGAAAGAAAAAAGGATGAGCAGGCTAATAAAAAGCTCTATATTGAACGATATATATATAAATTTGCATTTATTTTTTGTCTTATATTTATAACTTATAGCATCGTTGCTTTTTTATTAAAAGGGGGGATATCTGCTATTTATAATAATTGGTTTAAAGAAGCTAGTGTTGAATTGGGATTATATAAAACACAAACAGCCTATTATACCTATGGGTCAACAACGGTTTTTTTAGAAGACTTATTATTAAGAATATTTAGAAATTGGTTTTTATTGCTTTGGGGAGTTGTTTTTTTATGTAGGAAAACCACGGCAATTGCGTTATGGTCACTGTATCTATTAACAAATTTTGTCGAATATCATGGCAGATTCGTTTTACTTAGCTATATTTTCATACCTTTATTGTGTTATATCTTAGTTAATAATAAAAGGGTCACATTATTTCGGGCGGTCAAGTATTTTATCATTATTGCTTTGTTCATTTTTGTCATGTTACCCTTCTTAACAAAATTAAGGGAAGCGAGGGTTGGAGAAAATAATAGCGTGAGCTTGAAAGAAAACTATCAGGAGATGTTGGATAATTTTTCGTACCCCTTAATGAACGCAACTTTTCTGATCAAATCTAGTTTATTTTCAGATCCGAGTTATTATTTTAAACTTTTAGTAACGAAGCCGATACCTTTACTGATTTGGAAAGGAAGGCCAATATATAATTTTAATTATGAAGTGACGCAGCTCTTGACTGGAGAAAAAATAGGTCCCTCCCGGCCAATTTCAGTGTATACAATTTTTGGAGAAGGATGGTTTTTTTTCATGGGCGGGCACGGATTTTTAATTATCTTGGGTTTATACGTATTAATGGCGAAAACGATAGAGAAGGCTATCCGACGGCATAAATATATTTTTTCGGCTTATTATATTTACTTTTTAATTAATACTGCGTTCTATTTCTATGATAATTATATTGATTATTTTGGCTTTATAATAAACTTATTTATCCCTTTTTTATTATTTAATGCTTTATGGATGCTATTGAGAAGAGCAAAAAGAAATAAATATTCATGAGATGTGTATTAAAATAACTTATATAACGCCATTTGATCTATTTGGAATTGGCACCGGAGCTATGTCTTCTATAAAAATTTTAATTATTCTTATTTAGATGAAAATCAGGTCAAGAATAGATTATATTAAGGTATATGGAATGAAAAAGAGAGACATAAGGGGAAACTGGCTAATGTATAAAAATAATGTTACCTTCTGTGAAAAAAAAAGAAAATGGATTAAAATGCTCCCCATGAACTGGACAGGGCAATAAGGTGCAAAATGGCCTGCCATAACTTCAAAGGAGGTATGGTAAAATGGCCATTATGAAAAGACAATAGTATCAGGCAGCGTTTAATGCTAAGGTGGCACTGGAGGGGGTCAAAGGTGAGAAGACCGTGGCCCAGATAGCCAGTGAATTTGGGGTTCATCCCAACCAGGTTCGGAAGTGGAAAGATCATTTACTGAGCATGTTGCCTGAGCTATTTTCAGATCAGAGGAAGAAGCGGAAAGAGGATCGGGATGAGCTGGAGGCAGCGCTATTTCGTCAGATTGGTCGTCTACGGGTAGAGAATGAGTAGCTTAAAAAAAATTTCAGCAGCTTAAGTTGTGGAGAAGAAGGAGTTGGTGGAGAGAGATAACGAGGCGATAGCAGTGGCCCGGCAGTGCGAGCTGCTAAGGCTATCCAGGTCCTCTTATTATTACAGTTCGACTATAACCTTGAGCTGATGCGGCTTTTAGACGAGCAGTATACGAAAGTGCCATTTTATGGGGTAAGGAGGCTGACGGCCTGGTTAAGGGCTCTTGGCTATATAGTGAACTCGAAGCGGGTCAGGGTGCTGATGAGGCGGATGGCGCTTCAGGCTATTTATCCCAATAAGAGGAGAAGTTTTTCCTTACCCGGGTTTAATAAGAAAAGGCATAATAGCATTTGGTGATATTAAGATTATTTCTAAAATAACTTTTGTGGGGGCTACATTAATGGTAAATTCATTGCAGGCCATCGGAGTAGCCATATCATTTATGTTCGCAGAGATTTTGGTAGCGCTTCTGTCCTTTCATTATTTAAAAAGGTTAAACCTATGGAGTGGCTTAAAAAATTAATTAAGAAAAAAATAATTGGTTTAGCATATCATATTTTGGAGGAAGATGCTAAAAATATAGATAGAGCACTTCAAAAAAAGGCCCTTGAATCAACGGTTAATTTTATTTTGAATGAAAAACGATTAATAAAAAGTAGAGTTTTTGAGAATAAATATGAGCTTTTAAAATACTCAATTTCACACATCACGTTAGACGGTCTTATAATTGAATTTGGGATATATAAAGGAGAGACGATAAGTTTTATAGCAAACTTACTCCAAAATAAACAAATTTATGGTTTTGATAGTTTTGAAGGTTTGCCTGAAACATGGAGGTATAATTTTTATAAAGGTACTTTCAAGTTAGATAATCTACCTAAGATAAAAGAAAATGTTGTATTAGTAAAGGGATGGTTTGAAAAAACTTTGCCGGAATTCATTGAGAAACATCGCAATATACCAGCGAGCTTTATACACATAGACTGCGATTTATATAGTTCTACCAAGACAATTTTTAATTATTTGAAAAATAATATAGTTGCAGGAACGGTAATAGTTTTTGATGAATTCTTCAATTATATTGGATGGGAAGAGGGAGAGTTTAAAGCTTTTAATGAATTTATTAATGAAAATAATGTAGAATTTGAATGGCTTGGATTTGTAATTAAGAATGAACAGGTGGGGCTAAAAATCACTAGAATTAAAAGAGGGTAAAATTGTTTAACTACATCATAATTGGAGCAGGATTTTCTGGCTGCGTTTTAGCAGAAAGAATAGCAAATATTTTAAATCAAAAAGTGTTAATTATTGAAAAGAGAAGCCATATCGGTGGAAACTGTTATGATTACAAAGATGAAAATAATATAGTGGTTCATAAATATGGACCGCATTTGTTCCATACAGATTACAAAGATGTTTACGATTATTTGTCAAATTTTACAGAGTGGCAGTTATATCAGCATAAAGTATTAGCACTTATTGACGGTAAAAAAGTACCCATTCCATTTAACTTAAATACACTTTATGAAGTTTTCCCAAAAAGTTTAGCAGAAAAGTTAGAAAACAAAATTACTAAAAAATTTCAATATAACTCAAAAGTGCCTATTTTAGATTTATTAAAGGAGGAAGATACAGATTTAAAGTTCTTAGCAAATTATGTTTATGATAAAGTATTTAAAAACTATACAGCAAAACAATGGGGATTAAAACCTGAAGATATCGATCCACAAGTTACTGCAAGAGTTCCAATATACATTAGCAGAGATAATAGGTACTTTACAGATAAATATCAAGTTATACCAAAAGAAGGATATACAAAAATATTTGAAAAAATGTTAAACCATCCAAATATAAAAATTATGCTCAATACGGATTTTAAAGAGACGATCGATATAGATTATGAAAATAAGAAAATATTCTTTTTGGGGCAAGAATTGAAGGGAAAGTTAATATTCACAGGTATGATAGATGAATTATTTAATTTTAAATATGGATATTTACCATATAGAAGCCTAGATTTAAAATTTGAAACTATTGATGAAGAGTACTATCAAGAGGCACCTGTAATAAACTATCCAAACGATTATGATTTTACAAGAATAACAGAGTTTAAATATATTCATCCTATAAAATCTGATAAATCTACCATATTAATGGAATATCCAAAAAATTATGAACCAAATAAAGATATTCCATACTATCCTGTATTTAAAAAAGAAAATCAAGAGCTTTATAATAGGTATAAAGAAGAGGCCGGAAAATTTAATAGTCTAATTCTTATTGGCAGATTAGCTGATTATAAATATTATGATATGGATGATGCTATAAAAAGAGCCTTAGAAGTATTTGAGGAGAGAGTTAAATGAGCGATAGTGTTTGTGCAGTTGTCGTTACGTATAATAGAAAAAATCTATTAATGGAATGCCTAGAAGCTTTACAGAGACAAACGAGGCCTATACAGGGGATTTACTTAATAGATAATGCTTCAAGTGATGAAACTCCGGAGTTATTATTAGAGAAAAATTATATAACTGAATTGCCACCTCAAAGATTGGAAGAACCTTGGGAAAAAGAATTAAGAATCCCTAACTTTACAGATGGAAACTATATAAAATTGCATTATGTAAGGATGCATAGGAACTCGGGGGGAGCAGGTGGGTTTTATGAAGGGGTTAAGAGGGGATACGAAAGGGGATATGATTGGTTGTGGCTAATGGATGATGATGCAGAGGCAAAGCCTGATGCATTAGAAAAATTGTTTATATATAAAAAGGAAGGCCTATGTTTATGCCCATTAATAATTGGGCATGACGGCAAATATCAATTCTATCATCACAAAATAGTAAATAAAATAATTATGCTAGATAATCCCATTAATAATAATATAGAGAAAATAAAAGAAATATCTAAAATAGATTCTAATGCCTTCGTGGGACCTTTGATAAATAGAAAAATAATAGGTAAAGTAGGATTTCCTATCAAAGAAATGTTCATTTGGGGAGATGATCTTGAATATATATACAGAATAAGCAGAAGTTTTAAAGTTTATCTTATTAAAGAATCAATTATGTTGCATAAAGATCTTAATATGGGAATAAATAAAAGATTAAAAGAATCTCAAAGATGGAAGTTATATTATTATTTTAGGAATAAAATAATTTTTATAAAAAAGTTTTGTCCTTTCAACTTATTATCTTATCTTTTCTTCTTATATAGAGCTTCGCGAACAGCTACGAGCTTAATTTTAATAGACAGAGACTTTAAAAATGCTATTCTGCCATTCAAAGGAATTATAAGTGGATTAAAAATAAGGGTTTCATAGAAATAATGTATGTTTTTGGTTAATGAAATTTAACAATGGTGAAATGCTCCCCAAAAACTGTACAGGGCAATAAGGTGCAAAATGGCCTGCCATAACTTCAAAGGAGGTATGGTAAAATGGCCATTATAAAAAGACAAGAGAATTAGTCAGAGCTATTTCGTCAGATTGGTCGACTTCAGTTAGAGAATGAGTAGCTTAAACAAAAATTTCAGCAGCTTGAGTTGTGGAGAAGAAGGAGTTAGTGGAGAGAGATAACGAGGCGATAGCAGGGCCAGGGCGGTGCGAGCTTCTAGGACTATCCAGGTCCTCTTATTATTACAGTTCGACTCGTGATGATGAGTATAACCTTGCGCTGATGCGGCTTTTAGACGAGCAGTATACGAAGGCACCGTTTTATGGGGTAAGGAGACCGGCGGCCTAGTTAGGGGCTCAGGGCTATATAGTGAACCCGAAGCGGGTCAGAGTGCTGATGCGGCGGTTGGTACTTCAGGCTATTTTCCCCATAAGAGGAGTTTCCCCTTACCAGGGTTTAATAAGAAAATGGTATTTTTTTTCAAAAACGCTGAGAGGCTACATCAGGGCCTGGGATATCACACGCCCCACGAGTTATACTTTTGACATATAGCCAGTAAATCTGATGAGCTGGATTATTTTAATGATTAGAGCAGTAAGACAGGCAGGTCAAAAATGCACCTTGAACAAGCCTCTTCACTATCCAAATAATGGGGATCACCTCTTGATTAAAATGTCAGTCATGATCATGCACAAATTGGACTTATTCTTATAATAATCTTTGAAATCAAAATAGACTTAATATTAAATATCTGATTTAAAGTATTTAAAAATGATATTGATATAAAAAATAGTATCGTAATAGCTATAATCAAAATGCGGAATATAGTTTATATAACGCCATTTGATATATTTGGATATGGAGGTGGGGCTATTGGAAGTAAAAAATTCATTGCGCCGCTTCTTAGCTTATTTGAAAAAAAAGAAATAGATAATTTATATATCATTACTTTTAATAAAAAGATGGGCTTTATGCCTATTAATAATCAATATTCGAACATTATAACTTATATAAATAAAAAGAAAATTGATCCAATTGTCTCCAGATTACTTTGTAGGAGGTCTGCTTTTGACATTTATGCAAACAAAATAATAAAGTTGGTTAGCTCGGTAAACCCGAACATAATTATATTTCAGTCTTCTATAACCGGATACATCTCAGACAGAATATATAAGTATTATAAAGATAGGTCTTCTAACCTTTATATTATTCAGAACTTTGATAATTTTGAATTTAAGCTGGTAAGAGAAGCGATAAAAAGCTCATTATTGAGGAAGATAGAACTTTTTCTTTGTTATAAATATGAAAAAATAGCTCTTGAAAGAGCAAATACCTGCATTTTTTTAAGAGAAGAAGAAGGTAACGAAATATTTACTTTTTATGGTATCAAGAAGCCATATTATATATTGCCTTTTTATTATGGAGAGCCTGATATGAATCAAGTTGATTTGGATATAAATTATAACAGGAAGCTAAGATTTATTTTTACAGGATCGCTTAACTTTTTTCCAAACGAAGAAGCTATCGATTTCATTATAAATAATTTTTATAAAATTAAATATTTATCTGAAAAATTTAATTTAGATATCAATTTAATTATAGCAGGAGGATTCCCAAGCAAAAAATTATTAAAGAAAATAAATAAAATACCAGATATAAAAACATTTATTAATCCTTCATCGATTCAAATGGCAGAACTTTTAACCGAAGCTGATTTATTTATATCACCAGTTTTTTCAGGAGCTGGAATGAAGACTAAAGTTATAGAAGCGCTTTATTATGGTCTTCCAATTATTGCAAGTGAAACATCTCTAAAAGGCTATGAAGAGTTAAGGTCGTATTATGGAAAATATATTTTTAAATTTAGAGATAGAGATTCCGAAGATTTTATTAATAATATAGAAAAGGCTTTATTGAATTATGAAATCAAAGATAAGATTAAAATAAAAAAAACCATTAAAAAGATATATACAAATCATTATAATATTAACCGATTTATGAACGTACTCAGAGAGATAATTCAAAATGTTTAAAATTTAAAGGAATAATGTTGAAAGTTGGAATTGTATCTTTAAAATTTAATCCAGGTCATTTATCCCTAATGAGAGGTTATTATTTTTTAATAAGAGCGATCGGAGCAGATCCAGAATTAGTTTTAACAAAAAAATATAGTGTATTTAGTGAAAGTATGAAAGGTTTAAAAGTTGTTTATTTAGAAGATAAGCATAAAAAAAATATTAATAAATTGTTTTACAATGTATCTATAATATGCAACCCAAGTATTTACAATATAAATTATTTAATTTATTCAAAAAAAATAAATTCAAAGTCAATATACCTTTATCATGAGCCTTTTGATAGTTTCAATAATTATTTAAAAGAAGGAATTAGACAAATGATAAAGGGGGTTATCGCTAATATTGTATCAAAATTGACTCTAAGTAAAGTAGATCTTGTAATTGTCCCTTCGAAATATGCTTATGAACTTTATAAAAAACAAGATATAAAAATAAATAAAAATGTTATCATTATTCCATTGATATTTGATGATGAAAAAATCGGTTTGCTTGATATTAATAAAAAAATATATTTTTCATTTATTGGAAATGCAATAAAGGCCCATGGTTTCGACATATTTTTAGAATTAATAAAGTATATATATAAGAGAGGATATGATATAAAATTCCAGATATCAACAAGAAATGATCTAACAAAGATTATCAAAAAAGAAAAAATAATAGATGAAATGGTAAAATCTGGATACTTGAAAATTATGCATGGAAGACCTTTATCAAACGAAGAGATAAATAATGCGTATGATAAGAGTTTTTGTGTGTGGAATGGATATCGAAGATCAACCCAAAGCGGCGTATTGCCAAAAGCCTTTATGTTTGGGGCTCCGGTAATATCTTCATATATCGGGAGTTTTAGTGAATTTATAACCCACGGCTATAATGGATATTTTTTACATAAATATAATGAAAATGAAGTATTATTTTTGATTTCAAAAATATTATCAAATCTAAATGAGTTATCTGAAAACGCCAGGAAAAGTTTTTTCAAGTATTTTTATTGGGAAAATTATATTAATGAAGCTAGAAGATCTTTCGTTATAGTTACAGGGAAATAAAAATAAATTCTATGGCTCTTCTGATATTTTAATGGGTGAGCGATTGGGATAAAATGACTCTGAAAGGATCAGAGTCATGGAAAATAGAGAACTTTACCGTCATGTTTTGGAGCTTGAGAAAGCGTGGCAAGTGGGCAGGGCCCAGTTGGACGTGCGACAGGAACGGGTGGATATTTGGGCCGTCTATGAAGAAGGACAAAGTTGGTCGTATCCCGAGCGTGGAATTAATCTTTCGGTGTATGATCATGTGCCCGGGCTAGCTTGGCCGCGCCTGGACACGTGCCAGTCCAAGGGGTTTATTGATGCCAGAATTCCCAAGATGGAGTGTCCGACTCATGAAGTGAGATAGGTGGAGGTAAGCGGGTCGGAAGAACATTAGCAATTTATGGCGCCTTTTGGGCTGTTGGCCATTCTAGTATTGAAGGAAAATAACATTAAGAGGGCAGGGAAAATTTTATCGATCGGTTAGGACGAGGCCTGGCAGGTTTTGGCCCAAGCTGAAGCACGAGGGAAATAAGACCAAATTGCGGCGGCCGCCCAAAAAAAATGGAATTATATGAGAAATCGCCGAGCAAGGGTAAAACTATCTGACAATTGTCTACATCTTTAAAGCAGCGACTATAGAGAATATGGAGGACAACCTACGGAAGAAGAGCCTGGGCAGCTATTTTTACCAGTAGAAGCCTGGGAAAAGGACGAAGATCAAGGCAAACGCGATGGATATCTTTGACCCGTATTTGGCGTCGATCCGAGAGCATGCGCCCCAAACCGGAGAGAAGGTTGTTTTTGACCGCTACCATCTGATGACGAACATAGGTGAAGGCGGTCGATAGCGTCCGGAAGGAAGAGCATCGGGAGGCGAGGGAAGAAGGTCGGGATTTTTTGATATGGAAAAAGTATATTTGGAAGTATTCGTGAGAAAACCAGTTGGAGAGGAGATGAGAGGAGTTTTTTCGGTTGAGGAAGAAGCTATTGAGGACAACCCGTGCTTGGGTTAATAAAGAAAGCCTGAAGGATCTTTGTACTTACCGGTCGTCGGCTTGAGTTCGAAAACACTTCTGGACCTGGTATGGAGGGGCAAATAGTTCCCGGGTGAGGTCTGTTAGGGCCGTAACAAGAATGTTCGGCAAGTATTTTCAAAACATTATGACCTTCTTTAAGTCCCGGAACACGGACGATGTCAGCGAAGTGTTGGACCCGACCATTCAAAGGATTAAAAAAAAGCCTGCGGCTTTCGAAACCGAGAATATTTTAAAATAGCTATCTACTTCCATTATTACGGGTTAGGCCTTTATCCTGGTACCCATTAAAATATCTGGTGAACCCATCTTTTTAATTAATTGAACATATGTATATAAAAATTGCTTTAATAACTAATAGCGTAAGTGGACTTTTAGGTTTTCGGAAAGATTTGATAAATGTATTAAATGATAAAGGCGCAGTCGTTCTTGGATATGCGCCTGATATATCAAAAAACGATATAACAAATTTAACAAAATTTGGTGTAAAACCAATAAAATATCTGCTAAACAGAAGTAGCATAAATCCTTTTTTCGAATTTATTAGTATAATATCTTTAATTAAATTAATTAAAAAGGAAAAGCCTCACATTGTCTTTTGTTTTCAAATAAAGCCCGCTATCTATGGATCAATCGCAGCGATTCTTTGTCGTACAGAGAAGATTTATGTAATGATTGAGGGCCTTGGATATTTATTTACAGAAAATAATTTAAAAACCAAGATAATTAGAGGGATAACAATCGCCTTATTTAAAATTTTGTTAACTAGGGTAAAAAAAGTATTTTTTTTAAATCAGGATGATAGGAAAGAATTTATAAAAAACAGAATAATTAAGCCAGATAAATCGATTGTTTTAGGTGGCATTGGCGTCGATTTAGATGAATGGAAATGTATAAATAAAAAAGAATCAAATATATCTTTTATATTTATAGGAAGATTATTAAAAGCAAAAGGAATTATGGAATTCTTAAGGGCTGCAGAAATTATTAAGTCACGCTATCCTTCCACCAAATTTATTGTTCTCGGCGATGTCGATTCAAATCCGGGCTCAATAAAAAAAGAAGATATTCTATTATATGTAAAAAAAGGAATTATTGAATGGCCTGGATTTGTAGATGTAAAGCCATGGTTATCCAAAAATAGTGTTTTTGTTTTGCCTTCTTATTATAGAGAGGGGATTCCTCGCAGTACACAAGAGGCTATGGCTATGGGATGTCCTGTAATTACAACAAATTCAATAGGATGCCGAGATACTGTAATAAATGGGCTTAATGGGTACCTTGTCCCGCCCAAAAATGAGGTTGCTTTGGCAGCAGCAATGGAAAAGTTCATTTTGCATCCTGAAATAATTGAACCCATGGGAAGGGAGAGTCGCCTTTTAGCAGAAAAAAAGTTTGATGTGAAAAAAATAAACAAGATTATTATGAAAGAAATTGGATTGGGTTAAAAGATTAAACATTTCAAATATATAATAAAAAAGATATGTCTCGCCTTTTATTATCCAATTGAATTTTTAATAATGAAAAATAAGTTAATTAAGCGATTTTTTGATATAACTATTGCACATATTTTATTTATTATAATTTTGCCTCTGATAGCCATTATTTATATGATAGTTTTAATAGGTTTGTGGAAGCCTGCTATTTTTAAGCAAGCTCGGCCAGGTTTATATGGGAGGCCTTATAACATTTATAAATTTAGGACTATGCGCAACTTAAAAGATAGAAATGGAAACCTGCTCACCGATGATAAGAGGCTCACAGGCTTTAGAAAGTTCTTGATAAGAGCATCCCTATATGAATTACCTGTGTTATGGAATGTATTAAAAGGGAATATGAGTCTTGTAGGGCCGAGGCCATTGCTTATAAAGTACTTGGATAGATATACACCTGAACAGGCAAGAGGGCATGAGGTTAAGCCAGGAATAACAGGATGGGCGCAAATTAACGGAAGGAATGCTATCTCTTAGGAAGAAATATTTAAATTAGACGTGTGGTATATAGATAATTGGAATATTCTTCTTGATATTGATTTTAAAATCATTTTTCTAACAATATTTAAAATATTAAAGGGCGAGGGCATAAGCGCTGAAGGCCATGTTAATATGTCTGAATTCAAGGAACAACGAAGTGGTAATTAGATGCCAAAAGGGCTTGTAGTATTAGGAGCTGGCGGCCTTGCCAAAGTTGTGATTTCTGCTCTAAAAAAACTAATTATTAATATTCTGGCTATATTAGATGACGACAGGCAAAAAATGAAGAAAAGATATATTTAGGAATAAGGCTTTCTGGCCCCAAAGAGAAAATAAAGTTAGGAAATTTTAATCCGGCTGTTATTGCCAAATGATAAATATTCAAAAGGCGAAAGACAAAAGGATGATATTTTGTTATTGCGAAGGGTGAGCCGGCTGATTGAGATAAGCACCAATTCCGCCGGGAAAAATGAAATCATTGGGCTGATGAAAGAAATTGTCTCGATCAACAACCCAAAAATGGGGAATGTCATATATATTTCTGGTAAAAAAGTTTAAAATATCATTTTAAAATTCTGATGCTAGTACATATACATATTTATGTTCGGGCAAACTCATAATTGAGTAAATGAATAAACATGCTGCTTTTAAAGAAATAATTGTATAAAATAAGTGCGGCTTGGTTGCCTAAACGAAAGAAGAGCTTATAAAAATACTTTATTATTTAATTCATAATAAAAATGAAGCAATAAAGAATGCAGAATTATTAAAAGCTTTTTATGAATATAAATTTAATAAGAGTGTAGTTTTATCAAGATGTCTAGAAGTTATAAGAGCCGTATTTTTAGAAGACAGTTAAAGAGAAAATTAAAAAGAGGATATAAACAAGCAAGCTAATTTAAGTATCATTAAATAACCTTATCAATTACAGCTAAGAGAAAGAATAATTTGTTCTATTAAAATGAAAACAAAAAGAATAAAGTGGGCTCTCTTTTTAAGCGATTTATTTGCAATTATAGCTTCTATTTTCATTGCTATTCTTCTGAGATATGGAAATGCCTTTAATATTTCATTAAATTTTAATTTTGTTCTTTCTTTTATTTATCTTGGCCTGATTATATTAATCTCATATTATATTTTCGGTCTTTATGATAATACTAAGATTTCGTTGAATATTGAAAGTTTAATTTTATATTCATTTTCTTTAATATTTATAATTATTGCAGGACTAATTATTTTTTATATAAAACCATTTGTAATAGGTAGAGTAATATTTATATATTTTTTGATATGCCTCTCTATATTATCAACAGTTTTACGTTTTTTAATATTTAAAATCGCATATTCTATATTGCCAAGACAAAATATTTTGTTCTTGGGAACCGAAAAAGAATACGAAGAACTTAGTAAAATACTATTAAGGTATAATGAATACGATCTTGTTCATGTTACTGAAAATAAAGCTTTGAATGCGAA
>Ga0078972_1010572_pt1 | contig 17133 bp, 15 predicted proteins | sample YelNatPaOPGAMG01_FD_67568 | JGI IMG/M metagenome (GOLD analysis project Ga0078972, IMG submission 67568) | Hot spring thermophilic microbial communities from Obsidian Pool, Yellowstone National Park, USA - OP-RAMG-01 (SPADES assembly) (version 2) | ecosystem: Environmental > Aquatic > Thermal...
GCTCATGACCCTTTGGTTCTGGATAGAGGAGAGGGGTGAGGATGAGATAGCTGACATGATGGGAGCCCAGCAGGGCGACCTGTACAGGCTTGTAGAATCGGCGGTATGGCTCTTATATTCAGCACGCGAACTGGCTCCATTTTTCGGACACAAGGAGATTGTGCCAAAGCTCGGGCAGCTCGAGGTTAGGGTCAGACATGGAGTTAAGCCAGAGCTCCTCGAATTGGTAAGCTTGCGGGGTATAGGGCGTGTTAGGGCCAGGAACCTGTACAACAATGGTTTCAGGACCATCCAGACATTGAGGAGGAGCAGTGTCTCCGATCTCACCAGAGTTCCAGGAGTTGGAAGCAAGCTTGCTACGAAGATAAAGGCGGCTGTTGGAGGAAAGTTGAAAAGCCAAGCCCTTAAGTCAAAAAGGGACGAAATCCAAACTACGCTGGAGGACTTCGATGAGGGAATTTCAAGGAGCTGATGAACTAATTTGAGCATGATCCATCCGATAGAGTATAGATATGGAACAGCTGCCATGAGGAACATCTTCAGGCAGGAGAGGAGGCTCATCCAGCTTCTAAGGGTTGAAGCTGCACTTGCCGAGGCCGAGGCCGAACTTGGCATGATACCGGCTGAAGCTGCAAAGGTGATCTCTTCGAAGGCTTTGTCGGGCGAAGTGAAATTCGAAAGGGTGAAGCAGATAGAGAGGGACGTGAAGCACGATCTTGCTTCGGTTGTCTATGCACTTGCGGAGCAGTGTGGCGATCATGGCAAGTATGTCCACTTCGCCGCAACCTCGAGCGACATACTGGATACCGCTACAGCTCTACAGATGAAAGAAGGGCTTGACGAGGTCGAACGCCTAGCATTGGACCTTGTCGAGATCCTGATCGAGAAAGCGATGAGGTACAGATCGACCCCATGCGTATCAAGGACGCACGGGATGCATGCTTTGCCCTACATATTTGGCCTGAAGTTCGCTGTCTGGCTCGATGAGTTGGTCCGACATGTCGAAAGGATAGGAGAGGCAAGGAAGAGGGCTCTGGTTGGTAAGATGAGCGGAGCGGTCGGAACATTTGCTGGGATGGGAAGAAATGGTATGAATCTCCAGGAGATCGTGATGAAGAAGCTTGGCCTTGGAAATCCAATCATCACGACACAAGTTGTAAGCAGGGACCTGCATGCCGAAATAATATTCATACTTTCTCTGATCTCATGCACCCTTGACAAGATTGCCACAGAGATCAGGAACCTCCAAAGGACGGAGATAGGAGAGGTTCAGGAACCTTTTTCGGAGGGTCAAGTTGGCTCTTCGACGATGCCGCACAAAAGGAATCCGGAAACTTGCGAGAAGATATGTGGCATTGCAAGGGTTATGAGGGGGCTGATTGTGCCTGCCATGGAGAATGTGACCCTTTGGCACGAGAGGGACCTCACGAACAGTTCGAGCGAGAGGAACATCTTGCCCGAGGCCTTCATCCTTCTAAGCGAGCAGCTCCAATCGATGTCAAGGATTCTCAAGGAACTGGTGGTGGATGAGGAGAGGATGCTTAGAAATTTGAACATTGGAGGAGGGATCGTAGTTTCGGAGGCGGTTTTTCTATCATTGGTACAGAAGGGGATGGCACGGAGGGAGGCACACGAACTGGTTAGCCGTGTGGCGGGAGAATCATTCAGGAGCAAAAAGCCCTTCTCCGAAATCATTAGGTCTACTCCAGAGGTGACGAAGCTTCTATCAGAATCTGAAATCGATTCTTGCCTCGACCCTAGGAACTATGTAGGGCTTTCTGAGGAGTTGGTAGAAAAAGTAGTAGCTTCAGCTAAGTCTAGGATCGAGAGGGCGAGAGGCTCATAGCACCTCTCCTGACCACCTAGCAATGAAAGGTAAGTTTGGCCAATTCCAGATAAGTTTTCTCTTGAGCCCATGCGTTGAGCCTTCCCAGATATATAAGTAAGAATCTGAATTTGTAATACCGAAAGCTTTCACGGGAATACGATCTCTGCATAAAATAGATTATGCATTGAAAAGTCAGCATAAAAAGATCTCGTTTTACACAACATCTTTTGCTCGAATCTTATATCTTCGTTGCACCCAGCAAAGAAGGTGCTGACTGCAATACTATGCACGAAGAAGGTAAAGAGAAGGTGCCGAAGGGTTTGTATAAGAAATGCGAAAAGTTGATTGGTGAAACCCTTAGGGATCCGTATGGGCGATGCCTTGGGACCGTAGTGGGCTTCGCGACGGATACCAAGAACCAAATCAGCAAGATATCTGTTGAGTATGGATCGGGAGAATTCATAGAACACAGCACCGAACAGCTGATAATTGAAGATGGGATACTCATCCTTAGACCAGATTGGAAGGTCAACGCTGAGGAGTTGAGGCGCGACATGGAAATATCGAAACGAAGGATGTCGGCATTGGAGAACCTATATGCAGCGAACAAGATTTCGGCAAAAACTTACCAAGAGCTGAGCGAAGAGTACGGGAAGGTCCTGAAGTGCCAGGAGGAAGAGAGAACACGCCTTATGAGCATGCTCGAAAGCAGGAACGGGGAGCTTTCGAGACAGATCGCCCTCCTTGAACGGTTGCTTGCGGACACAGAGGTGCAGCACATTACAGGCGAGATCTCAGATGGTGAGTTCAAGATAGCGGCATCAAGCTTGAAGTCCGGGCTTGATCGTGCCCTCCAGGAGAAGAGGGATGTCGAGATGGATCTTGAATCACTCCAGCTACTTGACATGATGGTGGAGCCCGAGAAGCCCCCATCCCCATCCTCAGCGCCAGCTCCAGCAATCCAGCAGCAGCCTGTAACAGACCAACCATCCAAAATATTCGTTCAACAGCCCCCATTGGTCCAGACAAGAGCAGAAGCAAAACAAACACCCTCAAAACTGGATCAGTTTATTACTACGTGGAAACCACAGCCACAACAACCTACGGAAAAAGAGAAGCAGAAAGAAAACAAACCAGAAAGCCCACTCGTACTGAGGTTATAGAGCTCCGAGACAATCCTCCTAACTAGGAGGCTGTCTGATCGAACTCAAAATCCACCTTCGAGAGAGGCGGTCGAACTCCTTTAAGCAAGTTTCTTAAAGAATCGAGTTTATTTTAGGCATTGGGGAGATCACATTCAGTTACAAGGGTGCTTAAGAAATCAAAGCTAGGTTTCCATTTCCGATATGGCTTTGGAATAAGCGCATTTAATAACCTCAGTTTTACCCATACATCTAGATGAACGGGAGGATACTCATAACGGGTGGGGCAGGCTTCATAGGTAGCTATCTTGCCGAGGAGCTTGCTAAGAAAAGGTTCGATGTTTTGGTCTTTGACAACTTTTCCAATGGATCCAGGGAGAACCTTTCAAGAGCTAAAAACCTAGTCAAGATAGTTGAAGGTGACATCCTTGACTATGCCCTTCTTCAATCGGTCATTCAGGACGTTTCCACAATATACCACCTGGCAGCTCTGCCCGAAGTCAGGGCTGGACAGGAGAATCCAGGCGAGACCTGGAGGGTGAACGTAGAAGGCACGAAAAACCTTCTAGATGCCATGAGGTCGGCATCCAAAGCTTATGACCTGATCTTTACATCAACGTCAACAGTTTATGGTGATTCACACATTCTGCCGACGCCCGAAGATTACGGCCCTCTAAGGCCCATCTCTTTCTACGGCGCAAGCAAGCTTGCCGCCGAGGCGATCATTTCAGCATACTCCTTCTCTTGCGGCTTCAGGTCTGCAGCAATGAGACTTGCCAATGTGGTTGGAGCGAGGAGCGGGCATGGTGTCATACCCGACTTTGTTCGAAAACTCAGAACAAATCCGAATGAACTTGAGGTTCTGGGAGATGGAAAGCAAAGGAAGTCCTACATTCACGTGTCGGATTGCGTGTCCGCGCTCATCGAAGTTGCCAACCACCTCAAGTCCCCATTTGAGACATACAATGTGGGTTCGGACGATTCGATAGAGGTGGCCGAAATTGCAAGGATCGTGATAGAGGAGATGAAGCTGAGCAGCAGGATTATTTTCACCGGTGGAGTCGATGATGGAAGAGGGTGGCTTGGCGACGTCAAGTTTATGCAGCTGTCGAACCAAAAGCTGAAGAGCCTTGGATGGTCTCCGAAGTACGGAAGCGAAGCTTCCATTAGGTTAACCGTAAGGGAACTTATTCAGTAGGACCGATAGCCAAGAAGACCTAGATAATGTTCGTCGGTCGTGCAGGAACGCTGACACTAAAACATTCCCACCCTGCTTCGCCTATCGCTCAGTCGAAATCAATGTCTCCTTCGAAAGAAGCTATTAGGACATCCGAAACTTTCTTCACTTTATCGTGGAGGGCCTTGCCGTAAAAACATCTTCAAACTTTCCATGACAAGGAACAAAGATTATATTTATAACATGCCGATCATCGCGATTTTCTCTGATTCTTGCCTCGTAGTATGAGATCTTCAGGTTTTTGATAAAAAACTTGTATTCCGAGGAGCGAACCTCTCACCCTCTGTAATGGTTCCACAGATAGAATGATGTCCAGAGAGTATGGGCTTCTCTTATCGAGGCATGTAACCATCCTGTAACCTGATTGCCATGCCGATGCAATCTTCTTCTTGCTTGCCTTCAGCCCAGCTCTCCTAATAACTCCAACCAGCTTTTCAAAATCTTCCGGTCTAGTCATGATGACCAAGTCAAGGTCCATCGTTGTCCTTGGCCTGCCAAAATAACTGACCGCCATGCGCCTGTCACCATATATTCTACCTTGCTTCTATTAAAAGCCCTCACGATTCGACTTACAAATTGCTCGAACGTGTCCATTTCTAAGCACTGTGATAGCGTCTACTACGCATCATCCTTCTCCGAGCTTTGGCAAGGAGCTTCTCTTCTGTTATACCCGGATTACAATCTATGATCGAACTTATGCAGGTAGCCACAGCAACATTTGTCATGTTCACGGCAAGCCTCACGCTTTGGTGTTTCTTCATTGTTTGCTCACCACACGTCTATAGGATATGATATTGAAAGGATATAAACAAATCTTCCTTTCGAACTGGCCACTAAGCTTTTAGGTCCAAGGCCATAAGCCAGGATGCATGCCTTTGGTAGGTTCAAGTGGGGAGAAGAGATGCTCTCTGTGTCATGATAGTTCGCCAACGATATCGAACTACCTAGGTGTGTGCGGCAGATGCGTCAGGGAGAGGAAGGAGGCCATCGACATGGTTCTACTTGTGCACGGTGCTTTAAGGCAGCGGTTTGGACTCCCTGCCAATCCACCAAAGAGTGAGGGAGGGCTGCGCTGTAATATCTGCTCAAACGAGTGCAGCATCGCATCTGGAGAGAGCGGATACTGCGGGCTGAGGAAAAACGAAGGTGGAAAGCTAAAGATGATCATACCAGAAGGAAGCGGCCTTTTCTACGACTACTTGGATCCGCACGTAACAAATTGCTGCTCAGCCTGGTTCTGCCCGGCCGGAACTGGAGCGGGCTTTCCTCGCTTTGCATACACGCCTGGCCCAGAGCTGGGATACCAGAATCTGGCCGTATTTTTCTACGGGTGCAACTTCAATTGCTTATTTTGCCAGAACGAATCCCACAAGAATCTTAGATCAGAAAATCCAAAACCTGTAGAGCACCTGATTGAAAGAGTTGCCAAAAATAAGCGAATCTCATGTGTGTGCTATTTTGGAGGTTCGCCAGAGCCACAGCTTCCGTTCGCCATCAATGCATCCAAGACCCTGATCGAGGAGTTTCCAAAAAGGGTACTGAGGATCTGCTTCGAATGGAACGGCTGCGGAAACCCAAATCTTGTCAAAAGGGCGGCGGAGCTCTCACTCTTAAGCGGAGGCAACATAAAGTTTGACCTGAAGTGTTTCAGCGAAGAGATGAGTTTTGCACTTAGTGGCATCTCGAACAGGAGAGCATTTGAAAATTTTGAGATGGTCGCAAGAAACTTCCACTCCAAAAGGCCCGAGCTTCCAGTGGTGACCGCCACAACGCTTCTCGTTCCTGGATACGTTGATGAATATGAAGTTGGAAAAATAGCTGAATTCATCTCGAATATCGATCGCAAGATACCGTATAGCCTTCTCATCTTTCACCCCGACTTTGCAATGCCTGATCTGCCTGTAACTTCTTTCGAGCAGGCAGCTAGGTGCTATAGAGCTGCTAGAAAATTTCTTGAAAAAGTTCACATTGGAAACCTTAACCTCCTAGGATTCTCGGGTATGGAGAATTTTCTCTCCAAGCTATGATTCTGCGTTTCGTTCAGGTACTATGATATTCGGTTTCTTGCACGCTTTGAGTTCATAGTCTAATATCTCAAATCAGGTCTGCCCAGCTGAACATTCGAATTACCGAACTGCGGCTCAAATAGAAGCAATCCAATAAAATTAGATTTAAAAAACTAAAATACCGACCTTTCTCATGGACTGGGACTGCAATACTCGGTAGTAGTTCTTTGTAAGAGAAGCAGGATTAGCCTGATCCACCCCATAAAAGAGTTGGGCCTAGCCCACCAGATAGTCCACAGTAACATCAAGCAACTAGCCGATGCGGGCCTTGTGTCAAAGGAAATCAAGGGGCTTGACCCGATGTCGACCAATTTTGTATAAACCACTTTATTCCAATTTCTCTCACAAATAAAAGGATCCTCCGGCTTGTCACCAGAAAACTAATTGGTAAAGAAAAATATAAATAGTAAAGTAAATTACTCATAAGTAAAGTGAAACTTATGACAGAGGAAGCACGCCTCAGTAAAAAACACCAGGTCGTCATCCCGAGGAGGATTCGGAAGGAGCTTGGTCTAGAAGCTGGGGATGTAGTGCTGTTTGACATCGGAAATGGGAGAGCCTTCCTGAAGCCTAAACCAAGGAGCTACTCGAGGCACATGCTTGGCCTGCACAAAGACGTTTGGAGAGGTGTTCCAGCTGAAATGTACGTCGAAGGGGAGCGTGAGAGGTGGCAGCTTCAAAAGAGTCATTCGAAGTCGAGCTAGCCAAACACAAGATAGTTGGAATAGACACCGTCCCATTCATCTACCACTTCGAAGAAAACCCAACTTACAAAGACATTACAACAGCACTCTTCGACAACCTGGAAAAAGGCAAAGTAAAGGGAGTGACATCAACGATTACGTTAATGGAGATCCTTGTAAGGCCAAAGGCTAAAGGAGATGCCGATGCTATCGAAGACTACAAGCTATTGCTGACAACGTATCCCAATCTCAAAATCAAGGATATTGACATTGGGGTGGCTGATAAAGCTGCAGACCTAAGATCGACATATCGACTAAGACCCCCAGATGCTTTGCAAGCCGCGGCATGCATTGTTGAAGGGGCCAGCGCTTTCATAACAAATGATGCGCGCATGAAGGTCCTTCGGGAGATACATGTAATATTGTTGAGGAGCTTCTCGAAAGTATATAGACGGCAAAAGTAGCGGTATAACTAGCTTAGGGCCTCTTGGCGTTAGATCATATTTGGACTTGTGGTGCTGTTTCCACGATCCCTATATGGTTCTTAAACCCCACAATCCAAACAGATGCTTAGGTAGCTAAAAAGGTGCAAGGACAGGTTGTACAGACTATCTGGGCGGGTCGTTGAACCTGAAGTAGCCGTTGTGAGCTTGGCATTCCAGACTGGGGAAGGCATGCCGCTATGAGAAGCGGGCTGGTGCAAGGAAGTTAGAAAAAGATGCGGCCCTGAGAACTGCCCCTAACCTTCAGAGCCAAATAGAATCTATTTCATTCAATCTATCCCTGAGATAATTACTAGTAAAATTTATATATAACTAATATATCTACTATAAATTAATGGGCTTAGAAACACGGGTAAAAGTGACGAGAAACTTTCAGATTACGATACCTGCTGGAATCAGAAATGCCCTTGGGATAAAAGAAGGAGACATTCTAGTGGTGACACTTGAAACGGATTCTGTTGTCGTCAGAAGAGCTGCCACCGAGCTTCCGAAGATAAGCATCGGCAAAGCCCTTTCTACAGATGACATTGAGAAGCTCATTGAGGAATCGATAGAGGAAGTAGCTGGATGAGTGAAGCCATCATAGATACGAACATCCTAATCCACGCGATAGTCGAGGAGTCAAGCAAGCATTTGGAAGCCAGAAAGCTTCTAGATAAATTGGATCTTTGGTACATCCCCGTAATAGTGCTCTACGAAGTAGTATGGGTCTTGAGAAAGCTGAAGTTGACCGTCGAGCAGGTTGAAAAGATAGTAGATACGATCGCAAAAAATCCTAAAGCATCTATAATCGCGGATGACGGATCCGATACCTCCAAAGCTTTGAGAATCCTTATCAGGGAAAATCTGAACTTGACTCAGTTCAATGATAAAGTGATCCTAAGCGTAGCCCTACGATTGGCAAGGCCGATAAAAACATACGATGACGAATTAAAGCAGGAGACAAAGAATCTACTCACAGAAGAATCGCCAAGGCACCTTCGACAATAAGTTCATGCCACGGTCCGCATAGCTCTTAGTGTTTCCAGATATCTTTCTAGGCTCTATGACAGAAAAGTTGGATGGAAGGTGCTCTATTTTCTGGCCATAGAGCTACTAGAAAATTTCTTGAAAAATTTCACATTGGAAACCTTAACCTCCTAGGATTCTAGGGGATGGAGAACTTTCTTAAACAGTAAGGCATAGATGAAAGCGAAATCATTTATGGCTCCCCACCATACGCAAAAATATTTACCCGCACGAATTAATCGACGAAAATCTGGTGCTGGCCTAAAATGCAGTATTGTAGAAGAATTTGGCAGTTTCGAAATTGCGGTCTAAAGAATCTTGCTTGATACACAGATAAGCATTCAGCATGGCCGTGCTCAACTTGGATATCGATAGTATAAAACCCAAATGCATTTTAATCTTCCGTCCTGACTTCAAGATGTTGAATTTGACCATCAAACTTCTCGTTGCTCACGCACTCTGGAAATCCTCCTCCTTACCAAAAGAATCGAGAATGCCACAAAGAAAATTGCCAAAGATTCTATTGCGATATTTCCGAAAGCATAGCCAGATATGCTGATACCTTTTGCAGAGAAACCCGGCCTTTCTATGGTTATTGTAAACAAAAATTGGGGGCTCCAACTGTCCACTTCAGCTTCGAATACTCCTTCGCTTATCTTTTTTGCTGGAAACCCATTTACCGTAACACTAGCACCATCGACAGGCTGTGCATCTGACTCGAAAAGAAGTCTTAACATGACTCTGACTCTGCCCGGTTCAAGCGCATCGATTTCATTTTCCAAAGCTATGCGATCAAAAGTTACGAAGGTCTCCTTTGCAATAAAGGTCTTAAGCCCATATTTTTCATCAACGATGCTCGTTACCGTATAGCAGATCATTCCAATTTTATCCTGAACGAATTCTTCGCTGTTCAGCAAAATCCTTCCAGAAAAGGTGCTGTTGTCATACTCGTATGAAGCGGCATAAGTTACAGTTGCATTCCTTCCAACCTCGATCCTGGGTGTCGATGTTGAGAAAACAACCTTTACGCGGTCATAGATAATATCCAGTGCTTGAGGCATTGCCTCGAAGTTGGAAATGCCATAATCGCTTCCATACGCTGAATCAAGCGTGTAGCGCATCTTTGTTATGCCCGATATGGGTGGGGGTTCATATGTAAAGGAACCGGAAAAGACGCTTATCTTTGTACCGTTTATCGAAATCGTTCCATTCACAGGTTTGTTGTCATATTTATATCGAACCGTACCAAAAAGCGTTGCTTGGCTACCAACATCGATCCTGCTCTTCAGCGCTCCCCATTCTATTGCCAGTCGGTCCCAGATGATCGTTGGATGAGCTTGCTGAAGGAAAGAAACACCAATGCCAGATGGAGTTTCAACCGAGGAGATGTTGTAGGCGATTAACCCAACTTCCTTGGAAGTCACAACACATGTTGCCCAGCCAGTAGAGTTGGTTCTGATACGCATGCCTGAAACTTTGAGAACGATGTCGGCTGGAAGCTTACATTTTCTCCAGATTGCATGGAACGCGATTACCTGCTCGCTTTCCACATTGGCCCTATTGCATCCAGCATACGTGCTGTCTATGACGATACTATCTCCATAGGAGAAATGTATTTCGTATTCAATTCCTGAAACACCTGAAACGACCATAGCTAACTGTATCGTTGAATTCAACCAGTTCCTGGGCTTCCCAGATCGGGAATCGAATGTTGCATCATCTAGGGATGTTGTTGAAGGCATTGAGTCTATAACTCGTACTCCTCCATTTTCCGGTTTGATCGATTCGTCAACATAGAGCACGAGAACACCACTGTCTGGAATGTATAGATCATAGCCAATCTTCACCCTTGCCTCGACCAAATAATATCTGCCGCCTCCAACGTAAATCTTTATGACAATGCATCCCTGATTTGCTACTTCTAATGCCTTCAGCGAAATGGAGCTGTCCTGTCCCATGAGAAGTTCAACCGTCTGTTCTCGCGGGATCCAACCCAACTTCAATTTTCCATAAGAGGTGAAGTGTGCAGGGCTTAGGCCACCGTGGTTCCATGCCCCCTCAGCCATGGCGTCCCACTTGCCAACGAACTCTTCGTTCCCTCTCACGTCGTATAGGTCTGGCAATCCAAAGTTGTGGCCGGTCTCGTGTACCCAAATCCCGAGCGGATCGTCCTCCGATAGCCAGCTGATGGAAGCCTTGACCTTTCCATCTTCCGTATCTATAGTCCAAAGGCCCACGCTGCCCAAGGCTCCAAGGTTGCCATTGAAGACAAGATAGATCCGAACAAATTCTGGATAGTAAACATCGCGGTCCGCAGCCGCAACAGCGTCGTGGACAACCTCATCCAATCGATCCCTGAAGAACTTCTTACTCGTCGAGTTGACATAGTATGAGTACTCCCTTGGAAGAGTATACCAACCGAAGACATCTCCTTTGAAAAAAGTCTTATTATATGAAGCCTCTCTGAAATAGTTGTCCATCTTATCGAAGACCATCTCTTGGAAGTAGTTCAAGTTGTGGGAAGTTGAAGTTATGTCTGAGAATTTTACCGCGATCACTGCAGCCTTCTGCTCACCTGTCGTGGGATTCTTGGGCTGTTGTACACCAAGAACCGGCTTTACTATAGATGCCACTAGGACATTAGCCTCGCGGTCACATGTGCCTGTTATTCTGACGCGTTGGCCATAAAGGGAGGCATCGATCGGCGCAGAAGATACAACCTCGAACCATGTCCATTCGGAATTCAAGAAGTAAAGATGGAGCCCATCTTCTCCAGCCAGGGCTGAAAGCTCCCCCTCCCAAACACCAAAGGCACACACCCGACCCTGAATTGGGCAGCATGGCTGAAGGAGAAAAATGAATAGAACAGACAAGAAGACAGTTCTGCAGATCGAGATGCGCCTTAACTTTGACACCTTAGCTATGTTACCTTTGTAATGGTTCCCTTTATGAATTTAAGGGTCTAATATCCGAGATATTGACCTGCAATATAAATGCAACTATATTTAAAGGAGGCATAACCGACATCTATGTCGAGAATGAAAGTAATGAGCAGAATTGAAAAGGGAGCTGCGACTACACATATTAGCCTAGTAAGGATCTCCATTGTTGATGAGGGAGCGCTTTAGCACCTTAACTGTGCCTACCTGCCAGGACCAAGATAAAAAAGCAAAAAAGTCTTGGAAGGACTCTACATTACAAGGAACATCCATACAAACCTTCTGAACCATTAAGGAATCTCTACAATTGAGGATCCATGTTGACCAACAGCCGAGCGCAAGCCCACTTCCTTCAGGGGTGGGTTAGCAAGGTATTGTTTAAAATAACCCTTTCGCTTATGGGTTATATGCCCCCAGGGGTTAACCACTGAGCATACTTAGGATATCGACGGTTCTCCTCAGGCCTACCCCCGAGGCAGAACAGCAGCTCAGAGATTTGGCTGAAGCATCAACGCAGATGTGAACGATGCAATCAACATCATGAAGGTAGCCGTGAATAGGCTCCTTTCTACAGTCCTAAACAAAGGGGCCAGCGGTAGCGGGCTCATGGCAGAGCCCTTGCTCTTGAGGTGGAACTACAATGAATGGCGATGAAACCTCGAAGAACAAGAATTCCACATCATTTATGGGTGGGAGTGTCAAATGTAATCGATACAGTAAAGAATAGGAACATGAAGTTTGCAAGATATTTTACTCTTACACTAACCCTTCAAAAAGTCCAGCTTCTATCCATATCTGCCAACAACCTTGTCAGCCTGGTTCTGAAAGCTTTCTTGTGAAGTTCATCATCAGCCGCAATCGCAATTGTTCCCAGCATCTCGGCTAGGACCAGGTAGGCCGTGTCGTATGCGGTTACCCTTAGAGCTTGGGCCCTCTCACTAGCCAATGTGAGAACATCACGTGAGGGTGCCACGATCTGAATTCCTAGATCATACATGTCCTCGATGTCCTCTCGCAATTGTTTCCTTTCTAGTCCCTGCCTATAACTCAGTACATTGGCAACCTCATAGTAAAGAAGATCAGGGGCTGCGAGATCGATCGCACCTTCAGCATGCTCATCCCTTATTCTAAGTGCTTTCTCACTTTCTTTCTCAGGTAGAAACCATTTTATCGCCACTGAGGCGTCGATTATAACGAGTGGCGGTACTTTCTCCATTTCCTGATCTCCTTAACAGAATTCCAATCACGAACTGGTTTTAACTTGGCTCGGTTTTCGTCTATTCTCTTGCAAGCTGCCTTGATCCGAGCAGCATCCTTAACTCGCTTAAGGGCCTTCTGTTGTACCTAGAGCCTAAACGCTTGGCTTGCAGCTTCCCCTATCTTTAAGCCTTCCTTCGCCGCCTCTCCTTTGAGTATCCTGAAAGCAGCCTGATCAACATCCTTGATGACTACCGTATCTCCCATTTTGAGACGTATTAATAAAAGAAGTAATACTTATTATCTTTTTATACTAATTTATTATTGTGCTTTTTCATCACATCGAGACTTTTTGTAGACTTCTATTGGAGTTCTGTATCCGAGGCTTTTGTGAGCAAACAGCCAGATTCTACATGGCGGCTAGAAAGCGGATCAGGTGCTTAACATAAAGGCAACAGCTCTTGACTTAATAGTTTCCTCAACATATACGAGGTCCAGTCATACTTTAGGAGACATAGATATAAATTTGGCCATCATTTTGAGGTCCATATATTGTCTGGTAGTCTCGTCCACTACCTTCAATCGCAAAGCCTCGTCCTTGGAGAGGAGAAGTACACCCCTTGTGAAAACATTGTATTTGAAGGGCAATGGAGCTTCGTTCAGGACTTGTATGTCGACTGATATTCCAATCTCGAGCCCAATTTTGGCAGAGAAATCTACGGTATAGTGAAAGGCCTTATTACGATCATTTATCCAGATTGCTACGTCTAAGTCCCTGAATGAATCCCTCTCCACAAAACTCCCATGAACATACGCGAACATGATTTTGTTGTCTCTATCGAGCACCTTCTTCAAACTATCGAGAAGCTCTGCCTTATCCTTGGCCGGCAACCTATGATGTATAAACTGTAGTTTGGTTATTTCAGTAAACTCGTTCATGCCTTATAACCAGCCAGAAACTTCCTTATATGCGTGGTGAAATCTTCAAAGTCCTTAAGCCCATCTTTCGCGCTTTCATACACCCTCTCGTCAATTATAACCCAGTACCTATGCACGAGCAGGTTTCTTAACCTCGCAGCGGAAGACAATCCAGATGCTAGATCGCTTGGAATTATGCCCTTGGCTCCAAGCCTCGTAAAACATTCGGGGAAGCCCTCCACCCTTTCGTTGAAAACGCCCAGAAGAATGTGCATGCATATGCTGGAAGCTGCCTCAACAGATTGAATCAGAAGATACCTCATCGATAACTTCTCGTAAACGATAAGCTCCTCGAAATCCTTAGCCACAAGATCCCTGAGCATTTCAATGGCATCGTTGATCTCCCTGATCCTCGCCTCGATTTGCTCCTCGTTGACAGGCATATGGTACATTATGGCGGGCGAGAATATTAGTTTTTGGTAATTGTACATCTATTTTTAACCAGTTTCCTATCACTCTAGGTGGATTTTATGGCAGCTCTTACTTTGTTGTACGCAATAACACATGTGAAAGCCTCCTTCCTCTGCATAATCATCTTCTTACCCCTCAGCCAGTGCTCTATGGTCCTTTTTAGTGAGCTGAACTTAGTCTCGGCATTTGGCCGATAATTCATAGATACTCTTCATACCCATAGATCTTGAGATTTACAACCTTGATCCTATCGCCTGATGATTCTATGGCCTAGTCTGACTATTCTTGCCTGGCGGTACGATTAAGCTATCATTGCAGCTCATTATCTCTCCACCGGTCGAGTTGTACTCGATGATATGCGTGTAGTCGGCATGGGGTCCACCACGTAGATTGTCCCATGTCCTAGGTCTGCATGCAACACTAGAGAGAAGGCTCCTTCTGTGGCCATTTCCTGCGCACCTCTCTGTTAGGCTGAATGTCTATCTATTTACGGGCGTTGGGAAGAGAAACTAGAGGTGGTGAATCCCTCCAGATCCTTACTCCGAGTATTGGATGCAACATGAAGGCAAGAGAGCTTGCTGTAGAGCCCCGGAGCTTGTTCCAGGGAGATTCTACTTCAATTATAAATCCTTTGGACTTGTGTGAACTGTTCGCGCGAGCTTATCAATTCGACTATGTCTTGCAATTATGTAGATTGGGAAGCAGATGAGCAAGGCGATGATCAGGCCGTACGGATACTCTGGAACCACTGGCATACTCAGGTAATTGAACCGTATGTTGTATGGACTCGATGTCTTTGTCATGTAGACGAGGCCTATCTTGTACCCATAGCTGCTGTAGAAGCATGTGAGCAGATCGTTGGCAGTCAGCCCGTCGGTAGTTTCAGTTATCCAGTCCGTAGGGCTCGAGTCCCACGTTCCTCCTACACATCTCTTGTAGTAGATGTGGTTAGATGTAGGGGAGCCTGCCCAGAAACAGTAAAGGTCGTTGTTCACATTATTGATGCTCAGGACCGGGGAGGATGAGGATGTAACAGAATCCTGAACGAGTACTGAGCTACTCCAATTCGAGTCATACGTGTAGCTCGTATATCTTATTCTATATGCCCCCGTGAGGAAGACCATATAGACAGTGTCACCTTGGGCCACAGCTGAAATACCAAAGTAGTTCGAAATCGTGTCCGTGCTCGCAGTTTTCCATTCGTTATTCCATGCGCTTCCGCTCCAGCTCTTTAACCTTATACGTTGGTTATAAGAGGTGTAGATGCATGCCATCTTTCCCCCAGTCAGGGGAACTGGTACGACGAACCCGTAGGTAAGATCCCAGCCAGTGAGATCTTTCGGGAATCCATTTGTCGTGTCAGTCGTCCAAGTTCCATCTGTCTTCGTGGATTTGGTCACCATCGGCCTCTTTGTTCCATCGTCTTTCTTGTATCCTATCCAAGGATAGCCGCTGCTATCGACGGCGATGCAAGGTGTGTAATACGTAGTTGAGGGGCTCGAGATTCCGGCTACGGCTGTCTGCTGGTCGCTCCAGGTTATCGTTCCATCGGAATTCGGAGTACCGCGCCTGTAGAAGATGTCGGTATTGGCCGACTCCGCGCAACACGCGTAGTGGACATAATTTCCATCGAACCAGACCGAGAACTTTTCCCCATTGTCGATTGTGATGCCCGTGTTGATTGTAGTTGGAGTATCCCAGGCTGAACCATCTGTGGAGGAGCTGAACTTCATGTTCGTACCATCTGAGTAAAAAATCCAGAACCTTCCGTTTGCGTAGAAACTTTTTCTTTGAAAAGGTTGGTAAATTGCAGAAGAAACTGTTGAAGTTAGCACATTCAGGCAATTGAACCTTACATTGTATGGACTCGATGTCTTTGTCATATAAACTAAGGCTATTTTCCCCCCATAGCTGCTGTAGAAGCACGTAAGTCGATTGTTGGCAGTTAAACTGTCGGTAGCTTCGTTTATCCAATCAGTTGGGTTTGTGTCCCAAGTTCCTCCAACGCAGCTCTTGTAGTAGATGTGGTTAGATGTAGGGGAGCCTGCCCAGAAACAGTACAAGTTACCGGTCAAGGTGTTGATAGAAAGGGTAGGCGCACTGGTGGTGGTTACAGAACCCTGAACAGTCACTTCAGATTGCCACCCCGTGCCATAGACACGCTTTCTATACTTGATATTGCTCGAGGTCAGATAGACCAGGTGAACATCATCATTGCTTGCCACAGCGGAATAAGAGCTACCGCTTTGAATAGTTCCGGTCGAAGCCTGTTCTTGACTCCCCCAAGAGCCTGTCCAAAGTTTTCCGTAGACATAAGCACCCGTACCAGTGTATAACGCATAGACTTTCGAATTAGTAAGAGGCACGATCGTTACCCGATTATAACCGCTAATTGTATTGGTGAGTTCATACGGGAAACCAGACGGCGTCGACCATGTCCCATTGTTCATCGAGGATTTTGTGACGTAGCTCCTGTGGCCATACCAATAGAGGGAGAATCCTATCCAAGGATAGCCATCGCTATCAACTGAAACGAAAGGATAGGCAGGATGATGAGTTGAATCACTTAAATAAGCGGTCTGTTCGCTGGTTGTTGACCAAGTTATGCTCCCGTCGCTATTGGGTGTCCCCCTTCTATATACCATTGGATTAGCGCTATCGTCCGCCCAAGCATAATGCACGTATGTCCCATCGAAGAAGACCGAGAACTGTGATCCATTACTGCAAGCCCTTATCGGAGATTGGGATCCAGTCGTCCAGGTAGTGCCATCTGTGCTCGTAGAGTATACCATGTTCGTCCCATCTGAGAAGAAAACCCAATACCTGCCATTTGCATAGAATGCCTTTCGTTGGCATACATCGGATATTGCTGTGGCCATAGAGGTTGTGCCGACCGTGCTTGGATCGATAAGGAATATCTCGGAGACATTTGCCGTGATCGTGTTCGTCGAAGGTGAAAAGGCAGCAATCGATTCCATGTCCTTCCAATCGAATCCGACCCTGCTGGGCTGGCTCTCCGAATCATTAGTTTTCACACACCAGAATACCTTCAAGGTATCATCATTCTCGACGAATGAGCCAGCTCCTGCCTTGAGTTGCACCCTTATCTGTCCAGGTATCGGCATTGATCCCGCAATCGTT
>Ga0078972_1010575_pt1 | contig 17129 bp, 14 predicted proteins | sample YelNatPaOPGAMG01_FD_67568 | JGI IMG/M metagenome (GOLD analysis project Ga0078972, IMG submission 67568) | Hot spring thermophilic microbial communities from Obsidian Pool, Yellowstone National Park, USA - OP-RAMG-01 (SPADES assembly) (version 2) | ecosystem: Environmental > Aquatic > Thermal...
CTTTGAAGTGGTCGGGTAGGCTTGCCAGTTTTTTGAGGGAAATCTTCATGTCTTTGTCAGAACCTCTTGGTAGGTCTGTTCTTCCAATAGAGCCTGCGAAAAGCGTGTCTCCCGTGAAAACTTCTTTTTCCCCGAGAAGCGAAATGCTTCCTGGGGTGTGGCCTGGTGTGTGCATCACTTTTAGGCTTATGTTTCCAAACTTTACAACGTCTCCATCTTTTAAGAGCGCGTCAGCTGGCGGTGAGCCTTTAAGGCTGAAAAATCTTACGATTCCAAGCATTTTAGCATCTTTCTCGTGAACTAAGATTGGCGTATTGAATTTTTCCTTAACAACTCTGTTGCCGCAGATGTGGTCTGGATGCGCATGGGTGTTCACAATGAACCTTGGCTTTAATGCGTTTTCCTCTACAAATTTAAAGATTTCAGCCGCCTCCGCAGATGTTTCAATGCCCGGATCAATTATAACGGCTTCTCCAGTACTGGGGCATGCGGCAACGTAGCAGTTTGTGAAGAGCTTTCCAACTGTGAATATCTGAACCCTCATGAAACATCCCTTGCTAAGCTTGTGTTTTAAGGGGGGTAAAAGAATGTTTTGGTTCAGTTAGCTTAAACGTATACACGCGTCATGTACCAGAAAGGGGGGGTGTTGAATTGTTTAAGGAGGAAGCGTCAGATTATAACTGGAAGGTTAGTTAATATTGTAGGTTTGAGGGTTGCCTTCTACTTGCTGGGGTTGAGTAGGCTCTTTATGACGTATTTTAGGAATGTGGCTATTTCGTTGGGTGTTAGCTTTGATTTTCCCTTTTCCTGTTTTCGAAGGTTATTGGTGTTTCGCTGACTTTTATTTTTAGTAGTTTTGCTTGTCTTAGTGTTTCTATTTGTATTTCGTATGTTTGGCTGTGAAGCTTTGGCAGGGCCTTTTTAATGTATTCTCTTGAGTAGCATCTGAAGCCGCTTGTGTAGTCGTTTATTGGAAGCCTTATCACTGCATGGGCTATTTTGTTTGCCACTTTGCTTATTATGAGTCTATCCGTGGTCCAGCCTTTAATTTTCCCACCCGCGCAGTAGCGGCTTCCAACTACTAGGTCGCTGCCGTCCATGGCTTTTTCTAAAAGTTTAGGTATGTCTTTTGGGCTGTGGGAGCGGTCTGCATCCATTGTTATTATGTAGTCTGGTGGGTCCTTCAAAGATAGAAGGTATTTGAATCCGTCTGTTATAGCTGTGCCTAACCCCATTTTATATGGCCTTTTTAAGAGAATTATGTTTTCGTATTTTTGTTGAAGTTGTCGCACAACCCTTTCCGTGCCGTCTGGGCTTGAATCGTCTATAACCAGTATTTTTGTATTGAGCCCTAAGCCTTCTATTGAAGTTATTATGTCTGAAACGTTTTCAGCTTCGCAGTATGTTGGAAGGATTACTCCTACGCTTTTAGCTTGTTTCATGCGCTCATCTGCCATCTTAATGTTTCCCTAATGTATTTTCTTTCGATATATCAAACTTTCGATTCACAAAGTTACACTTCTAGTGGTGAAGGTTTTTGCGGGTGTACGCCAGATAAACCATTGAGTGCGCCTAGCGCATCTTTAGTGCATCGCACCGACCAAGACGCCAGTTTTTTCTAAATACTTTTTAACTGTTTTTACGAAGTTTTGCGCATTTCGTAATATTGCTTCTGCCTCGGGTTTTAACACTGTTGCAATGGTATACTCATAAGTTTCTCTAGCAGCCTTTGCGTGAGCTAGGTTTTTACCTAACTCTTTTTCGAAGATTCCGGTTAACACGAATTTTCTCCCAAACTCCGCAACTACTCCTTCGTGTGTCTTTGGGAAAACATTCACTATTGATAGGGCAGCTCTGGCAGCGTGGTACATGGCGTAATAAGCCCTTGAAACAGCGTCTTCATAGTATCCATCCTGAAAAAGCTTCTCGGCAGCCCTTAACCTTTCAACTGCTTTTTCCAAATGCGCCCTTGCCAAGCTCATTTATTAAACTCCCGTGCAATTGTAGCCCTTCATTTAACACGGAGAGGGCAAAGGGGTCTCCGGTCTCAACCATGCGTATAAAAAGCTTCCTTTCCAACACTATCAGAGAGATATCAACCCCTAAAGCCAAAATTATGGGATAAATCACATCGTAAAGGTGTGGCCTGACAGCCCAGCCCTCTTTACCTTCAACCAAAACGAGGAGGTCAACATCGCTTTCCGATGTTGCCTCATTACGTGCCACAGAACCAAATAATATGATGTCCGTAACCGCTTTCTCGCTCCAAACGATCATAATGGAAGCTATTCTTGCAGCAATACTCCCAACGTTAGTTCTTTCGGCAGCAACACCCTCAGAAACCACAAGCCTTCTTAGGGCCTCCCGAACCAGAACACTTCGATTAGGAAAGATACCCACGTCAACAAGCTTTCTAACTTTTTCCGCAAGTTCTCTTGGAATCCTTACTGGAACAACTTCGCTCATGATCTTTGTATACGCACCGTATACATATAAACCTTTCCCAACACGTCAAACATCCAATACACGTGACAATAACAAAATAACATGAAATTAACCCAGAAGCATTAGTTGACAACACTTAGCCACAAGATGTGCAGTGGAGGTTATTCCTTAAATGTTTCAGGTTTTATACGTGTTAGGCCTGGTACTTTGTCATATACGCGGTCGAATGATATGATTTTTCTATCAGATTTTAGAGCGGTTGTAGCGTAATGTGAGTCGAAAAATGTTAGGTTTAGCGTTTGTCTTAAATATACGCTTGCAACAGCTATGTCTGGTGTTAGTGCAACGTATTTTACGTGTGGTAGTGCTGCCATGGCTGCAAGGTCTTTGAGGAGCTTGTCTTCCATTTTCTCGCTCCGATAGATTAACTCCATTTCGATGAGGCTGACGCTTGAAATTTCTACGCTGATCTCGCCATTATGCAATTTTTGAAAAATCCTTTCGGCTATTTCATGGTTTGGGTCATACTCGTTTAGATAGGCGAAAATAACGTCGTTTTCTAAAAGAGGCATTAGAATCAACTCCATTCCTTTTTCGCTTCGTTTTCAGCTGTCAACTCTGCCTGTTCCCTCAATTTTTTAAAGGGTTTTTTGACGTTGAATGCGCCATGAAGTATTTGAAGGGGATTAGAAGGTAGGGGGATTATTTTGAGGTGATCGCCGGCATTTATAATTAAAACTTTCTTACCTATGTTAAGGGCTTCTCTAACTTCCTTTGGAAGAGTTAACCTTCCCTTCTTATCCAACTCCAAGATGCTCATTTTCCCACTTCCTTTTTTATCTTTTTTTAGTGGGATTTAAATTTTATTATTTTAAAAGTGGGACTGCGTGCGCTTCTGTGCTTGAATTTTTGGGCATTATGGATATGCCTATCAGGTTCCAACCTTTATAAACCTCAATGGAATCCAATTGCCTTTCAATTTTGATATAATGCCTTAATGTATAGTCTGTATAGTCTTGAATCGCTGCGCAAACGCCATCTAACTTTAATAAATTGAATTTCGCAACAACTTTAAAAGTATTTAATATGATGAACATAATGTAATGAATGTATACTTTAAGATAGCCTGGTGAAAATGCTTTGGATATCTGTCTAGCCTGCGACACCATAACAGGTTTGGAAGGGTCTATTCGTCCAGCCTTCTATTTAGCTCGGGAGCTTGTTGCAAGAGGTTATAAAGTATCTCTGATTTCTCCTTTTGTGTCAAATTGGGTTGAAAATTATTTACGTTCCGAAGGGATAGACGTTGTGAATTTAAAAATTAAACTTCTATTCCACAGGTTTGGATCTTCGGTCTTATGGCTTGAAGCTTGGGCGCGGGAAGCTCTTTTGAAGTTAAACTCAACATTCAGTGGCAATTATCCGCGGGTAATGGTGAATTTTTCTAATGTATTGGTAATACCTTCTGTTATTTGGTATTTGCAAGGCCCTCTTTCTTCAGCAATGGAGGACATGAAGATGGAGTTTTCTTTCACTTTAAGGGTTCTCTACAATTTTATTAAGTATGCAATTAGTTTAGGAGATAAAAGGCTAATTAATCGTATGAAGAATGCTTCGACTATGATGGTTGCAAATTCTAAGTTTTGCGCTCAACTATATTCTAAGTTCGGAATTCAAGTTGATCATATAATTTATCCCCCTTTAGACCGTGAAATTTTCCGCCCGTCCACATCAAACCCGTCTTCAGATTACGTTTTAACTTATTTTGGAAAAGAAACTAAATTTTCAGTTATTAAAAGGATCGCAGATTGCGGCGTCAAAATTCGTGCTTTCGGCTCTAAACTACCATTCATTAGAAAGGATTTAATTAATCATACGAATGTTAAGTTTTACGGGTATGTCGGTTCAAAGGAACTTGTAAACCTTTACTCAAATGCTTTATTCACAATATTTCCATTTACTCATGAGCCTTTTGGGTATATACCGCTTGAAAGTATGGCGTGTGGAACACCTGTACTGACTTATAGGCGCCAGGGTCCAGGAGAATACATTGTTAATGGTGATGTTGGTTGGCTTGTAAATAGCGATGAGCAAATCGTTAAAAAAGCCTTGGAGCTTTGGAGTGGAGGGTATCCGGCCAGGATAAGACGTAACTGTTTAGAGGTTTCTAAAAAATTTGACAAAAATAAGTATGTTAACGATATGTTGAAGCTTATTATGGCTTTCTTGAAATAACTATCTAGCCACGACTTAAAATTAGCTTGTAAATTTTTAGATGTTCTTCAACTATCTCCGCCCAATGTGTGGAGCTGAATTTCCTTCTTAATTTTTCCCCTAAGTATGTTCTGTGAGATGGGTTTTTTACTAGGAAAAGTATTGCGTCAGCAAGACTTACACTGTTGCAGGGTTCTACCATAATACAATCTTCTCCATCGTGTAGTTCGCATGTGAACTTTGGTACTTTGCTGCAGATTACTGGCTTTCCGTAGCATGCGATTCTATGAAGAACGCCACTTACTTCTATAAACTGATGCTCTAAAGATGTTAGTACGATTATGTCGCAGTCATATAATAATGAGTCGAGTGTTTTTTCGTCAACAAAACCTTTTATAAATACTTTTTCTAGTTGTGAAGAGAGCATCGTTTTGAGGTATTTGACGTGATCTAGTCTGTCATGAGCATGAGGCCCTCCGATTATTATCAATTTCACTTTATTGTTGGTCTGGGCTACTTTGTTAAACGCGTCGGCTAAACATTCCATGCCTTTCTCTTTTCTAATAAACCCTAGTGAAAGTATTTTTATATCACCATTTTCTCGAGAAACCTCATGCATTTTCACAGGCATTTTGCTTCCATGTGGGATGACTGCGATTTTGTCTGCATCTTCTTTTTTTAATCCGTACGCGTTTATTGCAAAATTTTTCATTAGACTTGTATGTAAGATTATTTTGGTCGAAAGTTTAACAATTAACTTTGTTGTGGCAAATATGCAGGTGTGTGCTAAGCTGTTGATAAGCCTGTTTTTGTGTATAGATGCCCCCTTTTTCACCAACGTGTGTATGGTAACAACTGTTGGTATGCGCTTAAAACGCAACATTAAAAGTAAAAGAGCGAACAGAAGCGGGGATATGCCTCTGCCGTACAACAGCCAGCCATGTTGTATGTGAACAAGATCTGGTTTTTCCTTTAAAATACTGTGGAAAATTTTAAAGGGGTAAAGTATGTCATTCCTCCACCAGCATCTTTCGACATAGGGTTCATCGCTTTTATTTGTGGTTTTCAGCTTGTTTGCAATGATTTTTATGTCGATAAAATCTTTCATTGGGGTATAAAGCTCCCTTGAATATTGTGCTATTCCATCCATATGCGGAGGCCATGTGGTAACGGCGCATACCTTCATGGATTTTGTGTACTCCCTGAAACTTGTAAAATGTTAAGTGTGTAAAAGTATATTTTGGCATTGCCATTTGCGACAGCCACCACTTTGATAATGGAGGGCTGTTTAACCTCGAACGTAAATGTAATTTTTTCCCAAGTGTTTGCTTCGGAGAATTCGTTGCCCTTGATCGTTTTGAGTAGTATTAGATCATTTTGAGGCTGTTTGAACAAGTTTAAAGTTAGAATGTCTAAGGGTTCGGTTGACGAAGAATTCATCGTTAACGTGACGTTGTATGTGCCTGGAGGGAAACTGTTTTGGAACATAAAAAGGGGTTCAGCTGAACCGTTTCCCTCAAATATTAAGATGTTATTTGATATCTTTCCTGATATAATGGTGACGTTACTGGTAGTGTATGTAAATTCTATTCCGTTAAAAATTAATGGTTGTCCCTTATACCCCTTCTTGTATAGGATTACGCCGCGGTTGTTAACGAGGATGCCATAATCTTTGGGGATCTCGACATCGCACCATTTTTGGGCGAGATGAGCTGGCTTTGGCAAAGTAACGGTATACCACCATGAATAAACATTGATTAGAATGTAATCTGTCCCATTTTTAAAATATGGGTAAACTTCAAGTCTATTGCATATGTGAGGGAGAACTTCAGGCATAACGGACGCTGATGCGTTACTTGGGATTTTTTCTAATGCTAGGCGAATATCTTCTGAGTTTATGTTACTTGCGGGAAACATGCTGGATAATAATAAGGCTGTGAGTATCGTGAAGACTATTAATGGCAAGACGGTTTTTTGACCATTCTTTATGTTGCTACCCATTAGTTTGCAGAATCCGTTTATTGCCGCTATAAAGATAAACGGTGAAACAAATGCTTGGTATTGGGTCCCTATGGAATAATAAAGCGGGTTTATAGATAGAAAACTTGCGGTAAACCACGGTAAGGTCATTATTAATGTTAGCGGGTCAAAGAATGATAAGAAAGCTAATGGTCCGAAAAGGGAGATGAGATATGTGAATTTTCTTTGACCATCGTCTAAAAGCCTTTTCACGGCCTTTATAGGATTACACATAATGTTCTTTATTATTTCATATGGGCTTTTTCCAAACTCTCCCCATTCCCATTTTGTGGTTAGGGCAGTTGGGTTAAAGTATGTTATAACTGCACTTGCAAGCATAAACCAAGCTATGCTTGTTGCTATGAGAATGAGTGGAAAGATGATGTTTTTTGTCATTTTTCTGCTTTTTAAGCAGTATACTATTTCACTTCTGTTGCGAAGAATTACATATAACGCTATAAATATCGTGATGATGGGCACAAATTCATTTACCATTAAGGCCAGTAGAATAAAAATGTATGATGATATCAGTTTTCCCTTTGCGAGGTAATACATTGCGGAAAGAAGGATTGGCTGCAGAAAAACTTCAACATCAAAATTTATCAGTGAGGCGTTCGTGGGCATGTATGCTAAGTATAAGATTGAAAATATGATTATAGCAGCTTTGCTTCGTATCTGCTGATTGCGCATATAGTAATAGAGGGGAAATAGGCCAGCAGAAATTATGATGGGTTTAAGAAAAAGTAAAGTGGTTGAGTCTTGGCGTACGGCGTAAATTGGCAAAATTAGGAATAGTATTGGTGAAAAGTGAATCCCGAAGATGCTTCCCGAAGGGTTTCCAGGTAGCTCAGCAGTGTAATAGAATATTTTTCCATGATTTATAGTTGTATAAAGTGCCTGAGCGTAAATTCCTAAGTCCCACGTGTTTGTTAGGAAAGAATTATGCATCGAAAAAGCTACATTGCCAGCTATAACGATGTAAATGAAGGCCATTAGAAAAAGTACTAAATGTTCGGTGTTTAATTTTGTTTTGCAAAGTTTTACAGGTAATTCTTTCAATTTTGCCAGAGGTGAACTAATACGCTTCATTTTCAACGGGTTAACACCCTCAGCATCATGTTCTTTGAAATATTTTTAGACATTTACATAAGCCTGATGCGCCTACGAGCTATAGTTACCGTGTTAAGCTTAAAAGCAATTATTGTTCTTGGCGAGATTTTTATGCAATATGAAATGGGGAAAACGTATTAAATTTTTGTTAGACATATTTAAGGTCGGGACCGTTATTAATGAACGTTTGTTTCGTCACGGATCCTTTAACCACAACTGCCGGCTCTGTGAGGCCTGCCATTTTACTTGCTAAGGAATTTAGGAAAAACAATTATGATGTTTCGATTGTAACAACATGTGTCGACGGTCATGTCAAGAAGAGGTTGAGGGAATGTGGCATTAATGTAAAAGTTATTGATTCAGGTTCCAGCATAATAGGTGAATTTCCAACACTTGATGCATGGTTTAGAAATTTGGTCAAAAATAAAGTTTTAGATGGTGGAAATGCAAATATAATTATTAATACATCCTCTTGTATTGTTTCAGCTTCTGATGTATATTATGCCCAAGGTCTTATGATTGAGGCCCTTAAAAGTATGGCCCCGATAATGCCTATATGGTACAGAATGGCTTATTATTTAGCGAGTTTTCCATTGAGGAGTATGGAAACAAAATTTATTAGAAAGTTAAGGCAGTCATCTAAGCTTTTTATAGCAAACTCTAATTTTTGTGCTTCAATGTATCGCCAAGCAGGAATTATTGTTGATAAAGTTGTTTATCCGCCACTAGATTGCAGCCTATTTAAGCCTTCATCTTCAAAGCCAAAGGAAGATTATGTGCTTACTCATTTGGGAATATATGGTAAAGAGGGAAAATTTCCAATAATTAAGGCAATAGCAGATTTAGGGGTTCAGTTGAAGGTTTTTGGCAAAATATATTATGCGCCTAAGGCTTTATTAAATCATCCAAACATCACTTTCTTAGGCGAGATCACCGAAAAAAAGTTGATAGATGCATATTCAAACGCGCTTTACACGTTGTGCGCCTTCAGCCATGAACCATTTGGTTACATTCCAGTAGAGAGTATGGCGTGCGGAACACCTGTCTTAACCTATAATCGACAGGGACCAGCCGAAACTGTAAATGAGGAGACCGGATGGCTTGCAAATAGCGATTCTGAACTTGTATCGTTTGCTGTCAAACTCTGGAAAAAGGGTTACAGTAAAGACATACGGAAAAATTGTAGAAAAAGAGCGCTTTCATTTAACGTTACGGAGATCTTTGCCGAATGGATCAATGTTTTGGAGAATATGATGCAAGAAGGAGGACTAAGTGATTAATAGGGCGGTTATTATCAGCATTAACAACACTAAAAGCCCGACCACTGGTGGAGAATATGTTTTTAAGGTGATCAAAGATGTTTTGATGCAGAAATTTGTGGTTCATGAGCTTTCCATTCCAGCAATGATAAAAAAGTGGATTAAAGGTGACAATGGTAAATTTTTAAAAGATTCCTTTGGCGTTTGGCTATATTTATACAGTTTTCTTCGTTCGCTTTATGAACGTAAAAAACGTGAAACTATTGTAGTTACATCATGCAGCCCTATCTTTCCAGTGTTCGGGCATGTTGTTTACCATCAACCAAAAGCGGGCTTATGCGAGCCTTTATATCGTCCATATCTGCCCTTTAAGCTAAGATTTGGTTTTAGTTTGCATGAAAATGAAAAATTTTCGCCTTTATGGCTTTTGGCAAAGAAAAGTTACGTCCTTCACCTTAGTAACAGTTTTTACACTAGGGACTTAATTAAGCGACTTTATGGTATAAATTCGATTGTTTTATATCCTCCAGTTCGCATACCACCCTTTTGCAGATCTGATTTCACCAAAAGTAGAAAGCTTTCCTTGGTCATAGTCAAGCCAAAGGCTGTAAATGGGATAATGCTTCTTCCCGAGTTTGTTAAGTTTGTCCCAAAAAATTTTCCTATCCTTGTTATTGGAGATGCTGACTTTTTAGGTTTTAAAGTTATGAAATATTTGAAAAAATGCGGCTGGAACATAAAGTATTTGGGTCGCGTAAGTGAAGAAGCTAAGTTAAAATTGTTCGGTTCAGCTTCACATTATCTTCACCTCGGATTAAACGAAACTTTTGGGATGACCATTGTAGAAACTATGGCTAAGGGTTGTGTTCCCGTAGTGCCGAAGAGTGGAGCTATACCAGAGTTTGTACCAAACATTTTATTCTACTCGGACTTGGAGGAGGCTGCTCAGAAAATAATGTCTAATGTGGGTGACGATTATAATTTTAAAAAGGAGATTAGGAAAATAGCTGAAGGGTTCCGTGAGGAAATTTTTAAGGAAAAATTCACATTTTATTTGAACATTTTTGAAAGAAATTACATGTAGATTAATTATTCTGCGTCGCAACTTTTATTATAACTCGACTAATGTAAAGGTCAGCTTTTCCTGTTGAAAACATGCGGAATTCAACATTTGTGCGAAGCTTATCGATTGTAAAAGGGAGCGTGACATTAAACCATTCATGTTCGGATCGACTTCCATACAAATCTTTTTCAGCTAAATGAGTTGAGCCAAAATCGTCAACTACGTCAAAATGGGCTACTGGAACGCCTTCCTCGAAATTTGAGGCTTTGACCTCGAATATTGCTGTGTAGTTTGCAGGAGGTAGACATATATAAGGGCCGAATACTACAAAATTTGCAGAAACATTCTTTTCAGCGAACACTGAATATCCCATGTTTGAGGTTTTATCTACGACTATACGGCCAATTCCTCTTAAAAGGTCACGGTACGCTACAAATTCAAGGTAATTGCCATATGGTAACAAGTTTATTGAACCGTTATAGTTTCTTTTGAATAGAATATAAGAATCCGCCATCGCATATGCTTTAAATTGTCCACCCCTTTCAAGCTCTTTTAAAGTGAAGCTTGCCCAATATGATAAGGCCTTAACATTAAGTAATACATATTCGCTTTTATTTAGGAGTTCTCTAGTGTAATTTTCGATTATTTCCTTTTTTCCATGTTCTTGGAATGCAGGTATGTCAAACGGTATGAGGTAAGCATTTGGTCGAGAACTTACATGGGGGAAAATTTCATTTATCGTTAAAATAGACGCGTTTGGTGGGATGGTGTCAAGAAGCTTATGCAGTGGGTCAACGTAGCCTTTTTGTGGTTCTAAATGCACTGCGTTAGGATACCATAAAATGCCTTTTTCGGATAGGCTGTATGCGAGTGGGCTTATTGGGCTTGTGGAGACTAAAAAGATTAGCGATACAAGTATTGCAAGTTTCAAAATTGTCTTTGCTGCGGATTGATTTAACGTTGAAAGACCTTTAATTGCTGCAATGAAGATTAAAGGAACTAAGTATAATGGATATTGGGCACCTATTGTATAGTAAGGCGTATAGTTTGTTAAAAGCATTGGAACCAGTACTGCAAGGGCGACGATTGTGAAGCTACTTCTGAAACTGAAAAATAGAAGTGGGGTAAACAATATTATAAAGTATAGCAGTTTTATGTTAAAGTCGAAATAGAGAGCTGAGTACGTCTTTTGCGGGTTCAAAATAATGTATATTGGAAGTTGCGCGATATCACCGTTAAACCCTAAAATCCTATAAACACCAACAGCTCTGTAGACGTCTAAAAACTCTGGCGTAATAGGATACTGACTTTTAACAAGTCTTATTATGAAAAACCATGCTACACATATAATCATAGTTAGTAATGAAGCGACAATTCCTTCATTGTTGGATAAAAATTTTAAAAAATGGCTCTTACGATGTTTAAAGTCAAAATTTAAGCGGGTTTCAGGAATTTTTTCTTTCGTTATTTTGTGCCATCTAATCAATTCGATGACGAGGCAGTATGTGGCTATGAAGAAGATTATATAAAGCAGGTGTTCCTCTATTGAAAGTGATAAGATTACCATTAAAAAGTATGGTTTCCATGATTTCTCGTGGAAGAAATAGTATGTCGAAAGTATTGTTAAGGGGATAAAGGCTTGAGGGTGAAAGTCAAACCAGTTTGCTCCATGAATGGGGACGTAGAGGAGATAAATTATTGCCATCATTACTGCTGCTTTTTTATCTCCGAGATGTTTTATTGTGAGAAGATAAATGGGTATGGCGGCTGATGCTATAATAAATGACTGTGCTACTAGTAATGATTCTGCTTTTGGGTAAACGGCGTATATTGGCAGCAACAGGAAAAGTATTGGGCTAAAGTGAACGGCGAAGAAGCATCCGCTTGGGTTAAGCCACAATTCTGGCGTGTAATAGAAGAGTTTTCCATTAAAAATTGTTGTGTAAAATGCTTGGTTAAAGACTCCGAGGTCTGCTGCGTAGCTTGTAAATCTGTAATGTTTAAGCAACGTTAAATAGGAGAATGCGATACCATAACATAATATTGAAATGGTGAGGTAAGCGTCATATCTGTCCCATCTATGTTTGATTGAAATGAATATCTGCTTTAAACGGTTCAACTTTTCCATTATTAATCCCTTTAACGTTTTAATGCTAAGCATCTCGCATTGGTATATGAATATAATAAATTTAAGTCTTAAATTGTCATGAATGGTCTATAGCACAGTTGGTGAAGCTGGATTGATGAAAATTAACTGTAGAGGGATAATTTTGGCGCACATTTCATTAAATCTTGCCGGCGGCGGGGAGAAGGTTTGCCTAGAGCTTCTTAAAGTTTTGCGTAAACGCGGCTATCCGGTTGTTTTGGCGAGTGTTGACAGAACTAATTGGCGTTATTTAAGAAGAACTTTTAAAAAGGTTTATTATCCCACGCGTGAGGTTTATTTATTTTCTAGGCTTCCAAATTTTCGTTTCGGTTTTCTTAATGATTCTTTAATGTTGCTGTTTTTTCTTTGGGAGTTGCTTCTTTTGAAGCTTGCTCGGAGGGGGTATGTTTTAATATGCACTTGCGGTGAAAAGGTGCCAGCTATAGCTGATGTGGTTTATGTTAGCGGTTTTCCTTTATGGCTGGCTGATTTTTTGCCAAATGTTAGCGCAAGAAGAAAGTGTTATAGCCGATTTTATAGAGCTCTTATGGAAATAATTGGCAAAATTTATCCACCTGCAGTAGTGGTTGCAAATTCAAGGTTTATTTCAAATTTCATAAAAAGATGTGCTGGAAAAGACGTGTTGACCATTCATCCTCCAATCAATCTATATGAATTTGTTAATTGTGGAAATAATGTGAGGCAAGAGAACATTGTAGTTGTTCCATGCCGATTCTTGCCTAACCAGAATCTTGAAATTGTTCCAAAGATTGCGAAGCTTGTGGAAAATGCGGATTTCCTTCTAATTGGACCTGCGCCGAGTGCTGCTTCGACAAAGACGGTTAATATGTTGCATGATTTGATTGGAAAATTGGGAATTAAAAATGTTACATTTTTAATTAATCCTTCCTTCTCTCAATATTTCGATTGCATATGTAAAGGTAAGGTTTTGTTAAGAACTCCGCTTTTTGAACCCTTTGGTATGAGTGTTGTTGAGGCTATGGCTGCTGGCTGTGTTCCTGTTGTTCCACGTTGTGGTGGACCTTGGTTTGACATTCTCGATTGTAAGCAGGGTGTTTACGGATTTTCCTATAGAAGTGTTGGAGAGGCTGCTGAAATTATTAATAGACTTTTGGGGGATGATGTTTTGCGGGAGAGCGTGGCTGCCAAGGCGCGTGAACGTGCCAGGGTTTTTGATGGTTCCGTTTTTGAGGGGAAAATTTTGGATTTGGTGGATAAAGTTTTCAGGGCTAAGTTTAGAAGGAATTGATAAGCATAATTTGTTGGATTTAATTATAAAAAGTTGGGATAAAAAGAGGAGGATGAAGGGCTTATGGGTCTGGATGTGGGGTGTATTCGCTTATTGTTCCTAGGACTTCGACAATGCTGACTGCTGGTTCATGTACGGTGTAGTCGATTTCTAGTATTATTGCTGTTGCGCATGGTGGTAATTTTTGTAGTTCGTATATGCCTTCCTCGTGGAACCATTTTGTTGCGTAGTAGGTGTCTCTTCCCCAGTGGCCCCATATTAGGAATAGGACTGTTCCGTTAAGGTCTTTGTATGTTGCGACTACAGCGTAGCCTGTTGTCTCGTTTGAGGCGTATGTGTTCTGGCTCCAGCATGAAAGGGCGATTATCGTGTCTGCCCAGGCTGTTGATGCGTATTCAGGTAGTCCGTAGAAGGCTGGTGTGAAGTCGTTTCCGTAGTAGGCTAATATGTTTGCTAGTGGTCCGCCTACGCCTATCATGTTGCTGCTTGCAACGGGCCATGTTGTGCACCAGTCGTCTTTCAATGCTGCTCTTCCAATGGCATCCTTGTAGTCTGCTTTATCGTTGCCTGTTCCGAACTTGCTCATAACCCATGGCATCTCATCGTAGACTGCTTTAGCCTTCATGTCAGCGCCGGCCAATCCTATGTAGGCGCCTGCTTCACTCTCGCTTTCAATTATTTTGTCCTTGAATGCTGATGTGATTAGGGCTGCGCCAGCGCTGTCAACTGTAGCAGCATCCCTACCAACAATCACCCACTCATAGCGTCCTGGAGTTGTGCTATTTGACCAGAGTATTTTAATCGTGTGAGTCCCAGCCGGTATCGTCACATTAATATACCATTTACCGTCACCGCCAAGAGTTGCATTATAGTATGGTGCAGCTTTTTTAGGTTTAGGTGTTAACAGAACGCCGTCGACTATTACGCGCTCAGTAGCATTACAATAGTCGTACCATGAATATCCCGTGTCTTGTCCATAAGCTTCTTTCGATATAATCGCTTCGTATCCAACATCATAGTCAAACCTTTTGGTAGTAGTCACAGTCTTAGTGTCTATTTTAACAAATCTAAATGTATTTTTCTCAATAGCGCTTACTAGATCCCATGGTTTGAAGACCTCGTCTAGCTGATACCATACTTCCCTATCGATTGTGGGCGTACCAAATTCCTCATCTATTGCGTCATGGCGGTTTGCTACGCCCTTAACCTCAACGCACCTGAATTGTGGGACGGTTTCGTGGTCTAGTAGTATGTCCCATTCGCCAATTATAAGTGGTGACTGCTTAGGCTCAGCAGTTTGGATGTCGTTTTCCCGTACCATTAGGAGCGGATCCAAGTAGCGTAGTATACCATCAACTGTCCAGTCGCTCACAGGAGGCCAGAATGCTGTCCAAGCAACATACTTCTTATCGCTTGAGATTACCTGTGCAATGTCATAAACATGAGCCCAGTCAGCTTCAGAGTCCACATACTTGTATAGGAACTTTATCTCTGCGTCTTTTGCCGGCGCAGTAGTGAACTTGACTGTCTTATTAGCCCAGTCTACTGTGTATTTTGATGGATCGACAAAGTTGCTGTCAATCCATATTTTAATGAAACCTTGAACTGGCTTGTTTGTTAGATTGAAAGTTGTTGTTGTGCTATCGCCAACCGCATAATCTACGGTATCGCGTAGTATATTCTCTGCCAAGTGCCAGTCAGGCCCGTAGCAAGTTTCGCCTTTTCGCGGGTAAAAGTATGCGTAGCTGTCGTAGCTTGGCGCAGGACCGAGGTCGTACTCTTCCCTGTTGCTGAATTGGACGTTAAGCTTACCCCACAAGTGCATCTTTGGAAGTGTTATCTTCAAGTCTTTGAATAATATGACTTCCTTCTTAACCTTCTCAAATACCAGTTTTATGACCACGTCTAGGACTGGCCACTGGGATGTGCCCTCAACGTCGTAAATGTGGGTTACACTTTCTGCGACAAAGAGCCTGGGGCCGTTATAAAGCACTTTTAGGGGTTCGGTGCTGCAGTATCCGTTGGTCTTCCTGCCTCCGTGGGGGGCGTCGCCGGGATTCGCTGTTCGAATCCAGTCTCCACCCCAGCCGAAGCCGTCTGCAAACATTGCAAAAGCCCATAGGTGCCTATCCCTCTTAGCCCCGCTTAGGGCAGGGTCAATGTATTGAATGTCAATGTACCAGCCGTTAATCCATGAAGTCATAGGAACAACTGTAGACGGACAGAATGGGTCACGTCCATCATATTCGAGGCCAACCCAATTCGCCTGAACACTTTGATCAGCTCCAGCGGGTATGCCCATGAGCTCACCGAACTTTGAAAAGCCAATTTTTAAACTCTTGGCCTCAAATGGGTAAAGCGAATAATAGTCGCTGCTGAGGACACCGTCTTTAGTTATATACCATTCGCTTGGATCTGCAGCTTTTGCGTTTTGAACGAAGAATGCGGGTGCAAGAATGGACGCTAGAATTATTGAAGCCGTTAAAATTGCAATTGCGTTCCTTTTCATTTTTCCATCCTCTTACATTGGTCTTTCTATAGTTTGTTAAGCATTCATTTAAAAAGTTTTCCATCAAAAAAGAGTGCAAAAGAAAACATACACGAACCCAAAGTTGCCAATGCTCTTCAAGCCGAAAATCTACATGCGCGAGAAAACTGACAGCCCTCTACACGCGTAGACTCAACATTAAACACATTTAAAGATTAAAAAGCCTAATTCAAACAAGCCCTACACTCTCAAACTCTAGCTTTAAAACTTAAAAAAGAGAATTTCGGGGAAATGGCTGCGCTATCACGCTATTCTATACAAACTTTTGAAATTTTCCTTGCCATGGCCTCTGCGCGCGTTAAGCTTAAATGCTAACCCGAATCCCGTCAACGTCAAGCCTACAAGCGTTGCTGCCTGCATATAACCAGTCCATTGAAGCTCAATCTCAGCCGGATCCTTAATGGTTGCTGAACATTGATGTGTAACTGGATTCTGAAGCGTGCAGCTAAACTTGTTAGACGGATGATTCGCAACCCAGTTCAACGCTTGACTCCTCGTGAAGGTTTGTCCCTTAAACTTGTAATCCATAGAAATCGTCACATACAAAGTCTGCCCAGCGCCAATACTTGAAATATTCACTGTTCCGCTGTTCAAATTATAAGACACTGTGGCTGATACACGCGACCCAGTTCTTCCATATCCAGTATGCACCTGCACAGGATCTGAGCCCACAATCACGAATTCAGGATCCAACTGAAAGCTCAGCACCACGCCAGAAACACCAGTTGCGCCAGGATTGGTTATCTGTATGCAGTAGTAGAACGCGTTAGGCTTTGTTGAACTAAGCCTATACGTTGCATAGTTAACCCGCGTAAAAACCGTTGTAAAACTGCTAATCTTCCTGAAACTTCCATCCGTCACATAACACTGGCAAGTCAAGTCAACCTGCGCTGGAGGCACATACTTCTCATAATGTGCAGTAGCCGTGCGGGGAGCATTCATAACAACAGTTATCGTTGTCACGCCGGAGCCCTGAGATGTCCCGTCAACATCCCAGTAATTGAATGTGTAGCCTGAAACTGTTGGCGCAGTTAGCTGAACACTCTGCGATGAAT
>Ga0078972_1010576_pt1 | contig 17127 bp, 16 predicted proteins | sample YelNatPaOPGAMG01_FD_67568 | JGI IMG/M metagenome (GOLD analysis project Ga0078972, IMG submission 67568) | Hot spring thermophilic microbial communities from Obsidian Pool, Yellowstone National Park, USA - OP-RAMG-01 (SPADES assembly) (version 2) | ecosystem: Environmental > Aquatic > Thermal...
CAAAGCCAGACGGAGGGACCCCCACCCTTGGACGCCTTTTTCGCCTTCGGCTCAAAGGCCCCCAATCCCTTATCAGGTGAAAGAGCATTGGAGCTAAACCACGTGTTCATCAACATTTGGGGGCTCCGTTACAGTTCCATCGCGGGATTGGGGTCCGCCCTCACGGCCGCACGAGGTCCACTCGCGCAATGGGCACGAAGGTCTCCAGGGGGTCCACCAGGAGCCCCTCTGCGCGCCGGGGCTCCAGCTCGTAGAAGCGGTCGTCGGGCGTCCGGACGGGCTCTCCGTGGGGGTCGAAGAGAAGATTCCCCGCTCCCGCGAACTCCTCCCCCGGATAGGCGGAGGCCGCCACGCAGCAACCCAGAACCCATACCCCGTTCTCGATGGCTCGCGCCCTCAGCAGCGTCTCCCAGAGGTGGTGGCGCCGCCACGGCCACCACGCCGCCACCGCCAGGTGCGTGCAGCGGGCCTCCATCCGCAGGGCCCGCGCCTGCTCGGGGAAGCGCAGATCGTTGCAGGTCAGCAGGCCCAGCGTCACCTCGCCCAGTTTCACCGCCACGTAACGGTCCCCGGGGTCCCAGAGGGCGGCCTCGCCGTTGGGGGCGAAGAGGTGCACCTTGTCGTAGCGCGCCAGCTCCCGTCCGGCCCTCCAGAGGGTCATCCGGTTGCGGCGCTCCTCCGTGAAGGAGCCGAAGAGGCACACCACCCCCGGATTCGCGGCGGAAGCCTCCGCGAAGGCCGCGCGGACCCGTTCGGGATCCACGCGCCGCGTGTAGCCGTGCAGGAAGGCCTCGGGGAAGCAGGCCAGCTCCGCGCCGCCTTCGGCCGCCCGCGCCGTCTCCTCGGCCATCCGTCGGAGGTTCGATTCCACATCCAGGCTGACCCAGCGGGAGAGGTAGACTCGCATGTATCGAGTGTATACCGAAAGGGCCGCGCGGTGGTTGAGCGATGGAGCGATGGAGCGACTAAGCTATTAAGCAATTAGGCAATTAGGCGATTAAGCGAGGGGCGGAGGAGGAGAATTCCGTTTCATGGCCGTCCAAAACAATTTCAGCTCGAATTTGTGCGGTTTGCCTTCCGGAGCGAAGCGATGGAAGGCGCGTCCCGGTGCCGCTCTTCTAAGCAGGACTTCCGGGCCAGGCCGGACCGCCGCCGGTGCACCAGGGGAAGGTGGGGGGACCACACACATCAGACGGAGCTGGGGCTGGCGCCCGAAGAGCGGCGGAGGGACTGAGGCCGGAGCGCGTCCACGCCGACATGGACGCGCCCGGACCAGCCCCCCCAGCGCCGCGCCAAAGGCGCGGTCCAGACCCGGCCGTGGTTCGGAGCCGGCAAGGTGGTCCACTTCGGACAGGCATGATCGTGCTCTACGGGGAGCCCTCCGCGGCGCGGATGGCCGCCTCTTGCCGGGAGAGGGCCTCCAGCCGCTCGGCGACGGCCCGCTCCCCCTGCTCCCGCTGGCGCACACCGGCCTCGATGGTGGCCAGAATCGCCTCCTCCAGATGGTGCAGCGCCTGCATCATGTCCTGCTGCAAAAGACGCATGGCGCCGTCCAGCTCCTCCACGCGCCGCTCCTCGATGGCGTACAGGTTGGCCCGCAGCCAGTCGGTGATGAGCGAGTCGGCGCGGTGAAGCGCCAGGGCATTGGCCAGCTTGGAGGGCAGGACCGTCTCCAGCAGGGGGAAGAGCCAGTCCTGAGGATCGAGGGCCAGCGTGGGTTTGACAAATTCGAAGAGGATGCGTTCGAAGTTGGTCTTGGGCGGCCTGATGGTGTAGGGGGTGAGCGGCACGTCGAAGCATTCAGCCGCCGCTTGTTCGACGCGCTCGGCGAGCCTGCGCGTCTCGGCGGCGATCCGCTCCGTGCGCTCCTTCACCAGCCGCAGCGTCTCGTCGGTGACCCTTTGGAGCCAGACGGCGATGGCCTCCCGAACCAGCCTTTCCGCGAGGGGCTGCACGAGCCGCCGCCGCTGGCCCCGTCCCCTGGTTTCGCGCAGGGTCTGCTCCACGCTCTTCAGGGCGGCGGCCTTCTGCGTCCGGATGAATTCGGTGCGCTCGAACTCGGCCTCCCTGGGGTCGATGCCCTCCACCCGGGCAAGGCGCGACTGGGCGGCCAAGGCCAGGTCCTCCACGTCCTGCACGGCGCGCTTGAAGCGTTCGACCCGGCTTCCCATTTCCTCGATGGGGGTCAAAAGCGCCCGCCGCTCCAGGGCGATGGCGTGCTTGAGCCGGCCGGCGAAATACTCTTTGGAAGCCGATTCGGAGAGGGCCGCGAGCTGTCCCCCGGCCTCGCGGGCCAACTCCTCCAAAGTCCTGATCAGTTCCCGAAAGCCCTTGTCGTCCTCGCCGCGGACCGCCCGGCGGGCCGACAGGAAAAGGAAGGGGCCCGGATCGCCCCCCAACGCATCTCCGATGACCTTCCGGGCGAAGGCTTCAGCCTTCTGGCGCGTCTCTCCCTCCAGGAGGTCGGCCTTGTTCATGACGAAGATGAGCTTGCCGGCCCTGGGCGCCGCCGTCTTCACCAGCTCCAGTTCGTCCCCCGTGATGGGCGGCTCTCCTCCTAGAACCACAAGAGCCACGTCGATGCGGGGCAGAAAGCTCTGGGTGACGTCGGTGTTCAGGCCGAAGACGCTGCCGACGCCGGGAGTGTCCACGAGCCGGACGCCGAGGGAGAGCAGCGGGTGGTTCAGGTAGACGAAGGCCGCTTGCACACCGAGGCGATTGCCGGGATTGCCCTCCTCCGTCACGTAGGTGCCGATCTCCTCGAAGGAGACGGCCTCCCTTCGGCCGTCCGAGAACTGAATCTCGCAGCGCTCGTCGGTGCCTTGCTGGATGACGATGATGGTGCTGGTGAGCGGCGCCACGTCCACGGGCGAAACGGGGCGCCCGACGATGGCATTGAGCAGGGTGCTCTTGCCGCGCTTGAATTGGCCGAGCAGGGCCAGGGTGAACTGCCCCGCTTCGGCGGCCTTGCCGGCCTCCGCGATATCCGCCGCGAGGGCCAGCTCGCCGCGTTCCCTGGCGATACGCTCCAGATCGTAAAATCCTTTCTGTTTCACGGTGCCCCCCATGATGCCTCGCTTTCAAAGACCCCGCAAAGGGTTCCTCCTATGAAGAGAGGTTCCCGGTTTCACCGCTCTCGCCGCGCCGCGCCAGCGCCGCCAAGAGAGACGATCGGTTCAGCGTGCCCACGAGCCGGCCCTCCTCATCCACGGCCGGCAGCAGTTTGATCCCGCGTTCGATCATGATCTTGAGGGCCTCGGATACGGGCGCCGTTCGCGGCACCGTGATGACCGGCCGGGACATGACATCGGAGGCCCGCTTGTCCTTGGCGGCGATGGCGAGCCCGCTGGGTACCCGGCCACCCTTTAGCCAGGCACCCACGGCCCGCATGACTTCGGGGCGGACCTTCTTGCCGGCCCTCTTGAGGATATCCCCCTCGGTGATGATGCCGGCCACCCTTCCCTCTGCGTCCGTCACAACGACGTAGCGCGAGCGGGATTCGAGAATACCGTCGAGCACTTCGGAGAGAGGGGCATCCAAACCGACACAGACCCCGCCCGGCCGCATGGAATCCTCGACCTTGGCGGCAAGGTTGGCTCTCGGACGCCCGCCGGCCTTGGCCTCATCGAGGGCGTCAACCACCGTTTTGAGGATGTCGGAGCGGCTCACGATGCCGATCAAGCGGCCGGTGCTCTCCACCACGGCCAGGCGCTTGAGTCCTTCGTCGGCCATGCGGGCGGCGGCCTCGGGGATCAGGGTTTCGGGACTCACCGAGGCCATCCCGGGGCGCATCACCTGAGCCGCCGTCTTCGCCCCCTGCCCCGAGGAGCCCACCCCCAGGGCAGCGACCTCTTCCCGAAGGGAGGCCGGAAGCTCCAGGCCGGCGCGGATGAGCAGGTCCTCCTCGTTGATCCTTCCGAGCACCTTGCCGTCGCCGTCCACCACCGGGATGGAGCGCAAATCATGGTCGATGATCTTGTCGAGGACCTCCGCCACGGAGGCCTCGGGGCGAACCGACACGACTTCCCTCGTCATGACTTCGCCAACGGTCAGGCCAGGAGGGAACGGTCCGGGGACACGGTGGGTATATTTGATCACCTCGACCGGCGTGAGGGTCACCAACCCCTCCTGGACCATCTCGCAGATCTCCGGGAGGAGCCGCTGGAGGCGATCCTGCCGATCCACGAGCGTGATCACGAGGGGGAGGTCGGTGCTCAGTTCCAGAAGGAGGACCGTGTGGATGAGGCTGTTGGCGCCGAAGCCGGCCAGCCCCCGGAAGACGGTGGCGCCGGAGCATCCCTGCCGCTGGAGCACCTCCAGAATGGCGAGGTACAAAGGTTTGCCCTGCCAGCGGTCCTTCTCGCCAATGAAGATCCAGAGCTGTTGAGCCTTTCCATCCATAGCCATGCTTTTCTCCCCTCTCGGCCGGTCCGCGGCTAGGGCACCAGACGGGCGATCAAAAACCCGGCCACAACCCCCAGCAGTCCCAAACCGACGCTGGCGGCCACGTTGAAGGCGGCGCGCCAGATGCTCCCCGCGTTAAGGAGCTCGTAAGTCTCGTAAGCGAAGGTCGAAAAGGTCGTGTACCCACCGCAGAAGCCGGTCACCACCAGCAGCCGCCAGGTCGGGGACAGAGCCAGGCGGGTGGCCGCCAATCCTACGGCGAAGCCGATGAGGAGGCTGCCCGATCCGTTGATGATGAGCGTGCCTACCGGGAAGCCGCTCCCCCACTTCTTGGCGGCCCAAAGTGCCACCCCATACCGCAGATCGGCGCCAAGGGCGGCCCCCACGGCCACGGCCACGATCCTCAGCATCCACACTCTCCACTCAGCCGTCATGGTGCCTGCGGCCCTCTCATTTCAACGCAAAGGCCCCCGGCCTCGGCGCTCGTCCACAAACCCGGGGCAACGGTCTCTCCCCGCCTACCCGGCCTCATCGGAATCCTGCGCTTCATCGTTCCCAAACCCCCCGAGAAGCTCCTGTGCACGGCGCGAGACGAGAACCCGCGGATCTCCACAGCGTGCGCGCACGCCCTCCCTTGCCGCTGGGCCTCCGATCCGAGCCAGGGCCTCCAGGCACGCCATCGCGAGATAGATATCCGGTGTGTTCTCGGCCTTTCGGATGAGATGGGGAACGGCGGCGCGATCCCTTCGCATGCCGAGGATCGTGGCGGCGCGAAGGGGTGTTTCGGGTTCGGGGTGAGAGAGCGCCGCGATGAGCCGCTCCGTATAGCTCGCCCCCTCCAGTCGCTCGGCCACCCGGCATCCACACCGTGGACAAGGATCCTCGTGCTCTCCGATCTCCGCCCAGCACGAAGGACAAAAGAAGGTCGTCATCGTTCCGCCTCACCCCGCTCGATCGAAGAGGATTCGCCATCCGCCCCGCATGCGCTCCGGATTTCCTCCAAGGGTCCGCGCAGTCGCTCCCAGAGGGCCGGCAACGCCCCCTGTTTATCCTCGGGGACCATTCCGAACTCCCTGAGGCGAGCGGGGCGCAGATCCTCCAGGTCGATGAGGCTGAAGGTGGCGGCGGCCCGGACCGAGCTTGAGGCCACCTTTTCCCTGGGCTCGACGCCCAGGGCGCTGGCCACGGCCGCCAGCTCCTCGTGGGCCCGGTGCACCGCGTTTCGTATCCTACCGGCCTGCTCGGGCGAGAGGTCCTGCCGCCAGTGGTAAAGAGGCCCCGACGGGGTGCGCCCGCTGGCCCACAGCTCCATATCGAAGAGCCGCTGGTCCAACACGAGCAGGGTGGACGCAATGTAGATCCAGTAGGGTTCGGGCAGATCGTGAATTCCCTTTCTCTCGTCCTTCGCGTCCATGGCCGATCCTCGTTTCATCATTCCTTAGAGAGAGCGAGCACGTTCATGGGTCGCCCCCGGAGGAGGAGGCTGCGCCGCCCGCACCGGGAGCACCGCACAGGCGCCGGATCTCCTCCAACGGGCCGTTGAGCGGCCCCCAGATCTCCCCGAAGAGCCCCGCCTGCTCCTCGGTCAACGCCCCGTAAGCCCGCATACGGCGGGGCTCCAGCTCCTCCAACTCGACGAGCGAGAAGATGGCTCCCGTCTGGATCGCGCGTGAGGCCACCCGCTCTTGCGGTTGGAGATCCAGCCTCTCGATGATTCGCACCAGCTCCTCGCGCACCTTGCGGGCCTCGAGGGCGATCCGCTTCAGGGTTGCCGGATCGAGGTCCTGGCGCCATCGGTAGAGGGGACCCGAAGGCAACGGACCCGAAGCCCACCGTTCGATCTCATCCAACCGCTGGTCGATCAGCACCAGCGTAGAGGTGATCCGCCGCAGGTGCGACTCGCCCAGTCCATAAGGGCGGGCGGGAATGCGATCACGCTGATCCATGCTCGCCTCCGTGATCCAGCCGCCGGCCGTAGGTGAGCGTGAACGCCAGCAGGGCCAGAAAGCCGGCCCCCGTGAAGGCCGCCGCGACGCCGTAGGCCCAGCCCCTGCCCCAATGGTCCAGAAGCCAACCGGTGAGTACGCTCGAGCTCAGGTCGCCCACGGCGTTGGCCGTGGCGAGCAGGCCCAGCGCATAGGCTCGGGCTTCCACGGGGATCATTTTCGCCGCGGTGGCCTTCTCCACCGTCTCCTCGATGGCGATGTAGATACCGCTCATCAGGAAGAGGGGGACGAGCATCACGAGGCTCCCGCTGAGAAAGGCCAACCCCAGGTTGAAAGCCACGCCCATCCCGTAGCCGAGCAGGAGGGTCCGCCCGTAGGACCAGCGGTCCGTGAGCATGCCCGCTGGGAAGGTGGCCAGCCCGCTGACGGCGTTGTGGAAGACGTACAAGAGGACGGGGATGGAGAGGAGCATGGCCCCTCCGCCCGCAGGAAGCCGCCTGGCGGCCTCCAGGATGAGGAAGGTCCGCGAGAAGTCGCCCATGCCGAAGAGAAGGACCGCCGCGAGAAAGGCCCAGTAGGCAGCGGGCAACGCAGGGCGGCTCGACCGCTCAGCTCGGCCTTCCGACCCGCCCTCCTCGTGAACGAGGAAGACCACCGCGAGGACCGCCCCCAGGCCTGGAATGAGCGTGATCAGAAAAATCCGGTGCACGCGAAGAGACAGCCCCACGAACAGGGCGGCCAGGAGCGGCCCGGCCACGGCCCCGGCCATATCGCCCGCCCGCTCCAGGCCGTAGGCTTTTCCGTACTGGGAGGGCTCTACGGCTTCGGCCATGAGGGCGTCTCTCAGCGGCCCCCTGAACCCGCGCGCCATCCACGCCACGGTTCTCAGGAGCACGAAGGGGATGGCCGTGGCGGCGAAGGCGAAGGCCCCCACGCAGAGGGTGGTCACGAGGTAGGCGAAGGCCACGGGTCCCTTCTTGCGAGCGATCCGCTGGCCCACGAGGCCCGACCAGTATTTGGCACCGGAAGAGAAGACGTCCGCGATGCCTTCGATCCATCCAAGGACCGTGGCCCCCAACCCCAAGTGCTGGAGGTAGAGCGGCAGCACCGCCGTGGCCATCTCGTGGCTTGCGTCTGAAAGCAGACTGGCCAGAGAGAAGCCAAAGACCGTCGGGCTTTTCCATGAACGGGCGGCGTCGGCCATCAAGTCCTCCCACGCGGCTCCGGCCATCCGGAGCCCGCGGCACCTAGGAGTTATCAGCCATTCCGGCGCTTGACGGCGAACTCCATCGCCCACCCGATCGTAACCAAAAAGTCGAAGCCGGTCAACGGATTACGAGGCCTCTCCCGCTTCCTTTCCGCCCGCTAACCCCTCAGCGTCGCCACCAGCCTCAGCGGTTCGGTCAGTAGCGCCAACGCCTCCAAGATGCTGCGGCAGACCACCTGGGCCGCCATCAGGCTCTCCGCCGCCGCTCCCTCCTTCTGCACCACGGCTACGCCCAAGGCGGATTTGGCCAGCATGAGCCGGTCGTTCCGCCCGTTGCCGATGCAGACCGTGCGGCCGGGGTTCAGCCTCTCCACGTACTGGGCCTTGGCTTGAGCCTGGCCCGCCGGTTCGAGGATGACCAGCTCGCAGGGAATCCCGTCGAGCTGGCGCTTGGCCTGGCCGAAGGTGTCCCCCGTGACCACGTGGATCTTCAGGCGGCGAGAGAGGTCGATCAAGGCCTCCCGCACGCCGGGCAGGAGGATCCCATCCTCCGCCAAGGTGCCGTTGAAATCGAGGACCAGGTGCTCCAACGCCCAGGAACCCAACTCAGGTACGGTAATCTCGATCATGGATGCCTCCGGTGCCGTTTGGGGTTCGCGACGGGCGGGCCAAACACCGCGGTCGCCCCCAGCCCGGCCTCAATTTCCAAAAGGCGGCGGAGCTCCGTCTGCACCCCGCAAAAACTTCAGTCGTCTTCGGCCAGCCCATCCTCCAACCCCAATCCCGGCAGGGAGCCGGAATAGCGGTGCACCTCCCTGCGGATCTTCATGGCTGTCCAAAATATTCCCAGCATACCCCAAAGCGCCTTGCCTTCCGGAGTAAAGCGGAGGAAGGCGCGTTCCAGCGCGTCGCTCGGGGGCGCTCCCCGTTTCCCCGCATTCCTTCGACCGGCGTCGCCTCTTCGCTTTCCGCCGCAGGCGAAAAGCGGCGTTCCGGCGCCGATGGGCCCTGGGGTCCGGCCCTTCTCTTTCAGGGTACCGCCAGGAAGGCGCACGGCGCTCTCAGCATCAACATCGTGGCGGTGGAGCCCGCCTGGTCTGGAAAGACGTTGGAGTGCCCCGTCCGGCCCACCACGAGCAAGTCGAACCGGCCCCTCTTCACGAGGCCGAGAATGGTTCGCACTTCGTGCCCATCGGCGGAGGTGACGATGACGTCCACGCCCGCGGTCATGCCTCGTTGGCGGGCCTCCATGAGCAGGGAGCCGCTGAGCGCCATCTCGGCCGTCGAGGTCTCCTCCTCATTTTCCCCCTCTCCCTCCGCACGCCTCGGAGAGGCCTCCTCGACCGTCACGGCATGCAGCTCGGCCCCGAACTCCCGTGCCCATTCCAGGGCCACCGCGAAGGCGCGCCACGACGATTCGGAGCCATCCAACCCGACCAGTATTTTGCGGTACATCGCGACCTCCCCTGGGGACGACAGCGAGCCTCGAACAGGAATCTCGTCGCTCACGGGCGAACCCAGTTGACAATGAGCACCACCAGCAACGTGACCAGGACCGTCGCCGTGTAGAGGTTGACCCGCCCGGAGTGGTGGGGCCTGGCGGTCAGTCCTGCGGCGCCTCGCACCAGGCGCGTGAGGGGAAAGAGGAAGAGCCTGTCCATGGCGAAAGGCTCTCGCTGGCTTCGCGTGAGGGCGGTGCGGTAGTGCCCGTGAACGCTCTCGCGCGTATCCTCCTGCGTCGTGGGGCGAAAGATCGCCTGGAAAACCACGCGGACGGGATTGGAAAAGCCGGTCGCGCTGTAGGTCATGTCGGGAAAGAGGTGGCGCACGCCGCCGTCCCAGACCAAGCCCCGGCGCACGGTCCGCCTCCGGGTGGCCCAGCGCACCACCAGAGCGAGACCCGCCAGAAGCAGGACGAGGACCACGGCGGTGTAGGCCGTGGACATGGCGAAGACCACAGGGTTCTTCTCCCCGCCGGGATGGAGCACCACGAGGCCGCGCCCCGGCAAGAGGCCGCGACCCACCTGGGCCCCGATGGCATGGAAGTCCTTCACGAAGCCGGCTCCGTACCGCGCATCGCCGGCGGGTCCGACGATGAAGAAGGGCGGAACCAGCTCCTCGGTGATGGACCCGTGGGCCAGAGGCGCCGCCACCGAATCCAAGGCGGGGATCACGTAGGTCGCCGCCAGGCCGAGGATCAGGCAGGCCGCAGCGAGGATCCCCATGGGCCAGAGCATGCTCCGTGGCAGCTCCTTCGCCTGCTCCGCCGGCCTGGAGCGTGCCATCCCCAGGAAGCTCATGCCGAAGGCCTTCACGAAGCAGGTCACGGCGAGGGCGGCCGTGAGGGCCAAGGCGGCCGCGCAGAGGGCAAAGACGACCTTGACGCCCGTGGCGCCGAACTGGGCGCTCTGCAAGAGCGTCTGGAGCGTGAGCCACTCGCTGACGAAGCCGTTGAAGGGCGGCAGGGCGGCGATGGAGAGGGCCCCCGCCAGGAAGAAGAGCCCCGTGTAGGGCATGACGCGCAGCAGGCCCCCCATGCGGTTCATGTCCCGCGTCCCCGTCCGCAGGTCCACGCCGCCCGCCCCCAGGAAGAGGAGCGACTTGTAGAGGGAGTGGTTCACCATGTGGTAGAAGCCCACGACAAAGCCCAGCGCCGCCAGGACGGGCAGGTGAGAGGCGAGGAAAACCATGCCCGCTCCGAGGCCCACGGTCACGAGGCCCATGTTCTCGATGGAGCTGTGGGCCAGCATGCGCTTCATGTCCGGGTCGATGGTGGCATAGAGGATGCCGATGAGGGCCGTGAGGCTCCCCACGATGAGGACCACGAGGCCCTCTCCCACATAGCGGACGGGCAGGAGGTCCAGGTTGACCCGCACCATGCCGTAGATGCCCAAGTTCAGGATGCACCCGGACAGGAGCGCCGAGACGGGTGCCGGGGCCACGGGGTGGGCCTTGGGCAGCCAGGAACTTCCGGGCAGGAGTCCCGCTTTCACGCCGAAACCGAAGAAGGTCAGGAGAAAGACGGCCCACGCCGCGGCCTGGCCGAGGTGAGGCGCCGCCGCGCGCAGGGCGGCGAAATCGAGCCCCGAGGCGCCGAAGCCTCCGATGAAGAGCACGCCCAGCGTGGCCGCCAGAACCCCCGCCTCGGTCATGGCGAGGAGCAGGTAGCCCGCGCTCACGTTCTCCTGCTTGCGGTTCTCGAAGCCCACCAGGAGCATGCAGAAGACCGACATGAGGCGCCAGTCGAAGAGGAAGGTCACCAGGTCCATCCCCGCGAGGGTCAGGGCCGTGGTCAGCAGAAGAAGGTGGTAGAGCACGCCGTAGAGCCTGAGACTGTAGCGGCCTTCGTAGCGGGCCAGGTAGCCGGCCGAGTAGATCGAAGCCGGAAGAAAGACCAGGGCGGTCACGAGAAGAAAAAGCGCCGAGAGGCGGTCCATCCCGAAACCGAGCGTGCCCAGGACCGGCAGGCGCAGGAGGGGGAAGGCGAAGCCCGTGCCGCTCTCCAGCGTGGCTCCTGAGGCCGCCATCAGCGCCCCGGAGGCGAGGGCAGCCGTCCAGGCGAGCCCCGCCGGCACGCGCCTCTCGGGCAGGAGCGCGCTCAGAAGAGCGCCCGTTCCGGCCAAGAGGATGAAGAGGAGAAAGCTAGCGGCGGCAAGACTCACGGCGCGGCCTCCTTCAGCGCCTCCCGGGCACCGTCGGACGCCTTCGTCCTGCCCGAGAGGAGCAGCAAACCGTGCAGGATGGCCAGAGGCGGCGGCGGGCAGCCGGGTACCTCCAAGTCCACGGGCAGCACGGCGCCCACGCCGCCCGCGCTGGCGAAGCTCGGCCCGAACAGGCAGCCCGTCAGGGCGCAGGTGCCCACCGCCATCACGCGGCGCGGGGTGGGCATGGCCTCGTAGGCCTTGAGCAGAGGCATGCGCATGGCCTGGGTCACGGGGCCCGCCACGAGGAGCACGTCGGCGTGGCGCGGCGTGGGGGTGAGGAAGAGCCCCAGCCGGTGCATGTTGTAATAAGGCTTGTTGAGCTGCTTGATTTCGCTCAGGCAAGCATCGCAGGCCCCCGCGTCCACGACGCGCACGTGGAGCGAGCGGTGGAAACCGCGGCCGAAGAGGGGGGCGTCGCCCGGCCCTCTCCGCCGCGCCCATTCGTACCCGCCCTCCCAGGGCACCGGATTCGGCCCCAAGGTGCAACGGAGGCAGTGGACGCAGCGGCGCGGGTCGGCCGCCAGGCTCGTCCCGTTCGCTTCCAGAGCCCCTGCGGGACAGGTGAGGGCCGCCCCCTCGGCGCCGGACGGGGAAGGCCAGCGGCTCTCCGCCGCCGGGAGCCCCGGCGTCACCCCCGCCGCCTCTTCGGGACGGCGGGGATAGCCTGTGCTCTTCACCCCCGTCCTCAGCCCTTGAATGATCCATTTGCTCATGGTGGGCTCCTAGCGGTCGCCTTCGGCCGTGGAGAGGCCGAAGGTGGCCATGATGATTGGGAAATCCTGGAAGGCGAAGCGCTCCGCCGCCAGGTGGAAGCCGTGCCAGTTGGTGAAGGAGGGAGTGGTCAGGCGATACCGCGCCACGCGGCCCCTCTCGTCCAGCCGAACCCAGTGGAAGGCCGCGCCGCGCGGCGCCTCGCACCAGCCGAGGGCCTCCCCGGAGGGCAGAGGCGTCTTGAGGCACACGGGACCGCCGGGCAGCCGCTCGGCACCCTCCCGGATGAGGCGCGCCGAGGTGAGGGCCTCGGCGACGAGGACCCTCAGCCGCGCGTAGCCGTCCCCCTCCTCCTCCACCGCCATGGCCGGGTTCAGGAGAGAGCCATAGGGGCCGTAGGGCAGGTCTATCCGCGCATCCTCGGCCACGCCGGAAGCCCGCGCCACGGGCCCCACCAGGCCGAAGTGCTCGGCCTGGGTCCGGCTTACCAGCCCCACCTGCTCCAGCCGGTCGAGGAAGCTCCCGGAGAAGCGGAGCTTCCGCGAGAGTCGGCCGAGTCCTCCGGCGAGGCGTTCCACGCCGCCCGCCAGCTCTTGCACCTCCCCGTTCGTCCAGTCCCGGGCCAGGCCGCCCGGGATCACCTGGCCGTAGAGGTAACGGTGGCCCGCCCACGCTCCCGCCAGCCGCAGGGCCTCCTCCTCCAGAATGTCCGCCTGGCTGGAGGCCACCGTCATGCCCGTGGAGTGGATGATGTCGGAGAGGGCGGCCAGGTGGTGGCGGAAGCGTTCAAATTCCGCGAGGAGAGCCCTCAAGAGCTGCGCCCTCGGGGGGATGTCCACTCCGGCGATGCGCTCCACGGCCTGGCAGAAAGCCCACGCGTGGGCAATGGCCGAAGTGCCGGTGAAGCGCTCGGCCATGAGCAGCACCTTCGCGGGCTCCTCGCCCTCGGCCAGCTTCTCGACGCCTCGGTACTTGTAGAAGAGGCGCGGGATGGTTCGCGCCACGTCCTCCCCCACCGTCTCCAGGAGGAAGTGCGAGGCCTGCGCCGTGTCCGAGAAGATGGGCCCCACGGGCATGGCGAAGGCTCCCGGGGCCTGGACGATGCGCACGGGCCGCCACTGCGGGTCCACCTCCCGGGCGGTGTAGGGCACGCGCGCGTTGAAGCTCCAGCGCATGGGGTTGACGCCCTCGGGCCACTCCTCGTGCAGGATGAAGTCGCCCAGGCGTGGGTGGCCCGTGAAGGTCAGGCCGAAGAGATCTTCCGTTTCCCGCTCGTGCCAGTCCGCGGCGTGCACCACATCGCTGATGCTGGGGAGGCTCGTGCGCTGACGCGGCATCTCGGCCAAGAGGTGCACCCACAAGGGCTCCCGTCCCCAGAAGAGGAAGCGCAGCCGCCAGCCCTCTTCCCGCTCCTCCGTGACCAGCGTGGCGAAGCGATAGTGCCTTTCGCCCGCGAGCCAGGCGCAGAGATCGGGGAGCAGGGAGGGATCGCACGCTAGGAGCAGACCCTCGGGAGGCAGCGGGGAGACCCGCAGGGTCTCGCCCCACCGGGCCGCCGCTTCGGCATCGAGGGAGAGGACGGAGGGAGTTTTCTGGGCGGGCGTCATCATGGCATCACCTCGCCAGCGCCGTCGCGGCCAGGCGCAGAAGGTGCTCGACGGGGGCGGGCAGGCTCACGCCCAGCAGCACCACCGGCACGAAGGCCACGAAAAGCGCCAGGGCGTAGCTCCTGGGGAAGGCCGGCACGGGCCCCGAGGCGGTGGCCTTGCCGAACACCATGCGGGTCACGTGGTAGAGGACCGCGCAGAAGGCGCCCACCATGCAGAGGGTGAGCAGGGCCACGGGGAGAAAGCGGTGGTCCACGGCGCCGCCCTGGAGGATGGACAACTCGCTCAGGAAGAGGGCGAAGGGAGGGGCGCCGGTCACCGCCAAGGCTCCCGCGAGGAGCGCCGCTCCCGCCAGGGGCGAGCGGCGGCCGAGCCCTTGCACTGCGGCGATCTCCGTCGTGCCGGCGAAGAGCAGGGCCGCGCCCGCGGCGAAGAAGCCAAAGGGCTTGGCGAGAGCGTGGTTCACGAGCTGGTAGAGGGAGCCGTAACCGGCCGCTCCTCCCAACCCCGCGGCCGCCAAGATGATCCCGGCGTTTTCGATGGTGGAGTAGGCGAAGAGGCGCTTGAGGTCCTTCACCTGGACGAGCAGGAGCGCCGCGCCCATCGCGGAGAGCAGGCCGAAGGCCAGGAGCCACCGGCCGGCCCCGTCGCCCGCCTTGCCGGGAAAGAGCGGCAGAAGGCGCACGATCACGTAGGGCAGCGTCGTGGTCTCCACCACCGACAGGAGGGCGCAGATGGGCACGGGGGCCTGGCTGTAGACGTCCGGCAGCCAGGAGTGAAAGGGGACCAGGGCGGCCTTGGTGCCGTAGCCCACGAGCATGAAGAGGAAGGCCGTCTTCACGAGCAGCGGGGGCATGGCGCCCGCCGCCGCGGCCAGGCCGGACCAGGTGAAGTCCTCCGCGCCTCCCTGCCGCATGGCCCAGTAGAGCACCAGCACGCCGAAGAGAGCCAGCGCCGCCCCCATGGAAGTGAGGATGGCGTATTTCCAAGCCGCCTCCAGGGCCGCTGTGCTCCGGTCGAAGCTGACGAGGAAGATGGAGAGCAGGGTCGTGAGGGCCACGGCGATCCACACCAGCGCCACGTTGGAGAACAGAGGCACCGCCAGCACGGGGGCCAGGAAGAGATTGAACCGGACGAAGTAGCGCCGTACCCGGCCCGCCTCCATGGGTTGGGTGGCCCTCCGCGTGAAGCCGATGGAGAAGAGGGCCGCGGTGAACCCAGCGAAGGCGCACAAGACGAGCACGAGAGCTCCGAAGGCGTCGCACGAGAGCCAGGCCGGCAGGGCCGTGACCGTGGCCCCCGAGGCGCAGCGGCCCGCCACGGCGAGGGCCAAGAGGAGTTGCAGGGCCGTCGCGAGCACCGTCACGCCGCCCGGGACGGTGCGATGGCGGGAGGGCGAGAGCGCCAGGCCCGCGGCGATGAGCGGAAGGATCAGAATGAACCAGAGCACCATCGCCTCACTCCTCTCTGAGGTCCGTCAGGTCGGCCACGGAGGTCGAGCCGGCGCGTTCTTGGAGCTTCCTCGTCAGAAGTCCCATGACCAGGGCGATGACGAGCACGTCGAAGGCCGCGGCCAGTTCGGCGAAGAGCGGCAGGTCGGGGGCGATGGCCACCCCCGCGAAAAAGGCCCCGTTCTCCATGGAAAGAAGTCCGAGCACCTGGGGCAGGGCCTCCCGCCGGACCGTCACGGTGAAGGCCCCAATGAGCAGCGCGGCCAACCCGATCGGCAGGTTGACCCCCACCTGGCCCGCTGGCGCGGCCGCCCGCAGCGGCGCGGCCAGAAAATAGGCGAGGATCGAGAGCCCCAGCGCGATGAGCAGGGAGGTCGGGATGTTGAGCACCTGCGAGATTTCCCGGCGGGCCACCACGGCCTCGCTGGCCGTCCGCCTGAGCAGCCAGGGGATGAGGAGTGCCTTGGCCACGATCGTGATGGCCGCCACGGCGTAGAGGTGGTCCGAGGCCGCCTCGTGGCCCAGCAGCGCGGCCGAGGCGGCGAGCAGAACGGATTGCCCCGCGAAGAGGGCCACGCAGTCCAGGACCTGCCGCGTGGCCACCAAGCCGAAGGTGGCCAGGAGGAACAGGCCGGCGGCCAGCAGGTTGAGCTCGTTGACCAGCGTCACGCTGATATGGGGATCCGGCACGACCAGCCTCCTACAGTTCCATGAGCCGAATCAGCAGGGCCGCCACGCAGACCACGAAGGCCGCCCCGAGGAACTCGGTGATCCGAAAGAGCCGCAGCTTGGCGAAGGAGGATTCGACCCCCACGAGAGCCAGGATGCACAGCACCATTTTGAGGAGCACCAGGGGGACGGCGGCGAGCACGGCGGCGAGGTTCTGGCTGGAGGCCAGGCCCCAGGGCGCCACGAGGACGTTGAGGAAGATGCAGAGCAGCACGAAGAACTTCATGGCGGAGCCCCACTTCATGAGGGCCGCCCCGCGCCCCGAATACTCCAGCCCCTTGGACTCGTCGATCATGGCCAGCTCGAAGTGGCCCGAGGGATTGTCCACCGGCAGCCGCCCCGTCTCGGCCAGGATCAGCATGAAGAAGGCGATCATGAGAAGGACGTGGGCGGGGTCGAAAAAGTTGGCCGGAGGGTGGACCCAGCGCTGCTGGACGATGTAGGGGATCGTGGAACCGGCCACCACCGAGACCGTGAAGAAGACGATCATGAAGACCGGCTCGGCCAGAAAGCCCACCATGCGCGTCCTGCTCGCCCCCATGGGGCCGTAGGGGTTGGCCGTGTCGATGGCCGCGAGGGTCGCGAAGAAGCCGCCGAGGGCGAGGATGAAGCCGCCCCCCAGCATGTCCCCCATGAAGGCGAAGAAGAGCGGGTAGTCGGTGAGCACGGGGATGAGCAGCGCCACGAAGAGCGGCGCCACGAAGACCACGTAGGGCGTGACGCGGAAGATCCAGGTGCTCTCGTGCGAGACTATTTCATCCTTGTGAAACAGCTTCCATAAATCGTAGTAGGGCTGAAAGACGCTCGGTCCACGGTGCGACTGGAGGCGCTCCTTCAGCTTGGCGCTGATCCCCGTCATGAGAGGGGCGAAGAGGAGCACCACCAGTGCCTGGAGGACGTTGTAGAGAAGGTGCACGATCACGGCGCATCCTCCCCTCTCGCCGGCAGAGGACTCTCCGGTGCTCTTGGTGCGGGTCTTCCGATCAGTCCGGCTGTACGCCACATGAACAGCTCCCATCGGCGAGCCGGCGGGAGCCTTAAGGAGGCACAAAAAACTCCCGACGGGGCCACTTCACCTGTCAGGAGTCATTAGCCTTGCGAGGCGATTGCAGGGGGGACTCCATCCCCTCGGAAACAGAGTACAACTTCCGCCTGCCCGAGTCAAGAAGGTGTATAGGTTCACATGCCTGTCCAAAATAGACTGCCCTGCCGGCTTCGAACCACGGCTGGGTCTCGGCCGCGCCTTTGGCGCGGCGATGGGGGCCTTTGACGGGCGCGTCCACGCCAGCGTGGCCGCGCTCCGTCCACAGGCCCTCCGCCGCCCTTCGGGCGCCAGACCCAGCCTTGCCTAGGGTAAGCGGTCCCTCC
>Ga0078972_1010577_pt1 | contig 17127 bp, 12 predicted proteins | sample YelNatPaOPGAMG01_FD_67568 | JGI IMG/M metagenome (GOLD analysis project Ga0078972, IMG submission 67568) | Hot spring thermophilic microbial communities from Obsidian Pool, Yellowstone National Park, USA - OP-RAMG-01 (SPADES assembly) (version 2) | ecosystem: Environmental > Aquatic > Thermal...
CTCGCAAACCGACAGCGTTTCATAAGCTGGATCAACAGCCGGATTTTGCCAGGTGCACATGCAATGGCACCGAAAAATTTACCGTACTGAAACCCGCCCCCTGCCGAGATAAACTTGTTAAAATCAATCGGCAGGTTCTCGTTTGCAGCGTCGAGCACAACCCTTACAACCGCAAACGGAATGTTGCGTTGGCGACATATTGCCTGGACAGCTTCAGACTCGAATTGTGCAGCGTCTGCGCCTGTGGCACTGTAACACTGGGCTTTGGCTGCAGCGGTAACAAGTAGCTTGTCCACCAGGGCGAATCTGGCAGGGATCGCACCCGCCTTTTGGAGCCGCTCTGCCAAAGCCGGGTCGGCTGTGTGAAACAAGACCGTCCCAGGCGCAAGCCGTGGATTCAGCCCGCCTGCGAACCCGCAACTGAACACCTCGTCAAAATGTCGGCCTTGTACCACCTGCTGCACAGCTCGGCCTGCATTTACCAAGCCCATGCCGGTGACAAGGGCGGTGACGGCCGGATTTGCTCTGACGAATCGTTTGAATGCAGCCGCTTCTTGCCTGAGTGCAAAGCACACAAGCACAGTGCGGCTAGGTCGGCTCCGCCAGTTTTGCTCCATGTTCACTGATCCAAAAACTACACCGCGCGAAAAAAACGGTTCTGCAACGCCATTGCCTGCTCGAAAGTATCACGGTGACCGCTGGAGTGCACTTTCAATTACGCGGCCGACGTCAGACTCGAGCGGTGATCACCCGCCCAAAAACGCTCAGGTTTGATTTGCTTTGCCGGCTGACCCGTGCGAAAAATTAGGCCAAAACGTTGTTATGCGGTGTTTGACTGGAATTGTTCTGATTTGGTTAGCGGTGCGACTCATCGGCCTTGCCATTGGTGCTGAAGAACCCCCGATTGAATGGATTGATCCTGACACCGGGCACCGCGTTGTTCGGCTTTCAAAAGAACCAGGGTCGCAGTCGCCGTACTTCCACCAAAATGCATTCACACCGGACGGTCAATGGATGGTGATGAGTTCGCCGGGCGGCATCTCCGTGGTGAATTTGCGCTCGCGCGAGATCAAGAAACTTGTGACAGGTTTTGTCAGGCTTATCGAAGTGGGCCGTAGGACAGGCGACGTTTACTTCGTATCAAATCGTGTGGTTTATGCAGTGGCAGTCCCGGCAGGGACTGTTCGTGAAATCGCAAGACCACCTGCACGCGCCGGGGTTGCAACGGTGAACGCGGACGAAACTTTGCTAGCCGGATCAATTACCGAGCGTCCAACAAACGCACCGAGCGCGTTTGGCGATGATGGCCCACCACCGGAATGGTGGACTCGGCCGCGTCGGCCTAGCCTCGAGCAACGGTTTAACCGGCGCTGGCCGATGGAACTTTTCGTGCTGAACATACGCACAGGCGAAATCAAAACGTTCAATCGCGGCAGTAACTGGCTCAACCATATTCAGTTCTCCCCTACAGACCCGACCTTGCTGATGTTTTGCCACGAAGGCCCGTGGCATTTGGTTGATCGTATCTGGACAATCCGCGCTGATGGTTCTGAGCTGAGCAAAATTCACACACGCACAATGGTCATGGAGATTGCCGGGCACGAATTTTGGAGTCCGGATGGCGCAACAATCTGGTACGACTTGCAAACGCCCCGGGGTGAAGTGTTTTGGCTGGCTGGCTACAACATCCGCACCGGTGAACGTACCTGGTACAACCTCCAGCGGAACGAATGGTCGGTGCACTACAACGTTTCGCCCGACGGCAGGATGTTCGCCGGTGACGGTGGTGACTCGGACATGGTCGCCCAGGCACCGGATGGCAAATGGATTTACCTGTTTGTGCCTGAGCTTGTGCCGAACCGGATGAACCCAGCCGACCAGAAAGGCCTTATCACAACCGGTGTGCTGCGCGCTGAGCGATTGGTGAACATGGCAAAACACGATTACTCGCTCGAACCAAACGTACGGTTTACCCCCGACGGCAAATGGGTTGTGTTCCGCGCCAATTTCCACGGGCCACCACATGTCTATGCAGTCGAGATTGAAAAGGCCGCAAACAGCCAAGCTGGCTCAGGCTCAAGCACTGAAAGTGCACAGTGAATGTTGACCGCGTAGCGGTCTGCGTACCCTGACGGTTTCCACTTCATGGCTTGGTGAAGGGATTTTGGTAACGGATGGCCCACCACGCGTTTGCTCATCCTTCCTTGGCGGTTTTTAAGGAAAGTTTTTACTATTTCTCGTGCGCGCCAAATGCGGTGAGGCCCGGTAAAACAAGCCCAACACGCCTTTGATCGAGGCAACTTGTTGTGCTTCACAGAAGCCGTTTCTTTCAGAAATGCAAACCAACTGAAGTTCGCACTCCTTTGAGTTGTTGCGTGAAAATCACGCAATAAGCGTGAAATTCACGCACGTGTAAGCGAGACCCGAGTCGAGCCTGTTCTGAAAATGGTGCTTTTGCGGCCATCACACACCTTGGTACGGATTATGCCAAACTGCCAACTATGATGTGGCAGTTGATGCACGGGGCAGGTTTTGCTCGACGGCCAGTAAGCAGCCTCGCCATACAGATGCGCTTTTGTCCCCTTCATATTCAGCAGCCGCGCCTTGCACTTGCTCGCACTCGGACCCGCACATGTGCCGGGGCGTGGGGGTACGAAGGATTCTTTGACAATGCAGACGCGACTATTTCCGGTCCTCGTAGCCTCTTTTTTCACAAACAAACTCGAAGGGTTAACCCCCCGTGTATTGTCAAGTGGACGTTACCAATTGCATTTTCGCTGACTTCGTTGTCACTTGGGCGAGCCGAGGTGTGCAATCAAAAGCACAGGGTGTGCATCCAAACGCACAGTTGTCCAGTGAGGCACTTGAGATGTAAAAATGTGCCAAAGCGATAAAATGCAAGCTTAGAAAAAACGTCTATGAAAAGAGTGGATTGTTCTGCAATCGTTTTTGGTCTGGCTGTTGTGCTTGTCTATTTGAGCACTGCCAGCATGGCTTGTGCAATCGGCCTTGTAGCAGCTTGGGGCTATAACAGCTCTGGCCAGTGTACCGTGCCAAGCGGTTTGACGAAGATGAAGGCCGTAGCTGGTGGCTGGGGTCACAGTCTGGCCTTGAGGTCGGACGGGACAGTTGTTGCTTGGGGTGACAACTACTATGGGCAGGCAACCGTGCCGCAAGGCCTCTCTAGCGTCAGAGCAATTGCAGCGGGCAGTTACCATAACTTGGCGCTCAAGGCTGATGGGACAGTTGTCGCCTGGGGTAACAACGATTACGGCCAGACAAATGTGCCTAGCGGTTTATCGGGTGTTGTGGCCATTGCAGCCGGGGCGTATCACAGTCTGGCATTGAGGTCTGACGGGACAGTTGTTGCTTGGGGCGACAACTGCTATGGCCAGACAAACCTACCGCCGGGTTTGTCAAATGTAGTCGCGATCACAGCGGGCGGTTACCACAACCTAGCGCTTAAAGCCGATGGGACAGTTGTCGCCTGGGGCGACAACGAGTACGGCCAGACAAATGTGCCAGCCTGTTTGTCTAATGCGATTGCTATTGCAGCCGGCAGCTACCACAGCCTTGCGATCGTCCCGGAAGGCCCGGTCCAGATTATCCAAGAACCACAAAGTCAAGAAGTGCAACTGGACTCGACTGTAACATTCTCAGTAACCGCTGTAGGCTACGGACCGATTAGCTACCAATGGTATTTCAATGGCCAGGTGCTGACAAATTCGAGCCGGCTGTCCGGTGCGAACGGCCCAATTCTGACCATCGTAAACGCACAATACGCCGACATTGGAGCTTACTCGGTCCTTGTCAGCAACGACTTCGGGTCCGTCATCAGCCGGGTGGCGACACTGATGGTTATCGGACCGCCAATCATCACGCAGCATCCGACGGGCAGAACAGTGCGCGCCGGCTCGGACGTAACATTTGAGGTCGGTGCTCAAGGCACACCGCCGATGAGCTTTCAGTTGCTTCTGAACGGCACAAACGTTGTTTCCACAACGAAAATTGCGTTGCCGGACGCCACAGCAGTGTTCGTATTGACAAATGTCCAGCCCGTGGATTCAGGCGTTTATTCTGTGCTTGTGAGCAATGCCTATGGCAGCGCGCTGAGTGCGGAAGCCACATTGATTGTGACCGACAGTCCACCATACATAGTGGTCCAGCCCGTGGGTCAGCAATCGAACATAACTGTGCAAGCATACAGCACCGTCACGATGCGTGTAATTGCACGCGGGTCTGAACCGATCTGGTACCAATGGCGATTTAACGGCGTTGATATTCCCGGGGCGACCAATGCAACATTGGTTTTGACAAATGTGACCGTTGACAAAACAGGTTATTACAGCGTGCTCGTTAGCAACCCGTTTGGCCAAACCAACAGCGCAAAGGCATACCTGTCTGTAGTCCAAGTTTATGTGTTGCCTTATATGCCCTCGGATTTACCGGCTGCACTTTCTAATGTAATCGCAATTGCTGCAGGCGAGTACCATGTGCTTGCATTGAAGGCAGATGGGACCGTGGCGACTTGGCCGATGTCTTATTACTCTCTGCCTCTACTGACCAATGTCCCGGCCAGGGTCACCAACGTGGTTGCAATTGCTGCTGGTGGAAATGTAAGCATGGCACTCAGGGCTGATGGCAGTGTGATTGCTTGGGGCGTGGGACCAACGAATGCCCCCATTGGCGTATCAAACGTGATAGCAATTGCCACCAGCGGCAGTCATTGTCTTGCAGTGCGTAGCAACGGCACTGTTATTGGCTGGGGCGACAATTCCTACGGCAAAGCCACGCCGCCTGCCGGCTTGTCCAACGTGATTTCCGTCGCGGCGGGATACAACCACAGTGTTGCACTGAAAGCAGACGGGACAGTTGTTTTGTGGGGCTCTTACACAAATGTGCCGCCTGGGTTGTCAAACGTCATTGCCATCTCAGCCGGTGGTTCGTTGACCATGGCGTTAACGGCTGATGGAAAAGTTGTTGGATGGGGATACAATCCTGCTTATATTCCGAAGGATTTGTCCAACGTGGTGGCCATTTCCGCAGGTACTTATGGTAACCTCTGGCTAAAAGCTGACGGAACAGTCGCGGGCAAAGTATCCTCCAGTAGCCTACAACCGCCTCAATTATCAAATGTTGTTGCAATTGCATGCGCGCCGGACGGCCGTTACGGTGTGGTTGCGGTCGGCAGCGGCGCACCTGCAATCACGATTCACCCAGCTAGCCAGTTTGTTTCAAAAGGCGATACCGTACAATTACACGTCCGCGCAGCAGGTGTTCAACCGATGTTTTACCAATGGCAGCTTGATGGGGCGAACATTCCTGGGGCGACAAACGCTGATTTGGTCATTACAAATTTCAAGGGTAAGGACGCGGGCGCTTACCGTGCAATTGTCTCAAATGCACTCGGTACAGTTACCAGCCGCGTTGCAGTGTTGACGATACTGGTCGATACGAACCTTGCCATTGCGCTGAATGCGACAAATCTGGTCTGGGACACTTGGTCGGCAACAAATGCGCCTTGGGTGGCCCAGCAAAACCGCTCCAACGGGCTATGGTTTGCGCAAGGGCGTGAAACACACGATGAGGCGGCCGCTGCGCAAAGCGGTCCAGTTGGTCATAACCAACAATCTGTCTTGCAAACTACTGTGGTCGGCCCAGGCACATTGACCTTTTGGTGGAAGGTGTCTTCAGAGCTGGGGTATGACTTCTTGAGGTTTTACATTGACACCTTTTACACCCCGAAAGCCAGCATTTCAGGTGAAACCGAGTGGCAGCAGATGACGTTTGCAATCGGGCCGGACACACACACTTTACGCTGGGCGTATGCCAAGGACGGGTCTGTGTCCAGCGGTCGTGATGCAGGTTGGGTGGATGAAGTCGTGTTTATCCCTGCGCCACCGGTTATCGAGCAGCAACCAACCAATGTCATCGCATGGGCAGGTGACACTGTCACATTTGCTGTGACAGCCAGCGGGTCACCACCATTTACCTATCAGTGGCTAAAGGACGGGACAAATTTGCTCGCAGCGAATGAATCGCTGCTGACATTGACAAACGTCACCCGACGCGATTCTGGCACGTACTCGGTCGTAGTATGCAACAGCGGCGGCTGCGTCAGCAGCAGTAATGCGACATTGACGGTGCTTGTGCAGCAACGGTTGAGTGCGCCAGCAATGGCGTCAGATGGCAGTTTTGTGTTCGCGTCCGGTGACGCTGACGGCGGTCTGCTCTCGCCTGAGGACATCTCACGGTTCGAGGTCCAAGCCAGCACAAACTTGGTTGACTGGGTAAGTTTACCGGGGACAATCAGCGTCACCAACGGCGTGTTGCGAGTCACGGATTTCGAAGCTACGAATTACCCGGCGCGGTTCTACCGGATTGTGGAACGGTAGCCAAATCAAGGAGGTTGTTGTCGTTGTTGTGAGCCAACGATGCCGAGATGTGACAAGCGCCAGGTGCCTCTGCGCGCGCAACAGACGATTGCGCACGGATTCGGCGCTGGTGGCATTCACACTTATCGAGTTGTTGGTTGTGATAGCGATCATTTCGGTACTGGCTGCGTTACTTTTGCCGGTGCTCAGGTCAGCCAAGGCAAAAGGCAAACAGGTCGGGTGCCTCAACAACCTGAGACAAATCGGTTTGGGCTGGCAATTATATGCGGCAGACAATGATGGTTAGCTACCGGCGAATTACCCAAATCAGGCTGCTAGCAGGGTGTTGAAAAAGTAATTTTCGGGGGAAAAACATGTAAAAATCCCAACGTTTTCGAGGGTCAGTTTTCCCAAACAGCCCTTTTTCAACAGCTTGCTAGGGGAACAAACCTTTGGGTCTTGGGTGATATGCGAAGAGCCAATGACTCAACAAACCTTGCATTGCTCAGGGCAGGCGCGCTTTTCCCGTACGTGGGCAATGCCGATGTTTTCCGTTGTCCAGCCGATTCATCGGAAATATTCGGCCGCCCACGTGTGCGCAGTTACTCGATGAACGGCTGGATGGGCAGCCGCTACATGGCAAGCTACGGGGCACGAACCGAGTACCGAACCTTTGTGCGGGATGCCGAAATAGCCAGTGCCGTACCGTCGGTGCTTTGGGTGTTGATTGACGAACATGAAGCAAGCATTGACGATGGGTTTTTCTTGGTAACAATGGATGATTCACAACCCTTTGCTAGTTTCCCGGCTGTGCGACATTCACGGGGGTACAACCTGAGTTTTACAGATGGCCACGTTGAGCTTTACAAAATCCGCGACCCTGACAGCGAAAGGCTCTTTACTTTAACCCAAGGTACCGGTGCTCAGCAAACTTTCCGCCCGAGCAATATAGATTGGATACGGCTCAAACAGGTCACAACCACGCGGTAACAGGGGGCATTCTGGTGAAAAGCGCCCAGGCACCTAACCGCCACGCGCATAGGTAACACCCATGGTGGAATGTGTGGGTCCGCAGCCGTGCACGCCTGCGCACTTTTAACCGCATATGCGTAAAAACGTGGGGGTGACCACATTGATATGGTAGGCCACAATGGCCCAAGCCGTCCAAATGCAGCCGCCTCGGCGAAACCACCCTACCCAACCGTGCCCTTGGTAGGGCGCGCGTCTGCGCATTTTTGACCGCTGAGACGCTGAGTTGGTAGGGCGCGTCCCGCATGTGCGGGACGCGCCGCCAACCATGCGGCCGAAAACGCACGGCGGGCAGAGGACTACCCGCCCTACCCGAGATGTGGTTTTGACAAAGCAAAACCCTCTAGGAAAACTTCTAGAGCGCTGTTTCAGACTTGCAGGATGGGCACCCAAAATGCGGTTGCAACGGCGCGCGCCCCGCCGGGGCGTAGTCACACATGTGCCACATGCTGGCCAGCCTCGATGGTCGGGTTCAACCCCGTTTTGGACGACGTGGAAGCCGTCCCTTCAAAAAAAAATCCAAAGCGGTGCTGGAGCACCGCGCTCCAAGACGTTCTGTAGGGGCATTCCCGCGTTTGCAGGCTCAATACTTCGCCGCGGAGACGCCGAGGCACAGAGAATTGGTAGGGCGCGCAGTCCCCTGCGCGCCGGAGCCAGTTACACTGGCCTTGCCTCTCGGCTTGAGTCTGGTTTTCCGCGCTCTTACGAGCGCGGCTACGAGCAGCCGGTTTGTTGCTGTGGAAAACACGTTGTTGATTCTGGATGCGGCGGGCCGGGGACTGCCCGCCCTACCTTCCGATTGGATTTATGTGGAGGGTCGAGTTCCACCTCGACCCCGACAGGTTCGGTTCCCTATGGCTAGATTCCTGGAGAATATGGAAGCAGCCGATCCAACGCCGTTTCAATCGGGAGTGTACTGTCTCGGATTTGGCATGATCGCAGCAAAAAACCACAGGGCAGGAGTTGGCCACATTAACGTGGCAGCGCCACTTGTCTCGCGGGGTAAAAAAGTGTCGCCGGTGCATTGCGGACAGCTAAACCTTGGTTGCGACCTGCTCGGCGCGCCGAACTTTATCCTGCCACATTCTGTGGGTGGTGGGGTGATACACGGTTTCACGCGGTTGAACGCTTACAAATTGCTGCCGCCATTGCACATACAGGGTAAACTCCCCTGCCCTGCATGTGGTTCCCAAACAACATTTTGGCGAAGTGCCTAAGCCAGGTTCAGCAGTTGAGGCTCACCAGTAGATCAACTCTTGAGTTTGCGTTCGAGGATTTCGCCCACCAACACAGGGTTTGCCCGGCCCTTGCTGAGCTTCATTACCTGGCCTTTGAGGAAGTTCAATGCAGCAGTTTTGCCTGAGCGAAAGTCGTTTACCGGTCCCGGATGCGCTGCGATGACTTCGTCACACAACTTTTCAATTGCAGCAGTGTCGCTGAGCTGGGCAAGTCCCTTTTCTTGAACAATTTGTGCAGGTGGCTTGCCAGTGGCGAACATCTCGCCAAACACCTGTTGTGCCGCTGAACTGCTAATGGTTTTGTTTTCAACAAGGTCCACAAGCTCGAGCAATGCATCCGGCCCAAACTTAAGCGCCGCAATGCCAACGCCCGTTTCGGCCATCTTGGCCTGCAGACTGTTGATGAGCCAGTTTGCGACTGCCTTGGGATTTTTGGCCTTGGAAGCAACCGACTCGAAGTAGTTTGCCAATGGCACGTTGCTCTTGAGCACTTCAGCGTCTGAAGCGGGCAGACCGAACTGGTGCATCAGACGCTGCTTACGCGCAAGCGGCAGCTCGACAACGCGTTTTCGTACTTCGGCCAGCCAGTCTGCGCTCGGCTCGAACGGCAAGAGGTCGGGGTCAGGAAAATACCTGTAATCGTGCGCAAATTCTTTTGTGCGCATTTCCTCGGTTGCACCGGTTTTTTCGTCCCACCGCCGCGTCGTTTGAGCGAGTGTACCACCCCTTTGCAGCACGGTGATTTGACGCTCGATCTCGAACTCGAGCGCGCGGCGTACAGCCGAAAAACTGTTCAGGTTTTTAATCTCGATTTTGGCGCCAAGCGCCAAACTGCCTTTTGGCCGGACGCTCACGTTGACATCGCACCGCACCATGCCTTTTTCCATGTCGCAATCGCTCACACCGCCCTGCATCATGATTTCTTTCAATGCGGTCAGGTATGCATACGCCATGTCGGCACTTGTGATGTCAGGCTCAGACACAATCTCAAGCAACGGTACACCCGCACGGTTAAAATCTATGCCACTGGTGTGCTCGAAATGGAAACTTTTGCCAACGTCTTCTTCGAGGTGTACACGCCGAATACGCACCCGGTGCACCTGCCCAGCGAACTCGAACTCGACATATCCGTTCACCGCACATGGCATGTCGTACTGACTGATCTGGTAGTTTTTCGGCATGTCGGGGTAAAAATAGCTTTTCCGGTCGAACTTTGACCGGGGCGGGATTTGGCAGTTCAGAAGCAGACCGGCAAGCACCGTCAGCCGAAGCGCTTCTTCGTTGGCGACGGGTAACACACCCGGCATGCCAAGGCACACAGGACACACATTTGTGTTTGGTGGTGCGCCGAATTCGTTTCGGCAGCCGCACCACAGTTTCGACCTTGTTTTAAGCTGGACGTGTGTCTCCAGCCCAATGACAGCTTCAAAGTCCACAATTGCGCCAGAGTTTTGCAGAGCGGACCCGGTTTAGCCAACCATTTTCAATTCCACGTTTTGCGAAGCTCGCCCGACCAAGCCACAGCAACTTTCGAGTCACCGTGTGCTTTTGAGTACACCAGCAAAAATGAAAGGTGAATTTACAAGCACACCGCCGTTTGACAATACCGCGGTTCGGCCTAATCGCTGTTTTGAAAAATGCCGGACTCTAGTCCCAGCGCAGTGATCCGGCTTCGTGGTGCGCAGCAAAACAATCTGAAAAATTTCGATCTGGATTTGCCGCTGCGCAGCTTCATTGTCATTACTGGGTTGAGTGGCTCGGGCAAAAGTTCGTTCGCAAGCCAAGCAAGTTGACGTCCCCTAAGCGCTTGGGCTATTCTTTCTTCCTGAAGATCAAGGTGATCATTGAGCGTGGCGAAGACGGCTACTTCGTAGCCCACTGTCCTGCATTGCGAAGCTGCTGGTCCCAGGGTAAGACACGCGAGGAAGCCCTGCAAAATATACGTGAGGCAATCGAGCTGTACCTTGAACCGGCACCCAGTGAATTGATCGCCGACGAGAATCGTGAGATTGTCGAGCTTGTGTGAAACTGCCTCTGCTTTCAGGCAAGCAGGTTGTTGCAGCTCTAAAGCGGCTTGGGTTCGTCGAGATTGATCGGCGCGGCAGCCAAGTTAAAATGGAGCACCCCGACGGCTGAAGGATCGTGTTTCCATTTCATCGTGAGGTTGACAGCTACACGTTAAAAGGTGCGCTGCGAGATGCCGACATCCCGATTGACGATTTCCTCAAGCACGTCAGGTAATCGCGAAGAAGAATCTTCAAGACCGCAGAAGTACTTGTGCCTATGTCCAATCTTTGGTCTGCCGCCCCTAACCACGATGAGTTGAGATTGGTGAATAGATATGTGGCCGTAACTGCTTATCAAACTCCTGCTGGCCAGACCTCACCCCGTGTGAACGCTTGTCGTTTCCGGCGGTTGGGTCTGTCCAGCCCAAATAATTGCGCGGACCGTGCCCGGCCGGTTCAAACTCAGCTCCAGGAGGCAATTATTGCCAGGTTAATTATGGGTCTGGCTTACCTTTAAGTCCACGTCGCCGGCACTTGCAGCCATATAGCTTCCGTTCTACTTTTGAGCCGATGCCAAAGCCATTCGGCGGATCGGTAATCAGACTGCGCGGTGTGCGGCAAAACAACCTGAAGAACTTCGATCTGGATTTGCCGCTGCGCAGCCTCATTGTCATTACCGGGTTGAGCGGCTCAGGCAAAAGTTCGCTTGCTTTCGACACATTATTTGCCGAGGGGCAGCGACGCTATATCGAGACGTTCTCGCCTTATGCGCGCCAGTTTTTCGATCGAATGGACAAACCACAGGTTGACTCGGTTGAAGGCATCCCACCGGCAATTGCAATTGAGCAACGCAACACAGTCCGTACAACACGTTCGACTGTGGGCACGATGACCGAGATATGCGATTACATGAAGGTGTTGTGGCCCTGTATTGCACAACTGCACTGTCGCAGTTGCGGTCAACCTGTGCGCAAAGATTCGCCCCAGAGCATTTGGGAAACAGTCACAAAAACTGCTAGCCGAAACCGTTCCGCCGGCCAGGACAAAACAAATTCAAGACCTGAAATCGAAAAACCACGAGCGCCGAGCGCTGAGCCGCCCACGGAAGTTCTCGTCACTTTCGATCTACCGCTATCTGAAAAGCTTTCGTTGGCAGATTCACTGGCACTCATTGCAAAGCAAGGGTACCAACGGTTGTTGCTCGGGGCCGAGATCGTGCGCATTGACGAAGCAGCAGCGCGTCTGGGTTCGGTTAGACCGCGCCCGACGACTTTGACGGTGATCCAAGACAGGCTACGTTTGACACCTGAAAACCGCGCGCGGTTTATCGAGGCATGCGAACAAGCGTATCACTTCGGCAAAGGCAAGCTCACCATCCACATTAATCCGTCAACGATTAAACAATTCAACGATTCAACAGTTCAACGATCCAATGGCCTCACCCTGCGCTTCAGCAACGCACTTCACTGTGCCGAGTGCGACATTGAATACCGCGAGCCGTCCCCAGCCCTGTTCAGCTTTAATCATCCGCTCGGTGCGTGTCCAACCTGTAAGGGGTTCGGCCGAATAATCACAATTGATTACAACCTGGCCATCCCGGATCGGTCGTTAAGCCTTGCTGAAGGCGCAATCAAACCGTGGCGCAGCGGGTTCAGTGCTGAGTGTCAACAGGACCTGCTCAAGTTTTGCAAGGCGCGCGGTGTGCCGGTGAACGTGCCGTTCGCCAAGCTCAAGCCCGAACACCAACGCTGGGTCATCGAAGGCGACGAAGACTACGGCATTGACGATGCGCATGAATGGCCGTATGCGTGGTATGGGCTGAAAGGGTACTTCCGCTGGCTCGAGTCCAAAGCGTACAAAATGCACGTGCGCGTCTTACTGTCCCGCTACCGCGCGTACACCACATGCCCAGATTGCAACGGCGCGCGCTTTAAACCGGATGCATTGCTGTACCTGTTGGCTATTGACGATTTGCCATCGGCTGTTGCTCCGCCGAGAAAAAGAAACTACGGTCCGGACGCTACCGTGCCTACCCCAAAAATCGCCAATCGCCAGTTGCCTATCCGGCTTACATTGGCCGATTTCTATGCGCTACCGATTCGTGATGCGCTGGAACTGATTAATGCGCTTGCCAACAAATTCGCTCGCACGGGTCGCACAGGGACAACTCCCGCTTCACCATCAACTGCTATCGAGGTTGTGCTCGAAGAAGTCCGCGCGCGTCTCAAGTACCTGGTCGAAGTTGGCCTCGGATACCTGACACTCGACCGCCCTACACGCACATTGTCAGGGGGCGAAACTGAGCGTGTCAACCTGACAACCTGTCTCGGCACACGGCTCGTCAACACACTGTTTGTGTTGGACGAACCCAGTGTGGGCCTGCACCCGCGTGATACTGACCGTTTGGTGCGTATTCTCCAGCAGTTGCGCGATGCGGGTAACACGGTTGTGGTTGTCGAACACGAACCGGGTGTGATTCGCGCCGCTGACAGAATTATTGACCTCGGACCTGGCAGCGGCGAAGCCGGTGGGCGCGTTGTGTTCCAGGGGTCATTTGGTGAACTACTGGCTGATGAACATTCCTTGACCGGCATGTATCTCAGTGGCCGGCGCAGGATCGAAATCCCACACAGGCGGCCCGTCACGCGCCTGACATCGAAAATCCAAACATCCGAACAAAAACTGCCGCATGTAATCCAAAATAAAAAACCGCCCCAGACGCAACACTCTGCACAATCCAGGCTTGCCGAAACCCCGATGGCCTGGCTCACAATCCGCAATGCAACCAAGCACAATCTCAAAAATCTGACCGTGCAAATCCCACTGCGCAGGTTTGTGTGCGTGACCGGAGTGAGCGGGTCGGGCAAAAGCACACTTGTGCGGGATGTGCTGTATCCGGCGCTTGTAGCGCGGCTCGGTCTTGAAATCGAAAATCAAAAGGCTTCTGATCGGCTCGATACACCTGCTGTAGCCGAGCCTGAAACAGAATGCACCCGCGAGCTGCACAATCATACAACTGCTGAAATTGAAGGGTGGGAACACCTGGGTCGGGTTGTGCTTGTTGATCAATCGAGCCTGGGCAAAACGCCTCGGTCAAACCCGGCAGTTTACATTGGCGCTTTCGACCATATCCGCGAGCTGTTTGCGCAAACAGACGCAGCGCGCCAGCGTGGCCTTGGCACGAGCGCTTTTAGTTTCAATTCTGCTCAGGGCCAGTGCGAACGTTGTCGCGGTGCCGGGTTCGAAAAGGTCGAAATGCAGTTCCTTAGCGACGTGTTCATTCGGTGTCCAGAGTGCAATGGCAGACGTTACCGCAACCACATACTGGAAATTAAAATCCAGGCCAAGACTCCACCGGTTAATCATCTGCACGCGGCAAAAAATGTTGCACGCAGATGGCACATTCCCCAAACCCGCCCCAGCCACAGTGAAGGCGACTTACAGCCGCGGACACTCTCATGGTCAATTGCGGATTTGCTCGATGCGACTGTGGATGAAGCAGTTGTATTCCTTTCCTCGCTCGCGGATTCGAAACCGGCCCAGCGCGCGCTTGCTATGCTCAAACTGTTGCAGGAAGTTGGCCTGGGTTATCTGCGGCTTGGCCAGCCAATTAACACTCTCTCAGGCGGCGAAAGCCAGCGGCTTAAGCTGGTTCGACACCTGGCAGAATTTGCGGCGGCATGTGACCGTTGTTCATCAAATCACACCGGCATCCACAGCCCGCCTCAGAACCAGTCAATATTGTTCCTTTTCGACGAGCCTACAACAGGACTACATTTCGACGATATCCGACAACTCGTAAAGGTGTTTCAACGACTCGTTGATGCCGGCCATTCGCTAATTGTAATCGAGCACAACATCGAGCTGATCAAATGTGCAGACTGGGTGATTGACCTTGGGCCTGAAGCCGGTGACCAAGGCGGCACAATCGTAGTGGAGGGTACACCCGAGGACATCGCAGCTTGCCCAGAAAGCCACACCGGCCGCGCACTGCGCGCGGTGCTCGGAAACCACATATAGAACGTCCGCTGCGACTATTGACCGCAAATCAATGCGGATAAACTACTCCCCCACAAGCAACGAGACAGGCAGCCAACTGCTTGCCATGCACCCCGCATCCAGGATTCACATCGTGCTTCCCGGACCAACAGACCAGCGACCCGTAGCCGCGCCCGTGTGGGCGCGGCAAACAAGATTCAAAGATAGAAGCCGTGCCTGCATAACCTACCCCGGCGCGCAGTGGACTGCGCGCCCTACCTTAACTCTGCGTGTCAACATCTCTGCCGTGAAAGGTCAGAGGATTTTCGTTTGACAGAATCTCAACAGCGCTTTTGTAAATCAGATTCAAAGATAGAAGCCGTGCCTGTATAACCTACCCCGGCGCGCAGTGGACTGCGCGCCCTACCTTAACTGTGCGTGTCCGTACCTTTGCGTTAAAAAAGCGGACGCATGAGGCCATGCGTCTCTACAAACACAACAAAATTTTTCGGCGGCGACACCGCCCCCGAGGAGCCAGGTCGGTGTGGCCGCGCAACTATTATTGTGCCGTGGCGCGTGGCCATCTTGGCCGCAGGTCTTCTGCGACCGGGACGGTGGCGCGCCCTTGGGCGGATTGGAGCGCGGCCATCCTGGCCGCAGTGCCCTCAAGTTGGGTGGAGCATGGGATGGGCTTTTTTCGACCGGGACAGTTCTGGAGCCGTGAAATTAGGTGATGCAGCAGTATTAAGCGCAGTATTTTGTTTCTGCGGGCGTGGACGCCCGCGCGCCTTCTGGCAGATTTGGCGCGCGGCGCTCTTGGCTGCAGGCCTTCTGCGCCCCGGATGGTCGCACGCCGGTACAACAGTTTTTGTAGCGGCGGTCTGTGAACGCTGTCTGTTACTCTGAGCATGGTGCGGTACGACTTTCGCCAAGAGCGTGACTGCTACGCTCGCAGGTCATAGACGGGCGCCATAAAATCCAGAATTTCGATTCCAAATACTCTGCGCTTCAGTGTCTCTGGGGTGATGAATTAGGCCATAGGTATTTGGCTTGGGCGTGTTTGCCCTTCGCTTTCGCTCGGTGCAACGTCTCCTCCCACCAAAAACCGGTCCCGTATGGCGGACATTCTAGCACCGTGCACATACGGCGCGACGCTCAATACAGCGCCGCTACAATGTCCGCGTCGTTGTGGTTAAGTTTGGTCGCGCTTAAAGGATTCCGCACGCATCAGATTAAACCAAGGAATGGGTCTTGCGACCAAATTCATGCGCGTATGAGACTGGGCGTGCCTGTATCATCTGCCGGTCTGAGGATGGCGCCATCTTATAACAAATTCGCCCCAGCAAGAATTCGCGAAGTTCTGCTGTAAAAAAGCCTGAACGCCTTGTAGAATGAGCCGGACACGATGGACAAACAGGAGCAAACTCAACCTTCGCCTGACACGGCAGCTAGGCCAGCCACAGCGCATGCCGCAGTACAACCGCGTTGGGAACATTTTGAACACAAGGCAGATATTGGCGTGCGCGGCATCGGCCCGAGCATCGAGTCTGCATTCGAGCAGGCTGCGCTTGCGCTTGTTGCAGTTTGCACCGACCCAGCCCGCGTCCGGCCGGTCGTGCAGGTTGAACTTCAATGCGCGGCACCGACACCTGAGCTGCTGCTGGTCGAATGGCTAAATGCGCTTATATTTGAAATGGCAACGCGGAAAATGTTGTTCAGCAGGTTCAGCGTTCAGATTGATGATCAGAAGCTACGCGCGACGGTATGGGGCGAGCCAATTGATGTTGCGCGACATGAACCTGCTGTGGAAGTTAAAGGCGCAACGTACGCTGAGTTGGTTGTACAACGCGCTGCCGATGGTGCATGGGTTGCACAGTGCGTTGTTGATGTATAATAGACAGGCAGGAAACGCTAAGGTGCCGAAAACTGAACCGAAGGATTTATGGACATCACCAAACTGGAACGTGTGAGTGAAACCGAGTGGTGCATCCCGCCTACAGGCCGGATGCGCGTGCCCGTTGTGATTTATGCCACCGAACAACTCTTGAAAGAGATGGACGACAAGGTCGTCGAGCAAGCATGCGGTGTTGCTACATTGCCTGGCATACAAAAGGCCGCTCTTGCAATGCCGGATGCACATTGGGGTTACGGGTTCCCGATCGGCGGTGTGGCTGCATTTGACGCTGATGAAGGCGGTGTGATTTCAGCCGGCGGCGTCGGGTTCGACATTTCGTGCGGCGTGCGTACACTTTTGACCGGCCTGCACAAAAAGGATGTCTTACCCCGCCAAAAAGAACTCGCTGACACTTTGTATCGCTGGATTCCCGCCGGTGTAGGTAGCACAGGCAATCTGCACTTGAGCGTGAAAGAACTTGATGAAGTGCTTGCCAATGGCGCTGTCTGGGCTGTCCAACACGGGTACGGTACACCGGAAGACCTCGATCGGATTGAGGAACACGGTCGGATGGAGGGGGCAGACCCGGCTTGCGTGTCTAATCAGGC
>Ga0078972_1010578_pt1 | contig 17125 bp, 15 predicted proteins | sample YelNatPaOPGAMG01_FD_67568 | JGI IMG/M metagenome (GOLD analysis project Ga0078972, IMG submission 67568) | Hot spring thermophilic microbial communities from Obsidian Pool, Yellowstone National Park, USA - OP-RAMG-01 (SPADES assembly) (version 2) | ecosystem: Environmental > Aquatic > Thermal...
TAAACCTCCGTTAGTATTTATTTTCTGGTAGTTGGACATTGGGTATAAATAGTTATTAATTGGAGTAGTAGATTTAGGTAGTAAATAAACCTTTTTTGTTAAACAATAAATAACTCATATTTAATGTTATCAGTATTATACTTTTTTTCACAGTTGTCCAAAATAATATAAAACTCAAATATATCTATTTGTTAATCTTATGATTACAGTTAAAGGGTAGCCATTTTCAAAATTAAACCCTACCTGGCAAAAATCTTTAGCTGTACTGCATTTTCTTTTTTGGGACGGACAAAGGGCTGGTTTAACCATTCCCATAGGTTAATTTTCACGAATAGGTTCAGCCGGATAAAGTTTACCAGGTTCGACATGTGCCACTGGAACTTGGCTTTGGTTTTCAGGAAGGATTTATGTTACCAATGTTTAATTTTTTCTAAGTTATAGTATAATTTTTTCATGAGTCTATTGTTAGTTTTAACACACGAGCTAATTGCCAAACTAAACTTTCAAATTTGGGGTGAGTGATATAAATTGTTACTTTAGACTCTCAAAATAGTTAAAATGCTTTCATTCCCCCATTATTCCCAGTACGATGCCACGGATTGCAGTCCTAGGTGGTTACGTATGGCTTAAAAAGTACAGGTTGGCAACTCCGACAAGAACTAATAGAAATAGCACAAAAATAGTCGCCCTGCCGCACCTGGGGCACCCGGCTGATTTGGGCATACGTTAACAGTAAGAAGCAGAATGCTGCAAGAATTTAGAATGTTCCTTATCTTTGCAAAAAATTGGGCATGATCAGGTCAATTGTAATAGTTGGGATAGGAGGATTTTTGGGAAGCGTTTCACGTTTTCTGATTAGCCGTTACTTTCAGCTACATACGCTTAGCAATTTTCCTTGGGGAACCTTTACCGTTAACATCATCGGCAGCTTTATCATTGGTTTGGTTTTTGGGCTATCGGAACGGAGTAACCTCATTACCCCCGAGTGGCGATTATTCCTGGCCGTAGGATTCTGTGGCGGGTTTACCACCTTCTCGTCGCTGGCTAACGATGCCTTTATGTTACTGCAAGGTCGTGAGTTTTTTTACTTTTCGATATACACGGCAGCCAGCTTTTTTCTTGGCCTGCTAGCAGTTTTTGCCGGTCGTTACATCATCCAAATCATCTAAAGCTATGGAAAATTCAAGTAAAGCCCTGCGATTGCGTATATACATCAGCTCCACCGATAAGCTGAAGCATTCGCTTCTTTTCGAGACCATTGTTTACCAAGCCAAACGATACGGTTTAGCAGGCGCCACCGTTTGCAAAGGCATTATGGGGTATGGTGCCAGCTCAGTAATCCATTCCTACAAGTTTTGGGAAATAACTGAAAAACTCCCTGTTATTATTGAAATTGTTGATGAGGAAGAAAAAATCCGTAATTTCTACGAAATAATTCAACCGTATCTCCAAGATATGCGTTACGGCTGTATGGTAACAGCCGAACCCGTTGAGGTATGGCTTTACAAGAGCGGCAAAAAACGCGATTAGCGAGCATTCTGTTGCTCATACTTGACAATCACGCTGTTATTTTGGTTAAACTTCGTTTAGTGGTTTGCTCATTATTCCACATTTAGCTACCTTTGTGGCCTTAAATTAAAAAGAACAATCAGCGTAAAGTAAAATAAATCAAGCAACTAAATCATTTCAGATATTATGAACATAGTTAGGGAAGATATCGATTCGTTAAACACAACCATTCGGGTAAAGGTTGAAAAAGACGACTACACTGCCAATGTTGAAAAAAGCCTAAAGGACTACCGCAAAAAGGCAAACATCAATGGTTTTCGCCCTGGCATGGCACCCATGTCGCTTATTCGTAAAATGTATTACCGCTATATCTTAGCCGACGAGGTTACCAAGCTGGCATCCGATAAACTATTCGACTTTATAAAGGAAAATAATATACGCACCCTTGGTGAGCCCATTCCCAGCGAAAAACAAACACCTATCAACTGGGAAACCGACGAGACCTTTGAACTTGCCTGGGATTTAGGTCTTGCCCCCGAGATTGAAATCAAGTTTACCAAAAAGGATAAATTCCCATTCTACAAGATTATTCCGAACGACGAGATACGTAAGAGTTACATCGATAGCTACCGCAATCGCAACGGCAAGTATGTTAACGTTGAGGTAACCGATGAGAAAGGGCTGGTTAAGGCTACCCTTACTGAGCTCAACGATGATGAGTCGCCACGCGAAAATGGCGCTACCGTTGATGGGGCTTCAATTTCAATTGCCCTTGTTGCCGATAAGGATGAGCAAAAGAAGCTAATTGGAGTTAAGGTTGGCGATGTGCTTGTAATTGATACCCATAAGGCATTCCCCAACTTGGCCGATAGAGCAGCACTGCTCCGAATCAAGAAGGAGGAACTGGATGGCATCAACCCGTTATTCCAGCTAACAATTACCGAAACCTTAACCTTTGCCCCAGCAGAGCTTAACCAGGAATTTTTCGATGCGGTTTACGGCGAGGGTGTTGTTACCAGTGAGGAGGAATTCAACAAGAAGATTGACGAAGAGATTGAGCGCAACCTTGCCCACGAAAGCGAATACCGCTTTGGTATTGACCTAAAGGAAAAGCTGCTCGAGAAGCTTAAACTTGAGCTACCCAAGGATTTCCTAATCCGTTGGCTAGTTGCTATTAACGAGGGTAAGTTTACCCGTGAGCAGATTGAAAGCGAGTTCCCTATGTTTGAAAAGGATCTTAAATGGCAACTCATCAGCAATAAGGTTGCTGAGGAACAAAACTTTGCCGTTACTAATGAGGAACTCGAGGATTTTGCTATGGGATACGCTCGCAGCCAGTTTGCTGCCTACGGCATGAGCTTCCTACCCGATGAATACATCAAGCGTTACGCTACCGATATCCTAAAGAACCGCGATGAGGTTCGCAAGATTCAGGAGCGCATTCTCGACAAGAAGGTTATTGACTGGTTTAAGGCCAACGTGAACCTCGACACCAAGGAAATAACCCTCGACGAGTTCAACAAGCTTAAGTAAGAAAAGCATGACATTGTAAAGCCGGTTTATTAAAGCCGGCTTTTATTTTGCTGCTTGTTGGTAAATTATAACCCTTCCGCTTTTTTGTTTTAACAATTGTGATTATTTTGCGTTACTAATACCATAAAAATTGAAGCCATGAAAGAATTTGAAAAATATGCAATAAAGCATCGAGGAATCAACAGCCTCACGCTACACCAGTACACATCGATGTCGAACGGATACATCTCGCCAACCATCATCGAGGAGCGCCAGCTTAACATTGCTACCATGGACGTGTTCTCGCGCCTTATGATGGATAGAATTATTTTCCTGGGTGTTCCCATCAACGATGATGTGGCCAATATCATTCAGGCACAGCTGCTGTTCCTTGAATCGACCGACCCATCGAAGGACATTCAAATCTACATAAACTCACCCGGTGGGGGTGTTTACGCCGGTTTAGGTATTTACGATACCATGCAGTACATCAGTTCCGATGTGGCCACCATTTGCACCGGTATGGCAGCATCGATGGCAGCCGTCCTGCTAACCGCAGGCGAAAAGGGAAAACGAACTGCCCTGCCCCACTCCCGTGTCATGATTCACCAACCCATGGGCGGCGCCGAGGGTCAGGCTTCGGATATCGAGATTGTTACCCGCGAGATACTAAAACTCCGTGAGGAACTTTACGAGATTATTGCCACCCACTCGGGTAACCCCATTGAACGTATCCGCAAGGACTCCGACCGCGACTACTGGATGACCGCACAGGAAGCGCTTGAATACGGTATGATTGACGAAGTTTTGCAACGCAACAAGAAATAGATAGACACTTAAAGTAAAAGGCTGCCCTAATGCAGCCTTTTTTCTTTTATTTTTTACGGTTGCTAAATAACCATGGTAGCAATTCGGGTTCGGCAAAGGCATTATCCCAGCTATTATGACCCACTCCCGGATAAACCGTAAAGCGCACATCACCCTTAGCCTGCTTTATGGCATCGACCATGCGCTGGGAGTGGTATAATGGAACCACATTGTCGGCTGCGCCATGGAATACCCAGATGTTTACCCTTTGAGCGTATCGCTTTGCATTCTTAGGATTTCCTCCTCCACAAATGGGGAATGCTGCAGCAAACAGTTTTGGCTTGCGCGCAAGCAACTCAAAGGTACCCATTCCTCCCATCGATAAACCTCCCACGTATATCCGATTTCTATCAATATAGCTTAACCTTACCAGCGAATCGAGAAGTTGCATAACGGCACTCATGGCAGGTGTTGGTTTGCTCCGTGCAGGAAAATCGAAAGTGCGACTGCCATCGGGTTGATTTTGTTCGTCAATATTAGCCCAATAGCTATCGGCAGGGCATTGCGGAAAAACTACTATGGCCGGGTAGTTTTCCATAACCGAATCGGCTGCAAAGAGTTTTGCCCCATGGGTGAGCTGCTTCTGGTTATCGGAACCCCGTTCGCCAGAACCATGCAAAAACAAAACTAAAGGATACTGTTTGGCAGTATCAAAGTTTTTGGGATACAGTATGCGATAGGGTAACTGAATGCCTGTTGAGCTAAAGGTTTTGGCCTGAAACTTTTCGTTTACCTGCGCAAAGGCAGCAAATGCAACTATAGCCATGACTGCTGAGGTGATTAACTTTTTCATTTTACACTTAATTTATGGTGAGGTAAAGATAGTCAATGATAGCTTTCAGTATTCTGAAATGGATTTGGTTTTTGGGTCGCTTAAAATAGTATTAATCTATAGACTTATTTTAGGACTAGACACTCTTTTACCATCCACAAACAACTTTCATTAATTAACCTTAATTACATTTTCCCATTATCGGCAAAGGAGTAGCATTCGCCATCGGTTATTATTACATGGTCGAGCAGGGTGATGTCGAAGAGCTGGGCGGCATTTTTTAGCTTTTCGGTCAGGGCAATATCCTTATCGCTGGGCTGGGGGTTACCCGATGGGTGGTTGTGAACCACTATTACCGCCGAGGCAAGCCTCTCAACTGCATGTTTAAGCACAAGCTTTGGGTCCACCACCGTGCCCCCCACACCACCCTGGCTCACCTTTACCCTTTCAATTATCCTGTTCGACTTATTCAGCAGCAGAACCCAGAACTCCTCGTGGGGCAAATCGGCAAGAGCGGGCTGAAAAAGGTCGATAACGCTCCGGCTCGAGAAAATTCGCTCGCGACTTATGGGACCTTCGGCATTTCGCCTACGTCCGAGTTCAAGTGCTGCCAGTATGGTTATTGCCTTGGTTTTGCCAATCCCTTTTATCTTAGTAAGTTGATGTAGGCTCAGTCGGGCAAGCTCGTTCAGGCTATTGTTTACTTGCCCGAGCAGCCGTTGGGCAACCTCAACTGCGGTTTCGTTAGCATTACCAACCCTGAGCAGAATGGCTATTAGCTCAGCATCGCTAAGGCTGGTTGCTCCCTTGCGCTCCATTTTCTCGCGCGGACGGTCGTCCTCAGCCAAATCTTTTATGGTCAATCGTTTTTCGGCATTTTCCATACAAATGGTTTTGAACTACTTACATAAGTTAGATAGAATGGCTATAAAAAGCAAGTAATTTTTAACAAAAAAGTTATAAATAGCGGTATATTTGATGTTGCAAAAAGATTAAATATCATGCAGAATAAAAATATAGTTCGGGCAGTCTTGCTGGTGGCAATAGTTGCTGTTGCTTATTATACCTACTCATACATATTGGCAAGCGGTTCCAGTAGTATAACCTTTGCAGCCGACTCGGTTGTTTACAAGCGTGGATGCTTGCAACCCGATTCATCATGTTTTAGAGTTGTTTACCGTTTCCCGATCCCTATAGGGAGGGGCAGTTCTCGTTTTGAAAAAATTATTGTAACCGATTTAACCGAATTAATGGACGAAGATATCAGTCGGAAGGATTTTGATCACCTAAAAGATATGTTGGTAAAAAGCTCTATGAGTTACGACAGCTCTTACGTTGAGTTTGTGAAACAATTTGGGAGCAGCATGGAATGGTATATCGATATGGACTTTACTCAGATATTGCGTACAAACCGGTTAGTAACTTTCCGATACGAACACTCCAGCTATTTAGGTGGTGCCCATGATTTGTATGGCTATCACTACTTGAATATCGACCTCAAGAAATCCAAAAAATTGGGATTAAAAGACCTGTTTACCGACATGAATCGCTTTAAAGCTATTGCCCAAAAAGCTTTTACCGAGAAGTTTATAAAAAATCCCGCCGATGCTACCGAATACTGGATGGCCGAAGATGGTTCGTTTGTCCTTCCCAAAGAGTTTGGCCTAAACGAAAAGGGCTTGCTTCTCCACTACAACATTTACGAAATTGCCAGCTTTGCCCGTGGCGATATTGAGTTGCTAATTCCCTATGCCGATTTAAAAGAAATCTTGGTTAATGCTTACCTGAAAGAGCTGCTGAATTAGAGCTCAGGACATTTTGCAATAGCTTAACTAAAGAAAAAACCGACAGCTAAAACAACTGTCGGTTTTGTTTTTATTAGGAAATCTTATTTACTCCCGCTGAAACTTACCCTGCCTCAAAAATTCAACGGTTTTATCCATCTCCTTATACATTATCCTATCCTGCTCAATAAAACCAACCACTGATCGGTAGCTGGCAATAAACTCCTCGATGTAAGGCGATGATTTTGCCGGACGGCGGAATTCCAGAGCCTGCGCTGCATTGAATAGTTCAATGGCCAGTATGCGTTCAAGGTTATCGACTACCCTAAGCAATTTTGTGGCTGCATTGGCACCCATGCTTACATGATCCTCCTGTCCGTTCGACGATACGATGGAATCGACCGAGGCGGGTGTGCATAGCTGCTTGTTCTGGCTTACCATGGCTGCCGCGGCATACTGTGGTATCATAAAGCCTGAGTTTAACCCCGGATTTGCAACCAAAAATTCGGGCAATCCGCGTAAGCCAAGTATAAGCTGCGCTGTACGGCGTTCCGAGATATTACCGAGTTCGGCAAGGGCTATTGCCAGAAAATCGTAAGCTAAAGCCAATGGTTGGCCATGGAAATTGCCTCCCGATATTACTAAATCCTCATCGGGCCAAATAGTTGGGTTGTCGGTAACCGAGTTTATCTCGGTTAGCAATACCCCAGCCACGTAGTTAATGGCATCCTTCGATGCACCATGCACCTGCGGAATACAACGGAACGAGTACGGGTCCTGAACATGCTTTTTGGGTCGCCTTATCAGCTCGCTTCCCTCAAGAATTTTTCGGAAAGCACGGGCAGTTTCAATTTGTCCCTGATGTGGGCGAACATTCTGGATATTTTGGTGGAATGGGTCAATACGGCCATCGAACGCCTCCAACGATATGGCGCCAATTATATCGGCTAACTTGGCTAATTTAAATGCCTTAACCATGGCATAAACGCCATGAGCGCTCATGAACTGCGTTCCGTTCAGCAGGGCAAGCCCTTCCTTCGATTTAAGTTCAATGGGCTGCCATCCAAATTTTTTCAACACATCGGCAGCCGGCAGTATTTGACCATCAAAGTGAACCTCTCCCATACCAATTAAGGGCAGGAAAAGGTTCGAAAGAGGTGCTAAATCGCCCGAAGCTCCAAGCGACCCTCGGTCGTAAACCACAGGAATAACATCGTTATTGTAGAAATCGATAATGCGCTCAACGGTTTCGACCTGAACACCTGAGTGGCCTAACGATAAGGCGTGAGCCTTAAGGAAAAGCATAAGTTTCACAATCTCGCGATTTACCATTTCGCCTGTGCTGCAGGCGTGGGACATAACCAGGTTCTTCTGCAGCTGCGATAGTTCAGCCTTTGATATGGTTTTGTTGCAAAGCGAACCAAATCCGGTAGTTATACCATAAATGGGTGTCTCCTCGTTCTCCATCTTACGGTCAAGGTAATCGCGGCACTTGGCAATGAGCTGACGCGATTCATCGGAAAGTTGAAGTTTGTGTGGCTCATCTATCAAATTTTCAATTACATCCCAGCTTAATGGCTTGGGCGATATGGTATGAACTTTTGCCATGGTTTAGGTTTGATTTTTATTATAGGTTCAACTTGATATGTGTTTCTAAACTATCGAATGGAATGGTAATCTGCTCTCCGGTTACCATGTTCTTAACCGAAAATTGACGGTTTTGAATTTCGGTTTCGCCAGCAATTACCATAAAGCGAATGTTGCGCTTATTGGCATACTCAAACTGCTTTTTTACCTTGGCGGAGTCGGGGTAAATTTCAACACTAATTCCTGCATCGCGAAGCCTGCGGGCTGCTGGCATGCAGTATGCCACCTCGGCTTGGCCAAAGTTTGCGAACATTACCTGAGTTGTAGAAGTTAAACTCTCAGGGAAAAGGTTAAGCTGTAGCATCACATCGTAAATACGGTCGGCACCAAACGATACCCCTACGCCACTTACATTGGGTAAACCAAATATTCCGGTTAGGTCGTCGTAGCGGCCACCACCGCATATGCTGCCCATTTCAGCATCTAAAGCTTTAACCTCAAAGATTGCACCTGTGTAGTAGTTAAGCCCTCGCGCAAGCGAAAGGTCTAACTCAACCTGTGTTGATAAATTGCCCCAAGCCTCAACGTAACGGAAAAGTTCATCCATCTCCTCAATGCCCTTTAGGCCAATGGGGCTGCCCTGTAAAACATTTCGTAATGTTGATAGTTTTTCGGTATTGCTACCCTGTAGCTGAATAATGGGTTGCAGTTTCTGAATGGCTGCGTCATCAATTCCGCGCTCGCGCAGCTCATCGTTAACCGCATCAATACCTATCTTCTCAATTTTATCGATGGCAACGGTAATATCTATCAACTTATCGGCATGGCCAATAACCTCGGCAATGCCGCTTAAAATCTTGCGATTGTTCACCTTGAGCAAGGTGCGAACCTTGAGCTTTTCAAAAACCTCATTTATAATCAGCATCAGTTCAGCCTCGTTGAGTAGCGAGTTTGAGCCAATCACATCAACATCGCACTGGTAAAACTCACGGTATCGACCCTTTTGCGGCCTATCGGCACGCCAAACGGGTTGAATCTGGTAACGCTTGAACGGAAAAACTATCTCGTTCTGGTACTGAACTACAAAACGGGCAAAGGGAACGGTAAGGTCGTAGCGCAAACCCTTTTCACAAATTGCCAGCGATACAGCATTGGAATTGCCCGGCTTCAGGATATTTGGGTCAACCTTGTCGATAAAATCGCCTGAGTTGAGTATCTTGAAAAGCAGTTTATCGCCCTCGTCGCCATACTTACCCAGTAGGGTTGAGAGATTCTCCATGGCGGGTGTTTCGATGGGCATAAAGCCATACTTGCTAAAAACCGAACGGATGGTATCGAAAATATAATTGCGGCGCACCATTTGCTCCGGGCTAAAATCACGTGTTCCCTTAGGAATGCTTGGTTTTGTCTTTGCCATCGTGTTGCTGTTTAAAACGATTGCAAACCTACAATTTTTTTGGGAGAAAAAGGCAAGAGAAGGTTAAAGGAAGTGCATGAATCGTTAAACGGTTCTATGGAGAATATGAGGGAGTTAGAAGAAGTTAGAGGAATTTAAAACGTGAAACGTGAGCCGTTAAACGAAATAGAACAACGAACATTTGCGCTTTTCATCCTTAGCATGCAGAAGGATCGCCCCTTTATGGTAAGTGAGATGTTACGCTAACGCTCAACATGACAATACACTCACGAACATCCGTCAACCATCAACCGTCAACCATCAACTTATTAAAAAAGGCCACCATTGCGGCAGCCTTTCTCTTTGAAAATTACGAAGGATTATAGCCTTGTAAGCATCTCCTTGAATATTCTTGTCATTTTTTGTTCGGCCATGGCGCCTACCTTTTGAACCTCCTCGTGCGATACCTCTACAATTTTCCCGGGCACGCCCAAATCGGTTATAATGGATATGGCAAACACGGGTAGGTTCATGTGACGGGCTACAATAACCTCAGGAACGGTTGACATGCCTACGGCATCACCTCCAATAATACGGAAGTACTGGTACTCCTTAGGGGTTTCGAAGGTTGGCCCAGTGGTTCCGACATAACATCCCAGCTGTAACTTATAACCCAACTCTGCACCAATCTTTTTGGCCAAGTCAATAAGGTCGTGGTCGTAGGGTTTGTGCATATCAGGAAAACGGGGACCCAACTCATTGATATTGGGTCCTAAAAGCGGATTGGGCATCAGGTTGATGTGGTCGTTAATAATCATCAAATCGCCAATCTCAAAATCGGGGTTAACACCGCCGCTGGCATTCGATACAAAAAGGTATTTAATGCCCAGGAATTTCATCACCCTAACCGGGAAGGTTACCTGTTTCATATCGTAACCCTCGTAGTAGTGGAAACGGCCCTGCATGGCTACCACCTTCTTTCCGCCCAGGGTGCCAAAAATCAAACGACCCGAGTGCCCTTCAACTGTGGAAACAGGGAAGTTCGGTATCTCTTTATAGTCCAACGCCTGCGGATTTTCAATTTCACGAACTAAGCCACCCAAACCGGTTCCAAGTATAATTCCCACTTCGGGCTCAATGGTAACCTTACCCTTGATATAGGCTACCGTTTGGTTTATTTTCTCCAACATAATCTAATATTTGACTGTTAAACCTGTTTTCGTCGCTATTGATAAAGTAAACCTCAAGCGGCAGGTAGTAAATCCTGCTCTTAATATCCGTTGGCAGATTAAGCCCGCGAATTCGGGCTGCATCCTTCTCCGTGGTTACCAGTATTACATCGTTTGAGGTAGCCCCAAAAATAGATAGAATTTCTTTAACCGAAAAATTGTGATGGTCGGCAAAGGTCTTACTGCCTATCAATTTATAATTTTCATCAAGCTGATTGATAAATGGCTGGGGGTTTGCAATTCCAGCAAGTGCGAAGATGTTTGTATTTAGATTAAAATTACAGTCTTCGTTTAATCCAAAAACCGATATGGGTTTTCCATACCGCACCGATGTAAAGTAGATGCTTTGATTTGGGTTGATTTTTAGCCTTTTGGCCATGGCCTGTTGTGCAATAGCCGAAAGACTTGCAGGGCATTTGCTTACTATAATGATGTTGGCCCGGCGTATTTCAGCAACGCTATCGCGCAGGTTGCCTGCCGGCAGGAAAAAATCGTTGTAAACCGGTCGGTTGAAGTCAACCATCAGGATGTTAAGCCCAGCCTTTATCCAGCGGTGCTGAAAGGCATCGTCCAGAACAACCACCTCAATATCAGGGTAAGCACCCACCAGCTCCACCACACCGTTCAGCCTATCCTCGTGTACTGCACAGGCAATGTCGGGATGTTTCAACTTTAGCTGCAGAGGCTCATCGCCCACCTCAACGGCCTTTGAAGTGTCGTCAACAACTCTAAAACCCTTGCTCTTGCGGCCATAACCCCGGCTCAGTAGTGCCGTTCGGTAATTTTTTTTTAGTAGATTGATAAGATAATCGGTATGCGGTGTTTTTCCAGTACCTCCTACCGTAATGTTACCCACGCAGATAGTTGGCAGGTCGAACTCAAAGGCGCGCAGGATGTTGATATCGAAAAGGAAATTCCTGATTTTAACAGCTAACCAGTAGAGCCACGAAAAGGGCAACAGTAAAAGTCGAAGTTTTTGCATGGTTTAATTGTGTTGATTTTTACTCAAACTTCAAGGTTTTATCGGGGCTAATACGCGAAATAACCATCGACGGAACCACCAGCATGGCCACCCCTACCGCAAAAGCCAGAAGGTTTAAAGCGATAACATGCCACCACACAATATTGATGGGTACCTCGGAAAGGAAGTAGAAAGCCTCATCGAGCTTAACTATACCAAACTGCTTTTGAATGATGCAGATTAGCAATCCGGCCAAGGTTCCTATAATTAGCCCGCGAAACATAATAAAGGCCGATTGTATCAAAAAAATCTTTCTTACGCTTTGGTTCGATGCTCCCATGGATTTTAGCAGGCCTATTGTTGGCGTTTTTTCAAGGATGACAATCAGCAACCCCGATATCATGTTAATGGCAGCCACCAGCATCATCAAAACAATGAGCACCGCGGCGTTGATATCCTGCAGGTTTAACCAGTCGAAGATGTTGGGGTACTTATCGACAATGCTTTGCACCTTTAGCCGCGAGCCATCGTCGAGGAAAACAAAACCTGCTATGTCGTCAACCTCAACCCACAGGTCATCAACCCTATCGATGTCATCAACCAAAATCTCAAAGCCCGTGGCCTGATTTTCGTTCCAGCCATTGAGTTTCTGGATGTGCTTAATGTCGCACAGCACAAACATCTTATCGAACTCCACCATTTTGGTATCGTAAATACCGGCAACGGTAAAACGGCGGTAACGGGGCGGCTCCTGAACAAAAAACATATCGTAGTTATCGCCTACCTTAAGCTTAAGCAGGTTAGCCAGGGTTTTGGAAATAAGCGTTGCGTTAGTAATGGCCGAATCGGTAAGCGCAATGGTTTGGCCCTCAACCAAATTCTTGCGGAAAAACGACCAGTCGAAATCGGGGGCTATTCCCTTTAGCACCACACCCTGAATGTCGGTATCGGTTTTAATGATGCCTGCCTTGATGGCAAACCGCTGTATATGCCTAATTCCCTTTATTTTTAGGATTTCCTTTGTAACCGGAAGGTTTGTTGGAATGGGATTGGTTTCGAGCGACTGGTTGCTGTCGTAGTTGGTAATCTGGATATGGCTGCCAAAGCCCACAACCTTTTGCTTGATCTCCCTTTTAAAGCCGGTAATAACGGCTATGGCCACAATCATCACAGCCACACTCAGCGCCACCGATGCTATGGTAATACGGATAAAAGGTCGCGAAAGGCTTAGCCTATCGGAACCACTCAGAAAACGCCTTGCTATGTAATGCTCAAAGCTCACAGGTAATAGGTATTGGTTTACTTTCGGCCAAAATCGGCAGGAATTTCACCCCAGTACTGGGTTTCCCATTTAAGCAATGGGTTTTTCCACGTGTTTTCCTTTAACCATTTTTCGGCTCGCTGTATCAACTCAAAAAGCATTTTATTCCTATCGGTTTGTACCAGCTTGGTGTTGGCTTTTTTTGCTCTAACCCAGCTAATGGCGGTCATTGAATCGGTATAAATGGGTATATTACTCCCTAATTGTTTCAGATGGGCCAAACCATGGACAATGGCAAGGAATTCCCCAATGTTATTGGTGGCATCGGGAAAAGGCCCTTGATGGAAAATAAGCTTGCCGGTTTGGCAGTCAACACCCTGATACTCCATTTCAAGCGTTGCTGTATTCCAGGCAGCATCAACGGCAAGCGAAGGGTATTGGGGTTTTGGGGTATTCTCGTTAGTATTGAAAAGCATCTCCTGCTCGGGATTCATGGCCTTAAAGGCCTCGTAGCCCATCTCAAAAGCACGCTTTGCAGCCAATTTGCTGGGAAAACCCTTAAACTTAGCTCCTGGATAACCCTTAATTTGCTTCTGGCACTCCTTCCAGCTTTCATAAATGCCAGGGTTTTGCCCTTCCCAAACCACGTAATGAGTATTCTTTTTTGCCACAGCCGTAAAATTGATTTGCCTCAAAGTTATTCAAAATCGGGGTATAGCAGGTATTTTTTTCTGATTTGCTTGTACTGCTCAAGTGCTGGTTGCCATGTGGCTCTGATTTCGGATGGGGTTAATCCGCTTTCAATTTGCTGGCGTAACTCACTTGTGCCGGCAAGCAGGTTAAAGAAGTTGTTGAAAAACTTCTCCTTTTCGGGATAATTGCTGTAGGAGTAGATAAGCCAATCGAGAATAATCTCGCGGCGGTCAAGGAAATAGTTGACCGAGTAATCCCTTAGGTCGATTCCGTAAACAGGTTTGCCCTTATAGGGTGGATTAACGCTTGCCCCTCGTTTCTCAACGGGAATATACCTAAATCCCTTATCGGGGAAATTGGGGTAGCCAAAAACCTGAAAAGGGTAGTCGGTTCCCCGGCCAACGCTTACCACGGTTCCCTCAAACAACCCAAGCGACGGGTAAAGCAACACGGAAAGATGGTTGGGCAGGTTTGGCGATGGACGAACGGGCAGGGCAGTGGTCATGCTATGGGTGTAACCCTTGCAGGGAATAATGGTTAGCTGGCATTTGATTTTCCCTTTCAGCCAACCCTCGCCGTTTATCATTTGCGCAAACTCGCCAATGGTCATTCCATGAACCAAAGGAACAGGATGCATACCCACAAACGACCGGAAAGCGGTGTCCAGTACAGGGCCATCAACATAAAACCCATTGGGGTTAGGCCTATCGAGTATAATTAAAGGTTTACCATTTTCGGCGCAGGCCTCCATCACGTAGTGCATGGTTGAGATGTAGGTGTAAAACCTAACGCCTACATCCTGCAGGTCAAAAATCACTACATCAATGTCGCTTAAATCGGTTGATTTTGGTTTTTTATTTCCGCCATAAAGCGATATTACCGGTAATCCTGTCGTTTTATCGGTATAGTTTCCAATTTGCTCGCCTGCCTCAAAATCGCCGCGAAAACCATGCTCGGGACAAAAAATCTTTTTAATGTTTACACCAACCGTAAGCAGGGTATCGACCAGATGCTTTGATCCAACCAGCGTGGTGTGGTTTGCCACAACTGCCACACGCTTGCCTTGAATTAAGGGTAGGTAGCTGCTCATTACACGAGCACCAGGCAAAATTTCCTGTGCCCTTGCGGTTAGCAGCAAAGCTATAGCCGAAAAGGTTAATACTATTTTACCAAAACTCATACCACCCTTTTGCAAAATATGCGTCAATTATGGTTTTGCTAAGGTAGAAAATAATTTATACAGAAAAAAGAAAGGCGGAGAACCATACTCCGCTTGCATGATCCAAATTCGTCAACTAAAAAATCAATTGACGAATCGACTAACAAATTTTAATAATACAGAAACTTCGTAATGAAAGACTGTGAAAAGTCTGGATTACCTCGATAGGTCATTAGAAACACGCTGTTTCTGTGTTTATTGTGTTTTTTGACTATTTACCTCTAACATTTTTCAATTCCGATTCATTCCGATTCATTCCGATTCATTCCGATTCATTCCGATTCATTCCGATTCATTCCTTTAAAAATTTCCCCTCCCCATTTTTATTAACCCTGTTGAATTTGTTAATTCAAGGAACTTCGGTTTAATCTTTTTGTGTAACTTTATCAACTTAAATTAGTCATATATATAAAACCTAAATTTCAATCACTATGAAGCAATTTTTCAAGTATGTGCTGGCTACAATTGTTGGTGTAGTTCTATCATCAATTGTAATTTTTTTGTTGTTCCTTGGGATTGTTGGTGCAATTGTTTCCTCGGCCGATAAAAAGGAGGTTAAGGTTGAGCCCAACTCAATCCTTTACATCGATCTAAAACAGGAAATAGTTGACCGTGGTAGCGAAGATCCCTTCAAGGGCTTCGATTTTGCTTCGTTTCAGCCTAATAGCCCTATCGGCTTGAACCAAATCCTAAAGGCTATTGCCAATGCCAAGGAGGATTCCAACATCAAGGGTATTCTAATGGAGCTCGATGTGGTTAATGCAGGCGCTGCAACCACCGAGGAAATCCGCAATGCACTCATCGATTTTAAATCGTCGGGTAAGTTTATCTACGCATACAGCGATACCTACAGCCAAAAAGCTTACTACCTGGCATCGGTTGCCGATAGCGTATTCATCAACCCCGAGGGTATGATTGAGTGGCTTGGCCTACGCAGCGAGATTATGTTCTTTAAGAAAGCCCTGGAAAAATTAGGCGTTGAGCCTCAAATCCTTCGCCATGGCAAGTTTAAAAGTGCCGTTGAGCCTTTCATGCTCGACAAGATGAGCCCCGAAAACCGCGAGCAAACCTTAACCTACATCTCATCCATTTGGAACCAGTGGGTTAAAGGTATTTCCGAAACCCGTGGCATACCTGCCGATAAGCTTAACAGCATGGCCAGCAATATGGAAATCTTCAATGCCAAAAAGGCACTGGAAAATAAGCTGGTCGATGGCCTTATCTATAAGGATGAGCTTATTGCAACCCTAAAGTCCAAGCTTGGCGTTGAGGAAAAGAAGGATATCAGCAGCATTGAGCTTAAAAAATACTTCAACGTACCAGAGGTAACAAAGCGCAAGTTTACAAAGGATAAAATTGCGGTAATTTACGCTTCCGGTGAAATAGGAATGGGCGATGGAGGCGATGACCAAATAGGTTCCGAAGGCCTTTCGCGCACCATTCGTAAAGCCCGTCGCGATAGTTCCATTAAGGCCATTGTGTTCCGCATCAACTCCCCCGGAGGTAGCGCACTGGCCTCGGAGGTTATTTGGCGCGAGGTCGATTTAGCCGCAAAGGTTAAGCCTGTTATTGTTTCCATGGGCGATGTGGCCGCATCGGGAGGCTATTACATTGCTGCACCCGCCACAACCATCATGGCAAACCCAACCACTATCACCGGTTCCATTGGTGTTTTTGGGCTTTTCTTCAACCTGCAAAAAGCACTGGATAATAAAGTTGGTATTACCGTTGATGTTGTTAAAACCAACGACCACGCCGATTTCTTCAGCGTTTTCCGCCCAATGACCGCTGAGGAAAAGGCCGTAGGCCAGATGTTCATTGAACAAACCTATCAAACCTTTATCGGTCACGTTTCGGCTGGCCGCGGTATTCCCGTTGAACAGGTCGATGCCATTGGCCAAGGCCGCGTATGGAGTGGCGTAAACGCCAAGGATATTAAACTCATCGATGAGTTTGGTGGCCTGAACGATGCCATTAAGCTTGCTGCCCAAAAGGCCAAATTGGAGAACTACCGACTTGTTGAAATGCCTAGGCAGAAAAAGTTCTTTGAGCAACTTATGGAAGAAATGTCCACCGAAGCAAAGGCATGGATTTTAAAGGATGAACTTGGCTCATCGTTTAAAGCCTACAGCCGCATTAAGAGCATGTTGAACAATCAAGGCGTTCAGGCTCGCATGCCCTACGATATCGAAGTTTACTAACACTTTTGTCACTTTTTAAAGCTCCGATTCAAATAATCGGGGCTTTTTTTATCCCTTAACCCAAAAAATATGTTTCTTAACATATTTTGCCGAATATCTTCTTAATATATTGATATTCTGTTTTTTATCTACAT
>Ga0078972_1010580_pt1 | contig 17124 bp, 12 predicted proteins | sample YelNatPaOPGAMG01_FD_67568 | JGI IMG/M metagenome (GOLD analysis project Ga0078972, IMG submission 67568) | Hot spring thermophilic microbial communities from Obsidian Pool, Yellowstone National Park, USA - OP-RAMG-01 (SPADES assembly) (version 2) | ecosystem: Environmental > Aquatic > Thermal...
AACCGCTTCTTACCCGGCTATCTGGACTACTACAACAATCAGCGGTATCATTTAGGTATTAATCTCAAAACTCCCGCCGGAATGCTCCAGAATTGTTTCCAAGCTATTGTTTAGAAAACGTTTCTTGCCAACAAACTTAAATACTCCGCGGAATACGGAGTCATCTTGGCCGCCTGGCTGATGGAGATGAAATCTTGGTTGGATAAGGGGGACATTTAGGCTGTTTTTTGTGTGTTTCGCTTATATTAGCGGGCAAATGAAGCAAATATATCGTTTAGACTATCTATTATAGTTTTAACGATTATATATTATCTAACCAATATATTATTGTCAAACTGATATTATTTAATTTAAACTATATTATATTGTCTAACCGATACTTTTTATTCCTTAATTAAGGGAAGAAAATGCTTAATGGGAGTATGTGGCTCTATTCCGTTGCTACTGGTTCTTGCGCGGCAGACCCCTCGGCGCTATCTGGCGCGGGGGAGGGAGCAGTCACGGTCAAAGGCCCATCGGCTGCGCCATCCCCTGCCGGAGCCGTATCCCCTTTTTCGGGCAAGACGGTTTCTTCCGTGAAAATCGATGGCTCAGATTCTTCGGAAGGAGTAGATTCTTCAACTTGCGTTGACTGCGGCGGGGAAGTCTGATTTACGGTCGAGGCTCCGGCCACACTTCCCTGCTGGACCATCTCCAGCAAGGCTTTTAGCTGGTCTTCGGTCACGCAGGTTTCTCCGACGCACAATTTCTCTTTCGCGGTAATCGTATTCGCGACAAGTTCAGCGGCCTGGATCTTTTCCTTAACCACCAAATTCCTGCCCACTAACATATTACCGGTCACGACCAGGCCATTAAACGCTTCAGCATCGTTCAAATCCAGGACCGTAATGTCCGCCATAAGTCCTTCGTTGCCGCCGTTCTGCATCAGATCCGCGGTTTTGGGAAGGTATTGCCCCGGCTGAACGAATATCAGGACCATTCCCTTATCGTTTTCGGAAATAAAATGGTAACCCGATAAAGCGCGGCCAAGGACAAAAGCGGGACCTGACGCCTTGGTAGCGTACCCGGGATATATCTTGGAAAGAACAAGAGTGTCACCGGGCCTAATGTCGCCATTCTCTCCGCTTACCTTAACCGGCACGCGTCCGGCCAAAGCCACGGGCACGCTACTGGCCGTATCGGAAAATTCGCTCTTATAGCCGTTAAGCAATACGCCCGGCTTGCTGGAGATTATGCCTATAGCAGGTGTCGTGGAAGTCGCGCGAATAACATACGCGGGGTTTACCCCTTCAATTGCCACCACATCTCCCGCTTCCAAAGTGCTATCCAAGGTCGGATAACTTTCCGCCACATCTGCGCCAGTGGTCACAGCCGCCCCGGACATATAAATGTTACCTGGGGTCGTCGCACCCGTGCAGGTATCATTGTCGTCCACGCACAGCCAACCGTTGGCAATACGGACGTTCCCGCCGCTGGTAGCGGAGCCAATATGCAGCATTTCTGTTGGACTCGTCGTCCCGATGCCGACGTTGCCGCTGCCCGTAATTCTCATCGCTTCGCCTAAGCCGTTATTATAAGTTGAAAACGCCATACCGATCTGCAGCGGCGATGCATTTTCCACCAGGCTTCTAACCTGTCCGAATACGGTATTATTTAAGTTACTGCCAAAATTAAGATAACCGCCGCTGCCTATTGTGCCTGAACCATACGAAGAAGTCAGCCTCAACACCTCTGATCCATTCGCGTTAAGGCCAGCAGGGTTGTTAACTTCAAGAATGGTACGTGGACCCGTCGTCCCAATCCCGACATTGCCGTCATTTCGTACAAACAACATAGAAGTCCCGTTGCTATTCTGGACATTCAAAGCTGAAGTAGCGGAAGTATCTCCGGTTCCCTGCACTACCAATCTGGAACCGACTGTGGTGGTACCGACACCGACTCCGCCATTGGTTGGGATGGCTAAAACGTCACCCGTAATGTTTTTAACCCTTAATGTGTACCAACCCGTATTGCCATCTGCAGTTTCCACATACAAGCCTTGACCGCCGCCAGTGCTGGTATTCTTCACGCTTAGGGTATATCTTTGTGCAGTGCTGGATTCAACTTCTAACTTCGCCAATGGGCTCGTGGTGCCAATACCGACGTTGCCAGTGGCTGTTATTACCATCTGATCAGATGCAGAAGTACCATCATCATTCATTTTTCCGAATAGCATTTGTCCGCCATTACTAGTAAGGTACCTGGTAGAATTAGCAGAATTACTATCTATCATAGCTATACCGGTAGCTGCAGAAGACAATGTCAGCCATGGTGCACTCCAACCAGACCTTACGATCGGACTCGTCGTCCCGATGCCGACGTTGCCATTGATACTTAAAATCTGATTGGCCGGACTAGCGTCAAATACTCCATATATCAAAGCCTTACTCCTAGCATCCGCTTCATTAGCTCTGCTAATAGCATCCACTATGAGTTTATTGGACCCTGTTTCGTAATAGCCAGCTTGAAATCCGAGAAAAACATTGTTCGAGCCGGTGCTATTATACCCTGCACCGTAACCTAAGATGACATTTGAAGACCCACTCATATTATAACCGGCAAAGTTTCCGACAATCGTATTCTGCAACCCGATTCCCGCATTGAAAGCAATCCTGTTGCCAACAGCCACATTATCTTGGCCGACCGTCGATATCCCATAACCAGTGTAATTACCAATCATTACATTGTTGGAGGTTGTCGCTATCCCATAACCTGCTGTGTTGCCCACGAAAGTATTCGAACTTCCAGTCGTGAGCCTTAAACCAGCCTGACTCCCAACCAATGTATCAGCCGAAGCGTCAGTCAATACTTTACCGCTATTTACGCCAATAATGGTATTTGCGTTAGCAATAGAGGAAAATACGGGTCCAGCACCGTTTCCAAATACTGTATTTTGGTCGCCTAAATATAAAGCCCTCTGGCCATTGGCCAATACGTACTTGTTAGTGGTATTTTCCATATACCAATAACCGGGATAGCTAGTTCCACCGCTTAGGTTGGCATCGGAAACATTATCTATAAAGGTGGTAGTAGTATTGTCATTAATAGTCGTTAACAATTTAAAATAATAAACCGGACTTGACGCAATGGTCCTATAAATTTTTCTCCCTGTCACGCGGTAATCGGTACTTATAGGAATATTGGTTAGTTGTACTTGTCCGTGAGAAGCATCTGCTGTTATGGTTGCACTAAGCGCACCTTTGCTTGTTTCACCATCTGGGGTAGTAAACGTGACAAAATATCTATGGTCGCCAGCATCTACGTTTCCTGCTGCCGCAATTAAAGTAGCCGTTGGAGCTGCGGGCGGAATGACTGCTCTTAAATTAATTCCCGCATCAACGGTAACATAATCATTGGCTGACGTTCCGGTAATGTGCAGTTTACTTACCGGCCCCGTCGTACCAATCCCCACATTCCCATTAGCCAAGATAGTCATCCTGGTAGTATTGTTGGTTTCAAAAGCAAGGTTGTTGTTGTCGTTAGTGCCTAAGACAGCGGTAGTGCCAAAGGAATTGCCGCCTTGGAGGAAGAAGCTGCCTGCTAAAGCAGTGGCAGCATTCTGCCAAGAAGTGCCAGTGCCAGTGGAAGTAAGAATTTGTCCTGAGGTGCCGGCATTATAGGAGGAATCAAACAATTGGCCAGTGATATAGGCATTGCCACTGACTACTAGCTTCTGGGAAGGAGTAGTTGTGCCGATGCCAAGGTTGCCGTTCCTGTCTATCCTCAACCTCTCGACGGCGGAACCGTCGGCAGGAGAGGTATAGAATGCCAAACCAGTGTTACCTTTGGACGTATTACTAGCCTCGTGGATCGCGGCTATCCTTGCCGCGTCTTGGGTGACAATTCCGTTGCCCACGTCATTTTGCCTGAAACCAATGTACCCACCTTCACCGGCAAGTCCGTTCAACAATCTTGACTCAAATATCGCTATGGGCGATACGGTCGCGGTCCCTGGGGTCGCGGGCACAACATCCAATCTCGTCGCCGGCCCCGCCGTGCCGATCCCGACATTACCGCTCGTATTTATGTATATGCCAGTACCCAGCGCTCCAGTCCTTAAAGCCAAAGCATTATACGTGCTGCCCGCGTTGATGCCTATAACGCTCGCTACGCCGGAAGAATCGGCCTTTAAGGTTATCCCGGAATCCGTCGTCCCGAAATGGGAGGCATTGCCATAGCTCGCGGTATGGACTTGCAGCGGAAAAACCGGACTCGTCGTCCCGACGCCAACATTGCCGGAAGTGTAATAGATATTGCTGCCGCTGGAAGACCACAAGGAAGCACCGCCGGCATCGCCCCAGTAAAGATTGCCGTTGGCATCGGTCAACATCGCTTTCCCAGCGGAAGGAATAGTGGTTGGAAGGGTTAAAGTATAGGAAGCGGCAGTGGAGGAAGATGCTTGGAGTCCGACTTGGTGCCCGCTCGCCCCCGCACTCATTGTTAACCCCGAAACGGTCAGATCGGTTATGGTGGTCGTGGCAAAGGTTACGATAGAATTAAATACCGCCCGGCCAGAAACAGTCAGACTGTCGCTGGCCGTGATATTAGCGGCATTGAAATTCTTTGCCGACAAGTCAGTGAATCCTGCCAGGGAAGCGCCACCAAAGCCTTGATTTTGCACCGGCGGAACGTAAGTGACAAGCGGCGTACCGCCTATGACTGAGGTCGTCTTACCGTTATCGTTGCTGACCATCCCCGCGCTCAATTTCCCTTCACTGATGAGCTGGCTAACCCTCGCGTCAACCAACTGGTTAATATATGTCGGGTCAATGGCGGAAAAAGCCATACCGAGGACTTGGCCATCATTATGGTTATCGGGAGCCTCTGTCCTCTTCTCCTTTCCAGGATTAACGGTAGTGCTAGAAAAAGAAGAGATGTTCTTTGATAATTGCTTGTCCTTATGTCTCAACGCGTAACGCGGAAACGTATTCTCAAAATCCGTAGTAATAAACTGCTGGGCAACGTAAATCGCGTTATCTCTTAAATTCCGGGTAATGGAACCGGCAGCCGAAACAACCCATTGTCCCCCGCCCTAGATAGCGCCGACCTTATACCAATAAAAATCTCGGATGATTTTCCGTAAACAACCGACTGTCCTTTCTCGGCCGTACCCAATAACCGCTCGTTAGACTCTATCGCATACTCCCTTCCTTCAAAAGGAGCGAACCACCCGCTCACCCCGTCAGTAAACACACTTATTGCCAACGAGAGGGAAGATTTATAATCTTTCAATCCCATATTCAAGGCTGACGAAGCCGGAGCTGACGCGCCTAAGACCCTGCCGGCAGGATTGGATTTCGCCTGACCCGCAACACCTTCTCTCCAGCCTTTAGCGAACGCCGCCACTTGTTGTTTTTGCTCGTGCAGCAAAGGCTGCGCTACCTTTGCGGCAGCGACATAGGGTTCCTTCAAGTTCACCGCAAAATCCCTAAGAATACGCGCGAGCTGATATCCTGACCTACAATTAATGTCGTTGATATACAAAGCAACACTTGCCGCCCCCCTGCCGATTCGTTTGGTTTGGCTCAAGACCACATCGGCAAACTCCCTAATATATTGCCAGATACCAAAAATATTTGTCTTGATCCCTTTGGCAGGGCGTCCGGTTTTCAAGCTATCGACTGTGGAGTGGTCAATATTTGACGACCCGAAGGACATTAAACCCTTCTGATCTTTTCCGGTGGCCGGCAACCTAGTCAACCCATCGCCGGTGAGCCACGTAAATAGCAACGGGCCGGTCGTGGAATCTATGTTTTTACGATAAGACACACTTAATGCGCGATTCCAACCTGGAGTATTGCCATTTAAGCTGCCTGTCTTCGGCAGATAGTCCAACGCCAAAAAAGCCAACAGCAAAATTACCACCAGATGGATTTTTCCTGGCACATTTACGTTAACCCGCAAATATTCCGAAGGCTTGAGCCTAGCCACGCGTACAGGATCTTTGGAGGGACGATAATTCTTAACGGCATCCGCTTCCTTAACCATCCGCGTTGGCACGATAAAATTATGGCCGAATGTCGTGACCCTCTTCTTTCCGAAAATTTTCCTCATTAACTTATTCATACCGCCCTCCTTTCCAGCGCTTGCATCATCTTCTGGTGCTTCTTTAGCTGCTTTTGCACGTATTCCTTCACTGCCGCCTCGGTAGTCAGCCAGTCCCGGCTTATCTTTACCGCCTTAAGTCTCCCCTTCCTCGCCAGCAAGCTTAAATACTCCGCGGAATACGGAGTCATCTTGGCCGCCTGGCCAATGGAAATCAGCTTGGAGTCGGAAAACGGGGACATTGGTAATTTATTTTTTGTTTTTATTTCTGCCCACGATCCTTGATTTTGAGAAACGTAGGGTAGATCGAATTATTATAACTGACCTAATTTCCGCCAACTGGCGGACAATTATTCCTAATTAGTCTTTTTTAGGAATTAGGGCATTAGACATTATTTAGATCAATTAGGCAAATTAGAACAATTAGACTAATTCCTAATTATCCCTGAACTCAGGTTTTGCGGTTTATATTCTATTGTTTTTGTTTTTGTTTCTGATGATAGCCTATAAGCTCTTTTAGCCGATTTTGGCTGGGTTTTACGAGCTTATATGCGCTATCCGATACTTTTCTATAAGTATTTTAGCAGATTTTTTGCCTCTTGTCAACGCTCTTGACGCAAAATTCTCTGTACCTGCTTACGAAATACGAAAACCACCCTAATCAAACACATAGGGTGGCTTAATGTTTTTATAAAAGGTTTTTCTCCAATAAACTACCAGCTACGAGCTAAACTACTCTATTTGATAATTCGGCGCTTCCTTGGTTATCTGCACATCGTGGACATGTGATTCCTTCAATCCGGCCGGACTGATGCGCAAGAAATGGGCCTTGGCCTGCAGTTCCTTGAAAGTTTTAGCGCCGCAATACCCCATCCCAGCCCGCAAACCGCCGACCAGTTGGTTAACCACGCCCTCCAACGGCCCCTTGTAAGCCACGCGTCCTTCTATACCTTCGGGCACCAACTTGCCGACCGCGATCTGGTCCTGCCCGTAACGGTCCTTGCTGCCTTCCTTCATCGCACCCAGGCTTCCCATGCCGCGGTAGGTCTTAAACTGGCGGCCTTGATACAGCACGGTCTCGCCCGGGGACTCTTCCGTGCCAGCGAATAAGCTTCCAATCATTACACTGTCCGCTCCAGCAGCAATGGCCTTGGTGATATCGCCGGAAAACTTAATTCCGCCGTCAGCAATTAATGGCACGTTGGCTTTCTTGCAAGCCTTAGCCGCTTCCATGATGGCATATACCTGTGGCACGCCGCAGCCGGACACGATGCGCGTAGTGCAAATACTGCCCGGCCCCATGCCGATCTTCACCGCGTCCACGCCGGCCTTTATGAGGGCCGCGGCTGCTTCGCGCGAGGCGATATTCCCCGCCACCAAGTCCACTTTCGGAAAATTTTTCTTTATCTTCTTTACCGCCTCTATCACCCTAACGGAATAACCATGGGCAGAATCTATGACCAGCACATCTACCTTAGCCTTAACCAGTTCGGCCGCGCGCTCTAAGTAGTCGCCGCTGGAACCGATGCCCGCGGCCACGCGAAGACGGCCGAGCCTGTCCTTGGCCGCGTTCGGATATTTGATTATCTTCTGGATATCTTTGACTGTTATTAGCCCCTTGAGCGTAAACTTCTTATCTACTACAGGCAATTTTTCCACGCGATGCTTTTGTAATATTGCCTTGGCCTGTTCCAGAGTCGTCCCCACAGGAACGGTAATGAGGTTCTTCTTGGTCATGACGTCGCGGACCAGCGCGGTCTTCCTGGTCTCAAAACGCAGGTCGCGATTGGTCAGGATGCCGACCAGCCGGTTACCTTTTTCCACCACGGGCAGACCGGAGATACGGTAATGGTTCATTATCTCCAGCGCCTCGGCAATGGTCTGGTCCGGCGACAGGGTAATGGGGTCCACTATCATCCCGCTCTCGCTGCGCTTAACCTTGTCAACTTCCTCTCTCTGCCTTTCTATGGAAAGGTTTTTGTGAATGACACCGATGCCGCCTTGCTGGGCTAGCGCGATGGCCAAAGCGCTTTCCGTAACCGTATCCATGGCCGCGCTGGATATGGGGATATTAAGTCTGATATTGCGCGTAAAGCGCGTGGACACGTCCACTTCACTGGGGAGAACCCCGCTGTATTGCGGCTCTAGCAGGACGTCGTCAAATGTAAAGGCATCAACAATTGGTTTCATAAAAAAATTATTCCTAATTAAATCCAACCGCCAATATTTAAATTTTAAAACCCTTACAAACTTAAAATATTAGATATTTAGACTTAGGATTTATTTAGGTTAATTAATCCGCCAGTTGGCGGAAATTAGACTAATTAAGTCAATTATTAATTATAAACTTATTTTTGAAATTATATAACAATGGATATTTTTTTGTCCATCCTCTAAACCACAATCATCCTCTCACCACCATCGCTTCCCGGCCTGGACCTGTCCCGACCAGCAGAATCGGCGCGCCGACCGCTTTTTCCAGTTTTTCTATAAAATCCCTGGCGCCCTGCGGCAAGTCCTCTTCCGCACCGATGCCAAAAATATCCTCCTGCCAGCATGGCCATTCTTCCTTGATCGTCTCGATCTTATCCATTTGCCATGGTGGCGGGAACTGTCCCGGCTCTAAAAGTTTGCCCTGATACTTATAACCGGTCACTACCGGAATGGATCTTATGCCGGACAGCATATCGAATCGGGTCAGCGCCAGCCACTTTGGACCGTTAACGCGGCAAGCATAGCGCAGCCACGGGATATCGGTGAAGCCGACGCTGCGGCCGCGGCCCGTGGTCGCGCCGCGCTCGTCGCCTAAGACCTGAAAGTATTGCGACATTTCCGCGCCACTGGCCTGGCCTTGATTTATTTTGGCTAGCATCTCTGACAGGAACTTCTTCCGTTCCGGTCCGTCCTGGAACAATTCGGGATGGTCCTTGGCGAACGACATAGCCTTATCCCTCTCCCACATCTCGGAGGGGAACGGCCCTCGCCCCACGCGCGTCGGCAGAGTCTTTACCACCATCAAAGTCGCGCCAAGTTTGCTCATTGGCAAGCCCGTGCCTATAGCCGCGCCGGCCGCGGCCGAATTCCCCGATGACACAAACGGATAAGTGCCCCAATGCGAATCCAAACCCAAGGCCTGCGCGCCCTCAAACAGGACGCGTTTTCCTTCCCTAACCGATTCGTCCAGCAAAAAGGACGTATCTATTATCATCCCACGGACGCGGGGAAGAAATTCCAGCAACTGATCCGCGACCTGCTGCGGCGCGGGGATGTCCAGCTCATCCCCCGCGTCAGATCTCATTTTTTCAAATATCGGCAACAACGCTTGATACAAGGTCTGTAAGACCGCGACGAATTCGCTCTTTTCCAAAAGCAAATGCCCCACCATGGGGCTAATACGCAGCTTGTACAGACCTTCCAACGGCCCAATGCCCTTACCCGTGGTCCCGACCTTCTCCGCGCCGCGCGACTGCTCCAACCAGGCCTCAAATAACGCGTGATAAGGCGTCCATAATGGCGACATTTGGTCTATCCAGACCGGAGGCAGTTTTTCACCCAAGGCCTTTGAGGCCGTATCCAATTCTTCCAAAAGCAATTTGAGATCAATGAACTCGCCCCGCCCAAGCACGCACTCCTTGTTCTGAGCCAGGCCGCACGGGATCAAGTGACCGACTATTTTTATGCCGTTCGGGGTCTTAACCGTATGCCCGGCATTAGCTCCGCCGGAAAAGCGCGCGGCAACATCATACTGCTCCATCACCAGGTCAATAACCTTCCCCTTACCCTCATCGCCCCAGTTCCCTCCGACCACGACCAAGGTCCGATGCGGCCTTAGGATATCCGCCAGCTTTTGCTCCGATTTTTGCATTGATTTCAGTGGATAATGATGATTCTAAACTACTTTCAATATATCATATTTGCCTAATCCGAACAAAAAAACCGCCCCAGTTTCCCAGGGTGGATCTCCCGTGACCAATGATGCCTCACACTCTCTTTACCGATTTTGCCCGATTAATACCATCGACGAATGATGCTTTCCTTCACAAAGGCGGGGCATTTTTATTATTTTTTAAATTATGTTATTTATGTCAATAGTTTTACCCCGCCAGCCAAAGTAGCATAGCGAAGATGGCGACAAAGGAACCGTTGGCCACCAACATCACGTGCTGGATGTGGCGCTTGATCGCGATGGCTAACGCAAGGCTCGCCGCAATTCCTGCGACAAAAAACAGAAAGAATTTTTGCTCAAACGATTTGGGGTCGAACATATGGCCGAAGAGATTCGCCTTAACCTCGCTAGTCGCGCCTAGAATATTATAATTTTGCATCGTGTTCCCCGAAAAATCCGCCAGGTCGTATTTCGCTTCCTGCCCATTGATATCGTAAGCCCTAATTTTGATGGTAGTATAATTTTCCGTCAGTTCCGCGAGGGACACGTTCCCTTCCCATAATTGGTCTGACCGGGGATAAAGCATCACGGCCCGCTGCCCGAAATTGGCCGTGACTTTGACTGCTCCCGGCGTGGTCTGCGCCTGGACTTTTATTTGCCCGTTCTCCAGTTTGGCGCTGGCTGTGGCTATGGCCAACACCGGCGATTCACTTTCCGCCGCGACCTCTTCCCCTAAAGAAGGCTCTGATTGTCCTGTCGCCACCGGCGTCGGCACGTCGGTCAACGTTATCTTCTGCTCGGCCGGCGTGCCGAACATCTGCACCACGAAAATGGCATTATGTCCTTGGTATTGCCCTTGGGAAATGCCGATGCCAATCTCCTCAAAATTTTTGTTCAAAATGTTGGCCTTGTGTCCCGGACTGTTCATCCAGGCGTCTTCCACGTTCTCGGCCTCGGTGAAATTTACGGCCAGATTCTCGCCGGCCATCAAATAATTGTAGCCTGCGTCTTCAATGAACGTCCATGGCGTCCGGCCGTCCGGTGTATTATGGGAAAAATAACCCTTGCTCAACATATCGTCAGCCTTGGCCTGCGCGGCTTTGGCTAGGAGGGGATTTTCCGTGAGCGCGGAAAGGCCATAAACTTTCCTGGAAGCGTTGGTCAAGGAAATGATATTGCTGCTGGTAATAGCCGAGGAAAACGCGGGGAGGGCGGGGCCAAAGGCCAGTAGGGAAAGGGAAAAAATCTTCACGCTGACCAGAAGCGCGGAGAACAGGGCCAGGGCACGATGCCCGAGCACGTGAGGGTGGTAATTGTTGCGGTGGTTAGGTATGAAATGGTCATGTAAATGCCGGCCAGCCGACTTTATGGCCGCCATTGCCACCTGCTTGACCTTAAACTGTCCCAGGCGCGGGCTTTTGATTATCGTCAAAGCGTATTCCATTGTGTTTTTGTTTTGCCGAGCAAAATCCCCATTAAACCAAAATAAGACTTTGGGAAGTCCGGCTCATTTTGCTCAAATTGTGGTTTTGTTTTCCCGCCGTTTTAGACGGGAAGGTGTTTGTTTCTTCTTACGGTCGCAGGGAAACTAAATTTTGTAGTTACCCATGGTTTTTGTAGTTTTCTATATATATTATAGCACATTCACGAAAAAAAATCAATCCCGTTCCGCCGTAGCGGAACGGGACAAAAACCAGACCGGATCACTTTGCCGTATGTAGGTGAGTGGTGACCATTGGCGAATATTCGCTTTCTCCCTGCTCGCTAAGCGTAATATAGCTGACCAAGGAAATCCCCACCACTACCAGGAAAACGATAGTCCAGACGAACCAACGGGGGTCATATTTTTCTTTGCGCTGAGGAAGAGGATAATTTTGCATGGATTTGGTTTTAATTTTACCTTTTAAAAAGCTGGGTTACTTCCCGCTTGGCCCCGCGGACCGCGAAAATGGCGAACACCAGGCTAACTATCCACAATACGACGATTGGTATAAGCACAACGGTCCCGTTGGGGTAGAATGTCAAAAAGGCGAAAGTGACTATCCCTAAGGAGTAGATCTCTATCAGCAGGACCACGACCAGCGTCTTAACTAGCCGGCCGACTATGGATTCGGCGAACAGCTTGTGGACCTTATATCCTTCCACAATCAGATAGACGCTGCCTGCGACCAACACAACCAAAGCTAGCCACAAATAGGTTATGAGTTGATTGAAATGCATTGGTATTTGTTTCTGAATGTTTTATTGTCCAGTTTTATTATAGCACAAAACCGATAAAAGACAAAGTCAAACCGCCTCCTGAGGCAAATAAGGTCTATGTTCTATGTTCAAATCCCAAATAAAAAGGATGACGGCAAGAAAATCGGTGATCAGGCAATACTGACAGACGTGCTTAATAACGAAGAACTGTAGGAGAATAAAAACCACCGCCGCGATCGCCCCCAGGCCCAGGCCCAATGTCAGCAACTTGCGCCAAATACGGTAATGGTTGGCTAAAAGGGAAGCAATAATAATGCCGGTATAGAACACTATCCCCCACACCGATAAAGGCAGGCCGAAAATGTAGGCGTACTTGCTGGTTAATACCTCCTCGCAGCCCTTGGTGACTGTGCAAGGCGGGGTGTAGCCTAAATAATGTGCTGTAGCCAGGTAAACGCTGACAGCAAATCCGATGAGGGAAAGGACGACCAATATGTCGTGCTTGTGTCTTTTATGCATACGCTAATTTTATCACAAAAATGCGCTGACGAGAAACCCCTTCCCTGCCTTTGGCAGGGAAGGGGTTTTCAAATATCGGATAATCCGCTTTTCGGAACTAGTAGTTATTCCTCGGGCGATCTTCTAACGGGCGGGCTTCCTTGACTACCAAGGTCCTTCCACCGTATTCGGTGTTGTTCAAGGCAGTTGCGGCAGCATTAGCTTCCGCTTCGTTGTCGAATTCAACAAAGCCGAATCCACGGCTGCGTCCGGTCATCTTGTCGGTGATGACAGTAGCGGACGTCACGTTACCGTGAGCCGAGAACAATTGCTTAAGATCATCGGCAGTGGTCTTCCACGGAATACCGCCGACGAATAATTTCTTTGCCATATTTTGGCCTTTCTCTTGACCGTCTTTAAACGGTCATAATAAGAGCTCATCTTCACACTCTTACTTAACAATTTATACATTTAAATGCTCGCACTGCTCACTTAGACACTTGAAGATTTGCTCTCCCAAAGGCCTAAAGAACACTTGATGCAACACACTTAAATTAAGATGACAAAGTTAATTATACCCTATTCCAACAAAATTAGCAAGCCCATCACAGCTATCCCAAAAACAAAACTGCCTATCAACATAACAGACTTCTTTCCAGTCATTCCCTTAGTGATCTCCGGAATAAGGTCGGTCATGGCAATATAGATGAAGCTGCTGGCCGCTAAAGCGATGAGCCAGGCCGGGACTTGCGCGGCGCCACGCAAGAATATCAGGACCGAAAGCGCGCCCAAGACCGCGGTCAGGGCCGAAAGGAAATTGTAGAACAATGCTTTCTTGGCCGCCCAGCCGCCATGGAGAAGGACCGCGAAATTGCCGATTTCCTGGGGAATCTCGTGAAAGACGACGGCAATGGTCGTGGCTATGCCCAAGGGGATGCTAACGAAATAGCTGGTGGCGATTATCACCCCATCAATGAAGTTGTGAATGCTGTCGCCGGTTTGAGTCAGATAAACCACGGAGTGAATGTCCTCGCTATGTTCAACATGAGAATGATGCCACCACACAAACTGTTCCAGGACGAAAAAAATGAAAATACCGCCGAGCAGGTAAAGACCAACGATCGGAGTAAACCCGCGATCCGCCATCTCGGGGAAGATGTGCAGGAACACGTCTCCAAGCAAGGCGCCGGCCGCGAAGCTCACCAGATAGATGAGCCAAGCCTTCATCCGTTCGCTGCGTACGGCCAAGAATATGGCCCCGACGAAGGAAATGAGACTGACGATGCTTACGCTTATCAAAGTATATGCCCAGACGCCCATGGTCTATTTCCCTTTGCGGCAAGCTTTGCATAGGCCAAAGAATTCCAGCGAATGGCCATGGACTTCCGCGAAGCTTCCCGACTTAATTATTCTCTTGCTTATCTTTTCCAAACCGCAATCAAAGACCTTTTCCACTTTGGCGCAGGAACGGCAGATAATGTGATGATGGTGCTTTTGCGCGGCCAGTTCAAAACGCGCCTGTCCGTCCTGAAAATCTATTTTTTTTAAAACCCCTTTTCTGGCCAGCGCTTCCAGGTTCCGGTAGATAGTGGCAAGATCCACCTTTCGGCCCTTAAGCTTTTCGCCAACCTCTTTGGCACTCAACGGCCGTAACGCGTGGTTAAACGCGTCCAACAACTCCAACCTCCCCGGCGTGGCCTTAAGGCGGATATTCTTTAAAGTGTTTTTGATGGCGGAAAGATGCTTACGGCAATTCATAGGACAACAATAGCACAAATGCGAATCATTTGCAAGTAGCTTATACACCAACCTTAAAAACTACCTGTTTAATCTTTAATCTCAAATCTTTAATCTACTCTAAGGACAATCTCAACAAAAACCCTCCCAAGAAGGGAGGGGCTCGCGGCAGACTCCTGTATCCTTGCCTCCGATCAATCCAGCTTTTTCCCTCTCAGTAGCAGGGCGTTGGCGACTACTATCACCGAAGAAGCGCTCATCAAAAGAGCGGCCCATTCGGGGCGGAGCAAGATGTGCAAGGACGGGTAAAGCACGCCGGCGGCGATGGGGATAGCAAAGACATTATAGCCAGTGGCCCACGCCAGGTTTTGTACCATCTTAGAATTGGTCTTGCGGCTCAAGGAAATGGCCTTAACCACGTCCAAAGGATTGTTTTTCATTAGCACAATATCGGCGGATTCCACGGCCACGTCCGTACCCGCGCCGATTGCGATGCCGACGTGTGCCTGGGTCAACGACGGAGCATCATTAACGCCGTCCCCAACCATAGCCACGATGTTGCCCTGGTCTTGCAGCTGCTTGATCTTATTGACCTTGTCTTCTGGCAAGATATGAGCGAACACCGAATCAATACCCAATTCCTTGCCGACTAGATCAGCCGTGTCTTGGGTATCACCGGTCAGCATGGCGGTCTTAATGCCCATCTCCCGCAATCTAGCTATGGCGGTTTTAGATTCGGGGCGGATAATGTCAGCCAACAAAATTATCCCCGCCAGTTTATTGTCCACGGCCACATACGCCGGCGTATTAGCTTTTAAATCAACCGGCAAATCATGGCCTGATATCTGCAATTCTTCCATCAGATTTTTATTGCCTACAACAACCTGCCTGCCGCTAACCTTGCCGCTGGCTCCCTTACCAGGATAAGACTTGAATTCCTTGACTTCCGGGATATTTAACCCTTTACCCTTGGCTGCTTTCACGATTCCTTGGGCGATGGAGTGCTGGGACGACACTTCCACGGCCGCGGCTGTTTGCAGTACCCAATCCTCCACTGCTTCGACTTCATTGGAAATTGGAAATTGGAAATTGGGATTTTTTACTATATCAGCAACCCCAAATTCACCTTTGGTCAGCGTACCAGTCTTGTCGAACACCACGTAATTGAGTTTCTTAGAGGCCTCCAGGCCCTTCATATCCTTAATCAAAATGCCGTTCTTCGCGCCCAAAGTGGAAGTGATGGAAGTGACCGTGGGAATGGCCAGGCCCAAAGCGTGCGGACAGGCCACGACAACGGTGGCTACGGCCACGGTAGCGGCAAAGACCGCGCCTTGCGGGGAAACGAAAAACCAGAATACGAACGAAAGCACGCCGGCAATAACCGCGACATAGAACAGGACAGCGGCAGCCCGGTCGGCCAAGTGCTGCACATTGGGCTTTGAACCTTGCGCCTGGCGGATCAGATCCATGATCTGCGAAAGGGCGGTATCCGCGCCGACCTTCTTCACTTCCACGGTCAAAGATCCGTCCTGGTTAAGCGTACCACCAATGACTTTGTCTCCCGTTTTTTTGGAGACAGGCTTGGACTCTCCGGTTATCATTGCCTCATTGACCGAGCTTTCCCCGTCAACAACCTCGCCATCCACCGGGACCTTTTCTCCGGGTTTGACCAGCACCATATCACCAACCGCTAACTGGCTAGTCTGAATATCGATAACATCCCTGCCTTTTAGCAGATGCGCTGAAGGAGGGATGAGCTTGGCTAATTCCGTCAAAGCGCCGGTGGCGCCGCGCACAGCGCGCATCTCCAACCAGTGGCCCAAAAGAAAAACCGAGATTAAAGTCGCCATTTCCCAGTAGAGCGATTCTCCCGGAAACAAGAACGTAGCAGCCACGGAAAAAGCGAAAGCAACGGTGATGGCAAAGGCCACCAAGGTCATCATGGCCGGATTCCTGTGCGACAGCTCGCCTTTGGCTGCCTTAAAGAATGGTTTGCCGCCGTAAAAGAAAATGAACGCGCCGATCAAAAACATTACAAGACCACTGCCCGGGACTATCCAATAAAAATGCAGCCATTTTTGGATATTCGGCGACAAAGCCATCAAGAGCAGCACGAACGGTAACGTAACAAAGAACCGCCGCTTGAAATCCTGTTCCGCGCCGCCGTGTCCGGCATGCTGACGGTGGCTGCCCATATCCATTGGCACTAGGTCCATGCCGCACTTCGGACATTTGCCTGGAACGTCCGAGATCACGTCCGGATCCATGGGGCAGGTATAAAGCTGTCCGCGGCTAACGGGCGGGTTCATTACGTGAGCGTGAGAGTTTTCCTGCGCTTCTATTTGCCCATGGCCATGCCGCGTTTGCGTCCCTTCTTCCACCAGATCCATCCCGCATTTCGGGCAGCGCCCCCGCTTGTCCTTCCGCACTTCCGGATGCATGGGACAAATATAGACGGTTTGATTATGATCGCGGTCTTTTAAGGACATGAGATATCCTTTTGATGTTAAATGATATTTTGCTCTCTTTCCTATCTCTATTATATATTACCAATCAAGCCTTTTAAAATTACACTTGATGTTTTTAAGCGGACAAGACCAATGACCTCCTCCCCGGGAATCGGCCTTACGGCCTCATCCCGGGGTTTCCTTGGGTGTCATGAGAACCATGAGCTAGAAAAGCCGTTGCTTTTGCGGCTTTTCTTTTTTGCCTTGCCAGGC
>Ga0078972_1010581_pt1 | contig 17119 bp, 20 predicted proteins | sample YelNatPaOPGAMG01_FD_67568 | JGI IMG/M metagenome (GOLD analysis project Ga0078972, IMG submission 67568) | Hot spring thermophilic microbial communities from Obsidian Pool, Yellowstone National Park, USA - OP-RAMG-01 (SPADES assembly) (version 2) | ecosystem: Environmental > Aquatic > Thermal...
GAATCAGCCACGACCCACTGGCTTCACATGCGCCGGAATCGTGGCCTCACATGGTCCGGAATGCTGGCTTCACATGCTCCGGAATGCTGGCGTCTCATGAGCCGGAATCTCCACTCCACCCCGGCGGCGCCTATCGGCGGGTGACAGCGGCAGTAGCCGAGTTGCTGACGGCGGTCGTTGACCTGTTCGACTTCTCACGGCCGTCCGAAAGCCTGCGGAACACCGATCTCAACGACGGCGCTAGTGAGGAGGAGGACTGAGACCGATGGCTATCAGCTTACGACAAGCAGGCACCCACGGACACAGAGGGAACCTGACGGTTGGCGGCACAAGCAACTTGGAACTGCAGCCAAACTATGCTTTCTATTGGGCGTACGAACCAAGGGTGCTAACCGAAAACGACAGCTTTGGATCGTACGATCCAAAAGTACAGGTGTCATCGGAGTGGTTGGGAGCGGATATGCACCGGAGTCGTGGCTCGACGGTGTACATCAGTAATGTCTCGTATCCTGCTCGTCGCGTCAAGTCATTGGATGCACGATTCTGGCTCAGTTGCCAAACCAAAGAGATCTTGACTTTGCCTGACCCGCGGCAGCTTTTAGCATGGCGGTTTCAAGGTCCACGTGCAACATGATCAATGAATCGTTCCAGCGGTCGCCTCAGTGAGTCGCAGATGGTCGTTGTAGACCTCCAGTGGGGTGCGGAACTGATGGCGCTTTCTTGGGCGCGTGTTGAGGCTCAGCGCGATCTGGTTGAGCTCGGCCTGACTGTAGACGGACAGGTCGGTACCCTTGGGCAGGTACTGGCGCAGCAAACCGTTGGTATTCTCGTTGCTGCCACGCTGCCACGCTGCCACGCTGCCACGGGCTATGCGGGTCGGCGAAGTACACCTGCCTGCTGAAGGGGCTTGGCGAAGCCGTTGATGCCGATCTGGAAATAAGGCGCTATCGCAATGCACGATTCTTCTCGTTCCTGATCGAGTTCGTCATCTGCTCCACTGAGGGGCAGCCGCCGTCATGGTCCGAAGCGCAGACCATGGTCCGGAACCGGTATCGAGAGCTCTTGGGGCCAGCGATACCGGCATAGCCGAGCTGGGTGTGAGCAACCTGGAGATTCCGGCTCATGAGACGCCAGCATTCCGGAGCATGTGAAGCCAGCATTCCGGACCATGTGAGGCCACGATTCCGGCGCATGTGAAGCCAGTGGGTCGTGGCTGATTCCGGATCATGGGAGGCCAGTACGGCGCTCCGGTTGAGGTGGGTCATCCTTGCGGATTTTTCCGCGAGGTTTCCATGGCTCAATCGAGACTTCTCATGCGACAAATCCGCGAACTGCTGCACCTGCATTTTGAACAAGGCCTCAGCCAGCGCCTGATCGCGCGCAGCCTGGGCGTGGTGCGTTCCACGGTGGAGCGTGTCATCAAGCGGTTCACCGCCACCGGGCTGGATTGGCCGCCCGACCCTGAGCTGACCGACGCCGAGTTGGAGCGGCGACTGTATCGGGGTCCGGCGCATACCGGCTCGGCCAAGACCGGTACCCGGCCCCACTACGCCGAGGTGGTCAAGCAACTGGCGCGCAAGGGCGTGACGCGGCGGCTGTTGTGGAGCGCGTATCGCGACATCAACGTTGATGGCATCGGCTACAGCGTGTTCTGCGATGAGCTGGCCAGCTATTCGGCCGATCGCGACCTGTCGTACCGGAACGACCACGTACCGGGCGAGAAGGCCTACTTCGACTTCGCCGGCTTGACCTTGCGCTACCAGGATGGCGCGGTGGTGCGTAGCGCGCAGGTCTTTGTCGCGGCGCTGGGGTATTCCAACGCCATCTTCGCACACGCCTATGCCGACCAGACGGCGATGAGCTGGCTCGACGGCCAGCACCGCGCCTTCGTCGCGTGGGGCGGCGTGCCCCGCGTAGGCGTGCCGGACAACCCTAAGGCGCTGGTGGCCAAGGCCGAGCGTTACGAACCGCGCCTGACCGCGGTGTATATCGATTTTGCCCGCCACTACGGCATCACGATCATCCCGGCACGCGTGCGAAAACCCAAGGACAAGGCGGCCGTCGAGGGCGCTGTGAAAATTATCGAGATGCGCATCCTGGCGACAGCGCGCGACCGGGTGTTCGCGTCGCTTGAGGCGCTCAACCGCTGGTTGGGTGAGGCGTTGAGCGTGCTCCTTGCCGCGCCGTTCCAGAAACGCGTCGGCTCGCGCCAGAGCCAGCTGGCGGTGGAGCAACCGCAGCTGTTACCACTGCCGTTGACCCGCTTCGAGATGGCGACGTACCTGACCCGCAAGGTGGCCCGCGACTACCACGTCGATGTGCAACGGCAGTATTACAGCGTGCCGTATCAGCACGTCGGACAGACGGTCGAAGTGCGCCTGACCGGCGCGCATATCGAGGTACTGCACCACGATCAGCGCATCGCCCTGCATCGGCGCATGGCGCCGAGCCAGCGCTTTGTCACCGACACCGCGCACATGCCCGCGCACCACCAGGCCTTCCGCGATCCGAAGATCATGCAGCGCGCCGCCGGCATCGGTCCGGCCACCGCCGCCCTGATCGATGCCCTGTTCGCCCAGCGGCGCCATCCCGAGCAAGCCATCCGTAGCGCCCAAGGCGTGCTCTCGCTGGTCCGTGACCACGGCGCCGGCGCCCTGGAGAGCGCCTGTGGGCGGGCGCTGGCGCTGCATGCCATTGGCTACGGCAATGTCCGCCGCCTGCTGATCATGGCGCCGGTGCAGACCCCGTTGGCGCTCGTGCCGATCACGCACGAACACGTCCGCGGCGGCGATTACTACAGCGGCCCTACCGCAGGGGAGGTGGCCCATGCTGCATGAACCGGTGCATCAGCAACTGGCGCGTCTGGGTTTGCGCGGCGCCGCCGACGCGCTCGTGCGCCTGCCGCTCCACGACGACGTCCTCGACGCACTCGCTGTGCTGCTCCAGGCCGAATGCCTGCACCGCGACAGCCTCGGTCAGGCCCGACGCCTCAAGCTGGCCAAGCTCAGCCAGAGTGCCCACCCGGCCGATGTCGACCTGCGCAGCCCGCGGGGACTGGGCAAGACCCGCTGGCAGCAGATGCTCAGCCTGAACTGGTTCAAGCAGCATCAGCATCTGCTGCTGGTCGGCCCGACCGGCATCGGCAAGAGCTATCTGGGTTGCGCACTGGCCAAGGCGGTGATTGATCAGAAAAAGTCGGTACGCTACCTGCGCCTGCCTCGCCTGGGCGAGGAACTGGCCATGCTCCAGGCCCAAGGGCGGATCGGGCAGTGGCTGAAAACGCTCGGCCGCATCGACCTGCTGATCCTCGATGACTTTGGCCTCGTCCCGATGAGCCCCAGCCACCAGCCACTGCTGCTTGAACTACTTGAGGATCGCCACCAGCGCGGCAGCGTCCTCGTCACCAGCCAGCTGCCGATCAAACTCTGGCACGGCCAGTTCCAGGACCCGACCCTGGCCGACGCCATCCTCGACCGCCTGGTCCACAACGCCCAGATCATCGAGCTGACGGGCGAATCAATGCGCAAGAAAAGCCAGCACCCAACCCTCACCGAGGAAGACAAACCCGACCCGAAAATCTAGACTGCAATCCCCACGCCCAACCGGCCGCCGTCACTGGCTTCCCATGCTCTGGATCGGTGGCTTCTCATGGCCGGAATATCCATGGAGTGCCGTGGGTGAAGTTATCGCCAGCTCAAGGAACGTGGCCACGCGGAACGCGGTGATGCTGCAGAGGACCAAGAATGCCGTGCGTTGGGTCGCGTCCTGCATGGCCTCTCCTGATTCCCCACATTACGCATCCAACGTTGCGAGACGATAGCTCAGCGGCGGCGGCCGCGCAGCGGCGACGATGAGGCGCGGCACCAAGGCGGCCAGGTCGAAGCGACGATTGAAGCGATAGCAGAACTCGGACAGGTAACGTTGCAGGTACTTCGGACGCAGCGCATGGTAGGTGCCATGCAGCGCGTTCTTGACGTCGCCCAGCATCGTGTTGACCCACGTGAAGATGGGATGCCCCAGATCGGGCACGCCGCCACCGGTGGGGATGGCGGTATGCGTGCAATCGGCATCGGTCACACCCGGAAAACACTTCAGCCCATCGGTGACGACCGCCGTGCCCGGCGCCAGGTGGCGTTGGGCCCACGCGGCCAACACCGTTTTGCGAAACCCCGCCACCTCATCCGTCCGCATGGCGATCGGGTGTCCCTCCGCAGTGCACTGCACTGCCGCCACAAACGGCGTCTTGCCAGAGCTGCCGCGGCCCGTGCCGCCACCGTGCCGTTCGCCGCCCCAGTACGCATCGTCCATCATCACGATGCCTGCGAGGACCTGCTCGCTGTCGCGCTCGACCATCGCCTGCATCAACTTGTGCTTGAGCAGCCACGCCGTGTTGTACGACACGCCCAGCTGCCGCCGCAGCGCCAGCGCCGAGATGCCATTCTTGTGCTGGGTCAGCAGGTAGATCGCCAGAGGCGCTTTTCAACGGCGAAGCCGGTCAACCACGTTCGCAGCGGCAACTTGGTCTCGGCCAACAGTGTGCCGCTGGTCAGCGACACTTGCCGCTTGCAGCGGTTGCACTGGTACACGTTGCGGCGCTTGAGATGACAATGGCTCGTATGACCGCAGTCCGGGCAGCGGAACCCGCCGGGCCAGCGCGCCTTCGCCAACGCCTCGCGACACTGCTGCTCGCTTCCATAGCGATCGAGAGAGAGCCCAGAACTGGGTGTACTGATACGTAGTCTGGTCCGCGTTCGCCTCGCGGTACTCCTGCCACAACAGATGCCGCGTCACGCCCTTGCGGCGCAGTTCCCGGTGCACCCACGCCAGGTCGATCGGTGCACGGTCGCCACGAACGACCGGTGCCGGTGCGCACAGTCTTGCCGCCACCTGGGTCTCCTCCAGCGCCGACAGCGCCGGCCAGTCCAGCCCCGCCGCCTCGGCGCGGGCCACGTACTTGCTCACTACGCCCTTGGACAACCCGAGGGCCAGGGCAATGCGTTCATGCGACAGGTCGCAGTCCAGCTTCAGTCGGAGACATTCTTTGATCTTGCGCATAGCCACTCGCGGTGTCGGCATCTTCCCCTCCACAAACTGGTGAGGATGATCCGTGCGTTGAAGTTATGCACAACGAAGTCAGCATTTCGGTAAGCCGTGACCGGTCATTTCGGTCGCCACCGGAAATCGGTCACGATCAACCGAAACAGGCGGTCACGCCTTACCTAAACGATCGGTCACGCCTTAGCGAAATGACCGGTCACGATGGACCGAAATACGCACTGTGCGCCACGGACGCCGACAGCGCGGGGCCGGCGGGCGACCGGCGTACCGGCGGCATCCCACTGCTGTTCCAACTCGCGTCGCAGCCGGACCTGCGCCGGCAGCAGCGGACGGCGCCCCGCGTGGAGCAAGCTCAGTGCGTCGTACTGACCAACCCGGTCGAGGGAACCCATCGGGTCGGCGTCGAACTCTTCCGGCGAAACACCGAGCTCGCCGAGGTAGGTGGCCTGGCAGAGGTGGCTGAGGTTCTGGGTGGTGGCATGGCTCATGGCGGACTCCCTGTCCGTGGTTGACTCACCTCCCGAATACCATCCTTCGCGCATAGCGCAAGGTCGCCCATACCCCTCCCTTGCATGCCTCGGCAGGGGGCACCTCGTGAGTAAAACGTCCTCACTTGCACGTCTATCTTCTACATAGATAGACGTGCAAGTGGATGGTGTTTAGGCACTCGCACGTCTATTACATTCGCGGGCGGCTGAGCCCCGCCAGGGAGGGAACCCCATCCGGCGTGGCTTACCGTCGAACAGGGCATCGTTCACCACCCGGGGTGGTTGCCTGCTCCTCGAGGGCGGAGCTGGCAGGTAACGCCAGAGTGAGGTCGACGTCTGTTGAGCGGCGCCACCGCAGGCCGTAAGTGCAGCTGCATCTGCGGCCTAAAGGAGCGGCGGCAGCTGATATGCATTTGTATGCATCTATGTGCATCTATGTGCACATCAACGCATATCGACGACTGGCCGGGGCGAAATGGATGGGTCAAGTGCATGCGGATGCATATAGATGCACATAGGTGCATTGAACTGCGTGGAAATGCATATCACCGGCTCGATCGGAGCAAGGCCGAAGAGCCAAGTGCATGCGGATGCATATAGATGCACATAGATGCGTGGAACTGCTTAGAAATGCATTTGTGCCGAAATTGGTGGATTGAAGCCCCCTGTTGCGATCTGGTTGATAGCTGGCATCGTGTGAGTATGGAGTTCCACTCACACGGAGCGCGACGCGCATGCCGCATCTTGGACTCGACATCGGTTACGGCCAGACAAAACTTGCCTGGTCCAATTCCTACGGAAGTCCGGTCGCGGAAGTACATCCTTCGGGAGCCGCACCCTTCGAGCAGTGCGACCGGGCCGAGAGAGCTCACGGAATCAGGCTGAGTTCACTCCATTAGCAGACCAGTCACGTCACACATCGAAATGGCAGGCAGCACGATGTGCTGAGAAATGCGTCAGTGCGGTTTCGTGCGCAAATTGTCCCCTTCAGGCGCATCAAGCCGACCCGACTTCTGTCAGCGGTGGCAGCAGAATAATTCCAGTGATGGCCAGCCGGCCAAACGGGGAAAAAGTATGGATAGCAACTATCGATTCCTTCGCCTGCCGCAAGTAATCCAGCTTGTGGGCTTGAAGCGCAGTGCAATTTATCAAAAAATAAAGAGTGGAACCTTCCCTCGCCCGCGCAAAATCTCTACTCGAGCTGTCGGTTGGCTCGAGTCCGAGATAACTGAGTATCTGCGCGGCATCCATTGATGGAATGGGGTGCCTGCTGCTCCCATCGCTATCGCGACGATTCAGCGTGAGCCGGTGTCGTGTTGGGAGGAACGGACGCCGATGGTGGCCTGCCCGACGAAGCATAGATGCAGGTCACACCGCCATTGGTAAGCACCACGGCATAGCGCAGGTCACAGTTCACCGCGGCGAAAAGAATGGGCAGCTGCTCATTGCCCCAGCGGTCAGGCAGGAAGGCGACCTTTTGGCCAGGCGTGCAAGTCGCGGCGGTGGCATCGGATTGCCAGCGGTGTACCTCGCAGACCTGCGTCTGGTCGGGCCTTGGCGATTCTTGCGTTACAGGAGTTAGCCGATGGCATCCCGACAGGCAGGTCATCGTCAGGACGGCGACGGCCCATGGATGTGAAGGTGTCTTTGCGCGCAAACCTGCGATCAGGGTGGACTTGGGTAGGAGATGGTGGTGCATGGTAGGCCCTCGTGGTCGTGGTGTGGTTCGAGCAAAACACGAACGCCGGATAGCGCAAGGCCATCCAGCGAACCGGCGGACGCCAGATCGTTGATGGCATACATGCCGTGGGTTAGCCTCAACCCATGCGTAAAGCACCGCTCCCATTCACGCTTTGGCCCGGAGACCGCAGCGCCCTGGAACGCCATGCTGTTCATGCGGCGGCAGTCGGCGACCAGGACGCTCTGCGGGAGATCATGGCGACACTGAGATATCGCGGAGAACTTCGCCCCGTGGAATCGATCCGGGCGACAGCCTGGTCGCCGGCGTTCTACCTCGCCGACGGGATGGGGTCGCACTCAGAGGTGGCGCAACCTGCGGACGGCGACTCCTCAGAGTCCATCACCTCAGCCAGCTGCATCGCTCGGAGTCGCACGCTGTGAGATAGCTGGATGTTTCATTGGACGGCATCGCTCACGAAGGCTAAACCTTGGAGTGCCGATGCATCCGTTCAGATTTACCTTCGGTGGAACCTCGCGCCTCAGCTGGCGCGGACTGGCCTATCTGCTGACGGGCCTCGTAGCAGTCGTTTCGACCGTCATGCTGTTTGGTCTCGCTACCCGGTGCTTCGCAGGGTTTGTGACCGACCCGACCGTGCTACTGAGATGGTGGCGGCACCCGCTGGTCTGCTTGAAAGGCCTCCCCTTCGGCACCCTGGGAACGACGGTCGTCGTCGTCGTGATCGTGGTTCCCCTGCTGGTGGTGTGCCGGCACATCGGCGCCTGGATCCTCGCCACCGTAGGGGGCTCTCATGCCTCCAAAGAATCCAAGCCGTCAGACGATGGGGGCGACTGATCTCCGGCGTTCGCGTATTTCTGGCCAACATATCTCCTGATTCCCCACGTTACGCATCCAACGTTGCGAGCCGATAGCTCAGCGGTGGCGTCCGGGCCGCGGCGACGATGAGGCGCGGCACGAGGGCGGCCAAGTCGAAGCGACGATTGAAGCGGTAGCAGAACTCGGACAAATAGCGCTGCAGGTACTTCGGGCGCAGCGCATGGTAGGTGCCATGCAGCGCGTTCTTGACGTTACCCAGCATCGTGTTGACCCAGGTGAAGATGGGATGCCCCAGATCAGGGACGCCGCCGCCAGTGGGAATGGCGGTGTGCGTGCAATCGGCATCGGTCACGCCCGGAAAACACTTCAGGCCGTCGGTGACGACCGCCGTGCCCGGCGCCAGGTGGCGCTGGGCCCACGTGGCCAACACCGTTTTGCGAAACCCCGCCACTTCATCCATCCGCATGGCAAGGGGGTGTCCTTCGGCGGTGCACTGCACCGCCGCCACAAACGGAGTCTTGCCGGGACTGCCGCGTCCAGTGCCGCCACCGTGCCGTTCGCCGCCCCAGTACGCATCGTCCATCATCACGATGCCGCCCAGTATCTGCTCGCTGTCGCGTTCGACCATCGCCTGCATCAACTTGTGCTTGAGCAGCCACGCCGTGTTGTACGACACGCCCAATTGCCGCCGCAGCGCCAGCGCCGAGATGCCGTTCTTGTGCTGGGTCAGCAGGTAGATGGCCAGGAACCACGTGCGAAGTGGCAGCTTCGATTCGGCGAACAGCGTGCCGCTGGTCAGCGACACCTGCCGCTTGCAGCGGTTGCACTGGTACACGTTGCGGCGCTTGAGATGACAATGGCTCGTATGACCGCAGTCCGGGCAGCGGAACCCGCCGGGCCAGCGCGCCTTCGCCAACGCCTCGCGGCACTGCTGCTCGCTGCCATAGCGATCGAGAAAGAGCATCAAGCTCATGCCAGACTGAAATTGCACTTGGTTCTTCTTCACGACGCTTCCTCCATCTCTTCAGACAGTTGCAGCGTCTACCCTCGACGTATCATGGGATGCGACAGGTGGGGAATCAGGACATATCTTGGCCGTCCGTCTCGGACGCCAAGGTGCGGGAGTGCTTCCTGGTAGCCAGTGGGCCTCCCATAACGAGGTAAGTGGTGGCGGATGGCCCTTCGTCCGCGCTACATCGTCTCGGCGGAAATTCCAGGATCTTTGGCGTCTGCGGCTGTTCGGAGCAGTGACTTGCGCGACTGACGCTCAGTGCTATGACTGGGTCTTCTCTCAACGCGCATGGTCTCCATGAGATCGATCCACGGATTTCCCTTGGTGCAGATTTATGCCGAGGCCTACCTGGAGCGGCTTGGCTTTTCCTATGAGCAGTTTGCCGCCGCGCCCATCGCCACCCTCTATGCCGCCGGTCAGCCGGATGCCATCGACATCATGCGATCGGGATATCGGCCGTTGCTGCCCAAGCAGGTCGCGCTGCGGCGGGCGCTGCAGGCGAAGTGGAAAGAAGAAGGTCATCCAGCCGAACCCCAGCGGCGGAGTCGGAGTGTGGTGCATCGACCAGTGGGTCTGGTCGGGCCTGGTCAGGGCGATGCTGGCTGAATAAGCGACAGTGAACCGTGGAGGCGCGATGGCGATCGTTTTCTTGATTGTACCGGTGGCGATGATCTCGATTTTGGGATGGGCGATTCGTTCGAACAAGGCATACCTCGCGCGATGGAGGGCGCTGCCCGTGCTCCGGCAATACGTCGAGCGCCATCCGGAGTGCAAGACAAACCGTGGCACCAAGTGCTTCCATTGTGGATCGTCGAGCATCCGCAATTGGGGAGAGGGGCGCGCGGACAGTGTGTTTCGCACCTTCATCTGCAATCACTGCGGGGCCAAACTTTATCGCAGTGGGCCATGATGAACCCCCGCGGGCACGCCGGACGGGCGCCACCTCGACTCGCCAGTGCCCAGCTCCGCGACTGCTCCACGGCCGGCGCCGAGGCTTGACCGTCGAGGCTGGACGCCGAGGCAACGTCGATACAGAGCTTGGTGCCACGCGTGGAAATCCCTCGCGCTCGGCGTGGGGTCGGGATCCGCGATCCCTGATATTGGCAGATCGCTTGCGCAATTCGGCGAGTGTGTTCTGTTGGCAGTGAGCCCCGTCGCGCTCGTTGTCACACCCCGGTCCAACAAGGAGGACGTCCCATGCACGATCAACAACCCATCAGCCCCATCCCCAAGGATCGCCACTATTGGCTATGCCTTGCCGTGGGCACGCCGATCCTGATCGGTGCCCTTCTGATTTTGGCGCTTGTGGGATGGGCGGTTTTTGGATTTCCCGCCGACGCGGCGCCCCACCTCTGGATGCACAACGCGCTCCCTCTCCTTCCGCTGGTCTTTTACGGAGGCGTGGCCACGGTTCTGGGAGGAGCTTTGCTCTGGATCGTGGGCCACATCATCTTCGTACTGGGCGATGGCGTCATCGAACAATGGCGGCGTGCGCGCACGCGGGGGACCTAACCCGCCGCGTATGCGAACCCCACGCACGGCTTGGCGCCATCAGCTGCCGTGGCGATGCGTACCTGCGCACCTTGCTGATTCAGGGTGCGCGCAGCAGCCTGCAGCGCGCCAAGGCGATCAGCACGGAGAAGTCCACGCCCGAGCAGATCTGGATCCGGCAACTGGCCTGTCGGATGCCCTTCGGCAAAGTGCTGGTGGCGATCGCCAACAAACATGCACGCCAGTTGTGGGCGATGCTGGCGCACGACGACAGTTACGACGCCGACGCGTGGCTGAAGCACCCGATGGTGCAGCGCTCCGCCGGGAAACATGCCATCACGGTCGCCGCCATGGCATGAATCGGTTCCACGTCAGCGCGAAGCGGTAGCAACGGGTCAGACCCAACCGGAGAGAACCTGACTAACATTCTGGACGTCCAAACGTGTTTCGGCCGATCCCCGAACACCGACGACACCGCTGGATGAATGAGGTCTTCGGGCGCGGTTTATACCCTGGTCCGCACCAGCAGTATCGGTGCCACAAGACCGTTTACGGAAATGCAGCCTGGCAACGTTCGACACCGCAAGCACTGGCACGCACGACGCAACACAGAGGACAACACGATGACCAGCATCGGCCCGAGAGCTCAGGGCAAGAGCATCAAGCGCGTGGTGTTGACGGGAAGTCTCTTACGGGAAGTCTCTTACGGAACTGTTAGGGCGTAGTGCGATGAGCCAAAACACCGCAGCCGAGGCGGCACCGCAAGCCCCCATGAATACTACCAATTCCAGGTATTGCAGCCAGCCCGCGAAAGTAGGTATGCCGTTGACCAAAGTGGAGACGCCATCAATGGTTGCAGATGCGCCCCGTGAAAAACGCAGTGGCCAAGAAAGCACCTGATTAGCCCCGACCCTCAGCCACGCGTCGCGTGATTTGCGACGGCGTAGTCCGAGGACAGCGCCATCTTCGGGAGCGAGGGCGCGTGTCATGGCCATGAATCTTGTGCAGTTCCAACCGGGTCTGTCGATGGTGGAGTTCATGCAGCAGTACGGCACCGAAGCGAAGTGCTATCGCGCGCTGTACCGCGCGCGCTGGCCCGAGGGCTTCCGCTGCCCGGCCTGCGACGAACGCCGGCGATGCCGGTTCCACCGCGGCCCGCAGATCTACTACCAATGCCGCGCCTGTCGGCACCAGACGACCCTCGTCAGCGGTACGATCTTCCAGGCGACGAAGCTGCCGCTGCGACAAGAATACGCGCCCAAGCGCGAGCAGACCAAGGATTCTGAGTGCGAGCCAACTTGCAGAGTCTTTATTCATTTGAGGCCTAACGCTGGAATTGAGCGGCGGCGTAGCCGTCCGCCTCGAATGAGTAAAAAGAGACTTCCTCCCCTTTCGGCCTCGAGAGCCATGATGGTGTTGCGAAACATCCGTCAGCAGAAGAGGAAGTCTCCATGAGCACTATAACCATCGGCGTGGATTTGGCGAAGAACGTGTTTTCGGTGTGCGAGATGGACAGCAGCGGCCACGTGCTGCGCCGCCTCGATCTCAAGCGGGACGCCTTTGCGCTGTGGCTGGCGCAGGTGCCGGCCGGCACGGTGGTGGCGATGGAGGCGTGCAGCGGCGCGCACCATTGGGCGCGGCGTTGCCTGGAGTACGGCCTGCAGCCGCGGCTGATGGCGGCCCAGTTCGTCACCCCGTTCCGCAAGAACCGCACGGCCAAGAACGACCGCAACGACGCCGAGGCGATCGCGACCGCCGCTCGGCAGGGCAACATGCGCTTCGTGCCGGTCAAGGATGTCGACCAGCAGGCGCGGCTGGCGTGGCATCGGGTGCGCGAGGGTTACAAGACCGAGTCGCTGGCGATCGGTAACCGCCTGCGCGGCCTGCTGGCCGAGTTCGGCATCGTGGTGGGGAAAAGTGACGCGGCCCTGCGCCGTGTGCTGGCAGCGCTGGATCAGCATGCCGCGCTGCCGGGCGAGTTCAAGGAACTGCTGCGCGACCTCAGCGCGCACTGGGCGTCCTTGCGCGCGGCCATCGAGGCGTGCAGCGCACGCATCGAGGCCCACGCGCAACAGGACGCGCGGTGCGTGCGGATCGGTGCGATCGTGGGCGTCGGCCCCATCACGGTCGATGCGATGGTGGCCAGCGTCGGCAACGCCCGGGAGTTCAGGAACGGACGGCAGCTCGCCGCGTGGCTGGGTCTGGTACCGACCCAGCATTCCAGCGGCGGGCACACGCGACTGGGCACGATCAGCTGCCGCGGTGACGCGTACCTGCGCACCTTGCTGATCCAGGGCGCACGCAGCAGCCTGCAGCGCGCCAAGGCGGTCAGCGTGGAAAGGTGCACACCCGAGCAGCAATGGATACGGCAACTGGCCAGTCGCTTGCTCTTCGGCAAGGTGCTGGTGGCCATCGCCAACAAGCACGCGCGGCAACTGTGGGCGATGCTGGCGCACGACCTTGACTACGATCCGGATGCACACGTGAAGCACCCCATGGCGCAGCGCTTGGCCGACCAGCACGCCCTCACTGTGATAGCGTGAATCTGCACCTGTAAACACATTCCACGTCAGCGCGAAGCGGTAGCAACGGGTCAGACCCACCCGGAGAGAACCTGACTAACCATTTGGACGTCTACAAGGTGTTTCGGCTGATCCCCGAACACCGACGACACCGATGAATGAACGAGGTCTCCGGGCGCGGTTTATACCCTGGTCCGAGCCGGCGACGATGGCTCAACAAGACCGTTTACGGAAATGCAGTCTGGCAACGTTGAACACCGCATCGAACTGACAAAGCAACACTCGGCAAAGAGGACACCATCATGGTCAGCGAACGCCTGAAAGCTCAAGGCAAGAGCATCAAGCGGGCGGTATTGACCGGAAGTCTCTTACGGACTGGTTAGGCAGCAGCACACAGCGCTGCCGTATGCCAGCACGATAACGCTGCTTTGGATGCTCGGCAACGCCTTGAAGCGAGTGGCCTGCGCCAGGAGAACGAGCCGCCTGCGACAACAGCCACGCTGCCTGAACCCGCGCGCACCGAGCGGCGCAAAGATGCCAGCGACGACAGCGCGCGCAACGTGCGACACGCGACCAAGCGCACGCAACACTGCAACGCAGGCCGACCCGAACTGGCACAAAGCACATGCATTGATGCGAAGCCTGAAAGTCGTGATCGCAGGGTAGCCACACAGAAAATGCCCTGCCGCCTAACGAGGTTGTAGAAAAACCTCCTGTGATCTTGCTTCAATAGCCCCATGTGAACAAGTGGACATCGGCATGGCGCGCTACCGGCACATCGACATGAGTCCGCGGCTGTTACCGGTAGACCTGCAGGCGCAGTTAGTGCCGGGGTCGTTCGCCCACGCGCTGCACCATCTGGTCGATCAGCTGGATCTGTCGGCGTTCGAGGCGCATTACCGCAATGACGACAACGGCGCGCCGGCGCATGCGCCCACGATGTTGCTCAAGGCGGTGCTGCTGGCGTATTCCCAAGGGATGGTGAGTTCGCGATCGATCGAGCGGGCCTGCCGCGACAACGTGCTGTTCATTGCCCTGACCGGCGATGCCAAGCCGCACTTCACCACCATCGCGGACTTCGTCAGCCGTTCACGCGAAGCGATCGCGTCGGTGTTTGCCCAGGTGCTGACCCTGCTTGATGGGGAGGGGCTGATCGGTCGCGAGATGTTCGCCATCGATGGCGTCAAGCTGCCCTCCAACGCGTCCAAGCACCGCTCCGGCACGCGCGCCGAGTTTCTCGCGCAGGCGCAGAAGATGGAGCGCGCGGCGAGCACCATGCTGCAACGCCATCAGGCCAACGACGCCGGCGCGGCCGAAGACGTACTGGATGCCAAGGCCGCTGCCCGCATCGAGCGGCTCACTCGTGAGGCCACCAAGATTCGCCAGTGGCTGGCCGATCATCCAGAAGATCGGCCCGGTTCGCGCGGCAAGGTTCGCAAGTCCAATCGCACCGACAACGAGTCCGCCAAGCTGGCCACCGACAAGGGCGTGATCCAGGGCTACTGCGGTGTGGCCGTGGTCGATGCCAAGCATCAGGTCATCGTGGAGGCTTCGGCCCACGGCACCGGTGCGGAACAGGAACTGCTGTTGCCCGTACTGGACGCCTGCGCCGACCAGCGCACTGACACCACCTTGATCACCGCCGACGCCGGTTATCACTCTGAGGCCAACCTGGCAGCGTTGGCCGAAAAGAGCATCGACACCCTGATCGCCGACAACGCCATGCGCGGGCGCGACGAACGTTTCGCCGAGCAGGACAAGCACCTGGTCAAGCCCGATCCGCTGCACGACAAGACCCGTCAGAAGGCTAAAACCAAGGTGTTCGGCAACAGTGACTTCATCGTAGCGCCGGATCAGTCGTACGCCATGTGCCCTGCCGGCCAACGCCTGCACCGCAATGGCAAGGACTGCACTATAGGCGGCTACGCCGCGATCAAGTTTCGCGCGCCGGACAGCGCGTGCAAAGGCTGCCCCCTGCGCACGAAGTGCTTGCGCAAACCCCAGAGCACACGATCGCGCCAGGTCGCCGTGCTCACCCGCAAAGCCGAGGCAACCCACAGCCAGCGTATGCGCGAGCGCATCGACAGCGCGTGGGGACGTCAACAGTACGGGCGACGCTTCGCCACGGTCGAGCCGGTCTTCGGCAACATGCGCGCCAACAAGCGACTCAATCGCTTCACGCTGCGCGGCAAGACCAAGGTGGATGGCCAATGGAAGCTGTTCGCACTGGTCCATAACATCGAGAAGTGGGCGAACTACCGCAAGGCAGCCTGAGAAGGCACAAGGCGTGCCTATGACAGTCTGGAGCGCGCACCGAATGCATCAGATCACGTCGAGTATTCGATCACGCGGAACCACCAAAATGGCCTCGTCGAACAACGCGATTCATTTGCCGCCGTTTTGGCAGTCTATCCGTCCGAGAAAAAGGCTTTTTCTACAGCCTCAACGCTTGAGTTAAGCGGCGGCGAAGCCGTCCGCCTTGAACGACTGGTTAGGCAGCAGCACACAGCGCTGCCGTATGCCAGCACCATAACGCTGCTTTGAATGCACGGCAACGCCCTGAAGCGAGTGGCCTGCGCCAGGAGAACGAGCCGCCTGCGACAAAAGCCACGCTGCCGCAACCCGCGCGCACCGTGCTGCGCGAAGATGCAAGCGCCAACAACGCGCGCAACGTGCGACACGCCACCAAGCGCACGAAACACTTCAACGCAGGCCGACCCGAACTGGCACAAAGCACATGCATTGATGCGAAGCCTGAAAGTCGTGATCGCAGGGTAGCCACAAAGAAAATGCCCTGCCGCCTAACGCTGGAATTGAGCGGCGGCGAAGCCGTCCGCCTCGAATGATTGGTTAGGCCGGACCCTACTACGCAGACTCGTGTATGAGAAGCTTGTGGACGGCCCGACCTCTGCGAAGAAAGTAGAAGGCGACGAGGGCAAAGAAGATGCACTGCACGAGAGCGATTCCTATGCCGACCCATGCTTGAAGGATGAGCCGCTGAGTTAGAGAGGCCATAGCTTCGACGGTAGAACCGTATAGCTTCCAAATATTGAAGGTTTCGACTACCCCGCTGAGCAAGGACAAGAAGGCACGTCCGAGCGCAAGCAGACCGATGATTCTGAGTGCGAGCCAAGCTGCCGAGTCTTTGTTCATTGGAGGCCTAACGCTTGAGTTAAGCGGCGCGCGGATTTTCGCGCGTCCGCTTGGACGAGTGGTTAGGCCTGCAACGCGATGAACGATGGGAAGCCTTGACCCTGAGATCCGAATCGTTACAGCAATTGAGCCAGACCCGACCAAAAATACACGATTAAAAAAAATACTGCACCCATGCCGCACGAAACAATTGAAAACCAAAATAGAAATGGCCTCTCTGATCTTTCAATTTTCCTGTACCACACAGTTGTTCTGCCCGTAATGAGACCATTTAGTACGAAGTAAACGAACCCGCCGGCAAACAGTAAGCTCACCCAAGCTTGATGGAATGTACTAGTTGCTAGCACTCACTGTACCCCTTGTGGATGCGCGTCTGACTGACACCGATGAGTAGGCCTAACGCTGGAGTTAAGCGGCGGCGTAGCCGTCCGCCTTGAACGACGGGTTAGGTGTGATGCCGCGCAATCGCATACGCGAGACATGCAACCAGCCCGATGAGTACCGCAGCTAAGATTACGGCAATTTTGTTACCTACTGGGCTACCAGATACGTAGGACTCCGGCCGCTCGCATAGCTGCCGCCACTGGGCGTACAACTCGATGCCCACAGCAACGAACAAAGGGACCGACGCGAGGACAAGCAAAGCTTCGGACGAGCGGGAGCTGGGGTTTGGAAATACCAGCCACACGGCGATGGGCCAAGTGACCAAAGTGAGCGCCGCAACCTTCCATTTCACAGCAATCTTCACGTCACACCTAAGGATCGTCTGATTAACCACTGTCGGTGACGACGTCGGATTTTTCGTGGCGTGCGCAGCGTGACGATAGTCGAGCACACCCCCTCTGCGCCGGTTCGCGTGTGGTTTTTCGCTCGCGGCTGC